>ERZ1643250.2619-NODE-2619-length-13303-cov-6.561292_pt1 | contig 13303 bp, 13 predicted proteins | sample MGYA00579262_ERZ1643250 | MGnify/ENA primary metagenome ERZ1643250 (study PRJEB29033, sample SAMEA4952265) | chicken gut metagenome | biome: Broiler Chicken; feature: Gastrointestinal Tract; material: Caecum | place: Ireland | collected 2018 | study: Broiler...
TAATTTCTTTCAGTATAATCTTCATATTGTACCTCTCTTGTTCCGCAGTGTGATTATACTCCCCATTTTTTCAGCATACGAGATCAGTTGCGTAAATTGTTTGTTAAATTCCCGTAAACCCGGCAGCCGGAACAGGACCACGCGGACGCCGCGTGGTCCTGATACAAAAAGGCGCCGTCCCCCCGGACGGCGCCTGACCCCAATACTATATTTAAATTTTTATATTACCCCTTAATAAGCCTAAGCCTCTTCTTCCGATTCCAGCAAAGCTGCTTCATACTTATCCAGAATGATGGACTGGATATGATCCCGTGTACCGGAATTGATCGGATGCGCGATATCCCGGTATTCACCGTCAGAAGCTTTTCTGCTGGGCATTGCGATAAACAGCCCTTTTTCGCCTTCGATCACTTTGATGTCATGAACCACAAACTCATCGTCAATGGTGATGGATACGACGGCTTTCATTTTACCTTCTTTTGATACCTTCCGTACGCGTACATCTGTAATATGCATACTTCTTGCCCCCTTTTTTCTGCCTTTTCAGGTCAGTTTATCGTAATAGTGCTTCACGTGGGCTCCGCTACAGGACGTAACGCTCGTTTTTCTCGACGACTATCTTGACCCCATGCTCTCCTACGTAACGGGAGTTGGCACGAATTGTATCGCGGCTTTCAACGATGCAGTTCTCTATGTAAGTATTATCGCCGATATACACTTCGTTGAGAATAATGGAGTTTTTGATCACACAGTTATTCCCCACGAACACTTTCTTAAATAAGATGGAATTTTCCACGGTTCCGTTGACGATACAGCCGCTGGATACCAGGGAATTCTTCACATCTGCTCCCGGATTGTATTTGGCCGGTGGAAGATCCAGCACCTTGGAATACACATCCGGATAGGTTTTGAAGAAATATTTGCGGACGTCCGCTTTCAGGAAATCCATATTTGTCTCATAATAGGATTCCACAGAAGAGATACTGTTCCAGTAATCTGTGATGCGGTACGCAAAAATTCTCTTCAGGTTTTTATAGCGAATGAGGATGTCGCGCACGAAATCATATCTGTCTTCCTGCGCGCATTTCTCAATCAGCTCTATCAGCTGTCTTCTGCGGATCACATAGATTCCGCAGGAAATGGTGCTTCCGCTGGTCTCCACGGGCTTCTCCTCGAAATCAAGGATTCGTCCGTCCTCGTCCGTCCGGAGCACTCCGAAACGGGAGACGTCCGTGCCTGCCGGCATGTCCTTGCAGACTACGGTAATATCAGCTTTTTTATCAATATGGTACTCCAGCACCTTGTTGTAATCCATCTTATAGACCGCGTCGCCGGAGGCAATCACCACGTAGGGCTCATGGCTCTTCTTCAGCCAGTCCAGATTCTGATAAATGGCATCCGCGGTTCCTCTGTACCAGGAGCTGTTCGCCGCTGTGATGGTCGGGGTGAAGATATACAGGCCTCCCTGCTTTCTTCCGAAATCCCACCACTTGGAGGAGCTTAAATGCTCGTTCAGAGAACGGGCATTATACTGCGTCAGCACCGCTACCCTCTGGATATGAGAGTTGGACATGTTGCTGAGGGCAAAGTCGATGGCCCGGTAGCTTCCTGCCACAGGCATGGCCGCGATGGCACGCTTGTCGGACAGCTCTTTCATTCTGTGATTATTTCCGCCTGCCAGTACAATTCCAATCGCTCTCATTATCTCTCACCTGCCTTTATCAATGTCTCTCCGCTTTCCAGCACGCCGTCACGGTAGTCGTCCGGCGTCGTGTCACCGGAGATGGCCGTATTCTTTCCAATCTTCACATTGGGCGGTATGTAGGAGTTCTCACCGATAGTCACCAGGCCAAAGGAGTAAATCTTCGGCTGAATCTTGTTCGGAATATCCTCTCCGATGCCGAGAACCACCCCATCAGAGATCTCAACCTCCTCCGCGATGATAGACTTGTCTATCGTACAGTTCTCGCCAATCTTCGTATTCTTCATCACAATGGAATCGCGCACCACCGTACCCTTTCCAATCGTGACGCCGGAACCGATCACAGAATTAAACACATCTCCGTAGATTTCCGAGCCTCCGCTGATAATGCTCCGCTCAATCTTGGATTCCGCGGAAATATACTGGGGCGGAACCGCGTCGCTCTTTGTGTAGATCTTCCAGAATTCTTCGTAAAGATTGAACTCCGGAATGATGTCGATCAGCTCCATATTCGCTTCCCAGTAGGAACCCAGCGTCCCCACGTCTTTCCAGTAGCCATTGAACTCGAAGGCAAACAGCCTGTTCCCGTTCTCGTGGCAGTAGGGAATGATATGTTTTCCAAAGTCACAGCTCGGCTGGCTCGAAAGCTGAATCAGGGCATTCCGCAGAATCGGCCAGCTGAAGATATAGATTCCCATGGAGGCCAGATTGCTTCTCGGATGCTCCGGCTTCTCCTCAAACTCAGTGATACGGTTATTTTCATCGGTGATCATGATGCCGAACCGGCTTGCCTCTTCCATTGGCACGGGCATTACCGCGATAGTCACGTCAGCATTGTTCTCTTTGTGGAAATCGAGCATAACCTCGTAATCCATTTTGTAAATATGGTCTCCTGACAGAATCAGGACATAATCCGGATTATAGGTATCAATGTAATCCAGGTTCTGATAGATTGCATTGGCGGTTCCGGTATACCACTCGCTGTTCGTACTCTTCTCATAGGGCGGAAGAACGGTCACGCCGCCCACATTGCGGTCAAGGTCCCACGGCATTCCGATACCGATATGAGTGTTCAGACGCAGGGGCTGATACTGAGTCAGCACGCCCACGGTATCAACACCCGAATTGATGCAGTTACTCAACGGGAAGTCAATGATCCGGTACTTTCCTCCGAAAGACACGGCCGGTTTCGCAACCTTCGCAGTCAAAACTCCCAGGCGGCTTCCCTGCCCGCCAGCCAGGAGCATGGCTATCATCTCTTTCTTAATCACATAATCACCTCTTACATGTGTTTTTCCTTCTGCCTCACTATTCCGTCACGACAGCTCCGCTGTCTTTTCGGTTATTATACCATATGTTTTGTAAATAGTGAACATTTTTTTCTCGAATCACCAATTTATTTTAAACATTTTGCGACAGTTTTCTTGCATGAATATAAGCACAATAGCTATTTTACATTAAATTTAGATTAATTTATTGTTAATTATTCAATATAGAATTCCTCTGGCTGCGCGGAAAACAAGTGAAGATACCAGTCGTTTGGGGCGCCAGGAGCCACCGGCCCGGGCGCAGATGCCAGTCCGGCGGACACAGATTGCCGCGGCGCGCCCGGTGTAGCTGGCGCAGATTTCCTGGCGCGGCTGGTACAGGTTGACCGCGCGGCCAGTGTTTAGACATATAGAAAAAAATTCTCTCCCAGTATCCATTTTCTGCGTAAAACGGCGGGATCTGCCCACAAAACAATTTACATAACTCGCCTATTTTCCATATAGAAAAAAAGGTGCCGTGTATGTCCAGGATTCCGGTTAATTTTGTACATAGTAGGCAAATTAATTTCCATATATACAATCTGTCTGCTGTTGTACGCCAAAAGAACAGAAAAATAGCCCGGATCTGCAGACTTTTGGATATCAGAACAGAAAAAAAACTGTATATATCCAATCAGACTGCCGCTCCAGGATTGACTTCAGATTTGACTCCAGATTTGACCTCAAGGATCGACTTCGGGATTGACTCCAAAATTGTATCCGGCTCCGGGCGGAACTTTTCTTTCATACAAAAGGAGCAGCTGCCCCGCAGTATCTGTGTGAAACCGCGGAGCAGCCGCTCCTTTTTCGCTATCCTTTTTCTGACAAACTCAGATTCCCAGAGAGTCTTTTACAATCTGATTCATATTCCATGATACCCACGAATTGGTATTATAATAATTTGACACATCTTCTGTGCCTCCGTTGGCTGTGGAATCACGGAAACCTGCCTGCATTTTGTTGGTCAGGCATACGAAAATATAGTTATGATCCGGGTCCGCATACACAGTTGTGCCGGTAAATCCATCATGACCAAACGCATTTTCTGTAGCGCTGTCCCCCATCCAGCTCTGATCCAGCTTAAAACCATATCCAAATTCATTGGACAAAACAGGATTTCCATCCTCATCCGTATGGTTCTCCTGATAAGTGGTATGTCTTGTCGTAAACAGTTCGACTGTCTCCGGACTATACAAACGCACGCCGTTATATTCACCGCCATTTAACATGCACTGCAGCAGAATCCCCAAATCATGAGCTGTAGAAAACAGGCCTGCGTGGCCAGCCACTCCCTGGCCGCCCATACCGGCATTGCCGTCATTGACCTCACCAATCAAAGTGTAATCTCTCCAGCCGTCAAAATCCGCAAAGGCTTCCGCGTCCTTTGTACAGTCATATCCCACATCCGGCCAGTTCTCTTCATCCACCATCCGATACTCATAGGGATTGCCCAGAGAAGTAGCCGCAATCTGATCTTCGGTGAATCCGTTTTCCAAAGGCTTATAGGTAGTAGATGTCATTCCCAGAGGCTCATATACATTTTCCTTTACAAATACATCCATATCCTGCCCTGTGACAGCTTCTACAATAAAGCCCAGCGTCATAAATGAAAAATCTGAATACATGGGCTCAGAGCCATCTGTTTTATAGTCCTCCACCAGCTCCAGATTTTTGATATATTCCAGCTGCTCCTCTTTGGAATCGCAATACAGGAACGTAGCTTCCCATTGAGGCAGGCCTGAGGAATGCGTCAGCAGCTGAGCGATCGTGATATCTCCTTTTCCATTTGCCTCAAAACCAGGCAGATAGTCTGCCGCCTTATCATCCACACGGATCTCTCCCCGGTCTACCAGTATCATGATGGACTGAGTAGTCGCCATAACCTTGGTCACCGACGCCAGATCAAAAAGCGTATCTGTAGTCATCTCGCGGGGATTTTCCGTCTTTACATAGACCGGATTGGCATAAGAAGAGCCCTCAGCCTCATAATCCGCATCATAGTAATGCGCATAGCCATAAGCTTTTTCAAATATAACTTCGCCATCCTTCATTGCCAGAACAACAGCTCCCATTCCTTCACTTCCATGGGGATAACCTGCTTCATTTTTCAGATCCCCGTCCAGCTGATCGTTCCAGTAAGAATCCATCTGTTCTTCCAGAGAGGGAGTTGCTGTCTCCTCCTGTGCCGCTGTGTCCGCAGCCTCTGCTGTCTGCTCTGCCGCCGTCGTTTCCTCCGTTTCCTTCACGTCTGTGCCAGTCTGTCCACTGCCGGCACAGCCCGTCAGTGCTGTCAGCATACATGCCGCCAGCAGCAAAGCTGTCACCTTTTTACCCCTCCTGTTTCTTTTCAATTCCAGTATCCTCCTTCTTTCTTTTTATTTTGGAAGTGCTTTTTATATTTATTTCTCAGCACTTACCTTCTTTCTGGTTATCTCTATACCGTCTGAAATACACACTCCGACAGCGCGGCCTCATCCGCGATGACTGTCACATCCGGATGAAATTGAAGAATCGAAGCCGGAATCTCCGGAGTCACAGGACCCAGAAGGGCCTTTGCCGCGATCTCTGCCTTGTCCGCTCCGCTGACTGCCATCACGATTTTCCTGGCTGCCATAATCGTTCCGATTCCCATGGTGTACGCCTGTCTCGGCACCTCGTCTGCGGAAGCAAAGAATCTCTTGTTCGCTTCAATCGTCCTCTCCTGCAGATCGACGCAGTGGGTCTCCCGGGGGAATTCAGCCGCCGGTTCATTGAAGCCGATGTGGCCGTCGTGGCCAAGGCCCAGAAGCTGCAGATCGATACCGCCCAGCGAACGAATCAGCTTTTCATAGGCTTCGCACTCTGCCTCCGTGTCCGGATTCATGCCATCGGGAAGATGTACGCGTTCCGGTGAAATGTTGATGTGATCAAACAGGTTTTCGTGCATGAACCGGTAATAGCTCTGCTCGTTCTCCCTGGGGAGTCCCTTATATTCATCCAGATTTACGGTCGTTACATGGCCAAAGTCCAGATCTCCGCTTTCATAACGCTCTATCAGCTCCCGGTAAGCTCCCACCGGCGTGGAGCCGGTAGCCAGTCCCAGCACGCTGTCCGGTTTCATCACAAGCTGAGCAGAAATTAAATTCGCTGTCTTTCTGCTCATTTCTGCATAATCTTTTACTTTGATAATCCTCATTTTACTTTCCTTCCATTTCCCGCTGTTCCAAGGACAGCGGCACTCTGGTTCTCTTTATTCTCATTCCTGCGCCGGCCAGAACGGCACACCGTTCTGGGGGGCCTTCGCGCCCAGATAGCTGCAGGCTGTGGCGCCCACGTCTGACAGAGTCTTTCTCTTTCCTACTGTCTTTCCATGCACGCCCTTCTGATAAATCAGAAGAGGCACGCACTCTCTCGTATGCTTGCTGTGTCCGATATCCGGGTCATTGCCGTGATCCGCCATGACAACCAGTACATCCTCTTCCTCCAGAAGGGGAAGCAGCCTTCCGATTCCCTCATCGGCAGTTTCCAGTATCTTCTTATATTCCTCCGAGGACTGGGAATGGCCTGCCAGATCGGTTTCCTGGACATTGGTGCAGATAAAGCCTTTTTCCATCTTCTGAAACTCTTCGATGGTGTGATCCAGGCAGTCCTTTGTGGGTACGCAGGAGATACTGGTTCCCTGGTCATTTGCCACGATATCCGCCACCTTGCCGATCAGAGTCACCGGAATTCCCGCCGCCGTCAGGATCGTGGGGGCCTGCACATTTTTGTCCACGCCGTATCCCAGATGCAGGCACTGATAACCCTGCTCATAGGATTTGGACTTGGCCGAAGCGATGCCGATAAAACGGCCGCTCTTCACTTCCTGGGCGTTCCAGAGATCGTCCATGGTATTTCCCGTACCGCCGAACACAATGACCCTTCCTACCGTCACCACCTCACGGACCAGCCTGGCGATCTCCACTTCCTATTCAAAAGAAATGAAATCCAGGGGCGCTGTCACGTTATAACACATACCCAAATCCGCTTCCAGGTTATCCGCTACTGTCACATAGTCATCACAGAGCACATACCGCAGCCCTTCACATTCGATAATCTCTACCTTATGACCTGCCTGCTTCAGATGGTCCGCAACTGCATCCACCTTTTCCTGAAACGGGTGCACATCCGGCTTTTTAGGAAGAGTTCCCATGATCTCCTGATGTCCCATAAAGGTATCCGCTCCGAAATGCATCAATTCTGATTTTCCGTAATTGGCGTCAGGAGAAAACTTCATACAGCTGCTCTCCCTGCCAAAGGCGTTCATCAGCCCCAGCTTCTCCAGAACCGGAAGCTTCAGATCCGGATGGTCTCTCAAAATACTTCCCAGTGTATTGGCCTTCTCATCTCCGGGACGCACGATCTTCGCGTCGTCCATGGCGCCGATTCCAAAACCGTCCAGCACAATCACAACAAAACGTCTCATTTCTTATCCTTTCTTTCTGCCCAGGCTGTCATATACTCCCATGATCTGAGGCCGGCCCGAGGAGATGCCCTCTACCAGCACCACATCGCTTCTGGTTACAAATATCTGAAAGCGGAAGGCCATTACCACAGTCTCCCCCACCTTACATTCCTCAGACAGGCCGAAGTGATAGTCAATGCTCTCATCACTGGGGGGAATTACCTCCAGGCCGCGGCTGTCCTCCAGTGAGCTTCCCACCAGCGCATGTTTCACATGGGAGCGCCGGTAATGTCCGCCGCCGTAGCAGTAGGCATTTCCCATAAAATTATGGGAAACCTCGCTCACGTACACGACAGCCGGTACCTCCGGCTGTTCCAGATGGGCATGCAGAGGCGTGGTTCCTGTCAGCCCATGTCCCGGTTCTCCGCAGTTCCCTCCCAACAGAGCCATCTTTTCAATAGCAGCTGTACAGGTAGCTGACGGCGTATTGATCAACAGTTCTGAATAATTCATTCTTTCCAGGATCTCTTTCGCTCTCAAAACCGTATTCAGATTGGCCGTAGGCGCTATATCCCCCTGCTCTTCGCTGTACAGATAACAGGGGAAAGAAGTGATTCCTTTGATCTGTACATTCGGGCATTCTTTCTGGATAAATTCCACTGTTTTTTCCACCTCTGAGAGATGGAATCCGGCCGTCTGGCCAGAATAAATCATGTCGCCTTCTCCAAAAACTCTCAGCAGGATTCCCTGCCGCTTCTGGAGACGGGCCGCCGCCCGCTGGATGGAGCGTACCTTATCCAGAGAATAGACAGTGACTACCTCCGGCCCATACGCTACGATTTTTTCTACCATAGACTCCGGAACCTGAACCAGATGCCCCACGTTTCCAATGGGAATATTGTGTTCCATCATGGTCTGAGCTTCTTTAAAATCTACGGTAACCGCTCCTTCATATCCCAGCTGCACCAGCTTTTCTGCCAGATACGGATTCCGGCCCAGCTGTTTCAGCATAAAATACAGCTTAATATCATGCTTTCCGGCTTCCTCCAGAATCTTCTTCCCGTTGGAGCAGAACGCATCCACATCAACCACATAGGAATCCGGCAGTATCTGCCCGCTTCCATGAAGCCGGAACGCCGTATCCATCAGCGCTCTGTTTTTCTTTAAAGTCTGCTCTACAAACATTCGCTTACTCTCTCACTCTCTCTACTGACTTTTTGATAATATCCAATATGGTATCTGCTCCAGCCCGCATGGGGTTAATACGAATCATCCGGTGTTCCAGCGTCGGGTCTGCTTTCCGGAAAGTTCCAGACACCCGGTAGAACATGGGAACCATCTCATATTTGGACTCTGCTCCCACCGGATTGGGGGCTGCTCCCAGTTTTTCCGCTTCTTTCAAAACTGCCTCCGCAATGTTCTTGTGGAATTCCACCAGCAGCACCTTGGACTGGGCGTTGGCAAGGAAAGCGTCCTTCACTTCGGGAATCTCTCCGGCACGCAGGCGGCTGACACACTCTTCATTTACCTGTGCCTGGACAGCCAGAGATACCGGCGCGTACACCAGACCGTGAAGCACGTCCAAAGCTTCATGCCCCTGAGTCTGCATTCCTCCGGAATAGCTTTCCGAAACCAGCTGCTCAATATATTTCTGCTTGCCGACAATGATACCGATTCCCTCCGGTCCGAGAAGCTTAAAGGAAGAAAAACAGGACAGATCTGCTCCGCACTGAATTCCAATCTTTTTCACCTTCATCACGGCATAATTATCATCTGTCAGCACCGGTATATCCTTTGTCTCTTTTATGGCGCGGACTACTTCTTCCATATCATACCGGTCATCCATTTTCTGTCTCGTATACTGGACCAGAGCTCCCTGAATATCGGGTTCTCTTTTCAGAACCCTCCGAATCTCTTCCAGGTCATTGTAGTCAGCCTCCACCGGCACCAGCCCCAGCATCTCTATGGAGGTGGCTGTGGTGTTGTAGATAGGCGCCTTGTGCACAAGAATCTTCTGTCCGCATTTCAGCATCGTATGCAGGCCGAAGCGGATAGCCGCGCTTCCCGCGCCTCTCACCAGCACACAGGCCTCCGCGTCAAAAATCCAGGCAATGACCTTCTCTGCCTTGGCCGTCGTCACAGGCTTATTCAGCCCCATAACCACACCCAGATCTCCCCTGGTCAGAATCTCATGCCCCTCAAATTCCTTTGTGATACAGTCTACCACCTTGAACTGAAGCTTCATGGCTTCCTCAAGGCTTAAGCTGTGCAGCGGATAGGTATTCATGCTTCTCTCTCCCCTCTCTGTTCCAGAATTCGTTTCGGATTGTGAATCAGCAGCATATCAATCTCTTCCTCTGAAAATCCGTTTTCCCGAAGCAGCGGCAGGAAGCTCTCAAACAGATAGCCGTAACCGATTCCGCCGAAGGCCTTCAGATGAGATTTTCTCGTAATATCCATGGAAAGTACTACCTGGGACAATCTTCCTCTTTCCGCGATCTCACGGAGAGCCTTCACGCGGAAGGTGTCCGGACAGTAATTCAGCTTTCCTATTGTGTCAAAGCCCACATTGACTCCCTTTTCCAGGATCTCGAGAATCTTTTCCGTATCCTGGGACAGATCCATATGGCCGATGACGATTTTCTCCGGCTTCACGCCGTGGGCGATCAGGTAATCCGCCTGCTCCGCTCCCAGCGTTCCCAGCGTAGTATGAGTGGTCACAGGCGCTCCCGTCCGGCAGGCAGCCAGGCTCATGGCTTCAAAAACCTTCTCTTCCATGGGCTTCATCTCATTTTTGCTGGTGCCAAATTCCCCGATAGCGGAGGCCCGGATATCTGTGCCTTCGATTCCCTCCCGCACTTCCTTCACAGCCAGGCCGGCGAGTTCCTCCACAGTACTCTCCCTGACCATATCCGGCAGAAATGGTTCTTTATAAAAACCTGTGGACACCAGAAGCTGAATTCCTGTGGCTTCTTCTACCCGCTTTATATATTCGATATCCCGTCCCATTCCCATATTGGTGACTTCCAGGATATTTCTTACTCCATATTCATATAGCTGCCGGAACTCTCTGACTGTCTCGTCAAAGCAGTCCAGGCGGCAGTCCAAATCTTTCTTTACTCCCGACAAATCTATGGCCACATGCTCATGCATCAGCGTGTAACCCTCTTTCAGCACTGCCATGCCGTTTCCATCCTCCTCCCCGTTATTTCCCGGATTTTGATCCGGCTTTCAGTCCTCAAAATACATACTGAGATTGCCAAAATACCTCTCTGTCAAAGCATCCGGCTCTGTCTGACAGCTCCGTGCGCAGTCAAACAGGGCCCGGATATCTTCCGGTCTGCTGCCTCCCAAAAGCACCGTACATCTGCCCAGTCCCCGGTCCGGCACTGTCAGCGCGGATACTCCGCACATATTTGCCACCCGCATCAGCCCCTTGCCGGAACGCTCCTGCATTTTCTTCGTGTCCTGGCCGAAATGCCCGAAAATAGTGTCCCCCAGACCCATCAGGTCTACAGGTCCCTCTTTTGATACGAGAATCACGCCTTCTCTGACGGTGTCTCTGACATACTCTATCAGCCCTTCCCGTGGGCCGAAGATGTCCAGATCTTTCTCTGTCTCTGCCAGTTTGTATTCCAAAGACTTCTTTTCCCTGTTTTGCTGTCTTTCCCTCTTATTCAGATCCAGTCCCAGCGCCGTCCCGGCTGCTTTTTCCAGCGTATCCATATCCCTGGTTATCAATCCTGCAGACGGTGAAAAAGAGATACCATCTGTGGATTTTTTCCGGAAACGCTTCATATGCTTTTCCTCAATCAGAGGCGAGATAAACCCATACAGATTCAAAGACGCGGCCGGCGCAAGCACAGAGCCTCCTCCGTCCGTTCCCACACCCAGATCGTTGATTCTGTAAAATACATTCAGCGCGGTTCCGCTGCTGGAGCCTGTCATGGGCCGGCCTGTCAGCGGATTCACGAGCTGCATATCTACAGCCCTGCCGCCCAGAGCCATCCTGTCCCTGGTGTGGGTCAGAAAGCCTCCCGCTTCCATTCGTTCCATCAGAGTGTCCGAAATGGAAGCGGTCTGCTTGTATCCGGTGTAGAAAGCATACCCGTTTTTTCCCAAAGCTGCCCTTACCTTATCGATGACGTTCGGGTATACCTTCTCCACCGTGTGATATGGATTTTTCAGCGCCAGAAATGTCTTCTTAGCATACTGTTCCATTGTATCACCTGTGATTTAACCTGCTGCCGGCACCGCAATCAGTCTGATAAGCAGAAGAACGTTCAGCAGAATTCCAAAAATAATACATGCTACAGGACCTACCGCCAGGTCTACAATCGGCTTCTTCGCCTTCTTGTTCAGCAGGAAAGCGCCAATTACAAATAACGCTCCAATACCTGTGTAGCCGGAAGCTGCCGCTGACATGGTTTCTGCAGCTACAATACCGCCTGCCAGAAGAGCGACTTCCAGCACCTTGTTCATGGAAGTACGCACATATTCGCCCATATCTTTTACTCCCGGGAACTTATCCATTCCCTTTGCAAACAGATTGATAAGCAGAATCTCCACAACCATTACCAGCACGCCCACAACAAAAGCGAGAATCGGATTTCCATGAAGCAGAAGACCTACCACAAATACAAACGTACATCCGGCCGTACCATACACACCTGTTACAATCGCGGTTGTAAATACCAGCGGGATAAAGCCAATGGCGCGTGCAAGAGCTGTCAAAGCCGCGTTTGTAAACTCACCTTCCGCCAAAAGGGCCAGAGAAGCCGGATCGCCGGCAATGATAGAAACGCTTGTGCCGGCCGCGATAAGTCCGCCCATGATGGCAAGCAGGAACCAGTTCTTACGGATTCTCGACACATTACCGCTGAAGCCCTGAGTGAGCGCTTCGTTGCTGTTGGACTCGCCCTTGATTTGAGCCGCAAAAACAATCATCATAACCATGCCTGCCAGCATAGCCATTCCTTCTGCGTTCAGAGACACTGTATTGCCCGCGATTGAGAATACACCGAATTTTTTAATCAGATAGTATACCAGAACGGTCACTCCCGCTGTGATGGTACCCTTCTTAAATCCATGCTGGTATGCCACGCCTACCGCCGGGAAAACCGCAAATGCTACTGTTACATAGTTGGACACGCCGCCCAGATCGCTGGTGAAATTGTAAGGCATCATTCCAAACAGATTTACGATGAACTCCAGACCTGCCAGGAGCGCCAGACCATATACAGCGCCGACTGCCGCGGAAATAATCATTCCCACCTTTGTATCCGGACAGAAGGAACCGATAATATCTGTTGTAAGCAGCAGACAGTGAATCAAAATAATGCTTGCCGCTATAGATGTGGGGATACCAAATCCAATTACCAGGCCAAAGCTGATGGCAAAGCTCATGGCTGCCAGCTCTTTTCTGGAAATTTCTTTATTGAAATACTGGCCTACAATGGGGCGGAAGCCGTCATTGAATACGGCGATACCCTGATTTGACAATACCGATGCAAGAGCGCCTATCAGCGCAATGATAACGTACCTCATAACAATCCTCCTTCTTTGTCAGTCAAAGCTTTTAAAAGTACCGGGAGCACCGCTTCTTTATGCTGTGCCGTGAATCCAAAAGCTACTTTTCCGTCTTTTACTTCCTGTCTTATCTCCTCATCACTGCGGATTTTTCCCGGCATAGACAAGGTCGCGCACTTGGCCTTGCCTAAAATCGCGAGTGCCATGGCAAGAGCTCCGCCGCCGCCCGTGTTACAGGCTCCCACATAATAATCGTAGGTTCCGGCCTTCATGCCCATCGTGGCGTCCAGGTCTCCCTTGACAGTCACCTCTGCCTGATCTCCAAGCTCCTTTTTTACAATC
>ERZ1643250.2622-NODE-2622-length-13284-cov-6.178018_pt1 | contig 13284 bp, 11 predicted proteins | sample MGYA00579262_ERZ1643250 | MGnify/ENA primary metagenome ERZ1643250 (study PRJEB29033, sample SAMEA4952265) | chicken gut metagenome | biome: Broiler Chicken; feature: Gastrointestinal Tract; material: Caecum | place: Ireland | collected 2018 | study: Broiler...
TGGCTCAGTTGGTAGAGCAGCGCATTCGTAATGCGCAGGTCGTCGGTTCGAGTCCGACTACTAGCTCCATGTTTTACCCGCTCTTCCGGATGGAAGGGCGGGTTTTTTGTACTTTTTCGGCATTTCGCTCCATCTCCGCACGCCACAGCGCCGCTTTGCGGGTACCTGCCTCTTATATATAAAGAGAGACAGACCTCGTCACTTACGCCCGGTCCGTCTCTCTTTGTCTGTTGTTTGTTCTATTTTCCGTTCCCAAAATGCGCCCGTCTGTATGACCGCCCCCTTCTGTCTGTACCGTGTTTGATAAGTTTTATAGAGATGAGAGGTTTTACATGTTGTTCCAGATTCAAATTGAGCGTTCATCACGCGCCCCTCTGCCTTTCCGGAGCTCGTCACATGTTCCTTTGCTAAACTTTTATCATCCTCTATACTATTAGTATATCCCATCCCCCTGCATTGTCAATACAACGGATTCCGCCTTTGTTTTCGGCAACAAAATTGTGTACAATGTATATCTTCAAACTTTTCCAGCCTCAGCAAGGCAAAATCTTCTTTTTTTGAATGTACCGCTCACTTTTCGCTTTTCCGCCTTTCGCTCGGCCCACGATTTCCAGATACAAAGTTTGTGAACCGTTGACCATTTTTCATAAAACAGCTTTTCCGCAACCCCTATGGGATATTCTGTGCATTCTCCCCATACTTGTTTCAGAACCGCATATTTTCTCAAGCGAACCGCAAAAAATCCTATTTTCCTTTTTTCTCCGCCATGCTAGGATAAAACACAGCAAATATTCTGTATATGAATGCCTATGGTTGGATTTTCCAGCCTTATCCGGGCATTTACAGGGTTATTGCACCGCATGCAGGGAGGAATCAAATTGAATCAATCGCTTGAAAACAATCAAATTGCAAAGAATGCACGCATCGGATTTTTGACGCGCGTAGCGTATGGCAGCGGCGACGTCGCCTGCAACTTGGTCTTTGGCATGATCAGCACGCTGCTCGTCATGTTTTACACCGATTATGCCGGCATTTCGGCTGCCATCGTGGGTATGGTCATGCTGATCTCGCGCATCTTCGACGGGGTATCCGACGTTGTGATGGGGTACGTCGTCTCCAAGACCCATTCCCGCTTTGGGCAGTCGCGCCCCTGGATCCTGCGCATGGCGCTGCCATACGCCATCGGCGCCGTCTTGCTCTTCACCGTCCCGCATACCAACGCCGTACTGCAATTCCTGTATATTTTCATCACCTATAACTTTTGTACCACCATCTGCTACACCGCCATCAACCTGCCCTACGGCTCGCTGTCTTCCACGATGACGCGCGACGGGCACGAGCGCGAAATGCTCTCCATCTTCCGCATGGCCATGAGTCCGGTGGGCCGTATCATCGCGGCCACCTGCACGCTGCCGCTCGTCAAGATATTTGGCGACGACCAAGCCGCCTGGGTTAAGTGCATGTCGCTCTGGGCAGTTCTGGCTGTGCTGATGCTGCTGTTCTGCTTTGCTCGCTGTAAGGAGACGGTCTACATTGCAGCACGGGAAAACCAGTCCAAAAGCGATACCGCGCTGATGAAAAACCTCAAGGCCCTGGTCGTCAACCGCTATTTCTGGGCCGTCCTCATCCTTTGGACCCTGCAGGGCACTATGATGACGGTCACCGGCACTGTGCTCCCCTACTACTGTAAGTATATCTTCGGCAATGACTCCTGGATGTACAGTGTGCTCTACCTGGTCGAGACCGTATCCATTATGGTGGTCATCATGCTGTGCCCACTCGTGCGCCGTGTGCTCAGCAAGAGCCGTGCCATCCTGCTCGGCGGTGTGCTCGGCGTCCTCGCGCAGCTGGTCTTCCTGGCAAGCCCGTTCAGCTTTGCGCTCTGCCTTGGCACCACGCTTGTGCGCGGCATTGCACAGGCGCCACTGTCCGCCTTCATCTTCAGCATGATCGGCGACGTGGTAGAGTATGGCCAGTGGAAGACGCACATGCGCCAGGAAAGCTATATTTTCTCGGGCGGCTCGGTCGGTGCCAAGGTTGGCATGGGCGCGGCCTCCGCGATCATCACCGGCATCATGTCGCTCTGCGGCTATATCTCTTCCACCGGTGCAAATGTGATCCAGCCGCAGTCTGCGATCGATTCCATTCGCTATATCTATATCTTCGGGCCGCTCGTACTGTTTATCCTGCTGATCGTCGTCTGTGCCCTGTACCGCCTGGATAAGATGTATCCCGCCATCATGGAGGAACTTGCCGCGCGCGAATCACAGGGCAGGCTGTAACCCCCTCCGCTGCCGCCCCGCGTCCCAGACGCGGGGCGTTTTTTGTCGACAGGCTCCGGTAATTTTGTCTTTTTGGCTTGACGCGTCCCAAATTCGGCGTATAATGGAACTCGTTACGTCCAGTCAACCAATCTGACCTGCGGCCCGGACATGCGCTGCCGCCGGCCACCGACCCAAAGGAGGAAACCTGCATGGAGGAAGAACGCTGTCAAGATGTGTGCGGCTACATTCGCTCTCTGATCGCCCGCGGCGAACTGCACCTGGGCGACCGGCTGCCGACCGAGCGCGCCCTGTCCCAAGCCTTGGGCGTCAGCCGCGGCACGGTGCGCGACGGCCTGCGCCTGCTGGAAAGCATGGGCGTATTGGAGAGCCACCAGGGCTCTGGCAACTATCTATCCAATAATATGGGCCATTACCTAGCACAGTCTCTGCATTTTATGCTGCTTCTGGGTGAGATCGATTACGCCTCCATCAACCGGATGCGCCGCGCCATCGAACTGCAATCCTTCCGCATTGCCGTGCAGGCCTGCTCGCCCGCGCAGATCCAGTCGCTCTGGCGCATCCAGGACGAGATGGAGCGCACGCGCAGCGCCGAGACCGACGAGGCCTTCCACGCCGGCTTGATTGAGCTGGGCGGCGACCCGCTCATGCGCATCATCTCGGACGCGCTCTCCGACGTCATCGGCCGCCTGATCGGCCAGGTCCTCTCGCACGGGGCGCAGGAAATGCTTGTGCAGACCATGGACACCCACCGCCGCATCCTGGAATGCCTGGAGCAGCGCCGGGTAGAAGCCGGCTGTGCCGCCATCGCGCGCCATTACGACATCGTGGACGCCGAGATCACCCGCTGGCAAGCCGAACAAAATACCTAATCCATATACAAAAAGCCGCCCGGCTTGGGCGGCTTTTTTTATGTGGTCCGGCCGATAATCTGTTCCAGCAGCGCCTTGCCGGTTGCCGTTCGGAAAAGCCCGCAGGCGGCCGCCGCTGTCTCGCTGGGCGACGCGCTCTCGTACGCGCCCACGATCAAATCGGCCTCGACCAAGACCTGGAAATCCATCCCGTCAATGCGGTCGTATGCGTGATGGCTCTGCACCAGATACAGGATGCGCGGCTGGTCCTTTTCCGGATACCCCGCGGCCCGCAAAAAGCGCCGCACCAGAGCGGGCGCTTCGCGGCGCTGCTTGTCCTGGGTTGCCTCGCCGTATTTCTGCTTGCACGGGCCGATCGCGATGTCATGCAGGATGGCGGCCGCCTGCACGATGCGCTGCTCCCACGCGGGCAGCCGCTGCGCCTCGCCGATCAGCTTGGCCAGCGCATAGACTTTCAAGATATGCTGGGTGCGCCGCGCATGCCCATGCTCAAACAGCAAGGCGTCGCACAAAAGCTTGGTCTCGTCATACTGTGTCATATTGGTTCCTCTGCCTCCTCCAAAGGGCGCGTTCCGCTTTCGGGTTTGCGCCGCGCGGCTATTTTACCCCGCTGCGGGCAAAAAATCCCGGCCATCGCGATGGATGGCCGGGATAAACGCAAATTTATACCTTTTCGATACGCCAGATATCCTTGGCGTACTCCGCGATCGTGCGGTCCGAGGAGAACTTGCCGCAGTTGCAGATGTTCATCCAGCGCTTCTTGGCGAAGACGAGCTGGTCCTTGTAGTCTCTTGCAACCTGCTTCTTGGCCTCGAGATAGCGCTCGAAGTCGAGCAGGAGGAAATACTGGTCGGGACGGTGCCAGCTTGCGCCATATACGATCGAGTCGTGCAGCTCGCGGAAAATGCCCGAGCCGCCGTCGTTGAGCGTGCCGTTGATCAGGGCATCCAGGACGCGCTTGATCTTGTAGTCGTTGTGGTACATGCCGTTCGGGTTGTAGTGCTCCTGCACCGAACGGATCTCATCGACGGTTGCGCCGAAGATATACTCGTTGAGGCTGCCGGCCTCCTCAACGATCTCAATGTTTGCGCCATCCAGCGTGCCCAAGGTGACCGCACCGTTGGCCATAAGCTTCATGTTGCCCGTACCAGACGCTTCCTTGCCGGCCGTGGAGATCTGCTCGGAGACGTCGGCCGCCGCAATGATCTTCTCGGCGTAGGAGACGTTGTAATTGGCCAGGAATGCAACCTTGATCTTGCCGCGCACGCGCTCGTCACGGTCGATGAGGGCCGCGACCTCGTTGATGAGCTTGATGATGCCCTTGGCGCGGGCGTAGCCGGGCGCTGCCTTGGCGCCGAAGATGAAGGTCGTGGGCGTAAAGTCGGTCAGGCTGCCCTCGGCGATCTCGTAGTACAGCTCGAGGATGGCCAAGATGTTGAGGAACTGGCGCTTGTACTCATGCAGGCGCTTGATCTGTACATCGAAGCAGGTGTTGGGGTCAATGTCGATGCCGTCCTTCTTCTTGACGAAGTTTGCCAGTTTTTCATGGCTGTGCAGCTTGATCTGGCACAGCTCACGCATGACAGACTCGTCCTCCACGTACTTCTCGAGCTTCTTGAGCTGGGACAGGTCGGTTTTCCAGCTCTCGTTGCCGAGCAGACGGGTCAGCAGGTCAGACAGCTCGGGGTTGCACAGGGCCAGCCAGCGGCGCTGGGTAATGCCGTTGGTCTTGTTCTGGAACTTCTCGGGATAGATCTGATACCAGTCGCGCAGGACGTCGTTCTTGAGGATCTCGGTGTGGATCTGTGCAACGCCGTTGACATAGCGCGAGCAGTAGATCGCCATGTACGCCATGTGCACGGTGCCGTGCTGCAGGATGTGCATGGAGTATTCCTTGTCGCCCGAGATGCCCTTCTGGTGCAGCTCGCCGCCCAGGTACTGGTCGAGCATGACAATGATATGGAAGACGCGCGGGATGGTGCGCTCCATAAGGTACTGGCTCCACTTTTCCAGCGCCTCGGCCAGGATGGTATGGTTGGTGTAGGAGAAGACCTGCTTGCAGATGTCAAGCGCTGCGTCAAAGGACAGGCCCTCGCCGTCGGTCAGCAGGCGGATGAGCTCCGGGATGGAGATGACCGGGTGGGTGTCATTGAGCTGGATGGCGTTCATCTCGGCAAAGTGCGAGAAGTCGTTGCCATAGGTCTTCTTGTACTTGCGGATGATATCCTGCAGCGAAGCCGAGCAGAAGAAGTACTGCTGCTTGAGGCGCAGGATCTTGCCCTCGTCGGTTGAGTCGTTCGGATAGAGCACGCGGGAGATGTCCTCGGCGCGGTTGCGCTCTGCCACAGCGGCGTCGTACTGCTGGGCGTTAAAGAGGTTAAAGTCAAAGGCCTGGACGGGCTCCGCCTGCCACAGGCGCAGGGTGCCGATGTTGTCCGTGCCATAGCCGATGATCGGCATATCATACGGGACGGCGACGATGGTCTGGTCGGCGAACTCTACGCGGACTGCCTCGTCCTCACGGCGCAGGCTCCACGGGTCGCCGTAGCGGGTCCAATCGTCGGCCTCCTCCTTCTGGAAGCCACCCTCGATCTTCTGCTTGAACAGGCCGTACTTGTAGCGGATGCCGTAGCCGTCGAGCGGCAGGTTGAGCGTCGCCGCCGAATCCAGGAAGCAGGCAGCCAGGCGGCCCAGGCCGCCGTTGCCCAGCGCGCAGTCCTCGACTTCCTCAAAGGCGTCGAGCGATGCGCGGTTCTTCTCCAACAGCTGGCCGATCTCCTCGGTCATGCCCAGACAGAGCAGATTGTTGTAGATCATACGGCCCATCAGGAATTCGGCCGAAAAATAGTATGCGTGGCGTACGTTCTGGTGCTTTTCCACGCTCAAGTGCCAACGGTCTGCAATCCCGGCCATCAGCGAACGGGAAACTGCGGTGTGAAGCTGGTTGGGCGTTGCCTCCGCCGGTGTGGTCTGAAATTCACTCTTCAGATATAACTCCACAGCCTCAAGCATCGCCTGTTTTCTCTTAGGCATCTGGATATCCCCTTTACAAAAAAATTTACTTTGCGCAAATCAGGTCTGCAAAATTGCATCTTTGCGGGCCGCCGGCCTATGCCGCTTGCTGTCCGGCGCGGAACCGGTGTCAAATATAATATAGCACAAAAAGTGGGAAAAAATCAATACTTTGGCGAAAATCTCCGGCCAATGTTTGAAAATTTGCCGGATAAATCCGGCCGCCGCGGGGGATGCTACCGTCAGCAGGGCAAACAAAAAAGCACGCGCGAACGCGTGCTTTTCAGGTTACAACGGATTTTCCTGCAAAAAAACAATTAGTTGACCGGATAGGACGGGTGATTGTGCAGTTCGGTCTCAAGGTGCCATAGCTGGATGCGGATACGGGCGATCGCATAGTGATCGGCCATTTGCGCAAGCAAGCCGGTCATGATATCAATCTGCTCTTTCAGGTAGCGGTCATTGGACGTGGTGGTCGGAGTCATGGTATTCCCCTCACTTTCAAAAGTCCGGCGGGCGGGAGGGCCCTTCATTGCTTGCATTATGAACTTCACAATATATGTTAATACTCTGTCTATCTACTATGACATCTTTATCTTAACGCCTTTTGTCGGGATTGTCAAGACATTTACAAGAAGTTATAGATTTTTACATCGACATCACACACATTTTTCCATCAAAATGCGTTGTTACCTTCTGGTTTTCGATACATTTTTTGCTGTCTGTCCAAACAAGAATGGCATTTATATCTTTTTCTCGCATTCTCCTGTTTTGTATATGAAACAACATTTTACGTTTCTGAATGCTGTTTTTTTGCCATGCCGCGCCGCCCTTGAACAACTTCCACAAAAGAACCGCCATTTCTTGTATAGATTCACGTCTTGACAGGCAGAAGAAAAGAATGTATACTATTATCGTAAAGTGTTACCTCGCCCGCACCAGCGGGCCATGATTCATACAGAACGGCAAAACAAAAAAGGAGCGATCTACAAATGGAACTGAATTTTTATCTGTGCACGCATTGTGGCAATGTTGTAGAGAAGGTCGTGGACCACAAGGTCCCGGTCATCTGCTGCGGCGAGAAGATGCAGCTGCTTGACCCCGCGACGAGCGAGGGCGCAGGCGAGAAGCACCTGCCCGTGCTGTCTGTCGAAGGCAACCAGGTCAAGGTCTCGGTCGGCGCGGTCTCCCACCCGATGGAGGAAAAGCACAGCATCGCTTTCATCGTCCTGCAGACCGAGAATGGCGTCCAGCGCAAGAACCTCAACCCCGGCGATGCGCCTGAGGCTGTCTTTGCCCTGGTTGACGGCGACAAGCCGGTCGCAGCGTATGCTTACTGCAACCTGCATGGCCTGTGGAAGACCAACGCTTAAATCAATCCCAATCGCCAAACTGCCCGGCGCCGCGGATCTCCGCGGCGCCTTTTTTTATGCCCTAAGACGCCGCACCATTCCCCTTTCCCCTGCATAGCATGACACAAATACAAGGAAGTCCCCTCCTGCCGGAAAGAAAAAGCGCCGGGCCGCAAGGGTCCAGCGCTTGTCCTTTTCCTCTGCCGCAGCCAGATCATGCCGCAGGCGCCGCGTCAAAGATCTGGGTAAACGGCTCGTCATATACCGCATGGCCGGTCTCCAGCGTCCCGCCGTCCACCGTGATGAGCAGGCTGGCCGCGCCATAATACGCGAGATAGGTATCCACGACCGAAGCCATAATCATGTTCTCACCCGTTGACCCACTGGCCGAAAGGACCTCGGCAAAGGCGGAATTCAGATCGAGCGTCAAGTTGCCTTCCTCCTGGGTCAGCGAGCCCACCGCCACCTCAGCCGGCAGCACGCCCTCTCCCACGAGCGCGGCCAGAAGCGCCGCCGCCTCATCCTGTCCGCCGAAGGAGACCTCGGTCTGGGTGGGCACGACCGCTTCGCCCTGCTCGTCGGGCAGGTAGAGCGTTACGGTTTTGGTCTGTTCAGCCTGCTCGGCCTGTTCGGTCTCCTGCTCGGCCGCCGGGGCCGAGCATCCGGCAATTGCGACAGCCAGCGCACAGGCGCACAGCGCCGCAAGCAATCTCTTCAACATGGTATTCAGCCTCCTTATTTGGGGATGTATCCCTATTATAGCAGACAAAGCCGCCACCGTAAAGCGCCGCTTACCGGCGCGCAGCCAGGAAGAACAGGGCGACCGTGCCCGGCCCGGCATGTGCGCCGATCGCCGGCCCGATCACCTCGACCCGGCTGGGGGCCGTGCCAAACGTCTGCTGCACCCGGCGCGCGACGTAATCCGCGTCCTCCGCGCAGTCCCCATGGGAGATGAACACGGTGTCCGGTACGGCACCGCCGGTCTGCTCCCCCATCCGGCGCACGAGCTCATCGAGCGCACGCCGGCGGCCGCGCACCTTTCCGACGGCAACCAGGTGCCCAGCATCATCCACGTGCAGCACCGGCTTGATGCCAAGGACCGATCCGACAACCGCCGCAGTCCGGGATACCCGGCCGCCGCGGTGTAGGTGGAACAAGTCATCGACCGTGAACAGGTGCGCGATGTGCAGCTTGTTGTCCTCGCACCATCGGGCGGTCTCATCCAGGCTGCGGCCTTGTTCGCGCAGGCGCAGGGCATAGTGCACCAGGAGCCCTTGCCCAAGCGAAGCCGCCAGGGAATCCACGACCACAATGCGCTTGCCCGGATTTTGTTCCTCCAGTTCCTGCGCGGCAATGCGTGCACTCTGGCAGCTTCCGCTCAGTCCGGACGAGAACGCAATGTGCAGCACCTCGTCGTGGGTGGCCAGCGCCTGCTCCAGGACCTGCCTTGCCTCGTCCGGGTTGACCTGGGCGGTCGTCGGCATGGCGCCGCCGCGCATGCGCTCGTAAAAGTCGCGGTCGGGCATTGGATGGTACGCATCGTAAGTCTGCCCCTCCACCGTATAGTGCAGGCTCATCAGCCCTACGCCATGTTCTCTCAGCATCTCAAGCGGCAGGTCGCCGCCCGTATCGGTTGTGATCGCAAACATAGGAAACCTTCCTTTCCGGCAGGAACACCTGCATGTTTGTACCATTATATCACAGGGGCGCGCCAGAATGCAGTCCTATTTTTGTGCCCATTCCCGGCGCAGCGCGCCCCGGTTAGGAGGCACCCCCTTTGGTCACGCTTACATCCCTGCACATTGCTTATATCATCATCACGGTTGCCGTACTCGCCGCGCTTTTGCTCAAAAAGGAAATCGTTCTGCCCTGCGCGCTCGGCATCCTCGTCATTGGCTACCTATACCAAGGCAGCATCGTCGGGGCCGTGCAGACCCTCAACAATGCCATCATCAACTCCTGTATCGAGCTTTTGGGCATTATCGTTGTCATCGCGCTCGTAGTCGCCATGAGCCGGGCCATGGTCGCATCCGGCGCCGACCAGATGCTGATGCGTCCGGTCTGCCGGATCATCCGCACCCGGAACACCGCCTTCTGGGCGATCGGCTTTGCCATGCTCATCATGTCCTGGCTGATCTGGCCCAGCCCGGCGGTCGCCCTGATCGGCGCCCTGCTGCTGCCGGTCGCCGCACGCGTGGGCCTGCCCGCGCTGTGGGCGGCGGTTGCCATGAACCTGTTCGGCCACGGCGCCGGCCTATCCTCGGACTTTTTCATCCAGGGCGCGCCCGACATCACCGCAACGGCTGCCGGCGTAGACACGGCCTCGGTCATGAAGGCCAGCGTCCCGCTCTGGGGCATCATGTGCGTGACGACCATCGCCGTCGCGTTTTGGATGATGCGCCGGGATCTCAAACAAAACCCAACGTTTTCTTCCGCCGAGGAACTGTATGATTTCAGCGACGCCCCGCAGCGCCCACGCCTGGCGGCCGCCATCGCCATCCTGATCCCCACGGCCTTTCTCATTGACGTCGTCCTCATGGTCCGCTTAGGCATCACGGGCGGTGACGCGACCGCGCTCGTCGCGGGGACCGCGCTCATCCTGATGGCGGTCATCACCATCGCAAACCACGGCCTGCGCACAGCGCTCGAGGTCTCAGCCGACCACCTGCGGGATGGGTTCATCTTCGCCATCAAAATCTTTGCCCCGGTTATCGTCATCGCCGGCTTCTTCTTCCTGGGCAGTGAGAGCTTCGCGCAGACCGTCCTGGGCACGGACGCGACCGGCCTGCTAAATGACATCGGCCTGTGGCTGGCCGAGCACGTACCCATGTCGCGCGCGTCGGTCGCCCTGCTCGAAACCGCAGTCGGCACCATTACCGGATTGGACGGCTCGGGCTTCTCCGGTCTGCCGCTGTGCGGCGCACTGGCCCAAACCTTTGCCGCCACCGGCTCGATTGACGTGCCCACGCTGGCCGCACTCGGCCAGATCTCGACCGTATGGGTCGGCGGCGGCACCATCATCCCGTGGGGCTGCGTACCGGTGGCCGCCATTTGCGGCATCAAGGCGTCCGACCTGGCCAAAAAGAACCTGATCCCGGTGGTCTGCGGCCTGGCGGCCACCACCGCCGCAGCCATCGTGCTCATGTGACCCGGTCACTGCATCCGGTAATTGCGCAGGAGGGCGCGCGCAAATTTCTGGCATTGCTCCCCGGTGCGCTCATCAAACGGCTCGCCGTGCACGGCTGTGTTAGAGAGGATGCGCACGGTCAGGAAAGGCATCCCGTAGGCCTGGCAGATCTGTGCGGACGCCGCAGCCTCCATCTCCTCGGCCATGGTGCCAAAGCGGCCATGCAGCCAGGCGATCCGGTCTAGCTCATTGTTCCACCAGTCGCCCGAACCGATCACGCCGCGCACGACCCGGCCCCGGTCCCAAGGGATGGCGGCCGCGGCCCGCATCAGCGCCGCGTCGGCGCGGAAGGCTGTCACCTTGGGGCCGTCGCCGGGGTCTGGGTTGGCGATCTCCAGGCCCAGCGGTTCGCCGCAGACCGGGTCGATGCCCGCGCCGCGCGGGCGGTCAGGCGTGCGCCAGGCACCCAGATTGACCACGGTCTCTCCGATCACCAGGTCCCCCGTGTGCAAGTCGGGCGCATGCCCGCCGGACGTCCCCTGGTTGAGCACCGCGCACGGCGCAAAGCGCTCGATCGCAAGCGCCGTCGCGGCTGCGGCGTTGGCCATTCCCTGATTGGTGCGCACGATCACAGTCGGAAACCCGTCCAGCATCCCCCGCACGCACTTCCACGGCCCCAGGCCGACCGGCTCGGCATCGGCCAAGGCCCCCATCAAATACAGCGTCTCGGCGTCCATCGCGCCCGTGCATACAATTGGTTTCATCTGAATTTCCCCCATTGGCAGATCACAAAATTCTTTTTTTGATTATATCATAAATCTGTGAGATTTCCCACTTCCTCTGCCGCCAGGTGCGTGCTATACTGTTATAGTATGCAACTATTGGAGGGGTTTTTGTGTTACCTGTTGGTGTCTTTGCAAATACATTGGCCGTGGCAGCGGGCGGCATTGCCTACCGTATTCGGCTTTTCGTCCTGCCTGATCGGCATCTCGCTGGCGACTAAGATCGCCAACCTGGCGCCGGTCATCCTGTCCATGATCCTAGGCATGCTCATCGGCGAGCTTATCCGCCTGAGCGCGCACATCGAACACGGCATCCGCTCGGTGCAGCAAAAGATGCACTTGCAAGTCGGGGACACCGCCTATATGGAGCAGTTCACCACGCTGCTCATTCTATTCTGTGCCAGTGGTACGGGTATTTTCGGCGCGCTGACCGAGGGCATGAGCGGCGACAGCAGCATCCTGCTGGCCAAGACCATCCTGGACTTTTTCACCGCCCTTATCTTTGCCTCAACCATGGGACGCTTTTTGTCGGTGATCGCTGTGCCGCAGTGCGCGGTCATGCTGGTGCTGTTTGCCGGGGCGCGGCTGATCTACCCGCTCATGACCGCAGAGATGACCGCTGACTTTTCGGCGCTGGGCGGGATCATCACCATGATGGCCGGTTTCAATATCCTGCGCATCAAACAGACGCCCGTGCTCAATCTGCTGCCCGCCTTCGTCCTGTGCCCCTTTTTCAGCAAACTTTGGGGGCTGATTTTCTGATGTCGTGCTGCTCTAACATCCTGTACAAAAAATACTGAAAAAAACTGTTGACATTGCCCGGGCACTGTGATATTATAATGGAGTACCGCGTGAGAGATACACGGTACTCCCCCTATATCGCAGGGTAGAGCAGCTGGTAGCTCGTCGGGCTCATAACCCGGAGGTCGCAGGTTCAAGTCCTGTCCCTGCACCCACTAAAAAGCACTGATTCGTTTGAATCAGTGCTTTTTCTTTTTCCTGCGGGTTTCATCTGCACGATATCGTTTTCTGTTCATGCAGATACCCGCATCCTTATCTCGTGGAGTCAAAAAGCGGCTGACCCAAATTGGCCAGCCGCTTTGAAGCTGGGAAACGTCAAAAGGAGGAGACATTTCCGTTTTACCGATTCGATTACATGACTTCTCCGCCGCCGCGGTGTGCGTTCATCCAGTCCTGCTCCAGGGCCGCCCAGTCGCGGTTCTCCTCGAGCGCAGTCCAGGTCTCATACTCCGCACCCTCGAACATATCATAGTCATGCGAGTTGGTGGCCTCCTGCATGGCCTCATAGTACCAGGCAGAAGTGTCCATGTTGTCCGGCCACTTGATCATGCTGTCCAGCATGTGGTCGGCGTCCGGCGCGCGGCGCAGCACGTTGTTCACGAGCGTGACCGCCTCGGCGCGGGTGATGTCGTTGTCCGGCAGGAAGGTGCCGTCCGGATAGCCGTTGATCCACTTGGTCATGGCCGCGTCGTTGATGTTCTCGCGCGCCCAGTGGCCAGAGATATCGGTGAACAGGTCTTCCTCCACGTCATAGCCCGAGCTCATAAAGCGCGATGCGATTGCCGCAAACTCGGCGCGGGTGATGTTGTCGTTCGGGCGGAAGGTGCCGTCCTCATAGCCCTGGATGATGCCCGCGTTGACCATAGTCGAGATCGCGTTGTTATACCACGCATCGGCCGCAACATCCGGGAAGTCATTGGTGGTCATCCAGAACTGGTCGCGGGCCTCATCGGTCAGCAGGCGGAAGAAGATGGTCGCGACCTCGGCGCGGGTGATGTTTGCCTGCGGCTTGATGGGCCAGCGGGACTCGTCCTCGGTCGGCTGACCGGTCACATA
>ERZ1643250.2628-NODE-2628-length-13266-cov-5.096283_pt1 | contig 13266 bp, 13 predicted proteins | sample MGYA00579262_ERZ1643250 | MGnify/ENA primary metagenome ERZ1643250 (study PRJEB29033, sample SAMEA4952265) | chicken gut metagenome | biome: Broiler Chicken; feature: Gastrointestinal Tract; material: Caecum | place: Ireland | collected 2018 | study: Broiler...
GAAGCCATCCCCCATGATCTCACGGTCACACTGGGCGGCGTGACATTTTATCTCGTGCACAAGAGGAGGGAAATCCCGGCGGATCTCCCCGGCGTGAACGTTGTGGTGTTCGGCCACTCCCACAAATACGGGCAGGAGGAAAAGGACGGCCTGCTCTTTCTCAACCCCGGCTCCTGCGGGCCGCGCCGGTTTCACCAGGAAATCACACTGATGGAGGCCGAAGTCGAAAACGGGGCAATCCGCATCAGGAAAATCACCATTCCCCACGAGGAAACGGCAGCGGGCGGACAACGCCCGGCACGAACACAGAGATGACAGGAAGACGCCGTGCAGGCGGGAAAAGACGCTTTTGCGCAGCCCGGGAAAAAGAAAAGGCAGGAGGACGAGACAACATGTTTTTCAGAAAAAAGCAGGAAACGTACCCATATGATCGGGAAAAGGAGAAGCCGGTGATCCGCTCAAGCATCTGCACCGGGGAAAAGACGGCCGGCTTCCGCGATTTGCGGACGGGAAAATTCACCGAGGTGATGCCGATCCGCACGCCGGAAGATCTGGAGACGTTTCGGAACCGCTATGGCATTGGCGGGGACGACATTGCCGTGGAATACTGACACAAAGAAAAGCGCAGATGAAAGGAGGCCCGCCATGCGCATCCTCATGCTGGGCAACAGCTTCATTTTCACAAACGATCTGCCGAAAATTCTGGCTGATCTCACCGGCGCGGAAGTGGTGCAGCACACGCGGGGCGGAGCCCGCCTCTCCGAGCAGCTGAACCCTGCCACGGCGCTCGGCGCGCGCACGCAAGCCGCACTGGCCACGGAACGCTGGGACTACGTGGTGCTGCAGGAGATGAGCCACGGCCCCATCACCGCCCCCAAAAGCTTCTTCTCCAGTGTAGCGCGGCTCTGCGCCCAAATCCGGGCGAACGGTGCCGTGCCGGTGCTCTATGCGACATGGCCTTATGAGAAGGGCGGCGCGGCGCTGACGAAGAAAGGCTGGGACTACGATGAAATGGCGCGCGGGCTGCAGGAAGCATACCACCGGGCGGCGGAGAAAAACAACGCCCTCCTCGCCGATGTGGGAGAACGGTTTTGTGCGCTGTGCACCACACAGCAGCTTTACGCCGCCGACGGCGTTCACCCCAACGAGCAGGGCACACGCGTTGCAGCGGAAACCATCGCTGCCGTGATCCTGCAGCACAGGGAGGGACACGCATGATCCGCACCATTTGCAGAGACGAACAGTTCCTGGCGCAAACGGCGGAGATTGCCTCGCCGAAGGATCTCCCGGTGGCCACCGATCTGCTGGACACGCTCGCACACCATAAAGAGAGCTGCGTGGGCATGGCCGCCAACATGATCGGCGTGAACAAGCGCATCATTGCCTTTGACAATGATGGGACATACATGGCCATGTTCAACCCGGAAATTGTGCGCAAATCCGGGCCGTATCAGGCCGAGGAGGGCTGCCTCTCCCTCACCGGCACACGCACGGCACGGCGGTGGAAGTCCATCAAGGTGCGCTGGCAGAATGAATCCTTCCAGGTGCGGCTGAAAACCTTCACTGGCTGGACGGCGCAGATCATCCAGCATGAGATCGACCACTGTGACGGCATCTTGATCTGAAAACAGCAAAGGCCAGCGGTTTTCCCGCCGGCCTTTGCTGTTTTCTTTTTGCTGTTACTGCACCATCAGCTCGCAAATGTCATTTGAGAAAGCGAGCGGATCTTCGATGGACATGCCCTCGATGAGCAGCGCCTGGTCATAGAGAAGCTTGGCGTACTTTGCGACACGGTCCTTGTCGCCGTCTGCATAGAGCTTCGCCAGCTTTTCAAACACGGGGTGCTTGGCGTTGATCTCGAGCACGCGCTGCGCCTGCACCTTTTCCCCGCCCTCGGGCTGCGGCATGGCGTTGAGCACCTTTTCCATTTCCATGGAAATAGCGCCCTCCGTGGAGAGGCAGACCGGGTGGCTCTTGAGCTTCTGCGAGAGGATGACGGCCTTCACCTTGCCGCTGAGGGAATCTTTCAGGAAGGCAAGCAGATCCTTATTCTCCTCCTCCTGCTTGGCGGCTTCCTGCTTCTCCTCCTCCGTCTCGAGGCCGAGATCGTCCGCGGAAACGGAGCGGAACTCCTTGTCGTCCACCTTCATCATCATGCGCAGGGCAAACTCGTCCACATCGTCGGTGAGATACAGGATCTCGTATCCCTTTTCCTTGAGCGCCTCCGTCTGCGGCAGCAGATCGATGCGATCCACACTTTCGCCGCAGGCATAGTAAATGTATTTCTGGTCTTCCTTCATGCGGGAGATATACTCCTTGAAGGTGACGAGCTTCTTTTCCGAAGAGGAATAGAACAGCAGCAGATCCTGCAGCAGGTCCTTGTGCATGCCGTAGTCGGCGTAAACGCCGTACTTGAGCTGCAGGCCGAAATTGCGGTAGAACTGCTCATATTTCTCCCTGTCGTGATTGAGCAGGGATTCCAGCTCGGACTTGATCTTCTTTTCGAGGCGGCCCTCGATCAGTTTGAGCTGGCGATCGTGCTGCAGCATTTCACGCGAAATGTTCAGCGAGAGATCCTGGCTGTCCACCAGGCCGCGGACGAAGCTGAAGTAATCCGGCAGCAGATCCGCGCACTTTTCCATGATCATGACGCCGTTGCTGTAAAGCTGCAGGCCCTTTTCGTAATCGCGGCTGTAGTAATTATACGGCGCCTGCGAAGGGATAAACAGCAAAGCGTTGTATGTGGCCGTGCCCTCCGTGCTGCTGTGGATGACGAGCAGAGGATCGGAGAAATCATGGAACTTGTCTTTATAAAACTGATTGTACTCTTCCTCTTTGATCTCGTTCTTGTTTTTGCGCCACAGCGGCACCATCGAGTTGAGAACCTCGTTTTCGGTGTATGTCTCATATTCCGGCGTCTTGTACTTGCCGTCGGCGTCCTTGTCGGTGCCCTCGATCATGCGGCTCTTTTCCACATCCATGCGGATAGGGTAGCGGATATAATCGGAATATTTGCGCACCAGCTCACGGATGCGGTAGGTGTCGAGGTATTCGTCGTAATTGTTTTCCTCGCTGTTGGCCTTGAGCTGCAGCGTGATGGTGGTGCCGTTGCCGCTGCGCTCGGCAGGCTCCATCGTGTAGCCCTCCACGCCGCTGCTCTCCCACTTCCACGCTTTATCGGAGCCATAGGCACGGCTCACAACGGTGACCTTGTCCGCCACCATGAAAGCAGAATAGAAGCCCACGCCGAACTGGCCGATGATTTCGATGTCTTCCTTCGGCTCGTTTTCCTTCTTGAAATTCAGCGAGCCGCTCTTCGCGATCGTGCCGAGGTTGTTTTCGAGCTCCTCCTCCGTCATGCCGCAGCCGTTGTCTTCAATCGTGAGCGTGCGGGCTTCCTTGTTGGGAATCAGCGAGATGGCGAAATCATCGCGCGAAAGGCCGGTGTCGCCGTCGGAAAGCGTGCGGTAATACAGCTTGTCGATGGCGTCGCTCGCGTTGCTGATGAGCTCGCGCAGGAAAATCTCCTGGTGTGTGTAGATAGAATGGATCATCAGGTCCAAAAGCCGCTTGGACTCTGCCTGGAATTGCTTCATTGCCATGGTGAAAACCCTCTTACCTGTTTCGAATTTTAGCACTCTCATGCGCTAATTGCTAAGATTCATTGTAGCCTCTTCCCGCAAAAATTACAATGAATAAATTATGAATTTTCCTCCTTTTTTGAGGGGGTGCGGGAAAATTTGTATTCCGCCTTGCTTTTCCGGGCGCAACCGCCTATAATAAATGGGAAATTTGCGCTGTATCCTTCGGGAACAGCAGCAGGAGGTTTTTAATATGAGCAAAGCGACCGCAAAGTACCGTGATTTCGTCCTGTTGGCGCTGTTTACAGCCATCATCTTTGTCCTTGGCTTCACCCCCCTGGGCATGGTTCCGCTGGGGCTGATTAAGGCGACAACGTTGTATGTCCCCGTTATCGTGGGTTGCCTGCTGCTCGGGCCAAAGTACGGCGCCGTGCTGGGCTTTATGTTCGGCCTGGTCAGTTTCCTGAGCAACACACTGCAGCCCGCCGTGCTTTCCTTCGCGTTCAGCCCGCTGGTTCCCGTGCCCGGCACGCCGAACGGCAGCCCGTTGAGCCTCGTCATCTGCTTCATCCCCCGCATTCTGGTGGGCATTGTGCCGTGGTTCGTATACCGTGGGATGCAGCGCCTGATGAAAGAGAGCAGGAAGGGTGAAATCCTTTCAATGGCTTTGGCCGGCGGATGCGGCGCTCTGCTGAATACCGGGCTGGTCATGTCGCTCATTTACATTTTGTTCCGCGATGCATACGCCGCCGCCAACGGCATTGCTGTGGACGCCGTGGCCGGTGTCGTGCTCGGCGTCGTTGGGTCAAACGGCGTGGCGGAAATGATCCTTGCCATCCTTCTGGTGCCGGCCATCGGCAAAATCCTCGTGCAGCTCAAGCGCCGCGGCGCCTGAATGTTTTTTCCGCCAAGCGGCATCCGTGCGGCAGCACAGGCAACATACAAGAAAAAAGGACTGTCATACGCCTATGATTTTAGCAATTGATGTGGGAAACACGAACATTGTTCTCGGCTGCATGGACGCGGACACAGGCAAGCTGCATTTCACGGCGCGCCTTGCCTCCGATCGGCTGAAAACAAGCGATGAATACGCTGCTGTGATGCGCAACATGTTCATTCTGAACCAGGTAGAGCGCCACAGCATTGAGGGCGGCATCATCTCCTCCGTCGTGCCGCCGCTGACGGTGACGATGAAGGACGCGGTGCGCCAGCTCTGCGGCCGGGAATCCCTCGTGGTGGGCGCCGGGCTGAAAACGGGCCTCAACATTGTGATGGACAACCCCGCCCAGCTCGGCAGTGACCTTGTGACGGACGCCGTGGCGGCCGTGGCGGAATACCCCAAGCCGATCCTGATCTTCGACTTGGGCACCGCCACCACCCTTTCCGTGGTAGATGGGAAAGGCAGTTACAACGGCGGCATGATCATGCCCGGTATCTCGCTTTACCTGGAAGCACTCTCAAGCCGGACCTCCCAGCTGCCGCACATCAGCCTGGAGGGGCCGAAGCGCCTCATCGGCACAAATACGGTGGACTGCATGAAGAGCGGCATCGTGTACGGCAGCGCCGCCATGCTCGACGGCATGATCGCCCGCGTCACGCGCGAGCTCGGTGAAAAACCGACCGTTGTCGCCACGGGCGGGCTGGCCCCCCATATCACAAAATACTGTGAAAGTGAAATCATCTGCGATAACACGCTGATCCTCAAGGGCCTTCGCATTCTTTACAATAAGAACAAGGCATAACACACTGTTCTGCGCTTTTAACGGACCGCTGCATCCTCAAAACGGGGCTGCAGCGGTCTTTTTTGCCTGTCTGCGGGTAAACTTCGGGTGGAGTGTGAAGATTTCGTAAAATATTTGTTACAATGATTGACAATCTGAATATTTTAATATATAGTATTTAATACTAGATAAAGAACTTTCGGACACCTGTTTTCACAAGCAGGCGCCCGCAGGGAAAATGTAAGGGGGCTGCTTTATGAGCTGTTCTGTTTGTCTGTTCGGAGATTCTGTGGCGAAGGGCGTGATCTTTGACAGCATCCGGCAAAAATACCGTGTCCTCAAAGACTGCTTTGCGGCCTCGATCCAAGCGAAGGAGCACCTTGCCGTGACGAACTATTCGAAGTTTGGCTGCACGATCGACAAAGGACGCGAAATTCTGGAACGCCACGCGGAGGAACTCCCCTCCTATGATTTTGTTGTGTTTGAATTTGGTGGAAACGACTGTGATTTTGACTGGCACGATGTGGCCGAGCACCCGGACCAGCCGCACGAGGCCAAGACGCCGCTGGAAACATTTGAGCGCAGCTATCGCGAAGCAGTGCGCTTTGCCCGCGCCAATGGCGGCAACCCCGTGCTGCTCACACTGCCGCCCATCGACGCGCAGCGGTATTTCAAGTGGATCTCCCGCGGCGAGGACGCCGGAGCCATTCTGAAATGGCTCGGGGATGTGGACCGCATCTACCGCTGGCATGAGATGTACAACCTGGCCGTGTGCCGCGTCGCCATGCGCGAGCACGCGCTGCTGCTTGACATCAGCAGCAGCTTCCTGGAGCGCAGCGGCTATCAGGATCTGCTCTGCGAGGACGGCATTCACCCCAACGAGAAGGGACACGACGTTATTTTCGAATCGCTGCGCCAGGCGGCACACAGCGCCGCTCAGCTGGGCGGGCACAAAACGCCGCGCCTCGCGCTTGCGTAAAGCATTCCAAAAAATCAGCAGCTGCGTCGGCTGCCGTTTTGCCGCGCCGGGCTTTGGAGAAAGTCCGGCGCGGTTTTTTTGCGCCGCCGAGCGCACAGCGGATGGCCCGCACAAAACGGTCCCCCCTGCTTGCCCGCCCGCATCAATTTTGCGGGCGGGCCGGAAAAGTGCTTGACAGAGAGAAAAAGGGGTGTTATACTCAAACTGTACTAATCAAACTAGAACACTGGAGTACACAGAATACAGTCCTTCGCCCCCTGCACACCGGCAGCTGCGCGAAGGGCGGAAAGGGAGGCGCGCCATGATTTTGATCGACGTCAAAAGCAGGCAGCCCATCTATGAACAGCTCTACAACGGGATTGTGCGGCTTTCTGCGCTGGGCGCCATGCTGCCGGGGGAACAGCTTCCCTCCGTGCGATCGCTGGCGCAGGAGCTGGGCGTAAACCCCAACACGGTGCAGAAAGCGTATCAGCTGCTGGAACGGGATGGGTTGATCGTTTCCGCGCCGGGGAAGGGCTCTTTCCTGGCGGACCAGGGCGGCAAGCTGAACGAAAAGCGGCTCAAGGCGAGGGAGACGCTGAAGCAGGCTGTGACGGACGCACTGGCCAGCGGCATGAGCGGCGAAGAAATCCGCTCCTCGGTTGAAACAATCCTTTCGGGAGGTGGCCCACATGATTGAAGTCAATCATCTGACAAAACGGTTCGGGTCGGTGACGGCGCTGGACGACATCAGCTTCCAGGTGGAGAGCGGTTCCATCTTCGGCCTGGTTGGCAGCAACGGAGCGGGAAAATCCACCTTCCTGCGCACAGCCTCCGGCGTTTACAAGCCGGATATGGGCTGGGTGGCGATCGACGGCTTCAAGCCGTTTGAGAATACGGCCGTCAAGGGCAAGGTCTGCTTCATCTCAGACTATCCGTATTTCCCCCGCACGGCCACCATCGACGACATGGCGGACCTGTTTTCCCACACCTATCCGGGCTGGGACAAAGATCTGTTCGAAAAGCTGTGCGCCTGCTTCCCGCTGGACCGGAAGCAGCGCGTGAACAACATGTCGAAGGGCATGCAGCGGCAGGCGGCCATCCTATGCGCGCTGGGCGCGCGGCCCACGCACCTGCTGCTCGACGAGATCTTCGACGGCCTCGATCCCGTGATGCGCCAGCTGCTCAAGCGCATTCTCTCCGGTGAGGTTTCGGAGCGCGGCATGACGATTGTCATCGCCTCCCACAATCTGCGCGAGCTGGAGGACATCTGCGATCACGTGGGCCTGTTCCACCGCGGCGGCGTGGTGTTCGACCGCGATCTCGACGACCTGAAGCTCGGCATCCGCCGCGTGCAGGCTGTGTTCCGGCCGCTGCCGGAGCGGAGCGCGTTCGATTGCTTTGATCTGGTGACGCTGCGCACGCAGGGATCGCTCGTTGATTTCGTGGCGCACGGCACACAGGAGGAAATCCTGGCGAAGCTGGAAACCCTGCACCCCATCTTTTCCGAAATCCTCCCGCTCACGCTGGAGGAAGTCTTTATCAGTGAAATGGAGGCGGCCGGTTATGACATCGACAACATTCTCTCCTAAGGCGGGCGGCTTCTGCCAGGTGTTCCGCTCCTCGTTCCGGCAGATCCGCGGTGTGGCGCTGCTCTACACAGCCCTGCTCACCGTGACGTTCCCGCTGCTGCTTACCCTTTCCCTGGCACAGGTTTCCGCCGCCCCCTACAGCCTGATGGAGGAGCGGAGCAGGCGGGCCATGGACTATCTGAACGGAGCGCTGTATTTTGCCCTGCCCGCCTTCCTGTGGACCTTCACCATCGTGTTCGCTGTGTCCCTGTTCCACTATCTGCAGAACAAGCGCAGCGTGGATCTGTATCACGCGCTCCCAATCCGCCGGGAAACAATGCTGCTCGGCCGCGTCTGTGCCGCGTTTGCCTCGCTGGCCGTGCCGTTCGTTGTTCTCTTTCTGCTGAGCCTCGTGATTGCGGCCCTATTCGGCGTACAGATGCAGTGGGCTTATGTTCCCGAAGCCGGGTGTGCCGTGGGCCCGCTGCTCTCCAAGCTGCTGTTCTCCGTGCTCAACACGCTTGCCTTCCTCTGCCTGGTGGTCTTCTTCCTGGTGTGCTGCGGCACGGTATTCGACGCAGCGGTGAGCGCCATCGCCTTCTGCGGAGGCCTTCCCCTGCTCCTGCTGCTGTGCTCGGAATATGTGCACATCGCGCTGGCCGGGTTCGGCTCCCACAACATCCCGCTGATCGTCTATGAATTGACAAATCCGCTGGCGGCCATCCCGGTGATGTTCCAAACCGGCACCATGGAAGGCACATCCCCTGCGCTCACCGTGTGGATGCTGATTTATGCCGCGATCTGCCTCGCGCTCTCCCTGTTCCTCTATCGCAAACGACGGAGTGAAGCGGCGGAAAATGCATTCGCCTTTCCCCTGCCGCGCATCATCATCCGTTTTCTCGTCTCTGCCTGCAGCGGCCTGCTGCTTGGCTTCCTGGTGAAATCCCTGGCGCCCGGCTTCCCCATGCCGATCAGCGTGCTGATCGGTGCGTTCCTCGCCCATCTGGCGGTGGAAATGGTATACAACCGCGGAGTGCGCGGCCTGTGGAAAGCAACGCCCGCCTACGGCGTGTGCGCGGCGCTCTTCCTCGTGTTTGCCCTGATCTGCGCGACCGGCGCATTCGGCTACACCTACCGAATTCCCGCCGTGAACGATGTGCAGGCGGTGGAAGTCACGGACGTGATGGGCCACAACCACAAGGTCTCCCTCTTCACGCAGTCTGACCTTGGCCCCAACATGTATCTTTCCAGCTACGACATTCTGCTCGGCGAACCGGAAAATGTGGAGGATGCGGTGGCGCTTCATCAAAGCGTCCTGGACAGTCTGCGCGCCCGCGGCCCCCTGCTGCCCGTGACAAACGACGCAGACGTTTCCTTCCGCTATATTTTAAAAGACGGTTCCGTGATGACGCGCAGTTTCTCCTATTCCCTTGTGCCCGAATCGTTCTACGATGAGACAGAGGCGCTCAATACACTGGAGGAAAACGTGCGCAACACAATCGACTGCTTCTACATTTCGGCAGACAGCTTCGATTCCGTCTTCCTGCACACCTACTACGACGACACGATGGACGCCGTGCCGCTCGATGAAGCGGACCGCGCCGATCTCCTCCAGGCGCTGCAGACTGACTACCTGGCCGGCGCCGATTCCGACACCGTCTGGGATGACAGCTCGGTGATTCTCGATCTGCTCAACGTCTCAAACCTCCAGTATTCGAGCTACCAGCTCCGGGCCACCCTGCCGGAGGACTCCATCCTCTTCTCGCTGCCGGAATATGATGTGCCGGAGGGTGAGCCGCTTTTTCTCAACGCGGACAGCTATGCGCTGGACGCACAGCCCTTCCCGAACACCTGGGCCTGCCTGAAAGAACTGGAGGCCGAGGGCAAGATCTCCTTCCCTGAAGAGAAAAACGATCTCGGCTGATTTTGCTGCCTGAAACGAGAGGCGGCGGAAAGCACAGTGCTTTCCGCCGCCTCTTTTGTTTATATGATTCAGGATTGCTGCGCAAGCTCGTGCAGCACGCGGCGCACGGCGCCGGGACCCTCATTGAGCCGGTTGAAATCCGCCACCACGCGATCCAGCAAACCGGCTTCGCGCAGATCCACGCCCCAGACGGCCGTCTCCTCCAGCAGGCCGCCGAAAGCTTCGGCCGAAGCCTGCTCCCCGAAGGGGATAGCGCGGAGGATCGGCTGCCATTTAGCGAGCAGCGGGTCCGGCGAACACTCGAACGGGGCGCCGCTGTCATCCACGCCGCGCAGGTAGCGCAGCCAGCCGGCCAGCACAAGCGGCATCCGCACGAGGGAACCGGCATCCCCGCGTTCCTGGTGCAGGCGGAGATCCACGCCGTAGCGGACGGGGATCTTCTGGGACGTGTCTGTGGCGATGCGCTGCGGCGTATCCGGCAGGAAGGGGTTCGGGAAGCGCTGTTCGAGCACCTCCCGCAGGAAATCGGCCGGGCGGATCACGCCGGGATCGATCACCACAGGCATCCCCTCCTTCCAGGCCATCTCCGTGATGAGGGAACGGAGATCGCCGTCTTGCATCTCGGCCGCGATGGACGTATAGCCCAGCAGACAGCCGAACACGGCCAGCGCCGTGTGCAGCGGGTTCAGGCAGGTGCACACCTTCATGCTCTCCACGGCGTTCACGGTGTCGCGCGTTGTGAACAGCACGCCTGCCTTCTCGAGCGGCGGGCGGCCGTTCGGGAAATCGTCCTCGATCACGAGGTACTGCGGTTTTTCCGCGTTCACAAAAGGAGCCGTGTAGCTGTGCTTCGCTGTCACGAGGATCTCCATGTTCTCCAGGCCGTCCGTTTCCAGCACATGCTCCACCGCCTCGCTCGGGCGTGGCGTAATCTTGTCGATCATGCTCCATGGGAAGGATAAATTTTTCCGCGCCCAGCCACAGGCATCCTCGCTCACAAAGCCGTGCGCGCGCCAGCCGTCCAACACCGTGAAAAAGGCCTGGCTCAGCTTTTCGCCGTTGTGGGAACAGTTGTCCATGGAGACGAGGGCGAGCGGCGTGCCGCCGGCCTCAAACCGCCCCAGGCAGCAGGCGACAAGCTGGCCGAGGAACGTCCGGCACGACTGCGGGCCGCTCTCCAGATCGGAAGCAACGGCGGGCAGGAGTTCGCCGTCCCCGCCGCGCACAGCGTAGCCCTTCTCCGTGATGGTAAACGAAACCATGCGGAGACTGGGCCGGCGGAACAGCTCCTGCACGCGAGGCAGATCCGCCGGCAACGTGAGGCTTTCCGCAATGGCCCCGACGATTTCCTTCTCCACCGAGCCGTCCGGCAGAAGGGTGACGGCGGCCGCAAGGTTATCAAAAGGGCGCAGGGACTTTTCCACAATCTCTCCGTCGTAGCCCTCGCAGCAGATGACGCCGGTATCCCACAGGCCGTCGTTGAGCAGCCGCTGGCAGAGCACAGCAGGAAACATGCGGAAGATATTGCCGGACCCGAAGTGAAGCCACGTGGGGGCTTCCGCCGTGCGGCGGAGCATGGCGGGACGGTCAAACGCCGGCATACGGTAGCCCGGCAGCGCGCCAGGCGTGTTCAGGATGACATTATTCAGCTTCATATCGCATTCCTTCCTTTCAGCTTCTGTGCGTGACATCGAGCGCCTGCATCTGGGCGCGGACGCAGAGTTCCGCCGCCTTGAGGATGTGTTCCTGCGTCATGGCGTTCTCCGTGCGGTTGATGCAGTCCAGAATCCACTCGCCAAAGAAGGGAAAGCCCACCTTTCCTGTGACATTCACATAGTGCTCGCCCTTTCCGTCCACCCAATAGACGTTGTTTTCCTCCGGGCTCCGCGCCACATCCACATATTTGCGCAGCTCCAGATAGCCCTCCGTGCCGAGCAGGAAGATGCGGCCGTCGCCCCAGGTGGAAAGGCCGTCCGGCGTGAACCAGTCCACGCGGAAATAGCCCGTGGCCCCGTTGTCCGCCACAAGCGTGGCGTCGCCGAAGTCGTCGAGCTCCGGGTATTCGGGATGGTTGTAGTTTGCAATTTTGGCGTTCAGGATTTTGGCGTCTTTGGCGCCGGTGTAGAAGAGGAACTGCTCGATCTGGTGGCTGCCGATGTCGCACAGGATGCCGCCGTACTTTTCCTTTTCAAAGAACCAGGCCGGGCGCGAGGGCGCGCTCAGGCGGTGCGGCCCCATGCCGATGACCTGCACCACGCGGCCGATGGCTCCGGCCTGGATGAGCTGGCCGGCATAGACGGCAGCCTCCACATGGAGCCGCTCACTGAAATAGACGCCGTATTTGCGGCCTGTCTCCGCGATGGCCTTTTTCACGTCGGCGAGCTGCTCAAGTGCGGTGAGGGGCGCTTTGTCGGTGAAATAATCCTTCCCGGCCTTCATCACACGGATGCCGAGAGCGGCGCGTTCACTCGTGACACACGCGCCGGCCACGAGCCTTGTCTCCTTGTCCGAGAGAATCTGATCCTCCGAATCAGCCACCTGGGCCTGCGGAAACGTACGCCGGTAAACCGCAACCTTTTCCGGGTCCGGGTCATAGACGTACCGCAGCGTAGCGCCGGCCTCCAGCAGGCCGTTCGTCATGCCGTAAATATGGTTGTGGTCAAGGCCGACAACGGAAAAGACAAACTCTCCCGGCCGCACCACCGGGGCTGGTTTCCCTTTGGGTGCGTAATTCATGCCTTCCTTTGCTGCCATCTTTCTGCATACCTCCCACTTTTTTTAACCGGCGTTTGCACGCGGACATCTCCGCAAGGAGCTCTTCATCCACCAGATAGGCAAGCCCGCGATCCCGCCGTTCTCGATTCGTCATGCAGGATTCTCCTTTTCTTTATGCCCCTGCGAAAGGGCTTGGTTTTATTTTACTACAGCATGCACTGTACCGCAAGCGCGGGAACCAAGAAGCCGTCGGGAAAAATAGGATAATTTCCCCAGTAATTCTTGACATATTATTTCAAAAAATGTACAATAAACTTAAATTTTCAAAAAAGGGGGGCGCCTCCATGGCCGAGAAAAATCCGCTTTTGCTTCTTGACAACAGCAGCACCATGTCCGTTTTGAACGAAGGGGAATTCAAATGCCAGAACCTCACGTTTGAGGAAGCGAGGGGGATCATCGACCTGCACGATGAAACCGATATTCTTCGCTGCTTCAACAACGCAGACATTGAAACAATCATCTTTGACTATCTGGGCATCTCAAAACGGAACTTTGTCTACAAGCACATCCGCAACATGCGCCCCGGACAGGACGCAATTGTGTTCAAGCTCTACATCACGCGTTCCGATTCGCAGCCTGTGATCCAGGCGGATGACGGCGTGGAGGCGAAGAAAATCCAGAATGTGTTTGTGTACTGCCAATATCTGATGCGTCTCTCCTGAAACACGAATGAAGCACGAAAGTCATGACCCCCGGCAAAGCCGGGGGCTTGGGAAAGCCCTAGAAGGGCATCGTA
>ERZ1643250.2630-NODE-2630-length-13261-cov-4.583901_pt1 | contig 13261 bp, 11 predicted proteins | sample MGYA00579262_ERZ1643250 | MGnify/ENA primary metagenome ERZ1643250 (study PRJEB29033, sample SAMEA4952265) | chicken gut metagenome | biome: Broiler Chicken; feature: Gastrointestinal Tract; material: Caecum | place: Ireland | collected 2018 | study: Broiler...
TTGCTAATGCAGGGAAGGGCGATCTGGTCATCGCCTTCGGTTTCGGAAAGCTTTCCGAGGAAAGCCGCGTGATTCGGAGCTGTGCGACGACTGCCGGGTTTCGGACCATGGCATTTACCAGCCGCCTCTATGCGCCTGCCGGGCAGCAGGCAGATATCAGTCTTTATGTATACCGGGGCGGAGAGGAAGAGTATCATTCCATGACGGCTGCCGCTGCTGTGGCGGACGCTCTGGTGCTGGCTGTCTCCGAACAGCTGAAGGAGGCTTCGGCCAGAAGCCTGGTCCGGGTCCAGAAGCTGAAAGAGGCTTACCGGAAAAAGGAAATATAGGGAGCCGGGCAGCCCGGCTTTTTCCTGTTGAAGCAGCGGCAAATACGACTGTACAACTGTACGGGCGTCACTGGAAGTATTTTTGGCGGATAGCTTCTACCGGCATCTCTATGCCAGTCCAGTCCTGAAATGCCTTTGCCCCCTGGTGAAGGAGCATGTACATGCCGTTAAAGGTCCGGCAGCCGGCCTCACGGGCGGTTTTTAAGAGAAGAGTCTCCCTGGGATTGTAGATGACGTCCCCGACCATCAGCTCCGGGTGCAGCCAGGAGGGATCGGTGATGAGAGAGGCGTCCGTCCGGGGCGCCATTCCCACAGAGCTTGCGTTAATCAGAGCCTGGCTTTCCGCCAGGCTCTTTTTGAGCTGAGCGGAATCTGCCAGATCATACAGATTCAGACGGCAGGCGCATTTTCCGTGGATGCGCCTGATCTCTTCCTCAATAAGACGGGTGGACGCGCTTGCGCTTCTGGCAAAGACGTGGATGGCGCGGGCGCCGTCCAGGGCTGCCTGGGCTAGAATAGCAGCCGCGGCTCCGCCGGAACCCAGAAGGGTGATGTGGGAGTCCCGGGCTTCAAAGCCGGCGTCCGCCATGGACCGCATGAAACCGTAGCCGTCCGTATTATCACCCCAGAGGACGCCGTCCCGATTGACAATGGTATTTACAGCACCGCTTAAAAGAGCAGCGTCGGAAAGCTGGTCGGCCCGCTCGTACATCAGCCGCTTCAGAGGCATGGTGCAGTTCCAGCCGGCCGCGCGCAGGCTCAGCAGGCCTTCTACAGCGCGTTCAAAGGTTTCCTCATTGACATCAAAGGCAAGGTATGCGTAATTCAGATTCAGGAGCCGGAAGGCCTCGTTGTGCATGGCCGGGGAAATGCTGTGGGACACAGGGCTTCCCAGCAGGCATACAAGCTGCGTTTTTCCGTTGATTTCAAAAGAATGATTCATGTCGGTTCTCCTTTAAAGATTAAGATTGATCAGATAAGATGAGAGTACAAAATATTTGCCTGAAAGTCAATGCTCCAGGTCCGCAGATTCCTACAGAGTGCAGGAAAAAAGGAAACCCGCAGAATATGTAAAAATAAGTAAGAACGGGGATAAAATGGAGGTTTGTGCAGATTGCAGAAAGATGCCGGACATGTACGAAAATAAAAACAATCCGGGCTCAGGAAACCTCTAAAATCGACTTGCCTAAATCCCCTATATGGGGTATAATTGAGATAAATTTGACAGGAATTTAACATAATATTTGAAAAATAGACAAGGAGGAAAAATCATGCATATTGTAGATGGAGAACATGGACATGCCCACGGCCACGCTCATGAGCATACCCATGATCACGATCATGCCCATGAGCACTGCGGCGGCTGTGAGAGCGGCTGCGCCGGGAAGAAGCCCGGAAGTGAGCAGGAAGCTCTGCTTTCCTATATGCTTGATCATAATAAGCATCATGCGGCAGAGCTGGCGGATGTGGCAAAGAAGTTCCGGGAGACCGGAAAGGAAGATGTGGCAGTACAGATAGAGAAGGCAATTGAGAACTTTGACAAGGGAAATCTTTATCTGAGTCTTGCGCTTTCTCTGGTAAAGTAAGGAGGCTTTTTTTATGTGTTTGGCGACAGTGTACAAGACAGTGAAGGACACAGAAGAAGTGGTTCTGAAAAATGTCAGCAAGATTTATGTGGAAGGCGGAAGCGTCCGGCTGGTAGACATCATGGGCGCTGAGGTGGTGCTGGAAGGAAGCATTTCTTTCGTGGATCTGGCAAACTCTGTAGTAAAGCTGAACTGTCCTGCCGCTTAAGCGGAGGCACAAAATAAGGAAGGACGGTCGGAATGATTCAGCTGGCTGAAATCAGGAAGCGCCTTCCAGGAAAGTAGGAGAGATGAGATGGCATATACAATTGCTGTAGCCGGGAAAGGCGGCGTCGGCAAGACGACGCTGACGGGACTTTTGATTGAATATCTGTGCAGCAAAAAAAACGGCCCGGTTCTTGCAGTAGACGCGGATGCGAATTCCAACCTGAATGAGGTGCTCGGCGTGGAAGCGCCTACAAGCCTTGGGGAGATTCGGGAGGAAGTAGCCCAGGCGGAAGTGTCGGGAAAGAACCCGATTCCGGCCGGAATGTCCAAGCAGGATTATATGGAGCTGAAATTCGGGGACGCGCTCTCTGAGCAGGATGATTACGACCTGCTTGTGATGGGGCATACCCAGGGAAAAGGCTGCTATTGTTTTGTGAATGGTCTTCTGACCACTCAGATTTCCAGATATGCTCAGAATTACAAGTATATTGTTGTGGACAATGAGGCAGGTATGGAGCATATCAGCCGCGGAATCCTTCCGTCGGTAGACACCATTATCCTGGTCAGCGACTGCTCGCGCAGAGGCGTGCAGGCTGTGGGCCGGATCGCGAAGCTGATTCCGGAATGCGGACTGAAACCGAAGACGGTAGGCCTGATTGTGAACCGGGCGCCGGGCGGAGTGCTGAATGAGGGAACAAAAGATGAGATTGAAAAGCAGGGTCTTACACTGCTTGGAGTTGTTCCCCAGGATGAGCAGGTATTTGACTTTGACTGTGAAGGGAAACCGACCGTACAGCTTCCGGAGGATTCTCCGGTGCGGAAGGCCCTTTATCAGATCATTGATAAACTGGATCTTTCATGATAAAAGATATATAAAAAATCTAGGAGGTTTATAATGGGAGACTTTAAATTGACGACGGTGGAAGAGTTTGAAGCCGCAACAGCCAGACTTCTGGAGACGGGAGCAAAGGTGGGAGCAGATTCATGGCAGCTTCGTGTGAAGAATCAGACCCCGCACTGTAAATTTGGTGAGCAGGGTGTCTGCTGCCGTATCTGTTCTATGGGACCCTGCCGTATTACACCGAAGGCCCCGAGAGGTATCTGCGGCTGCGACGTACACGGCATCGTAGGACGTAACTACCTGAAATTCACGGCGGGCGGAGCTGCGACGCACTCTGATCACGGCCGTGAGATCTGCCACACTCTGTATCATTCATCCGCAGATGGAAGCTACAAGGTGAAAGATCCTGAGAAGCTGACACGTATCGCGAAGGAATGGGGCATCGAGACTGAGGGCAAGGACATTTACGACCTGGCTCATGAGGTGGCTTACGAGGCCCTGATGGAGTATGGAAAGCCTTTCGGATATTCCCGCTGGATTGCCCGTGCTCCGAAGCACACCCAGGAGCTCTGGGAGAATGCAGAGATTGCTCCCCGTGCTATTGACCGCGAGGTATCCTGCTCTTTACATATGGCGCATATGGGATGTTCTTCCAAGCCGGAAGCTCTGATCCGCCAGTCCTTACGCGCAGGTCTCTGCGACGGATGGGGCGGTTCCATGTGCGGAACCGAGTTCTCAGACGTACTGTTCGGAACGCCGAAGCCCGTTGAGACTGAGGCAAACCTGGGCGTTATGGTAGCAGAGAATGTAAATATCGTTGTACACGGACATGATCCGAGTCTTTCTGAGATGATCTGCGAGTATGCGGATGATCCGGAGATGATCGCGTACGCAAAGAGCTTCGGCGCAAAGGGAATCACGGTTTCCGGTGTCTGCTGTACCTCCAACGAGGTTGCAATGCGCCGCGGAATCCCCATGGCCGGCAACTTCCTCCAGCAGGAGAACGTAGTTCTGACAGGAGCCTGCGAGGCGATTGTCGTGGACGTACAGTGTATCTTCCCGGCACTTGGACCTTTAAGCAAGTGCTTCCATACAAAGTTCATCACCACATCCAAGATTGCGCAGATGCCGGATTCCGAGTTCATCCACTTCACCGTGGAGACAGCTGCTGAGAAGGCAAAGGCAATCGTAAAGATGGCGATCGAGAACTTCCAGAACAGAAAGCCGGAGCTGGTACATATTCCGGATATGAAGCAGAAGGCGACCGTAGGATACTCTCTGGAGGCTATCAAGAAGGTTCTGGACGGCGTAACCAATTCTCAGGTAGACGAGCTTGGAACCACAAAGCCGCTGGTTGACTGTATCACATCCGGCGTTATCCGCGGCGCGGTAGCTATGGTAGGCTGCAACAACCCGAAGATTCGTCCGGACCAGGCGCACATCGATCTGATGAAGAAGCTGATTGCCAACGATATCATCGTTGTAGCATCCGGATGTTCCGCACAGGCAGCTGCCAAGGCAGGTCTGATGGATAAGGCTGCAAAGGATCTCTGCGGCGACGGACTGAAGAGAGTATGTGAGCTGGCAGATATTCCTCCGGTACTTCATATGGGCTCCTGCGTGGATATCAGCCGTATGATGAATCTGGCAGCCGACCTGGCAAAGGATTCCGGACTGAATATTTCCCAGCTTCCGCTGGTAGGCTGCGCGCCTGAGTGGATGTCCGAGAAGGCTGTTTCCATCGGAAACTACGTAGTAGCTACCGGTATTGATACATTCCTGGGCGTAGATCCCTATGTATCCGGTTCTACTGAAGTAGACAATCTGCTGAAGAGCGGTATCCGCGAGTGGGTAGAGGCCGCTTACACCGTAGAGAAGGATATTGAGAAGCTTGTAGATCTGATGATCGAGAGAATCGAAGAGAAGCGTACGGCGCTTGGAATTTAATCTGTAAAAGTAATGGTAAGTAAGGGAGCGTATCTGGCATGAAAATAGCGATTACAGGAAAAGGCGGAGTAGGAAAGACCACATTTGCGGCCACCCTTGCAAGACTCTACGCGGAGGAAGGCAAGACGGTGCTGGCGGCGGATGTGGACCCGGATGCCAATCTGGGACTGGCTCTTGGATTTCCGGAAGAAATTCTGGATTCCATCGTTCCGATTTCCAAGATGAGAAAGCTCATTGAGGAGCGGACCGGAGCCGGACCCGACAACATGATGTACACGCTGAATCCCAAGGTGGATGATATACCGGATACCTACAGCAAGACTTACAACGGGGTCAAGCTTCTGACTCTGGGAACTGTGGAGACGGGCGGGGGCGGCTGTGTCTGCCCCGAGCACGTGATGCTGAAGAGGATTTTAAGCTACCTAAGCCTCAGAAGCCAGGATGTGGTCATCATGGATATGGAGGCCGGCCTGGAGCATCTGGGACGGGGTACCTGTGAAGGCATGGAGCAGTTCGTGGTGGTCATCGAGCCGGGAGCCAGAAGCGTCCAGACCTATAAAAATGTAAAGCGTCTGGCACAGGATCTGGGAATCAAAAAGGTACGCGTAGTTGCCAATAAGGTACGCGGAGCCGAGGACGAGGAATTTGTCCGTTCCAGGATTCCGGCAGAGGATCTTCTGGGATTCATTCATTATAATTCCGAAGTCATCGACGCGGACCGTCAGGGAAGATCCCCTTATGATGTCAGCAAGACGGCTACAGATGAGATCCGAAAGATCAAAGAGCTTTTAGAGAAATAAAATATACAGTGTATATATGGAGGTAAAACTGTGACATTATTTGATGTAGTTTTCAGTGGAAATGATGCAGTATATGGCCTGACAGAGAAGGCCATTGACGACGCGATTGCGGCGAACGGCGCCGACAAAGCGGTAGCCTTCCCGGATACTGCTTACAGCCTTCCCTGCTATTACGCAGTGACTGGCACAAAAGTGACAAACCTTGGAGAACTGAAGGAAGCTCTCGGGGTTGTGAAGAGCCTGATGACAAGAGAGAAGAGACTGCACGACGCGTTTATGAGCGGTATCGCGACTGCTCTGTGCGCAGAGTTCATTGAGGTCCTGAAATACATGGACGGAGCAGCTCCCTACGCGGCTCCCGAAGCCGGACATCTTCCGGACGCAGCGATCCGTGAGCTGGGCGTGCCGCTGGTAACCGGCGATATCCCGGGCGTAGCTGTAATCCTGGGTGCGGCTCCCACTGCTGAGGAAGGCGTGGAGCTTGTAAAATCCTATCAGGGACAGGGCATCCTGGTAACTCTGGTGGGCGGCATCATCGACCAGTGTGTGGAGAAGGGCCTGAAGATGGGCGCGAATGTACGTGTAATCCCGCTTGGAAAAGACGTGACAGCTGTGATTCACGCAGTTTCCGTAGCAGTCCGCGCGGCTCTGATCTTCGGAAACATCCAGCCGGGCGATGCAGCCGGACTGATGAAGTACACCATGGAGCGTGTACCGGCATTCGTAAACGCATTTGCTCCGCTGAATGACGTAATCGTAGCCTGCGGCGCAGGTGCTATTGCTCTTGGCTTCCCGGTAATCACAAACGAGGAGACCTTCCGCGTACCGAAGAGCCTGATCGTACAGAAGGACGTAAGCAAGTTCAACGCTACCTCCCTTGAGGCACGCGATATCAAGCTGAAAATCACAAAGATCGACATTCCGGTTGCTTTCGCTTCCGCATTCGAGGGCGAGATCATCCGCCGCGGCGATATGCAGGTAGAGTTTGACGGCTCCCGTGTGGACTGCTTCGAGCTGGTACTGTCCAAGGACGCTACTGAGGTAGAGGATCACAAGATTGAGCTGATCGGTCCGGACATCGATGAGATGCCGGAGGGAAGCAAGCAGAGCATTGCCTATATCGTAGAGGTAGCCGGAAAATCCATGCAGAGCGATTTCGAGTCTGTATTTGAGCGTAAATTCCATTCTTATCTGAACTGCGTGGAAGGTATGATGCATACAGGACAGCGTGACATGATCCGTATCCGTATCAGCAAGGAGACCTATCAGGCAGGCTTCCGTCTGAAACATATCGGCGAGGTTCTTTACGCCCGCGTGAAGAGCGAGTTCGCGGCCGTTGTAGATAAGTGCCAGGTGAAGATCATTACAGATCCGGCTCAGTGTACGGAGCTGCGCCACAGCCTTGCTATCCCGATGTTCGACAAGCGTGACGAGAGACTGACCACACTGACAGACGAGGGTGTAGACGTATACTACAGCTGCATTATGTGTCAGGCATTCTCCCCGAGCCATGTCTGCGTGGTTACTCCGGAGCGTCTGGGACTCTGCGGAGCTGTTTCATGGCTTGACGCGAAGGCTACCAATGAGCTGGACCCCCAGGGACCCTGCCAGGTAATCACAAAAGAGCGTGTTATCGATGAGAGAATCGGTGAGTACGAGGATGTAAATGAGGCTGTAAAGAAATTCTCCCAGGGCGCTCTGGAAGACGTATCTCTTTACTCCCTGATTGAAAAGCCCATGACTTCCTGCGGATGCTTCGAGTGTATCTGCGGAATCGAGCCCCTTTCCAACGGCGTCTGCATCGCAAACCGTGAGTACGCGGGAATGACTCCTATTGGAATGACTTTCTCAGAGCTTGCTTCCATGACAGGCGGCGGCGTGCAGACACCGGGCTTCATGGGACATGGAAAGCACTTCATTTCTTCTAAGAAGTTCATGAAGGCTGAAGGCGGAGTGGCCCGTATCGTATGGATGCCCAAGGATCTGAAGGAGCAGGTAGCAGAGAGACTGAACGCTACTGCAAAAGAACTGTACGGAATCGACAACTTTACCGATATGATCGGTGACGAGACCATCGCGGAAGATCCCGAGACACTGCTGGAGTTCCTGACAGAAAAAGGACATCCGGCACTTGGCATGGAGCCGATGATGTAGTATAATATTATATAATATTTGGCTTGCGCACAGGCAGAGAGGAGCCTGTGCGCACCCTCGGTTTACAGGAACGCATGCAGCCGGAGGCAGGCTTTTTCAGCATGCCGGCAGGACGTGCGTTCCTGTAAGCCGGGGGACAGGCCATAAAGAATAAGGAGGTAACTGACAAATGCCGTTTACTGGAAAATCAGGAAAGTTCAATGCTGCCATCCGTACCGTGGAAATCGGAACCGGAGATAAGGCAGTGAAGCTTGGCGGAGAGAATGTAATGCCCTTATATTCATTCGATGCGCCGATTGAGAATGCGCCGAAGATTGGTGTTCTGATCACAGACCTTGGTATGGAAAACGAGGTTGCTGGAATCAAGGATTACTATGCAGGCGCTTCTAGCTTTGCGGAGATCGCAAAGAAGGCAGAGGAGATGCCGGGAGCAGATTTCGTTGTGCTCCGTTTTGAGGGCGCAGATCCCAACGGCGAGGATCGTTCCATTGAGGACTGCGTAGCTATCGCAAAGGAAGTTGGCGATGCCATCACCGCTCCTCTGGTAATTGAAGGATGTAAGAATGTAGAGAAGGATGCAGAGCTGTTTACAAAGGTTGCTGAGGCTCTTCAGGGCAAGAACGTACTGATCATGTCCGCAAGAGAAGAGAATTACAAGGCTGTAGCTGCAGCCGCAGGCCTTGCGTATGGCCAGAAGGTAGGCGCTGAGTCTGCCGTAGATATCAACCTTGCAAAGCAGCTGAACGTTCTGATCGGACAGCTGGGCGTAGATCCGGCAAACGTAGTGATGAACGTAGGTTCTGCGGCAGCCGGATACGGCTTCGAGTACGTAGTATCCACCATGGACCGTGTAAAGGCAGCAGCTCTTTCCCAGGGTGATGTACAGCTTCAGATGCCGATCATCACTCCGGTAGCTGATGAAGCATGGAACGTAAAAGAGGCTATGGCTTCTGAAGCGGACATGCCGGAATGGGGTTCCCAGGAAGAGCGTGGTATCGATATGGAGATCGAGACAGCCGCAGCAGTGCTTGCATCCGGTTCCAATGCGGTAATTTTGAAACATCCGGCCTCGGTTGCAACGATTTCAAAATTAATCAACGAACTGGTTTAATCGAGGGAAGGAGGAGAAATTACCATGGCATTGAAAGGCTTGGATATCTTTAAATTAACACCGAAGACAAACTGTAAGGAGTGCGGCAGCCCGACCTGTATGGCGTTCGCCATGAAGGTAGCTCAGGGCGCCGTAGAGATCAGCAAGTGTCCTCATATGTCTGAGGAAGCTCTGGCTACTCTGTCTGAGGCAACCGCACCGCCTATGAAGACCATCAAGGTCGGCACCGGCGAGGCTGAGTATACACTGGGCGGAGAGACCGTTCTGTATCGTCATGAGAAGACTTTCGTAAGCAAGACGAGATACGCTGCAGCGATCTCCTGCTGCGATGAGAATATGGACGCGAAGCTGGCAGAGCTGAAGAAGGTTGACTACGAGCGTATCGGCGAGCGTATGCACGTAGAGATGCTGTATCTTACATACTGCGGAAACTGCGACGCTGCAGGTTATGCCGCATTTGTTAAGAAAGTAATGGAGGAGGTTCCGGACAAGACTATCGTTCTGGACTGCACCAATGTGGAAGCTGCAAAGGCTGCCCTGGATGTATGCAAGGACAAGAAGCCGATCCTGGACGGCGCTGATGCTTCCAATTACGAAGAGATGAGCAAGCTGGCCACAGAGGCAGGCGTGGTTCTGGGTGTGCGCGGCGCGGATATCAATGAGCTGTATGACACCACAGCAGCTGTTGAGAAGCTGGGCAACAAGAACCTGGTTCTGAATGTAGGCGCTGCTTCCATCAAGGACGCATTTGCGACAACGGTACAGATCCGCCGCGCGGCTCTGAAGGATACCAACCGTACCTTCGGTTATCCGTCCATCGTCAATGCGGCTGCTCTGGCTCCTGGAGATTCCAGAATGCAGGCTGCTCTGGCATCCCTGTTTACTGTAAAATACGGTTCCATCGTAGTAATGGAAGGTATGAGCTATGCACAGGCTCTTCCGCTGTATGGTCTGCGCCAGAACGTATTCACAGACCCGCAGAAGCCCATGAAGGTTGAGCCGGGCATCTACCCGCTGAACGGCGGAGATGAGAATTCCGTATGTCTGACCACCGTAGACTTCGCGCTGACCTACTTCGTAGTATCCGGCGAGCTGGAGCGTTCCGGCGTTCCCTGCAACCTGATCATCAGCGATGCAGGCGGACTTTCCGTACTGACCGCTTGGGCAGCTGGAAAGCTTTCTTCTACCTCCGTATCCAAGTTCATTCAGGAGAACGTAGAAGACAAGATCAAGTGCAGAAAACTGATTATCCCCGGAAAGGTAGCGGTTCTGAAGGGCGATATCGAGGCGAAGCTGCCGGGCTGGGAAGTAATCGTAGCTCCCAACGAGGCTGTACAGCTTGTGAAGTTCTTAAAGGATATGCAGGCAAACGGCGAGATCTAAAATCAGCTTGTTAATTATGCGGGGCAGCCGCCGAAGCAGGCATGCAGGCGCAGAAAGAGAAACTTTTGCGCCGCGGCCCGCGTAAAGCTGGCTGCCCCCGCAAAGATAAAGGAGAAGAAACTATGTCAAAATTCATTGTTATCGGAGAGAGACTCTCCACCACCGCACCGGCAATCAACCGTGCGTTTTCCGGAAGAGATCCGGAGCCGATCCTGAAGAGAGCAAAAGAGCAGCTTGACGCTGGCGCTACCTATCTGGATGTAAATATCGGACCGGCAGAGAATGACGGACCGGAGCTGATGAAGTGGGCTGTTGAGCTGCTGCAGAGCAACTTCGACAATGTTCCGCTGGCTCTGGATACTTCCAACAAGGCAGCTATCGAGGCTGGTATCTCTGTTTACAACCGTTCCAAGGGTAAACCGATCGTGAACTCCGCTGACGCTGCAGGAAGAATCGAGTACATTGATCTGGCAGCTGCCAACGATGCTATCGTAATCGCTCTGTGCAACGGCGAGGGAATCGCAAAGGATAACGACGAGCGTATGATGTACATGCAGACCATGATGGAGCGTGGTATGGAGCATGGCATGAACGTAGAAGAGGATATGTGGTTTGACCCGCTGTTCCTGGTTATCAAGGGAATGCAGGACAAGCAGATGCAGGTTCTGGAGTTCATTAAGATGATCTCCGATATGGGCATGCAGAGCACCGGCGGACTTTCCAACAACTCCAACGGAATGCCGAAGCACATCCGTCCGATCATGGACTCCGCAATGGTAGCTATGGCTATGATGAACGGACTGACCTCCGCTATCGTAAATCCCTGTGATCTGCGTCTGATGGAGACCATCAAGTCCTGCGATATCATCAAGAACAACAACCTGTACGCAGATTCCTATCTGGAGATCTAATTCCCAGAGCCTGAATTTTCGGACCTTTGATTTCCGGAGATTCCAGTGTCAGTATACCAAGGGCATATTTCCCCTTATGCACTGACCCTGTCTGTAATGGAAAGAAGAATAGAAATCAGACGCCGTTTTCTGTGAGACTCGCCTTTGGCGGAAGCTTTCACGGAGAGCGGCGCCTTTTGTTTCCGCAGAGTATTTGTCCCTGCGTCTGTTTTAATCATAAATCGGAGGCTGAAAGCAGCAATTATGTGATTGAATGATTAAAAAATAATCAGATTTTGATTGTAATGAGAGCATAAACTTGATATAATAAAAGAAAAAGTAAAAAGGATGTGTTCTCATGAAATATACGGAAAGAAAAGAAAAAATATTGTCTGCTTTGCATTTCCATGAAAGCATGTCGGTCCAGCAGATGGTGGAGCTTCTGAAAAGTTCTCCTGCTACAGTCCGCAGAGATATTGTAAGGCTGGAGGAGGAAGGAGAAGTGGAGCGGTACTGGGGCGGGATGCGCCGGAAGGAGACTCCGGAAAACCGCAGAAGAAATACGCTCCAGAGCCAGGAGCCGGACGAGGCCCATGCCGCGATAGGAAGGCTGGCCGCCAGCCGGCTTCATGATAATGAACTGATATTTATTGGCTCGGGCACTACGACTCTTGAAATGATTCCCTATATCCAGAATTCTAATATCCATGTGATTACCAATGGGATACCGCAGCTGGAGGCCCTGCACCGCAAAAAGATACAGGCCCTGCTGCTTTGCGGTTTTTTTAAGGAATATTCCCGTTCCATGGTGGGAAAGGAAACCGTGGAGATGCTCAGAGGCTATCATTTTGACCAGGCGTTTCTGGGGGCCAACGGCATCAATGACAATCTTTGTCTGCTTTCAGCGGACGAATACGAGGACGAGATTAAGAAGCTCTGTATTCTTCAGTCAAAGAGTACATATCTGATGGTTGGAAAAGAAAAATTTCACAGAACCGCCTATTATTCTGTGCCTGGCGAGATCTCAGGGGAGGTTACCATCATTACGGATTATCCGGAGTATCAGTCTCCCCAGTGGATAGAGGAAAATGGAGCATACATGTGTAAAATTTCGAGATTACTTGGAAATGATTGAAAATTAATCAAATTAATGACAATACAATCAAAAATATGAGTGAAATATCATTTTGTGATTGACTATTTGACGAAAAGGTGATATATTGAGGGTACAGAAACTATAAGGTTTGACGAAACCTTATAAATGACGGTACTCTCTTTTTTTATCCGCGGGAGAAGGACAGTATCGAGCGAAAATTGTATCGGAGGGAAAAAATGAATTCTGTTATTAGTTTTCTTGTCAATGATTTTTTGACAACGCCGACACTGCTGATAGGTCTTCTGATTCTGCTGGGTTATATCCTGCAGAAAGCCGGACCGGTAAAAACGGTTACCGGAACCATCAGCGCCATGGTCGGTATGCAGCTGATTATATTTGGAGGAAACCAGTTCTCCAACGTGTTTAAACCTATTACAACAGCAGTCTGTGACGCAACTGGAATTCAGGGATATATTATGGATTCCTACGCGATGAAGGCTGCCAGCCAGGAAGCGCTGGGCGACGCTTTTGGATGGATGGCTTATGTATTCCTGATTGCCTTTGCCGTCAACCTGCTCCTGGTTTTCTTTGGTAAGTACACCAAGATGAAAGGTGTGTTCCTGACAGGAAATGCGGGAACCGCTCATTCTCAGGCCATGCTGTGGCTGATTATGGCAAACTTCGCTCTGCCGTCTGTGGCGACTATCATTATTTCCGGTATCCTGGTAGGAATTTACTGGGCAGTGTCTACCACTCTCGCGGCCGGCGTCGTTGATGAAGTGACAGATGGAGGCGGATTCACGGTAGGACATAACCAGCAGGTAGGTATCTGGGTCTTCGGACGCCTGGCTCCGAAGCTTGCGGGAAAGAAGAAAATCGACTGTGAAGATATGAAGCTTCCGGGCTGGCTGGCTATC
>ERZ1643250.2639-NODE-2639-length-13233-cov-28.450448_pt1 | contig 13233 bp, 20 predicted proteins | sample MGYA00579262_ERZ1643250 | MGnify/ENA primary metagenome ERZ1643250 (study PRJEB29033, sample SAMEA4952265) | chicken gut metagenome | biome: Broiler Chicken; feature: Gastrointestinal Tract; material: Caecum | place: Ireland | collected 2018 | study: Broiler...
ATCAAGTACGGCGGGATGTTTCACGTGAAACATTGTTAGGTGGCGAAATAGTGTGAATTGTCTGAATATTCTGAATTTAATTTTTTGTAGAAAAATGCTTGTATTTTTGTTGAAACTGTGGTAAGATATAGATGGTTAAAGAACAGCAAACACAAACACTGAACAGGAGGATTTAAACATGAATATGAAAAATTATGTTAAGGAATGCATGAGGGACAGATTAACACTTTGGGTTAATCAGTGTGCTAAATGGGGGGATATGGATAGATATTTATGGATGTTCGAAGAATATGCGGCCGGTTGTTGTGACACATATAATATGTATTCAGGTGATGTCTGGCATTTAAATTTTGATGATATTGAGTACATTTTCAAGAGCCTTGTAGAATATAGAAAGGGGGTGCGCTAACATGAGGGCCGCAGAGTACGCAAGAACAACCCGCCCCACAATGGGTGTGGCAAGCGAACAGCTTGTAAAAGATTATCAGGATGGCAAGTTAAAATATCATCATGACGCACTTGTTACCGGATACACGTCAGTGAAAGGCGATCAGTACGCCTCATATGAAGGCCGGTTTGGAAGAGGACTAGCAGTGTTTAGTAATTACACTAGTGCATACAGCAGAGTTAGTTATTATCTGGAGGTGGAATAATGAGCAGAGTTGTTGACAGATTGTTTTGGAAATGCGGCCCCGACCGCTTCCGAAGATTAAAAAATGTTACACGCGAAACTTTAGGCGGGCTAGGAAATCAGCCCGTCAAACGTGTTGGCGATCCTTGGCGGATAGATGGTGATCTTTACGCCTCTGAAAATGTAGCGATCTATCGTTTTGAAAACGGAGTGAGAGGCGTTGTAGTTGTAACACCTTATAGGGCGGGTGTTAATTATGTAAGGTTTTACAGGCTAGTTGATGAACCTAATGGAGTGCTAAAAGAATATTTTGATAATTGGGAGGTAACAGATGATTAATTTAAGACAAGTTAGAGATGGTATCAAACTGGAGTGTGATAATCGTGAATCTTGCACAGGGTGTGTTTTTGATAGGTTTAGATTGGGCGTCTGTATGATTAGAAATATAACCGATGCTGAACTCGAACAACTTGCGGAACTCTTCAAAGATAATAAGAATGTATCAGAGTATAGGAAGCGTCTAGTAATGGAACAGATGGAAATAGAACTTTGAAGGTTGCGAAGGGGTTTGGAGGATTTAAAGTGTTAGATATGGCGGGAGCGTTGATAATAGGAGTAATGATCGGTTTTTATATAGGGGCTGTTTGCGGAGGATGTGAAGATGTTAAATAGAATTATTGGTATTAAAAGATGTTGCAACAAATATGTTGATTGTAGAACATGTCCTATTTACGACAACTTTACTTTCATAGAGAAGAGGGTTTTGTGCGGATTAACACTTTTCAGTTATGCTGATATCAAAAAGTTAGATAAAATATTGAGTGAGGCGGATGATTATGAACATTGAGTTAAAATGGCCCTTGCGGTCATATAATCCCTACATGTTAAACACATATGATACCTCAGAGGTGTATGCCGAGTACCGCAAACAGCGCAAGGCCCTCCAAGCCCGCCTCCGCAAAATGCGGGGAACAGGTTTTGAAAAGTCGCTGGAATACAAGGCCTTGCGCAAAGTCGCTTACAGGCGCATGACCCGAATGTCCGAGGAACAGCGTAAGGCTGACCTTGCCACTATTGTAAAGCAAGGCCTGCTGAACCCTCGAACAACGCAGGAGGGCTATGAATATAATATTGATAAAACCTTAGAAGCCCTGCGCCTGCGCAACTATAATTTTGTTACAAGGGAGAATGTAGAAGATTTTGGCAACTTTATGTCTGAGTTTAAATCTGTGGCCGAGGCGCTGGGCTATGATAGTGCAGAGGTTGCGGACGCCTATGGCGAATATATTGACAGCGGGAAGGACTCTATGGATTATGTGTTTAAACATTTTGAAAAATGGTTGTCGAAGCGACTTGGCCGCCGTTAAAAGTTTTGTAAAAAAGGCTGACGTATTGATAAAGCGTCAGCCTGATTGCGCTATCAGATATAAAAATATTGTAGCGGCGTTTGATATTGAAACATCCCGTTTGGAGGATGTCGAACAGTCTATCATGTATATATGGCAGATTGACATTGATAATCAATTTGTTATATATGGCAGGACGTGGGATGATTACAGGTATTTTTTGTTAGAGATTGAGACAGTGCTGGAAACGGCAGAACACTTGATATTTTATGTCCATAATTTGTCATATGAGTTCCAGTTTTTGACGGGCGTTTTTTATTTTGCGAAAGATGATGTTTTTGCCATTGATAGCCGGAGGCCCTTATACGCTCGATGGGATAATCATATCGAGTACAGGTGTAGTTATATACATAGTAACATGAGCCTTGAAAAATTTTGTCAGTCTGTAGGCGCCCCCATAACAAAAGGCGTTGGTCTGTTGGACTATGACAAGGTACGCTTTCCATGGACGCCACTAACTGAACATGAGTTGGAATATTGTATTAGGGACGTGTCCGCCCTTGTAGCCGCTATCAAGATTGAGATGGAAAAAGACGGCGATACGCTAGCCACAATCCCCCTAACATCTACCGGCTACGTTCGGCGCGAATTTAAAGAGGCGTTAAAGCCATACCGTAAAATGATACAAAAAATGTTTCCGGATGCAGAGTTATACAAGCAGTTAAGGTTTGCATTTAGAGGCGGCAATGCACACGCAAACCGCTGGATAGTTGGTGACATATGGGATAACGTGCACAGCTATGATAAAGCATCAAGTTATCCCTCGCAACAATTAAATAAAAAGTATCCTATGGGATTTTTTAAAAAACGCAACATAAACACTATCGAAAAATTGAAAGATTTATGTGAAACACACAGCTATTGCTGGCTGGCTGAAGTAGTTTTGACTGACGTGAATTTGAAAGAGGAAAGCTGGGGCTGTCCATATATCCCACTAAGTAAAGTTAGAGATTTAATACAAGGCGAAAATTATGTTTTAGACAATGGACGCATAATATCAGCGGATTGTCTGACGTTGACTATAACAGATGTTGACTATAGTATTTTGGAAGAGGAATACAATTTTGAGATTGAAATAAAACAATGCTGGACAGCGTTTAGCGATTATCTGCCTGATGAATTTAGGGATTTACTCCGCAAACTGTTTGTGACCAAAACAGAATTGAAAGGTGTGGACGATTACTACTATATGAAATCTAAGAATAAATTTAACAGTCTATACGGCATGACTGCACAGGATCCGGGAAAGCTAGAATATATATTTGATGGCGCTGAATGGAGGGTTGATGATAAAGAGGTTGATGAAATTTTGGAGGAAGCTAGAAAGTCAATGTTTTTGCTGTACCAGTGGGGAGTCTGGTGCACAGCGCACGCCCGCCGTGATCTGGAAGATGGAATACGTCTGGTGCATGATAGCGGCGATTTATTTATGTATACAGACACGGATTGTGTGAAATATGTAGGTAACAAAACAGAATGGACAAAATTGAACACGATCATAGAGGACTCCAGCCGTAAAAACAGAGGCGTTGCGAAAGATGTTAAAGGTGTTGAACATGTTTTAGGGGTTTTTGAAAAGGAAGATACTGCCTTACAATTTATAACCATGGGGGCTAAAAAGTACGCATACATAACATCTGATGGAAAGTTAAAAATAACTATAGCGGGTGTGCCTAAAGTAAAAGGCGCCTCAGAACTGGAAGCGGCGGGAGGTTTGGAAGCATTTAAACCCGGATATATTTTTAGGGCCGGAAAGCTGGAGAGTGTTTACAATGATTTAGCCAGTCCGATACCATATCACACAGCGGACGGTCATGATATTATGATAACCCGCAATCTCTATTTACGGCCCACAACTTATGAGTTAGGCTACGGCAGTGACTATATAAAATTGCTGGACAGTCTGAATGCCAAAACAAAGTGGTTATATAAAATTAATGGCAAACCTTGACGGCAATGCAAAAAAATGTTATATTATATATAGCTTCCGAGGTTGGAAATTGCGGAAGAAGTAACGGAATAATATTAAAAGGAGGAAATAAACATGAACATTTTAACACAGACGAGAGAGTTTAACAGAAAGGAAAAGTATAACCTTTATATTAAGGGCGGAAAGTCAATTAAGGACCTTCCAGAAGGCACCGAGCTGGTGCTTGCTGGCTACACTGTTTATGAGGATGAGAACAGCAAGGGAGATAATGTTGTTATCACAGCTCTGCTTTTGTCTGATGGTAGTGTGGTATCCACGTCCAGCGAAACTGTTCGCCGTGAACTTGAAAACATTGTCACCGGGCTAGGCATTGATTTTGATAGCGAAACGCTTAAAATCATCACTGCCCGGGGAGTGTCAAAAAATGGAAGGGAGTACAATACAATCGAATATGGAGGATAATATATATCTTCAGTCCGGCTATGTAAATATGGGGTTGTCTTATGACAGCCCCTTTTGCGCATGGATCGGAGCAAGGGGAATAGGTAAAACATACGGAGCCATTGAAAATGAGTTGGAAGCAGGACGCACGTTTTTACTACTGCGCAAGTCTCAGACTCAAAGCGACATTATCGCTAAACCGGAGTTTAGCCCGTTGAGGCCGAATTTAGAGGCAAGAGGTGCGCTGTATAAACGTGTGGCGCTGGCAAAACAGATATCAGGCTACTACTATTGTGATGCAGATGATGAGATAATAGACCCGCATCCAATATGCTATACGGCGGCACTATCAACGTTTGGCAACCTGCGAGGGGGGTTTTCGGGGGCTGTCATTAAGACGATCCTTTACGATGAGTTTGTGGGTGAGCCAACGGAAAAGCCACTCAAGCATGAGTATCAGGCGCTGATGAATTGCTATGAGACTGTTAACCGTAACCGGGAATTGCAAGGACAGCCCCCGGTAAATTTAATTATGACGGCGAATAGTTTTGATATCGCAAATAATATCTTTATGGGGCTGGGAATTGTTAACGATGTTTATCAAATGTATGTTGACAATATATCAGTCAAAAAGTGGCCGGAACGAGGTTTACAAGTGTTTTTGCCTACTAAATCCCCCATATCAAAACTCAAAGCTGACACTGTGTTGTATCGCCTAAACCGAGGGAGCGATTTTGAAAAAATGGCGCTGGAAAACAGTTTTATTTATGACTATCCTGAAAAGCTTGGCAAGAGGCCGCTTGGCGAATATAAGGTGCTATGTAAAATAGGAGAACTGTCTGTGTGTGCACATAAGTCTAAACATGAGTACTACGCAACATGTCAAAAAACAGGAGGATGCAATTCTATTTTTACTACAGATGATCGTGACCTTGAAAGGGCTAAAATTGCGTTCCCATTTTTCCGGATGTTCCATATGGCCAGAAAAGTCACATTTTGCGACTATGTGTCGCAGATACTTTATGAAAAATTTTTTTGCTGATTGACTTTTACACTTTAAAGTGGTAAACTGTATTTAGGGCGGAAGCGGCAACCCACGGCCCGGAAGGCCGCCGCTGTACGGGGGCGTACAATAACCGCCCTACAATAAAATGACAAGGTGGTGAGCATATGGATTTTCAGGCGGTTATCACAGCTATCGGAAGTTTAGGTTTTCCGATTGTCGCATGTTGTATAATGTTTTACTTAAATCTCAAAATGCAGGAAAAGCATGAAGAGGAAATGGCAAAAGTCACAGAAGCAATCAGTAACAATACAATAGCGTTGACAGAACTCACCGCTAAGATAGGAGGAACGGGGAATGAAAATTGACGATATTATTGCATTAGCAAAAGCTGGATTTACGATGGAGCAGATCGGGGAGTTGAACAGGATTTTAGCACAGCCTGAAACCGCGCCGGAACCGGAACCTGCGCCACAGCCTAAACCGGAACCTGCGCCCGCGCCAGCACCACAGCCGGAACCTGTTAAGGACTATCAGAAAATTTTTGAGGAACTTACAGGTATTAAACAGGCAATACAGCTGGGTAACATTGGCGGGGACAGCTTTATAAAGCCTACCCGAACCACCGATGATATTTTAGCGGATTTAATTAATCCGCCGAGGAAAGGGGATAAATAATCATGGCGAATACTTTATCTTTTGACGATCTGAGCACAGTGCTCAACTCGATCGTTAAACAGGCCACAGGACAGACTACTTTAACCGCAACAGACACTTCTAGTTTTGTGGCACAGGCTCAGACCGCATTACTGGCCGGGTATGATACGCTGGCAACCTCTATTAGTCAGGTGCTTAGCAAAACTATTTTTTCCGTACGTCCGTATAACCGTAAATTCGGCGGTCTGTATGCGGATGCTGTAAAGTGGGGCAACCACGTTCGAAAACTTACGGCGATTGATAAAGATTTTGAAGCAGATCAGCGTTTTACACTGACCGAGGGAACGAGTGTCGATCAGTATAAAGTCAGCAAACCACAGGTATTACAGACCAACTTTTACGGCGGGCAGACCTACCAGAAACATCTAACTATTTATCGTGACCAGCTCGATCAGGCTTTTACCGGCCCGGATCAGTTCGGTTCCTTTATCTCTATGGTGCTACAGAACGCCAGCGATCAGATTGAACAGGCTCACGAGGATACCTCAAGAGGCGCTGTAGCTAATATGATAGGTGCTAAGGTGGTGGGAGATACTACTAATGTTATCCACCTTGTAACCGAGTATAACGCATGGATTGGCGGAGAAACCCCTCTCACTCTGCAGGAGTTGAGAAGCCCCGCAAATTATCCCTCTTTTATCCGCTGGGTGTATGCCCGAATGATGACGATTGCCGACCTGATGACCGAAAGGTCTGTAAAATATCATTTAAACCTGACAACGGCTGATACTCCGGTATACATTAACCGTCATACGCCTTACGATCGAATGAAAATGTACATTCTGTCCAGCGAGATGAATAACATTGAAGCGGAGGTATTCTCTCAGACTTTCCATACAGATTTCCTTCGCATGGTTGATTATGAGCGTGTAAATTTCTGGCAGTCTATCGGTTCTGGCGATCAGATTAATCTCACACCGTCCTATATCGACACTGCTGGAGTTGTCAAGAAGGGAACCGCCACGGCAAAGGCGAATGTGTTCGGTATTCTGATGGATGAGGAAGCTGTTGGATATACCATGATTAACGAATGGAGCCAGAACAGTCCTTTCAATGCGGCCGGAGGTTACTATAACCAGTTCTGGCATTTCACTGACCGGTACTGGAATGATATGACCGAAAACTGTGTAGTATTTCTGCTTGATTAAAAGGAGGTGATGGCATGGCGTTTACGGTAACTTTTTACAATTTTAGCAAACGGGAAAACAGCGCGGCCCGCCCGTCCGTTACAGGAACAGACTATAATGTGGTTCTGAAAGATGAGTGTTCGGTTATTTCCCCACGGTTTGAGTTGCAAGTGAGCGCCATGCCTCAGTTTAATTATTGTTACTGCGCCCACTTTGCGGGGCGGTATTATTTTATCAGAGAGTGGCGTTGGGAAAAACCGTTTTGGGTTGCGTATTGTGAAGAGGACGTTCTGGGGACGTGGCGAACATCGATCGGAAATAGCAATCAGTATGTTTTGCGGTCTAGCCATACATGGGACATGAATGTTGTAGACAAGTCATACCCGGCTAAAATTGGTGTTAAATATTCCGAAACAAGCGTAGCATTGTCAAGTGAATGGGTAACATCTCCAAATCTGAGTCAGGGCTGGTTTGTGATAGGTGTCATAAATGGCGAAAACTCGTCAGGAAGTTACGGCGGTGTGAGTTATTATGCTTTGCAATATACTCAGATGCGCAACCTTTTGGCGTATATGTTTGATGATGCTGAGGCGTGGGAAAATATTGAGGATTTAAGCGGCGCGCTTGCTAAACCGTTTTTAGACCCTATGCAATATATAACCACTTGTATGTGGTTCCCTGTGCATTTTAACACGGCGGGAGTTGCGGCAGAACCTATAAGGTTTGGGTTTTGGCAGGCAACTAGCGACATTACAGGATACCCTATAGGCGGTGGTAATACCGCAATGTGGGATAGCACGCTTTTAACCATTCCAAGGCCATCAAGGTCTGATAGTAACATCCGGGGAAATTGGTTATATCTTGAGCCTTTTGCGCATTACAAATTAGTATGTTTTCCGTGGGGCGAATTTGATATACCGGGAAATTTAGTCAGTCAAAACGGAATACGCATAAGAGTGCTGATTGATTTTATAAGCGGCACAGGCACCTTATTAGTGTTTAATAATATTACTGGTACCACTGGCGGACCTTATAATCAGGCAATATTAGCGCAGGATTGTCAAATCGGTGTGCCGATGGCCCTCTCACAAATTTACACACGCTATAAACCTACACAAGCCGGTGATTATATGTCGGGCTTGCTATATGACATTGTGCGATATTTCGGCATGGGAGCTACGTCAGACGTCGGAAGCTGTGTGGAACAGTCCGCAACAACTGTAAAAAGCGCAGGAAGCAGTGGTGGAATTGTGCAGGCCAGTTATATGTCAGGCACTGCATATCTACAGATGTCATATTATGACGCCGCTGACGAAAACCTCAATGACAGAGGCAGACCTCTCATGCAGATAAAACAGATAAGTGAAATCCCGGGGTTTATCATATGCGCAGACGGTGACATTGCGATTGCCGGAAACGCCGAGGAAAACCTGCGGATTAAACAATATTTGACGGGAGGGTTTTTCTATGAGTGACGATAAGGCTACATATACTATGTTGCAATTACCCGAAACCGTTGGGGTTGCTATTGCGGTATGGTGTGGACATTACGGGACAGGCCTGGAACGGGAGCGTCTGTTGGCAGAAGATGGGTATAATCCGGAGAAAATACAGGAATGCGTGAATGATATCGGGAAGCTGGTGGAAAAGTATGGATAATATTTTGACCTATGTGTTGTGTAGTATCATGATAATCGTGATCGTTGCGATCATAGCCGGGGGTGGTGATTATTAATGGCGTTGGAGTGGATTTATAAGATCGGCGGAAGCGGAACAAACATGACGCAAGAGGAACAGGATAACAACGCCCGCTGTTTTTATGGACTTATGACTTCAACTTACGGGTGGCATCTTAAGGCAATATGTGGGGCGCTGGGATGTTTTCACGAAGAATCCCTTATCAACCCTGGCGTCTATGAGACTTCCCACGGCGGCGATCTTTCTAACTTGCCATATTTTCCGGGCGGCATGGGTATCGCTCAATGGACGGATTACCCTGCTTATGCGGGGACGTACCCAAACCCGCTCCCCTGGTCTGCGAACAGAGAGGGCGAGCAGTGGTACAACGGCAACTTTCAGGGCTGGCTTTTGACAAAATGCGACGACCCGAACTATACATCTATGGGATATGGTCAGGGGGCTAGATGGGGCTGGCAGACGTCATCAACTTATCCGTCAATATCATTTAGTAACTACATAACAAATGATACCATGACGGTAGATCAGGCTATGGAGTATTGGTTTTACTGTTTAGAGTGGCATTACTGGGATGTTCCGGCGGGATATTTGGAGAGCCGAAAAGAGTGGGCTAACTACTATTATGAATACCTAACCGGGCAAGAACCTGAAGTGCCCGGCGGCGGCGGGACGCCTACAGACCCTACAGACCCAACGGACAGCCCTTGGTTTTGGTATATGATTTTAGCACGCAAAAGGAGGTGGAGACGTGAGCGGGATAACAGGTAACATCGGTGCATTGCCTGCGCAGGCTGATTTTATCAACGTGTATAATTCATACTTCAGTCCGTCAACCGTGCACTGTAAAAATACTGGGCTGGTCAGATTTTTTGAGCGGTACTTGTTACAAAAGGCTATGTCGCCGTTTAAATACAATCTGCCGGATACGTGGGCTAAAAACTACTTTTTATATATCCTCTACTTTTGGGGTTATATTGGTGTATTAAACACAAACAGGTACGGCGTTATCTGCCAAGGCGGCGGGCTGTATGGTTACGATGTTTTTTATCAGCCTGACAAATTGATTGTCACAAACCCCCTGTTTAAAGGTCAAAGAGTGGAGTGTAAAATAGGCCGTAACTGTGAGATTATCAAATTACAGCCGGACTGGGGCGGGGTTTACGATATCGTTAGCTATTACGCCGACTTGCTTGCAATCTTGGCTGAGGCTGCCGGCATAAACGCAATTAACACGAAAATGGCGTATGTGTTCGGCAGTAAAAATAAAACGGCGGCAGAAACGTTTAAAAAGATGTTCGATCAGCTTCAAGCGGGCAACCCGGCGGTGTTTATTGATAAAACGCTATTCAACGATGATGGAAGCCCCGCATGGATTTATTTCAATCAGGATGTTAAAAGCACTTATATAGTAAGTGACATTCTGGAAGATATGAAAAAGGTAGAAATGATGTTTTGCGAGGAAGTGGGTATCCCCACAACGAACATTATTAAAAAAGAAAGGCTCATCACTGACGAGGCAAACGCCAACAATTTTGAGGTCAGAGGTAAAATTTTAATCTGGCTAGAATGCGTCAGAGAGTCTATGGCTAAAGTCAATAATATGTTTGGCCTTAACTTGTCTGTGGAGTTGCGGCCGGAATTGGATGGGGGTGTAGAGAATGGCAATGTTGTCAATAATGGGGCTATATAATTATGATAGTACAGTTTTAGACGGCCTTGTGAATAACCTGCCTTCTCCTGATAAAGTCCCGGTAAATCAATATCCGGATACTTACGTCATTCCTGAGGCGTTAAACAGTGACGATTTAATAAATTTGTTAATGCTTAACGTTGGCGAGTTGGAAATATATCCGACCGATTTTAGCATGACAAAAACAATGATAGCGTCTTGGGCGGCTGGGATGAATTTTAAGTGGCAAAAGTTATATAACACCATGTGGATGATATACAACCCGCTGTGGAATAACTGGCGGCGTTTGCAGACGGAAAGAACCAGAAATGAAACGGGCAATAATTTGATAAACAGAAACATTGACGAAAACGGAACGACTAGCAGAAATGGCAATTCAACTTCTACCGGAACTGATACTACAACCTTAACAGCAAACTCAACAGGAAGTTCACAGAGAACTGGAGATGCCGAAACGACCGGTGAGATTGTAAACACCAGAACAGACAATTTACAAGAAGAGATTACAAATAACAGCACCACAGAGCAAAGCGTCTCTGCTTACAATTCCAGCAATTACGAGCCTCGTGAAAAAAGTGTGGTTAACGGAAGTACATCCCGTGACAATACTGGTACGGTACAGACCGATGAAACCAGTAATAGTACCACAACAAATTCTGAAAATGCAACTACAGAAAGCAATGAAAACAGTAGTAGTAATAGTAGTACTAGTCTAAATAGCGACGTAAGAGAGAGTGTAAACAATAATAATACTACATTGGACAATACAATAACTGACATTAATTTAGATATCACAGAAAAATACAACGAAAGCACCGAGGGAAGTATTGGTGTTATAACTTCAGAAGATATGCTTCAGCAAGAAAGAAACGTTGCTCTTTTTAATATGTATCAAATTATTGTAGATGATTTTAAACAACAGTTTTGCTTATTGCTATATTAGGGAGGTGATGTTGTGGGCGCTTTTGAACAGTTTCCGTACACCAATTTCCATGAATTAAACCTTGACTGGATTATTAATAAGGTTAATCATTTCCAAAACTCTCTAAACAATATTAATGGACAAATAACGGAAATTGTGCAAGAATACCTTGCTAGTGTGGAAATGAATGCCATGTATGTTGCAAATACTGAAACTATTATACTTAAATTTGAGGAGGAAAGTGGTAATGGCTGATGTTACAAATTTTAAAATAGGCGAAAATGTTTACAATATTAAAGACGCCACAGCACGCTCTACAGCGAATGCGGCACAGACAGCGGCAGAGGGTGCTCAGAGTACAGCGACAGAGGCGAAGTCAACGGCATCTACAGCACAGACAACAGCGAATAGTGCAAAAACTATAGCCCTTGGTGCATATCCTGTATATAGTAGCAGTGATGAATCTATTGAGTTTGAGAGCAAACCGGAGGTTTAAGATATGGCAGATGTTACAAATTTTATGTTAGGGGCTACACAGGTTTGGATTAAAGACAATGACGCTCGAGCCGCGATAGAAACGCTTAAAGAACGACTAAACAAAATCACACCTGAAGAAAACCCTCCCTATATTATGGTAGGAAAAAGTGGGTTTGAATACACCACGATTACAGACGCTGTGAATGCGGCAAAAGAATATTGCACACCGACAAACCGGGTGTGCATCATTGTAAATGAGGGTAGTTATTCAGAGTCTGTTAGATTATGGCCAAACCCCGGAATTGATATTATAGGCTTGGGTCAGGTTGATATTTATACAACACAAGGGTACCCGGATGCAGCACTTTACACTTGTGGAGCGGGCATATTTGTAAATCTCAGATTCCACATTACGCAAAATATAAATTCCTACGCAATGCACTACGAGGTTGCGGGTACGTCCGGCTGGCAACAGGGTTCTACCTATTTTATTGACTGTATATTTGACGGCGAGGCCGGTTGCGGACTAGGCAACGGACTGAATTTATATTTTGTGCATTGTAACTTTATGGGAGGTCTGGGCGCTAGTAATGTAGCATTATATGCCCACAACTATGCAGGCAACGATATGGATAGCGCTATGAGTCTTGTTGTAAAAGATTGCGAATTTACCGGAACGGGTATTGCACTTAGATTAGACGATGCGGCAACAATTTTAAAGAGTGGCCGAACCTCTGTTATGTATATAAATCTTTTACACAACTGGTTAAACAGCAACTTTACACACAGTCTGCTGTATTACGGCACGGATTACCAAACTCCGATAAATTATCTACCAGCATCAGCACCAATGTTGCATTTTAATAATAGCACTGGCAACACTGCCATAAACTGGAATATGTCAGACTTTACGCTGGCTGAAATGGCGGGGATACACGCAAGAGTTTCTGACAACATGAATTTCTTTTTATTCCCGTGTCCATGGGATTGTAGGGATTTCACAATTACATACGGCACTTTAACTGTACAAGGAGTTGGCGTGGTAGATAACCCGTCCCGAACAGGAGGTGTTCCTGATTTCAGGATGGGTGCGCAAAGCACACAAACTTTCAGCGGAAGCGGAGAATATTGCACTGTGGAAAATGTTCATTTTATTCCACAATGGACGACACTTTAACACTTTACAGTATT
>ERZ1643250.2640-NODE-2640-length-13224-cov-3.653656_pt1 | contig 13224 bp, 13 predicted proteins | sample MGYA00579262_ERZ1643250 | MGnify/ENA primary metagenome ERZ1643250 (study PRJEB29033, sample SAMEA4952265) | chicken gut metagenome | biome: Broiler Chicken; feature: Gastrointestinal Tract; material: Caecum | place: Ireland | collected 2018 | study: Broiler...
TCAAAAAAAGGTTTTACATTTGATGATGTTTTGCTGATTCCGGCAGAAAGCCATGTTTTGCCGAATGAAGTTGATTTAAGCGTTGATTTGGCAGACAATTTGCATTTGAATATTCCAATCATCAGTGCCGGAATGGACACGGTAACGGAATCCGAAATGGCAATTGCGATGGCACGCGAAGGCGGTTTAGGTGTTATCCACAAAAACATGTCGATCGAACACCAAGCTGAAGAAGTCCGGAAAGTAAAGCGTTCTGAAAATGGAATCATTAACGATCCAGATTTCTTGACCCGGGACAACACTGTTGCGGAAGCTGAAAAGTTAATGCATGAAAATCACATTAGCAGTGTTCCAGTTGTTAACAGTCGGGATGACCGGAAGTTATGCGGAATTATTACTAACCAGGATATCCGCTTTATCCAAAACCATGATCAAAAATTAGATGATGTAATGATCAAAGAGGATTTAGTTACAGCGAAGGAAGGAACATCGCTTGATGAAGCCCGGAAGATCCTTAAAAAGAACAAGATCGAAAAACTTCCATTGGTTGATGGCCAAGGGAGTTTATCAGGACTGATCACATTACGGGATTTGGAAAAGGTCGTTGAATTTCCAAATGCCGCTAAGGATGACAAGGGCCGGTTATTAGTTGCTGCTGCTGTTGGGGTTACAAGTGACACCTTTGAACGGGCAGCTGCACTCCTTGAAGCCGGTGCGGATGCATTAGTAATCGATACTGCCCACGGCCATTCAGCCGGCGTATTACGGAAGATCAAAGAAATTCGGGAACACTTCCCGCATGCAACGTTGATTGCCGGAAACGTTGCAACTGCAGAAGCAACGAAAGCGTTGTATGATGCCGGGGTTGATGTTGTTAAGGTTGGTATCGGACCCGGCTCAATTTGTACGACCCGGATTGTTGCCGGAGTTGGGGTTCCTCAATTAACAGCGGTTTATGACGCTGCAAGTGTTGCCCGTGAATACGGCAAACCGATTATTGCTGACGGGGGAATCAAGTATTCTGGCGATATTGTTAAGGCGATCGCAGCCGGCGGAAATGCCGTAATGCTTGGTTCAATGCTTGCCGGAACGGAAGAAGCTCCAGGTGAAACGGTCTTCTATCAAGGACGGCGGTACAAAGCATACCGTGGAATGGGAAGTTTAGGTGCCATGGACTCAACTCACGGTTCATCTGACCGTTACTTTCAAAGCGGTGTAAATGAAGCTAATAAGCTTGTTCCAGAAGGAATTGAAGGACAAGTTGCTTATAAAGGCCCTGTTTCAAGCGTTCTTTATCAAATGGACGGTGGCTTACGGGCCGGCATGGGCTACTGCGGCGCACCTGATTTGAAGACTCTTCGGGAAGAGGCCCAATTTGTTCAAATTACAGGAGCTGGATTACGGGAATCACACCCGCACGATGTTCAAATTACAAAAGAAGCCCCGAACTATTCTCGGGATTAAAAGTGAAGGTATTAGAATAAAAAATGGAACTGCAAATTTTTGCAGTTCCATATTTTTTTATCGATGTTGAATTCCACCCAGTGCAAGGGCGATTCCATAAGCTAAAATAATTAAAATTGGTAATTGGCGGAAAGCAATTGCTAAAAAGTGGTCTTGAATCCGATTTTGCCGCCACCAATTGATCAAAGGTCGTATACCGACTAAAATGAATCCGATCAGGCCAATTACCGCCAGGCCAACGGTTAAGAACGGAATCCATGTGATCTTTTGCGAAAGTAATTGGAGACCGATGCTTAATCCAAGGTTATTAATGATATGGGTAACAATGGCCCATTTTAATCCATAACGGTATGCAACTAATCCAAGAAGCATTCCGGTCGCAAATGCAAACGGACTTTGGATCAAGTTTCCGTGGGCACATGCAAAGAGAAGCGATGAGATGATCAGAGCAAATTTAACACCGAATGGTTGCAATTTGCGGAAGACGAATCCGCGAAAGATGATTTCTTCAAATAGCGGAGCACAGATTCCGCCATAAACCATCATACTAACCGAGCGAATTCCAGTTTGACTTGCATTTTGCATTTCGGCAAGGGCTGAAAAACCAAGAGGCTTCAATCCAGCTTCAACGATGGTTCCAAAAAACTCTGCTCCGAGTTGAAAAACAAAAAGCATAAGGATGATTCCAGTAATTGCTTGCCAGGTGATCACCGTTTTGCGGGCGGTAAAAATTTGGTGGCGCTCAGTTTGATTTGTTTTAGTTAAAACGAGACCGACGCCAATGATGCCGGCAATCATATATGCCCAGCCATTGGTTGTTGAAACGGTTTTCAGGCCTTCGATCAAATTTGAATTTCTCTGGATGATTACAATTCCGAGCGAAATGAGCAAGTCAATCACGTTCAGGGCGACTAAAAAAATAATTGTTCCCCAAGCAACACGCTTAACGGCTTTTACAAGGGGTTGAGTGGTTGTTTGTGTGTTCATAATTCTTCTCCTTCCCTTTCGGTGAATTAATTATACCTGATTGAGACCGTTTTGAATAGCAAAAAAATACGGACTATTCCGTGAGATTAAAACTCAATAATTGGAATAGTTCGTATTTTATTAAATAAAATGATGTTTCTTCATGTAGATAAAAAGCCAGATCATGAAGCCGATATTCAGGACAATGATAATCAACCATGCCCAGTGATTGTTGGTTAGTGGAAGGTTGACGTTCATCCCGAAGAAGCCGGTGATGATGGTTGGAATCGTCAGCAGTAACGACCAAACAGTTAAAAACTTCATTGTATCGTTCAGATTATTATTCAAAATATTATTTGAGGTTTTTGAAAGCATTTCGGTAACTTCGCTTGAAATTTTAACCATCTGGGAGGACTGTTTGGATTCGATCAGAATATCATCAAGTCGTTCAAAGGCTGCTGGAGTCAGTAATCGAGCCAACGGCGTTTTCCCTAGATCCTGCAGCATCATCAAGTTTGTACTGATACTGCTTGAAAGGTAAACTAAACTTTTTTCGATTTGAGCTAGTTCGCGAAGATCGCGGTTTGCAATTTCGTTATTTAATTCCCGGTCAAGTTGATTGCGATCAGTGTTGATCTGGGTCAATGCCCGTTGAAAATACTGGGTCGAATGAAAGAGAAACAGCATTACGAATTCGGTGATGTCATGGACATTTTGGAGCCGTTGGTGCATCTCGCTGCCTTCAAATTGCTCAAAAACATAATTCGTTCGGTGAGTATGAAATGAAAAAACAGTCTTTTCATGAATTAGAAAAACAATCGGCCGAGTCGTAAAATGATTGATCTCAGCTGTCGGCCAAAGAGGAACGTCGTATACGAGAAGATGGCTATCAGTGTGTTCATCATAGTCATAGTGCGGCCGTTCGTTCAGGTCAGATACATATGAAGTGATCTCGGGAGTAAGTTTAAATGATTTTTTAAGCTCGCGAATATCAGTTTCATCAATGTCGACAACGTCAAACCATTTAAAATCGGTTTGGGTTAATTCTGAAAGTTTTTCCTGTTTGATCACCGGGATTCACCTCTTTGATAAAAATTAAATTCTTATTCATTTTATCAAAATCAAAGGGGAACGACAAAGCTATTTTTCTCGTGAAATTACTCCATCTGTGATGTTGAAAATTTTGTCTGCGTAGTCTTTTAGGCGTAAATCGTGGGTAACAACAACGACCGCTTTATTTTGGGTGTGGGCAAGCTGTGCAAATAACTTGCCAACTTCTTCAACATGGGCGGAATCTAAAGCCGCCGTTGGTTCATCTGCCAAAATAATTTCGGGATTCGGATATAGCGCGCGGACAATTGCGACCCGTTGATTTTGGCCGCCTGAAAGCTGGTCGGGATATTTATTGACAAGCTGGTCGATTCCTAACAGTTTCAGCAGGTCATCAAGTTGACTTGCTGAAAGGTTACCGCTCTTTTTAACCTTATCAACGAGTTTAAACTGTTCCTTAACTGTCAGGTATGGGACAAGGTTGTATGATTGAAGAACGAACCCTAAGTGATTAAGGCGTAACTGTTCGCGTTTCTTGGCAGAAAGATGCCGAAGATCGTCGCCGTTGATCAAAACCTCACCGTCAGTTGGAGTTTGCAGACTTCCGGCAATCGTTAAGAACGTACTTTTGCCGGATCCTGATGGTCCAAGAATTAAGGTCATTTCTCCTTGGTCAGCACTAAAATTAACATCTTTGAGGGCTTCAACCTTTGCAATTCCCTTTCCAAATGTTTTATTAACGTGATTTAAAGTTAATGCAGTCATCTTATTAAAGCTCCTTTCTTAGCCGATAACCTTTACGGGGTCGATTTTCATAATTGTCCGCACTGGTAAAATTGCACCAATGATCGAAGTTAAGACTAATCCGGCAGCAACCGCACTTAAAACGGGAACGTTAAATGTCATTGGGACCGCTGCAGGAATAACCAAACTGGTGATCCATGTCAGGAGTGCGCCGATTAAAATTCCGCTAACGACTAAAATCAACGATTGCATGATCGTACTGATAACCAATGTTTTGGCTGGAACACCTTGGGCTCTTAACACCGCATAATTTGGAAGTTTTTGATTAGTAATAATGTAAAGGAAGATCGCAATCACGATCAGCGAGATCACCATCAAGAATCCAATCATAAATTCAAAAGTCATGTTTTGAGCAGTGTAGCCAGGAAGATTATCAATAAAGGACGATACCGAGTATGCTTTCAAATTGTTATCAGTAATTTTGTAATGTTTGCTTCGAGTAACAAGGGCGTTTGCAGCCAAGTTTGGATTCAAGTTACTGATGGTTTTCCATGCTGATAATCTACCGTATGCAATTGGGGAAATGTTGATCTTGGCATTTTTGACAAATCCAACGATTTGATATTTTTGATTAAGCGAGTTTAATTTGACCCACTGACCAAGTTTGTATCCTTTGGTTTCAAACGATGAATCAACAACTAATTGGCGGTCGGTTAATGGTTTATGGCCTTTAATGACCTTTATATCCTTATAAATGAATTGAGTTGGCTTGATCCCAATAAAGGTTGCGCTGATTTGCGGCAGGGCAGAATGTTTAGCAACCACGGCGGCTTGGCCGATGACGGCATCGTTTTTACCTTGGTGAAGCTGGTCAACTTGTTGGGTCGTTAAGAAGGATTGCCGCATATTGATATCAGAATCCTTATTTAAAACAACCTGTTTAATGTTCCACGTATCGATTGCAGCGGTGTTTTGACTTCCTAATCCTTGAGCTAAACTTGTCAAAATAAAGATTAAGTAACTAATGAGGACGACCATTGAAATTACCAGGCCGTAACGAAGTTTTTCATGTTTGATTTCTTTAAGTGCTAAAAACATAATTACTGTTCCTTTCCGATTTGAGCAATTGCAGTTTTAAACCGTTTAAAATAAAATTCTTGATTAGCGGGGTCAAGAAAGAGTGAGCGTAAAGTTTCGTGACTTAAAATGAAGTACATCCAAGTAGTGGTCTTCATCTCAGTTGTCGGGATAAATGGCCGCAGTAAATTTTCATTATATTTAAAGTGCATTTGAAATAACGAATAGCTTGGAAGAGTATGAGCTTCATCAATAAACCGGCGCATTTGACGGATTATAAGTTGGGGATCAGTATAGTCCTGATTTTCAATGTCGACGTGAACGTGACTAAGTTCTTGATGAAGCAGATACAGGTACGCATCGGTCAAATCATCAAAGTATTTATAAAAAGCTCCCCGTGAAATTGAAGCGTCTTTGATGATTCGGGCAACTTGGGCCTCATTTAATGGGTAATGCGCAAATTCATTTAGAAGCGCATTTTCAACGCGTTTCTTTTTTTCATCATTGAGTTTTAAAAAGGTTTGTTTTGGCAAAATAATCAACTCCTTTTGGTAACACCGTGTCACCGATTATGCTTTAATTGTATTCTAACGGTGACACCGTGTCAACGTTTTGTTTCGGTGTTTTTTCAAATTGTTAAATGATAAGATAGAAAGTGAAATATGATTAGCAAGGAATGGACGATGAAAAAGGAAACACGAAGAAAAATCTTACTATATAGTACAGTTACATTGGGAATTATCTTAGCGGTCGGAGTAATTGGGCTGTTACTGCGGGATTATTACCCGCAGATTCATCAGTTCTTTAATCCGCAAAATGATCGCATGTATTTAAAGCAGGCCTTTCGGCATCATGGAATTAAGGATGCATGTTTACTAATTATTTTGACTGCGATTCTGACCGCGATTCCAGGAGCACCGGTGGCAGTTGTCTGCATCTTTAACGGGGTTCTTTATGGTCCGTGGTTAGGGATTTTAATGAATCTTGGCGGCTATGTTTTAGGAAACCTGCTGGTCGTTTATCTTTTAGCACACTTTAATTTCATTAAGCATTCACAACGTTTCAAAAATCAAATGGCATCATTTAAACGTTTTAAAGATCCGGCACTGGCAATTATTTTGGGATATGCGCTTCCAATGATTCCGTCAAGTTTTACAAGCTATATGGCCGTTAAACTTAAGATGGGAATTGGGCGGTTAATTATGTGTATTGCGATTGGAACGTTGCCGATGTCATTACTGTATGCCTTTGGCGGGGATGCAGTCTTCCGCGGAAGCACACTTCGAATCATCATCGCGGTTATCTTAATTCTCCTGATTTTTGTAATCCTCTTTAAGGTATACCGTCAGTTTGAACAGCATCATCAAAAGAAGGCGGAAATGTAACATTCAAATTACAAACCAACGATTTAGAACCAGCAAAATGGTGGAATTTCACTGTTTTGCTGATTTTTTCTTTGTTAGAAAAAATTATTTGTGAAAATTTAACGGGAATTACTGTTCAATGAAGGTGATTTTGTCATAAAAGAGCGAAAATGGACGGACGCCGCGAGTAAAGGAATTCTTATTGGTAAATAAATTTATTTTGTTAGAGTTTATTACTTTAAGTTACATCCTGAAGATAAATATTACATAAAAGCGGCAAATAGTAATTATCCTGCTATTTGCCTGTTATATTCACCCCGTATACTAAACGGTGTTGTTAAGGAAAAACAACGTGTCAGAATGAAAACAGAATTTTTTATAGGAGTGAATTTTATTTATGAGAATCAAAAAGTTTTTATTGACAATTGCAGCAGCATTCGGCTTGATAACTGTAAGTGCCGTAGCCGCAAACGCTGATACAGTGACGGTAAAAAGTGGCGATACTCTTTCAAAAATTGCAACCGAATATAACACAACGGTTTCATCGATCCAACAACTTAATCATTTAGCTGATGTTAACTTGATTTATGTTGGGGAACAACTTCAAGTTAATGGAGTTCAAAATAATCAAGTAAACAGTCAACCTCAAGCAGCACAACAATCTGCAGCTTCAAATAATCAAGCAAAGCAAAATCAAAATCCTCAACCTGCTGCTCAAAGTGCGCAAACAACTCAAGCAACAGCAAACAATAACGCAAGTTTATCATCGTCATCAAATCTTTCAAGCAGTGATGCAGCTGCGAAGGCATGGATCGTTGCGCGTGAATCAGGCGGAAATTACAATGCCCGGAATGGTCAATATGTTGGGGCATACCAATTAAGCGCAAGCTACTTAGGCGGCGATTATTCACCAGCCCATCAAGATGAAGTTGCCAATCAATACGTTACAAGCCGTTACGGTTCATGGGTCAATGCGCAAAAACACTGGCAAGAATGCGGCTGGTACTAAAATCGTAATTTAGAATCAATTAGTAATTAAAAGGTAAAGTAGGCAAAGTTTCCTTGATTTCAGGAGGCTTGGTTTGCTTTACCTTTTTTGCGTTATCTTTTTATGGTAAACGGGGGTAATCTAGGATAAGATAAGAATATACGAGAATAAGTAGGTGAACGAGATGCGACTTTCAATTATTTTAATAATCTTACTGCTGATCGTAGTTGGCTTTTTAATGATTTATAATGCGTTGGGAGTCCGGGATCGAGCGGCTACTTTTTCACGTGGGATGATTATGACGATTGGCATCATCATTTTTGGTGGTGGCATCTATTTATTTGTAAAATATTTACTCCGGTAAATGACAACGAAAGAATGGAGAAGAATTATGACAGTTGAACCTGGTCCAGTTAAGGCATATATTGCATGCAGTTGGTTTACACCTGAACAACGCGAACAGTTAGATGCAGGGTTGAAAGCAATTGAAGCGAACCCGACCGTTTCACGTGAGTTTTCACATTTCCCGCTTGATCATCAATACAAAGGAATGGATGTTAACGAACACCCGGAACTTGTTCATGATATTGAATGGCAAAATCGGACTTATGTTTCAGATATTGAAGGAATGATGGGCGCCGATTTAGGAATCATGTTGTACAATCCGGCTCAAATTGATGACGGGGTTGCCTATGAATTAGGATATCTTCGGGCATCAGGGAAACAAACGGTCTTAGTTATTCCAGATGACGCGGATGAACCGTTGAATTTAATGATTGCGATTGGTGTCAGCCGGATCATTCGAATGTCGGAATTAGCAACGTTTGATTTCCGCCATGTTGTCAGTGGAACTTACCAAGGCGGGGTCTACTAAGAGCAAGCATATTAATATCTCATTTGATTCAAGTTTGGTATTGTTATAACTGAGAGGTGTTAATTATGGCAGAAAAAGAAATTAAACGGGTGGATTTAGCAAAGTACAATGGTCAAAATGGTAACCCGGCTTATGTTGCAGTCAATGGAAAAGTCTATGATGTTACTGATTCACCAGCATGGACGGGTGGCGAACACCACGGAAACCTGGCAGGAACCGATGTAACAGATGCATTATTAAACAAGTCACCACATGGAGAAAAGGTATTGGCTAAGTTGCCGCTGGTTGGAAAATTAGTTGATTAATAAAAAGGTGTGACAAAACATTCAAAACGAGCGTGGTGGAAGGAGAAAAGCGAACGAATCACGTCAGCATAGATTCGGAGATTTGTGCTCTTCTACGTAGCTCGTTTGTTTTGGAACCCGATTATATGGATATAGTAAAGAGGTTGTGACAAGTCGCAACCTCTTCTCTTTTATTATGTGTTTTTTAATAACAAAAAAGCCGGCTATAAAAGCCGACTTTGTAAAATTCGTGTTGAACTAAATCTTAGTACCAACCATTTGCTTCCCAAAAGCGTTGAGCGTTTGTCCATGAACCATAACGTTGAGCAACGTATTGGTCAGCAACCCGTTCTTGGTTAGCTGGTGAGTAGTCACCGTTTAAGTAGCTAGCACTTAATTGGTACTTACCGATGTATTGACCATTCCGTGCGTTGTAGTTGTTGCTTGATTCGTGTTGTGCGATCCAAGCCTTAGCAGCAGCGTCGTTACCTGAAACGCTTGAGCTGTAGTTGTTGTTTGAAGCTTGAGCTTGTGTGTTTTGTGAAGCTGATTGTTGAGCAGCTTGTTGTGTTGAAGCTTGAGCCTGTGTATTTTGTGAAGTTGCTTGTTGTTGAGCAGCTTGTGCGTTGTTGTTTGTGTTTTGTTGTGCAACAGCTTGGCCGTTGTTATCGTTGTTAACCTTTAATTGTTGGCCAACAAAGATTAAGTTCGGATTGCTAAGGTTGTTAAGTTGTTGGATTGTATTAACAGTTGTGTTGTACTTTTGTGCAAGTTCTGAAACAGTGTCACCAGCCTTAACTGTAACTGTGTCAGCATTTGCAACTACTGTAGCACCAGCAATTGTACCTGTTAATGCAGCAGCTGAAACTAAAACCTTTTTCATCTTCATAAATATATTCACTCCTATAAAAATTATCTGTATATATTCTTACTAACTTTCATATCAAAATCGTTCCGTAACGATTTAACAGTGTCTAGTATAAGCGGTAAATATCACAGCGTTGTAGCAAGAGTATTACTTATTATTACAAAAAACTGAAATTTTGTAACAAAAGTCCGAAAAACGCTGTTAAATAAACAAATTAGTTTTGAATAAAAAATCGAAATTAAACTGATTTTTTGTGAAAAAATCTGAATTTAATATGAATTTTGCAATGAAATTCAGTCGAATATAACAAAATCCTGGTATAATTTACAAAAAGTAACAGAGAATTACGGAGGAAAAAGCAATGGATAAAGTTTTACTTTTAAATGCTGGCAGTTCGTCAGTTAAATGGAAGGTCTTTGAAATTGAAAGTGAAAAGGTTGCGGGCGAAGGTGAAGTCGAACGGATCAATACACCGCAAGCATTAGTTACGACCAAGTTTAATGGTGAGAAAAAGCAATCACAGGAACCCAATTTGGGATATGAAGATGCAGTTCGGATGATTTTAAATAAAATTGAAGAATTTAAAATTGCTTCATTAAATGAAATTCAAATTGTTGGTCACCGGGTCGTTGCCGGCGGACAAAAGTTTAAGAAGGCAACGTTGATTACGCCGGAAGTCTTGCAAGCAATTAAGGATTTAAAAGACTTTGCGCCATTGCATAATCCGCATGAAGCCCGGTACGTTGAATTGATGCAAAAGATTTTGCCAAATGTTGACCAGTACGCGGTGTTTGACAGTATTTTCTTTACGGACATGCCGGAATCAAATGCCATTTACAGTTTACCGTATGAGTTAACTCAAAAGTACCAGATCCAACGGTACGGCGAACACGGAATCAGTCACAGTTACTTGGCAGAACGGACAGCGGAATTGCTTAACCGCCCATTGAATGAATTGAAGATTATTACATTACATTTAGGAAGCGGCGCATCGGTAGCCGCAATTAAAGATGGCAAAGCATTTGACAGTTCGATGGGCTTTACCCCGTTGACGGGCTTAACGATGGGAACCCGGGCTGGTGATGTAGATCCAGCAATCGTCCCATTTTTAATGGAAAAAGAAGACATGACAGCGGAAGAAGTAATGACGTTGCTGAATGATCAATCTGGGTTATTAGGAATTTCAGAATCAAGTTCTGATATGCGGGACATTGAAGCTGCCTGGAAAAAGGGCGACCACCAAGCCAGCCTTGCCCGTGAAATTTTTATTAACCGGGTTGTAAAGTATGTGGGCGCATATTTTGCTGAACTTGGCGGCATTGACGCGTTAGTGCTCGCTGGCGGGATCGGTGAACACCAAGTTGATTTGCGGTTGGCATTATTAAAGCAACTGCGGGTGCTTGGCATCGAGGTCGATGAAAAATTAAATCAGGCAAATCAGGAAGGAATAATTTCGCCAAAAGATGCACAAATCAAAACAATGTTGATTCCAACGAATGAGGAACTGCAAATGGTTCGTCAAATCAAAAAAGAAATCTAGTTTACAAGCGGAAGGTGTGACAAAGTGCTCAACTTTATCACACCTTCTTTCTTTTAATTGATCCAATATGATAAAATGAGAACAAATGTTTGATTGAGTGAATCGTGAATAGAGGTGGAATGATGAAATTTTTACATACAGCAGATTGGCACATTGGAAAGAAATTGCATGATTTTTCCCTTTTTGATGATCAGCGGGATGCGTTTGAACAAATTGAACAGATCGCGTTGCAGGAAAAGGTTGATGCCATTGTAATTGCAGGTGATTTATATGATCGGTCAGTTCCAAGCGAAGACGCGGTCCGCCTGTTGGATCAAATGCTGATTCAATTAAATTTGAAGGATCATTTGCCAGTGTTGGCAATTAACGGAAACCATGATTCTGCCGTTCGGCTTAATACAGGAAGCGACTGGTTCAAGGCAACCGACTTTTATATGAATACAAAGTTAAAGGATGCTTTTACACCAGTAGTTATTGGTGATACGCAGTTTTTCTTATTACCATATTTTGAACTTCCGGCTGCGCGCAACTATTTTAAAGACGTTGAGATCCATAACTTGAACGATGCGATGAAGTTGATTTTCAGCCAAATGAAAGAACGGTTTGAAAATGATAAGAAGCATGTTTTATTGGCGCACTTTTTCGCTGCTGGAAGCAGTCACTGTGACTCAGAAACCCAAGTCGAAGTCGGCGGGCTTGATGCCGTTGCCCTTGATTTAATGGAAGATTTCGATTATGTTGCGCTGGGACATTTACATAGTAAAAATGCGTTGCATCATCCGCGAATGAAATATAGCGGTTCACCGGTCAAGTTTTCGGTAAGTGAAGCGCAGGATGAAAAGGGTGTTTGGATCGTTGATACGGACCAAGAGGATGAAATGGCCAAGTGGGTTCCGTTAACGCCGAAAAATGATATTGTGGTTTTGCAGGAGAGCTTCGAAACGTTGACGAGTCCTGAATTTTATCGTCAAGTTGATGATGACCAGTTTGTGGCAATTCGGTTAACGGATAAGGAAATTATTCCGAGTGTGATGAATCGGCTGCGTGAGTTTTATCCGCGGGTCATCAGTTTTCAAAGGCAAAATGGCCGGAATGCAATCTCACAAGAAAGCGGCCGGAAGATAAAAAAACTGAGCCCGCTTGAAATGTTAGAAACCTTTTATCATGAAGCAACCGGGGATGAACTTTCATCAATTCAAAAAAAGTTTGCGAAGGAAGAATTAGCAAAAGCTGAAAGGAGCGTTAATTAATGCGGCCATTAAAGTTAACAATGCAGAATTTTGGGCCTTACCGGAATGAAACGGTTGATTTTACCCAATTTGAAAACGTACCGTTATTTCTGATCAGCGGGAAAACCGGAAGCGGAAAAACAACGATTTTTGATGGAATTTGCTATGCGCTTTTCGGCGAAACTTCTGGTAATGAGCGGACGCCGCAGCAGATGCGTTCATCCTTTGCGCAAGCACGGGAAAAAACGGTTGTTCAATTAAAATTCGAACATCAAGGAAAAGAATATACGATCACCCGCGAGCCAAAGTATGATTATGTGAACGCGAAGGGCGGAACGTCGAGTCACCAGGCCAAGCAAATGTTGAAGTACGATGGTGTTAATGGTGAAGAGGAGACGTTGACAAAGACATCGGATATTAAGAGTTTTATTGAAGATTTACTTCATTTAAGTGCGAAACAATTTACCCAAATTGTTTTGCTACCGCAACAGCAGTTTCGCAAATTTTTGGCTGCTGATAGTGCAGATAAGGAAAATGTTTTGCGGCAGGTTTTTGGGACTGAAATTTTTGAAAAATGGACGGAACAAATTAAGAATGAAGTTCGCGAGTTGAAAAAGCGAACAGAACAGCAGCTTGCAAATTTAGAGATTTTAAAGCAAAACGTAATTTTAACGGATGATGAGCAAAAAGCGGTGCGGACAAATCAGGATTGGTTTGCGGTTGTTGATGAAAAAATTACCCGCAACCAGCAATTTGTAGCAGATCAAAGAAAGATT
>ERZ1643250.2645-NODE-2645-length-13215-cov-3.312006_pt1 | contig 13215 bp, 19 predicted proteins | sample MGYA00579262_ERZ1643250 | MGnify/ENA primary metagenome ERZ1643250 (study PRJEB29033, sample SAMEA4952265) | chicken gut metagenome | biome: Broiler Chicken; feature: Gastrointestinal Tract; material: Caecum | place: Ireland | collected 2018 | study: Broiler...
CTTAGGTCTCTGGCGCAGTCTCTTATCCAGCAGAGAAAATATACGGCGGACGTATCAACATATAAGGCTTTACTGGAAATCGGATGTGATGCTAAGGGAGCTTTGATGTACGTTATCTCTGGAATGAATTCACAGGGACCGACGTCTGAGGACGAAGAGGATGTCGTCATTCCAACAGAGGCAGATGTTGACTTGTACCTCGCAAGTTCTCCTGATATGGAGGAGGATTTAACCGATACACAGCAAGCTGCTAGAGATGTTATCCTGGATATTGTGAACGGAGTCGTCAACATGGATGGAATCGCAGATGGTCAGCTGTCTGACTCATTCATGAATGTTGAGGAGATTTATAAGTATCTATATGCCGCGCACTTCTGCAGGACCGCTATTCCAATTTCTGAAATCTATGAGAAGATTAAAGATGTTGCTAAACATATTGTCAAACACACGAATACTAGAGGTGAAACTGAGGATGTACTTCCGTTAACTTCTGAAGATGGATTTACAATCAATGTTCCAAGCAGAGAAATCAGAGCAAAGATTGACGGATATAAGGCAGATGTGAGAAGATACAAAGTTCAGCAGGCGGCGGAGTGCTGTGGATTTTTACGCGTGGTTCAGATTGCGAAAGAGTTTGGAGAACCTTCTTGCGATAGACACGTAGCCTTTGAAGCTGACACAGTTAATTTATTTGCGGACAGAGGAGCAGCTCGGGCCAACCTCGATAGGCTTATCGAGATTTTTGAGGAGCAACTCGAGAAGCATGTACCGCTCCAGAGACACGCGGCTCTTAGACTCTACGAGAGAGCGACATGTATGCAAGAGTATTTCCGTGTAGCAGAGACCGGGCAGATGAAGTTCACAAAGGAGATGGGAGGAGAAACCATTAACGTACCAATGGATTTGGCAATCGCTTGTGCTAAGTCAATTACGCGTAAGATTACTTCAACAGCCACATACTGCGCTAAGATGTTCGATGGAGAGTTCCTTACGCACTACTGCACGAATGCGGATATTACTCCTTGGAGAATCTATCCGAAGGGTACTAACAAGATTCCTGCTGTTAGCTTGCCTGCTGTGTGGTATGACTGGGCCAGAATCGGAAATCCTCAGATTGCACACAAACTCATCTCTAACGGGTATCTGTGTAAGGGATTTATCCCTTGGTGTAATTCCTATTATTCCAACGCATATTTCAATTTAGAGGGAATGATACCGGAAGCTAACATTACAGTGTACATGGGATACTGCAATAAGTTTCGTGAATCCGTAAGACCTAATGAAGAGTTTATCCACGCTCCGCATATTGAGACGCTGTTCTACAACATATTTGGAGATGAGACGGTGCTCAATGAAAGTTCCACGTCGTTAAGAAAAGAGGGTGAGCTTCCGGCTCTTACAGTATCTGTAGGAGAAATCGTCTCAGGGGACACCTACAAGGATTATAGGAAGATTGAGATGGTTAGGGAGTCAGAATCCGAAAAGACGTTAAGGAGATTTACTGGGTACACTGCCGAGGATTTTGAGATGGTTCCGAACATTATGGATAGTCAGCTACCGGACGTTACAGACAAATGTATTACCGTGGAAGGGGATACTATTAGCACGGATATTTCGGAGGAGTATCCTGCTTATGCAGTTACACAGCTTGTAGGAACAGGGTATCCGGTAATTAGGCTGTACGGAAGGAAGTACATATTCAGAGACCTCTTTGGAGGATTATGGGAGGTTACAGCATAATGGCTATTGATATAAGAGTTGAAGATGGGTTACCAATCACGGTAACCCAAGTTTGGATTATTCATAGACTTAGACAGATGTATTGAGTATCAGCTCTACTTTACGCAAAAGAGGGATGAGCAACTCGCAATTTTTCAGAAGATATGTAAGGCGGGATATTATCCGAGTCAGCGAGAAAAGGTCAGAGATTGGTTTATGGATGCATTTGATGTGCCAGAGAGGTTGATGATGAATAAGAAAGGAAAGCTCGCTTTCGATAAGTTTGTCATTGCCAATCTCATGGAGTCAAATATTGTTGAGGAGGCAAAACAGTTTCTTAAGCTGTACCAGACGTGGAATTACTACTCTTACCGAGTGAATTATCTAAACCAGTATCTGTCTTTGCCAATCAGCTACGGCGTATCTACCGAAGGACATCGTATGGTTGTAGCTCGGCCAGTATGGGAGATTCTCTCTACGTCAAGATTAGCAGCTAACAATCCATCAATACAGAATATAGCAAGAGACATGAAGGACATTATCTGTTGTCCGGAAGGGTGGAATCTTATAAGGTGTGACAGCGGGCAGATTGAACCTCGAATCACATACAGCCACTACATTAACGACCCAATCATTGCAGGACTTATCATACTCTACGACGATGCCTATTATGGCATGCTTCACTACTGTCAGTTACCTGAGGAGGTTTATCAGAACTTAAGCAAGTACAGAGTTGCTGAGCCTGGAGAACCTAACACTGGAGAGGAGTTTGTCATTTATAAGCATGAGATTACAGACGAAATGAAGGCTAACAGAAAAGAGATTAAAGTGATTTCTCTTGCGGCTAATTATGGTTCTGCACTCCAGGGACGAGACCCTGTAATCTCGAAACGATATATCGATCGAGTAGTCAATCATCCCAAAAGAAAGGAATGGGAGGCCGACGTTAAGCGGCAGGTAGCTCATGGCGATGAAGTCTTCTACAGCGTATTCGGTTCTAAGATTGAGCCGGACGAGACAGCACAGTATTCACGCGGAACTAAATCTTGGGAAGGACATGTGGTACGTTGCGGAATAAATAACCCGATACAGACGACAGCTTCCGATTTGATGGTTTGTTCTGTGAATAGGGCGTCCCAGGTACTAAGTAAATATGAGAAGTCACACATAGCTTTCTACAAGCATGATGAGGGAGCTTTCTACATTCACGACTCGGAAAAGGAAGCTATTGAAGAGTTAAAGGATGTGACAGCGTACAACGTGACAGAGAACGGGAGAAAGTGGATTCCGATTCATGCGGAACTCGAAGAAGGGCAGCTGAGAAGCGAAGAGGTTCCGTCTGTTTTGGACTGGAGGTAATATGTTACAAGTTTACAGTGATTGTTCTTTCAAAGACGGACAGGCGGTGCTGGCTGCTATTGTGGTCACTGGAAGAACTTTTATAGGTTCTGTTATAGAACCAGTAGAATGCGAGAGCGCACACATCGGAGAAGTACTGGCCTTGGAACGTGGATTGCAATTAGCAGCTAATGCCTTCAGAAATACGCAAGCAATAAGCTGCTACTGTGATAATGAGTCAGCAGTGAAGAAGTTACAGTATATGAAGAAATTTGACACAGCCAACTTCACAGGAGATGGGTACGACGCGGTAATGAGAATACGGGAGATTATGAGGAAACACAATGTCTCATTCTACTATATACGCGGACACAAGACTTCGAGAGATGCTCACGTCGTGTGTGATTTCAGTTCAAGGATTCTACTCACGAGGATACTTAAAAATGCCGTATGCAGTGATTGTGCCGGGCTTGAGCACAGTTTACAATAAATATGAAGATGTAGAAAGAATATGCTCTCTATATCCATATCCAAAGTTTAGGAAATTCAAAACAGAGGAAGAGTGTTGGGAATACGTAAAGAGACATACATCTAAGAGGGTCTACACAGATATTACAAAGTATGGAGAAACATTCAATACACATTATGTGAGAATGGAATATTTTATACGAAGTGATAAAGTGTATTACAACTATTTCACAAAGCAGATGGGATATATTTCTATTGAGAATCATGACCCAAATGTTATTGTTGAAAATATGTCTGGGAGCATCAAAGCTGTGTTGCTAGATATCTATTTGAATGATGATATGATAAATAGTCACTTGATAGCAATATGGCATGGTTTGAAGATTATCGGCGAATATGTGGATATAGATGTTCAGGTGCCGGACCATTCAGTCTTCTATGCTTTGATGACGTATAAGGGAAACAGCAGAACAATTAACAGGGTTAGGAATTATATAGACACTAGGACTGCGAAAGTGTCTGTGAGTATGAAGGATTGGAGGTAGTTAGAATGGAGGAGCAGCAACTAAAGGATATACTTAGAGGCGGATGGACACTGCATGACGATAGCCGAAATTAGGTCGCGGATTGGCGATATATGTTCAGTTTCGTCGGAGCTCGATAGGGAGCAAATCCTAGACATAATTCTTGGTAGAGGAGCCGCTGATGGAGATAAGACAGTATCATTCCAACGGATAACAAAGGATTGGACAGCAGCCGATTGGAAATCGGTTATGAAAGAGTTTTACGTATCTTATCAGAAAGCTGATTTAGCTAAGATGAAATTTATGGAGATGCAACCTGGAATAAGTATTAGTACTTCCATAAATGCACGTAAGGAATTAGCAACCTATAAGAAAGCTCCAGACAACTATTATCTCTCTACCATATGTTCGGAGTTGGACACATCTGGAATTGACGCAACGCATGTACAGAATCAGGATGTACGAAACTCAGTCCTCACAGCGGTTTACGCTGCAATATCTCAGGGAGAGAATTATGGGACTGCTTGTTATCCGCCTACAATTTTTATAAGGGAAGTAGCTGGACTTGATATAAGTCCAGAAGAGTTTCGGAGCATATGCCTGTATGAGATGGGGATGCCTACGTCTTTCGAAAAGCTCGTAGTTGCTGAGTCAAAAATAAACAAAGCACGTACAAAGGAAATGCGGCAATCCTATAAACGGTTGATGGGTAAGGGAGCTAAACCAAAAGCGGAAGCTATTAGACAAACAGCAGATAGAGTTCAGGTTGCGGCTTCACATATGTAACAACGGCTACTTCATCTCAGATACGCAGACATGAGCACAGATTTCTGAAGTTCAACGCAGGTCCCACATCAGCACTCTACATTGCCTTGTTGATTCTGTGTTTGATATCGTTAGTTCTTACCTTCATATACCAGATATATGTTTCTAACAGTATAATGAATTTCGGGCAGTCAGCTGGTGGAGTTGCGGGGTTTTTCTTAAACTTCCCAATAATCAGTACACTGATAAAAGGAATTGTCACTATATTATCTTGGGTAAGGATTGCACTTCCGATACTCGGACTTATAGGAGTGATTTCTGTACGGACTATGTGTAGGAACGGATTCATAGGGCTCGGCATCATAATCTGGCCAGCAGCTACAATAGTGGGGATAGGATGGGCGCTGTTTATTATTCTATCGACTATCGCCGCAATAGGGAACGTAGACCCTGTAACTTTAAGGAATATTGCGAATTATGTACTATAGGGAGGAGATTTATGAAATTAGTAATGCACCCGTCTCTAGGACTATGCTTACTCATCTCAGGGGATATCTTCTTAGATTATGCGACAGCTTTAGAACGTTATCCAAAGGAGACGGCAAGTCTTATGGAAAAAGGAGAGATAGACAATTCCTGGAGACCCAAACCGGAAAACGCTATATGTGACGAGGAGGAAATAGCAAAGACTACAATCTCTGACTTCCTGCCTGAGGGATGTGAGGGAGAAACGTATGCTATAACAGAGGAACCCTTACATCGGAATATGCACTTCAGTGATTTCGATTGCATAGAGGGGAACTGGGAGCAGAGAGGAGATTATTACATTATTGATGTGAAGCCTAGGAATATCAGGCTTGTTCATAGTGACAAGCATAATTACACAGCAGAGTTTCCGATTATAACGAAATGAGGTGCAGAATATGTACAGAGACTTACACGAGACCCCGGCGTTTTATGGAGCAGTAGTTGCAGCTTTATTCCTAGCAGTATCTATAGTGCTCTTAACTGCAAGCATCCACGGAGGGATTAAGCAGGAGCGTCAGACACTGGCTGATTTACGCGATAGTGGATATACATTTGTTGTAGATGGGGTAGAGACCATTCCATCTGATATGGCGAATTTGGTAGATGATTACAAGTATGTAATTGATGATGTGAATAGGAAAGTAGTGTGTACAGCGATGAATAACAAGCACAGCTTAACACTTATTCCGATTATATGGAGGTAGCTCTTGGGTAAATCTCAGAGTATAAACTCTATACTTTCAAGCATGAGAAAGTCGGGCAAGCTGAAGGACATGAAAGCAAAAGGAGATGCGGGAGAGCAAGCAGTTCTTCAGATTGTACTGGAACTACATCGACGGACAGGAGGGTTAGTATATCAGTCTTTTAGATACCCGTACCAACAGGACAAAACTGGCACTACTTATTTGGGAAATGTCAAACTCGAAAACAATGAGTTCGTGGAGTATACAGACGCTTCCAATGGGAGAAGGCTTGAGGATGAAATAGATATACTCTATGTAACTCCCTACAGGATATTTCCGATAGAGGTAAAATCATATCATGCAAAGATAGAGGTAAAGGAGGATTGGGTGTGGAAGCAGGGAACTCCTGTAGATAAATCACCGGTAGCTCAGGCAGAGAAACATGCCAGACATCTCTATCACGCGCTCTATGATGTCATACCAGATGGTAGACCAGAGTATATTAAACCTGTTGCCTGTTTCGTAGATAGATGTACATTAATAGACAAGCGGACCGACGCTCAGATAAGTTACTTACCGTGCTGTATTTTGAATACGTTAAAGAAGACGTTAATATCGGAGAATACACCATTACGGTACAATATAGATATCGAGCAGGTTCAGCGCAAACTTACGGAGGTTTCAACAGATGTTAAACTTAGATTCGTCTAAGATTGATGCTTTAATAGAGGCAGTCAAGGATATTGAGTTAGATAGCCTTGTTAAAACAGAACAGGACGCATATGATGTAAAGGAGGAATTACTTAAGAACATGCCTCCTGAGTTGCGGTGCCTTTATCCGGAAGATGACACGTTAGCCGCACTCGCATATGCACCTATTTATTATGGATATATAAAGGAGAGATGAAATGGAAAACGAATATCAGAAGATTCTTTTTGGAGCACAAAAGCAGGGAGCACGTCAGAATGAGGCTGTAGCGGCTTTCGTGTCAGCATATATGGAGAAGAAAGGAAAAGGTCCGGAACAGCTCAGGAGTGTTCTTGAGGAAACGACAAATGAAGTAGCGGACAAGAATTCGGCTACGCTCGAAGAGCAGTTCTTTATCTCCTACCTTCTCGGAACAAAAGCATTTGCATACATTGCTTCAGGAAATGTTGTAAGGATTACGCAGACATCTGTTGGGGACAACGGAAAAGTAGTATTCCAGTATCTTGAAGATGGGGATATTCCGGACGCAGATTGGGAACTTGCTGTCAAGAAAGAGGAATCTGACGAAGAGCGTGCGTGGAAAATCGTGCATCAGACTTTGAACAGTCTTCCTCCGTCCGTAAGGGAGACTCTTCCGGCAGACGAGCCCCTTGCGGCTGTGCTGGCCTTAAAGGAGTATAACATGTAAGAGAGGTAAATATGTTATTTACTTACTTTGATATAGAGACGTCGGGATTGGAGTCCGATGCCGACGTACTTTCATTTGCATATATGTTGGCTACGGAAAACCTCGAAGTAAAGAGAGCAGAAACTTTATACTTTTGGAAGGAAGGAGTGACTAAGTGGTCTGAAGAAGCTTATGAGGTGAACGGGCTTTCCAAGGAATTTCTCAGACAGTATGAAAGTCAGTACGAGGATAACTTAAAGAAGATGTACATCGTCTTGTCCTACGCGGACCTTGTTGGTTACAATTCCGGGTATGTAGGGAAGGATGGAATGGTTCACGGGTTTGACTTCCCAAGATGTCAGTCATTCCTCATTCGGAATGGATTATACGAGCCCAAGGTTTCCGGATTCTACGATGTTATGCGCATGTTGGGGAAGAGAGTAAAACTTGACGTGGCATTCGAGAAATATGGACTCTCTCCGAGTTTGGCTGACACGTTCAATCGAGTGTACTTTAAGACCGATTCCGTATCACACGTGGCTTCTTATGATGTGGTAAGGACTGCCATGCTATTCCAGCAGTTATACAATGAGCAGGAAAGCTCCACGTCAGCAACATTCTATGAGGAAATGGAGCAGCGGAGTGAGGATGAGTATAAATTATTCTTTAATTCCTTAGGGGAGTTAATGGTGAGGAATCTGTATGACAACACAGAATATTCCATCAATGATTTTAAAGAAAAAGACACAAGCATGTTCGAGAAGATGATGGCCAATCCAGCATCTTATATGTAGGAGGGACATATGTTTGAAACATGTAAAACAGTGGCAGAACTGAATAAGGCTAGAATAGACGCGATTTACTCAGGAGAGTCGGCTTTGCTAGTAAATAAAGAGTATGGTAAAAGGAAGTTAGAATTGCTCACTGGAAGCTCTGGAGGATATAAAGCGGTGGAGTATCACAAGCTCGATATTCCGGAACAAGGGCCTGAGCAAGTAGCGATTAAAACAGCTTACTGGGTAGACAATGACCCGTACACACTTTACGTTGTCTAAGATATGGCGAATATATTTCAAGAGTTGCAGATGATTTCTGCGAACCAGATAAATGATGTAGTCAGTATAAGAAAAAAGATGAATACTCTCCTACAGGCTTTTTTAAATCAAGAACATCGATTAGAGGACTGCTCTGTATTTGCTGAGGAGATACGACATCTAAAGACTGAGACCATACTCGAAAGCGATGCATTCATGATACAAGATGAGGACCCAGATTTTACAGGAGTACCTACGGAGCTTATGGAAGATACGTTCGGGTTATTCAAAGGCCCCTATTGTATTATGCAAGGAAGATTCGTATATCCTGTAAAAGATGTGATGGGCGATGTGATGGGTTGGGTTGGCTATGACAAATTCAGCGATGTAAAATATCTAGATAGTCGGAACTACGGGTATAAGGCCAAAAACGCATCAGTCTGGGGCATGGAGAAAATGCGGGAATACTACACGTCAGGACGTCAAGTATGGTTTACAGAGGGTATAGTCTGCGCACTCTATGCACGTGAGTGCGGGGAACAAGCACTCGCTTGTCTGGGCTCGACAGTATCTCCATATGTGGCTGAAATAATCAGGAGGTTTGGAGATAAGGCTAGAGTTCTCACAGATTCGGATGAAGCTGGGAACAAGTTTAAGAACTCCATTCATAGGCTGTGCCCACGAGCGAGAGTTATACAGTCGAGGATAGCTAAAGACTTAGATGATTCGAAAGATGTAAATCCGGAGGTAGGACAAGAATTGCATAAGTTCGAAAGCAGGTTTTACGTGAGTAGGTATTTCACGTAATGTTCCCTATCAATAGGAAATTGATATGCGGATACGTGTTCCACACATATACATCAGACACACTATTACATCGCGCTTTGGTTTCGGGACTATGGAACGAAATGAAATTGATGGGGTATCTATCTAATGAGGCGCAGTGTTATGGGACTACTTATAAGAGCACTCCCATAGATATTACAAAGGGAGAAATTCTTATACGAAGAGTTCTGTACGATGTGGAACATTACGATGAGTATGTGTGGAAACATATAAAAGATTTTGAGGTTAGTTTCGGCAATGGGGGATTACTGATAAGAGACTTAGGGAATGAAGTCACTTTCACGTCTACAGTTTTCTTAGAACATTGTCCACGGTCTTTTGCCGAAATAGTGAGGAAAGCAAATGGATTCTACAATAGTGTCAATAACTGATTTATCTGGAAGGACAGCAAACGCAGATTACAAAGATTGCAGGGAACCCAGCGACAAAGACTTAATTGCAATCATTCTCGATAAGCAGTTAGGAAATGAAGTTAAGGTGACTATTACAAATGTCTTGGGGAACAAGGAGAAGTTTCAGGCTGTTCTGAAAGACGGAAAGCTTGCACGCTATAATCTGACACAAGATACTAAGGGATACAGGAAACTGTATAAAGCGGCGGTTATGGCGGAGCTTGAAAGATTAAAGCAGTATGAGAAAATAAGCAAAGAAACCTGTAGACAATACGTGCAGGGGAAAGTGAAAGAACAGGAGGTGCAGGCTTTAGTCGACAAGAGAAAGTCAGGGATATGGGCAGCTATACCAGATGCGTACGATACAGCTATGTATGTGTGTGCCACGATTGACTTGATTGTCGAAAAGGTAGATAATGGGATTATTTAGGGGACCTAAGAAAGTTACACGGGAAGACAATAACAAGCGTATCAAAAAGACCGGAACCCCAGTCAGGGCTACAGTCACCGATGTAATAGTGAAACGTAACGGTTATATCGTAGTTGCTCTTTACGAGGATAGGTGGCTTGGAACACAATACTCATACACATCACAATTACTTAAAGAAACACCGTGTGTGAGTATTGGGGGTGAGGTTATGGTGTACGTCGATGACCTAGCTGCGGAAGGGGAGTACTACGTAGAGTGCTAACCAGCTGTGTAACTTTAATAAGAGAGTCGCTTAGTACATGGCCAGGTCTGTGTATTATGGTGACTGGACTGATAGTCCTAATAATACTGTTTAGATACATGATAAAAAACAAATCTCCCTTTATGTTGGTATACATCCTATTTACAGCAATTCTAGCAGTATTACTTACAATAAGTAGTTCAGCGCTCGTTGAGCACTTCACGATGTTCTATAACTGGATTAAGGAGGTTTTATCACGATGAAGGGTAAGATTTGGAAGGGAGCAGTTGCTATGTCTGTCGCAGTTATGATGATGGTGCAGACAGCATTTGCGGCCGGATGCGATGTCACATCCTACGCGTTTAATCAGATTGCCGGGACAGTAAGCGGAAACACCATCACAGTAAACGTTCCGTATAGTACTGTTACGACTTACTGGAACCATACGGTACAGGTAAGCGACGGTGCATCGTTCAGGACTTCTGCGATTACAAAAGTCGACGACCAGCACTATACAGGAACGCTTACTGTTACAGGGTCGGATGGTTCAACAAAGGAGTATACAGTAAACATCAACAAGAACGACTTTGTCGCTCCTGAGATTGAGATTGAGAAGGCGAAGGCAATTAAGACCAATGGCGCCAGAATTCCTGTAAAGATTAATTACAATGACGGAGACGTTACATCCGTGAATTTGGTATATTATACCAAGAAGAACAGTAAGAGAAATAAGAGAATCACAGAGACCGGAGATGTTGATGTCGAACTTACAGGTCTTAGCAGCAGCACAAAGTACTACTACTACTTGGAACTGGAGACTCCAGACAAAACATATACCACATCTTCTAAGTCCTTCACCACAAAGGATAAGAAGGAGACTGGAACAAACTCTTCTAAGACGAACAACACCAGTTCTTCTACAAATACTACGGGCACAAATGCAACAGGCCCAGGAACTCCTGCAAAAGAGGATGAGACCAAGAGGAACACATGGTCCTTGGAGAATGGTAAGTGGTATTATTACGGGGCAGATGGATTTACTAAAATTGGATGGTTTCAGGTAGGTGATAAATGGTATTACGTCGAAAGAGGCACTAACGAGCTGGCTATGAACACATGGAAAAAGATTGGTGGAATCTGGTATATGTTCGACGGAAGCGGCGCAATGGTGGCTAACAACTGGGTACTCAGCGGAGATAAGTGGTACTGGATGGGAGCATCTGGTTCCATGTTGACTTCGCAAGAGATTGACGTGAATGGCAAGCATTATTTGTTATTCCCGGATGGTACTTGTGCAGACAATGTCATGATTATGAAAGATGGCAGATTTCAGTACTATAAGTCAGGAGCCCAGGGACTCGCGATAAATGAGGAATTTATTTACGACGGACAGATACTACACGCTGACGCGAATGGGTATGTCTACTAAGTTATGAAGAGAGAAGAATATCAAAGAATACGTGCAGACGTTGCGAAGAAGTACAAAGAAGAGATACACGTACTCAAGATGAAAAACCAGAAACTACTACACGAGAACATAAATCTACGAACACAGCTATATGAGGAAAGGAAACCGCGAGAGCGCCGAATTCAGAACGCATCACTATACGAGATATTTGAGAGGTATCTAAATGCGATATAAGTGGTATGAAGTAGCCATAGTAGTTATTATGGTGGCCGTGTTTGGATTTCTCGGGTATATGGTTGTTTCAGCACCTACGTCAGGAAGTAATGACAGTGTAGCAACTCCAGCAGATGCGTCTGAGGGAGTGTTTGGATTTCTTACTGTAGACGGAAACGGATTGTCAGCACATCCGTTTGAGACAGAAGCAGATTACACTATAGAGTGGGCAGATAATAGACCAGCCTTCACAGCACTTCCTGTTTGGGTTACTGGAGATTTTGAAGATACGATAATCAGGAATGCAACAGCGCTTGGTTACCAATATGAGCTTGGGACAAGTGATGCTGCTGATGCATACTATACAGTGATTGCAGAAGGGTGGCAAGAAGGGTTTGAAGATTTGTTCGTAGATATCTATAACTACCTTAATATGGATGTGGATGTGGAAATAGATGGAACTGTACTTAACACTATACTTACGAACATTCACGGAGATACTAAGTACGGATACTTACAAGATATCGTAACGGAAGCATTAGTCTTGGTGAAAGACATACAGGAAAATGGACGCCAAGATAATTACAACATAAGAGCTAAAGAAGTTTATAATGATTTTTACAGCTGGTTACACGAAATCTCTATAGATGAAATTTTATAGTGATATGTAAAAAATCAGGGGTACCCTGACATATATAAGTAGAGGGAGAAACCTAGGACATTCCGGCCTCAAAACTGGAATGTCCATTCGGTGGGCAAGCCACCAGACAATAGAATAAGAAAAAAGGAGACAAAAGTATGCAGGTAAAAAGAGGAGCTACTCACGCGAGTGCGAGAGAGTTACAGAGGACATTTTCAAGAAGTCATGGAGTTCCGCGTTATAAGTTAGCGTGGAACGTCGGAGACAAGTTAAGTCTCTTCTTCCCCATTGCATGGGTACAGGACTTCACAAACTTAGTTCCCAAAAAAGATGAGTTTGGGAATACGGTATTTGACGACCAGGGACAGGTTGTTATGGAGCCGAGTGAGTATTACGATATGGTAGTTGCCTCCATGTATGGACACAAGGTAAACAACATGAAGGAGTTCCCTGTTGGGACAGCATTTATTCCTTCCCTTACAGACGTCGTGGATGGAAAGCCTGTGAGATTCATAAAGGATGCAAACGGAGATATCCAGTACGACGTACAGGGCAATCCGATGTACGAACTCATTCCAGGTGACGCAACATATCAGTTCTCCAAGATTGC
>ERZ1643250.2648-NODE-2648-length-13202-cov-8.246976_pt1 | contig 13202 bp, 14 predicted proteins | sample MGYA00579262_ERZ1643250 | MGnify/ENA primary metagenome ERZ1643250 (study PRJEB29033, sample SAMEA4952265) | chicken gut metagenome | biome: Broiler Chicken; feature: Gastrointestinal Tract; material: Caecum | place: Ireland | collected 2018 | study: Broiler...
TGCCCTCCTTTTCATTTGCCCCTTTGCGCCCTGTATGTTATAATAAAAACCGATACCCATCTGGAAAGGAACTGAAGCCATGCCCACCTCCGTACTGCTCCCCGAGGGCGAGCTGCGCGTTGCGCGCTGTGATACGCTGGACAAGCTGATCGCGGTCGGCGACGGCGACGCGGCGCTGCTCTATCTCTATATCCTGCGCCACGGCGGTACAGCGGACGGCAAGGCGGCCGCACGGGCGCTGCACCTGTCCGCGGAGCGGTACGAGCGCGCGGCGTTTACCCTAAACCAGCTCACCGCTCCAGCCGTACCGCAAAAAGAGGACAAGCCCGATGCGGCCCCGCAGTACACGGCGGACGAGCTGCGCCGCGCCCGGCTGGATGACCAGCGGTTCGCTGCGGTCTGCCAGAGCGCGGAGGGCGTGCTCGGCCGTACGCTGACCGAGGGCCAGCTGCGCTGCCTGCTGACTGCCTATGACCACCTCGGCCTGTCGGCAGAGGCGATCATTGAGCTGCTGTCCTACCTGAAAGGGGAGAAAGGCACGGTTCGGCTGGCGGATATCCGCCGTGAGGCGTACCAGTGGGCGGATATGGGCATTGTGTCCGCGCAGGACGCACAGCAGTACCTGTCCCGCCGGGTAAATGAAAAGCCGCTCAGCGAGGCGGTCTATAAGGCGCTCGGCGCGGATCCCGCGCAGCCCGCGCCCAAGGAGCAGCGCGTGTGCCGGTTCGCGCTTGCGCACGGCTTTCCGCCCGAGGCGGTCGCGCTGGCTGCCGCGCGTACGGACAAGCACCAGGGGCATAAGAGCCTGGATTACACGCTCGGCATCCTGCGCCGGTGGGATGAAAGCGGCGTACATACGGTCAGCGAGATCACCGCGCTCGAGCCGGAGACCCGGGCGGCGGTCGGCCAGACCGCGGCGCAGCCGACCGACAGCGCGACCCTCGCCGCGTGGGAGCAAAAGTGGGAAGAAAGCAGGAGAGAGACTCGACGGAAGAGACTGGAGGCGGAAGCCAGTGGCATATGATAGAAAAATCCTTGCCGCCGCGCGCCGCGCGCTCGAGCGCGACCGTGCCGCGCGGGCGGAGGAGATGGAAGCGCGCCGGCGCGACGTTTACGCGCGCGCGCCGCGCATCCGCGCGATTGACCGCGAGCTGTCCTCGACCGCGGCGGCGGTGCTCAAAGCGGCGCTTGAGTCGGGCGGCGATCCCGAGGCGGCGATCACGCAGCTGCGCGACCGCAATCTTTCCCTGCAGGAGGAACGTGCGTCCCTGCTCGGTCAGATCGGCCTGCCTGCGGATTACCTGGCGGACAGGCCGCTGTGCCCCAAATGCGGGGATACAGGCTATCAGGGCAGCGCGACCTGCGACTGCGTCAAGGAGCGCTACACAATACTGCTAAAGGAACAGCTTTCTACTGTATTGCCGATCCAAGATCAAAATTTTGATAAATTCAGGTTGGATTATTATCCCACAAGGGTTGATAGCCGGTTGGGTGACTCACCTCGAGAAATAATGGCTGACAATTTATATGAGTGCCGCACATATGCAAAGGAATTTACGCCGCATGCACCTAATCTGCTGTTTTATGGCTCAACAGGTCTGGGGAAAACGTTTTTATCAACGTGTATTGCCGAGGAAGTTTCTGCGCGTGGGTTTTCGATAGCATATGACACAGCAATTAACATTATTGCGACATATGAGACGATCAAGTTCGGCAACGGCGACGGGGAAGCCGCTGCAGAGCGCGCCGCGCGTTATGAGCGCGCCGACCTGCTCATCATCGACGATATGGGCACCGAGATGGGCACAGCGTTTACCGTGTCCGCTCTGTACAACCTGATCAACAGCCGTCTGATGGCAAAGCGGCCTATGATCATCAACACCAATCTGTTACCTGAGCAACTTAGTGATAAATACTCGCCAGCTGTGGCTTCCCGGTTGCGTGGTGAGTTTAAGCCCCTGCATTTTGTAGGCGACGACATCCGGCTGATGAAGAAAAAGCAGAGGTAGACGCGGCAAAAGAAAAATGAAACAATTCTTTCACAGGCCGTTCAAAATCTGTTCATATATCCGGTGGGGAAAAGGGGTATACTAAACATGTCGATAAGGGAAGCCGCAATCCCGAATCGACAGACAGCCTACCGATCTTTTTTATTTCTCTTTTTACCCCCCTTTTTATTTTGTGAAATGACAGAAAGCGCCCCGGTTCCGTTTCCCCCACGGACCGGGGCGCTTTCCCGTCTGCCGGAAAGAGCGGAGAACTTGTAAAAAATCTTTCAAAGACTGTTCAAAAACGGTTCACACACCAAGGGGTACGGTGCGGTATACTAAGGATGTCGATAAGGGAAACCGCAATCCCGCATCGACAGACAGCCAACCGATCTTTTATTTCTCTTTTACCCCCCTTTTTTTCTATTTTGTGAAATGACAGAAAGCGCCCCGGCCCAGTTCCTCCTGTGGATCGGGGCATCTTTCTGCGTAGGGCGGCATCAGACGAATTTGTAAAAAACCTTTCAAAGTCTGTTCAAGAATCGTTCACAAATTCGGCCGGCTGCTGGGGTATACTATGGTTGTCGGAAGGGAAAACACCCTCCCTCCGGCAAACTCCTTTTAACACCTTGTTTTCTTTCTTTCACCTTTTCTTTTTACCCTCTTTTTCATTTTGCATTGGTATGCGCCCTGTTTCCAGCCGGAAACAGGGCGCTTCCCTTTCATCAAAGGTTTTACCGGGCAGAAACAAATCTTTCACAGGCTATTCAAAATCTGTTCACACATTCTCCACCGCAGCGCAGTATACTAAATACGTCAGCAAGGGAAGCCGCAATCCCCCGCTGGCAAGCCAACCGATCTTTTATTTCTCTTTTACCCCCCTTTTTCAAATCTGTGTAGTGAATCGGCAGAGCGCCGCTGTCCCGTTTCCCCCAACGGGCGGCGGCGCTTTGTCAATGTTTCGTGTTTTGCCCGGACCATACAGGCTCGGACGAGAGGGATGCATAAAAAGGCAGGCGCCTGTCCTGCCTTTTTATGAGCACAGACTGCAAGCGGCCTGTGCTCAGTTCAGCTGCGCACGGTCGCGCAGTTTAGTGGGGGTACGGCTTTCTGAAATTTTGACAAAAATTTCAGAAAAGCGGCGGCGTCCCAGCCTTGCGAAAGTGCAGAGAATGCGCTATACTTAAAAACAGACGAGAAAAGATATGTTAGGAGTTGTTAACTATGGGTTGCTCGCATAACTGCGATTCCTGCTCGGCGGGCTGCGGCGGCGAAAAGAGCCTTAAGGTCGCGGCCAACCCGGCGGCAACGGTCCGCAAGGTCATCGGCGTGGTGTCCGGCAAGGGCGGCGTAGGCAAGAGCCTGCTCACCTCGATGCTGGCGGTCGGCATGACCCGCAAGGGCTACACCTGCGGCGTGCTGGACGCGGATATCACCGGCCCGTCCATCCCCAAGACCTTTGGCGTGCATGACAAGCTCGAAGGCTGCGAGGCAGGCATCCTGCCCGCGCGCAGCGAGGGCGGCGTACAGATGGTTTCAATCAATCTGGTTCTCCCCAACGAGGATGACCCGGTCATTTACCGCGGCCCGATTATCGCGGAAACGGTTAAGCAGTTCTGGTCGGACGTGGTGTGGGACGATGTGGACTTTCTGTTCGTCGATATGCCCCCCGGAACGGGCGACGTGCCGCTGACCGTGTTCCAGTCCCTGCCGGTGGACGGCATCCTGGTCGTCACCTCGCCGCAGGATCTGGTTTCCATGATCGTGGGCAAGGCGGTCAAGATGGCGCAGATGATGAACATTCCGCTGATCGGCGTAGTGGAAAACTACAGCTATCTGGAGTGCCCGGACTGTGGCAAGCACATCTCGGTATTCGGCGAAAGCCATCTGGATGAGGTCGCGGCGCAGTATGGCCTGTCCGTACTGGCCAAGCTGCCGATCGACCCGCATCTGGCCGAGGCGGTCGACGCGGGCAAGATCGAGGACGTCAAACTGCCGGACGCGCTCGCAGGCGCGATGCAGGCAGTGGAGGCGCTGCGATGAATATAGCGGTAGCGTATGATAACGGGCAGATCGCTGGCAATCTGGGCAGCTGTAAAACCTTCCTGATCGTAACTGTGGAAGGGAAGGAGCCTACCGGCAAGCGCCTTGCCGCAGTGGACGGCGAGGGCACAACCGCGCTGCTCAAGCTGGCGAGCCTGGAAAAGCTCGACGTGCTGATCTGCGGCTCTCTCGGCCTTGCGATCCGCAACGCGCTCGAAATGATCGGCATCCTGCTGGTGCCGGGCTGTGAAGGCTCGCCTGAGGAAGCGGTTGCCAAGTTTATCGTCGGCGAGAAGCAGGGTGACCCGACCCTGCTCGAGATCGGCCGCGAGGAGGATCCGGACGATCCGATGGCCTGCATGCACGACTGTGCCAAGTGTGCGGGCTGCGGACCGATCGAGCTGCTCAAGCAGATCCCGGTTGAAGAGATCAAGTAAGTTGCAAAAATGCTCAAAAAGCACCCCGGATGGGGTGCTTTTTTTCGTAACAGCGCGCATTGACAAGAACGGGAAAAAGTCTTATCATTTAGTTTGGATACAAACTAAATGATAGAAGGAGGGAGCTCCTTGCTTGAGGAGGAACTGCATTACCTGCTGATGCGCGCGTTCCACGTTTCCAACCGGGAGGTGGTCGCGCGGGTGCGGCAGGATGGCCTGCTGCCCGGGCAACCCAAGGTGCTGGAGTACCTGCATGAACATGACGGGTGCACGCAGAAGCAGCTGGGCGAGGGCTGCGCGCTGGACAAGTCCTCGATTACCGGCCTGCTCACGCGCATGGACCAGCAGGGGCTGGTGCGCAGGGAGACGGCGGCCGATGACCGGCGCGTTTCGCTGGTCTGCCTGACCGGGGAAGGCCGGAAACAGGCTGCACGCGTGCGGCAGGGCTGCGCCGAGGTCGACGCGCTGGCATGGGACGGCATCCCGCCGGAGGAGCGCGCAGCGTTCCTGCAAACCATGCGGGACATTATCGCAAATCTTCAAAACAAAGGTGGAAAAAATGACAAGTAAATCACTGCGCTATCTTTACTTTTTTATCGGGGTGCTAATCAATTCATTCGGCGTAGCGCTGATCACCAAGGCGGCGCTCGGCACCTCGCCGATCTCGAGCGTGCCGTATGTGCTCAGCCTGCGGTTTACGCCCACACTGGGGGAGTTTACCTTTGTGATGAACCTGGTGTTCATCATATTGCAGCCTGTCCTGCTGCGGCGGCAGTACCATCCGGTCCAGCTGCTGCAGATCATCGTCAACGTGGTTTTCAGCTGGTTCATCGACGTAAGCATGAATCTGCTCGGCTGGCTTGAGCCGCAGAATATCGCGGTCGAACTGGTGATCCTTTTGCTGGGCTGCGCGGTACTGGGCTTCGGCATCAGCGTGGAGGTCGCGCCGAAGGCACTGCTCGTGCCGGGTGAAGGGCTGGTCGGCGCACTGGCGCAGGTCAGCAGAATCCGCTTCGGCACGGTCAAGGTGGCGTTTGACGTGACGCTGGTCGCGATCTCGCTGACCATGTCGCTTGTGTTCTTCCACCGTCTCAATGGTCTGGGGCTGGGCACCGTGATCTCGGCGCTGATCGTAGGCCGCTTTGTCAACCTGTTCAACGCCCGCCTGCCGCTGATCGCGCGCATCGCATCGCTGGCACAGACGCCGTCTGGTGCGCAGATGCCGGAACAGCAGATGCCTTCCGGTGAAGAAGCGGGATAACACAAAAAAGACGCGCACCGCGCGTCTTTTTTGTTTGCCTGGATTCAGGCAGCCTGCTGGTCCCCGGCTTCGGCGGGCAGGCCGCCCGGGTGCAGGAACCGCCGCACGCCGCGGCACAGCGTCCGCTGGGACAGGCGCAGGAACAGCCCTACGCCGAAGGCCGCGATCAGCGTGCCCTCGCGGATGCCGTCCAGCCGGTGCAGCACGAGCCAGCACAGCAGCAGCGATACCGCGACCACGCTCCAGTCGAACAGGATCTTGGAGCTGGAAAGCTGCCAGCCGGTCTTGGCGGCGATCGCCTGCGCCACGCCCTCGGCGGGCATGCTCATCAGGTCTGCCTCTACGTAAAACGAGATGCCGAAACCGATCAGCACCATGCTGAGCAGCAGGTACAGCAGCTGCAGCGGATAGCTGTCGGCTGCGGGCAGCAGCGCGCTTTCGAGCGTGTTGGTCACGCTGACGAACCAGCCGAAGCAGATGCCGATCGGGATCTGCAGGATGTTGCGCCTCGGGAAATCGCGCCGCAGGATGACCGCCTGCAGGCCGACATAGCAGGCGAAGATGATCGCCGTCCACAGCCCCATGTCCGAATGGAAAATGACGCTTGTGACATAAGGGATGGTGTCGATCGGCGAAACGCCCAGGCCGGACAGCACCGAAAAGGCGACCCCGGCTGCCATCAGGAACAGACCACCGAAATACACTGTCCATCGTCTGATTTTGCTCATGGTTTTCCTCCCTTGTTCCGCGGAGGGAACAGCTTTTTTCCTGATCCGTTCAAAGTCTCCGTGTTTATTATACTATGTCCCGGCACGTGCCGCAAGAAAATGCAGCGGATGCGCGGAGAGAAAAATAATTTTTTGCAATAATGCTTGACTGTAAACCTGCTTTACCCCCTATAATGGAGGCAGAGAAAGGGCAGGTGAGAGCAATGAATATAGCGGAGGTGGAACGCCGGACCGGGCTGACGCGCGCGAACATCCGGTTCTACGAAAAGGAGGGGCTGGTCGCGCCAGCGCGCAGCGCGAACGGCTACCGCGATTACACGGAAGCGGATGTGGAGACTCTGCGCAAGGTGCGCCTGCTGCGGCAGCTGCGGGTTCCGGTCCCCGAGATCCGCGCGGTGCAGGCAGGGGAGCACGCCCTGCCTGATACCGCGGCCAGACAGCTTGACGTGCTCGAGCAGGACATCCGCGAGGGCCAGCAGGCGTATGCGGCCTGCCGCGCGATCTGCGACGACCGCGCCGAGTGGGACGGGCTGGACGTGGACAAATACCTGTCCATCTCCGTGCTGCCGTCCTATGCCGCGCCTGCGCCCGGTGAGCAGGACCGCATCCCGCCTGCGGGCTGCCCGTGGCGGCGGTATTTTGCGCGGTCGCTTGACCTGTCGCTGTATGGCCTTATTTGGAGTATGATCGCGCTGTGGGGATTTCGGATTAATCCGGATGAACAGAGCTTTTGGGTGTGGACACTGCTGTGCAACTATCTTGCCTGGACATTTACCTTTATCTTTGAGCCTTTGCTGCTGCACCTCTGGGGGACAACGCCCGGCAAATGGGTTTTCGGCCTGTCCGTGCGCGACGAGGATGGAAAAAAGCTGTCCCTCCGCACTGCGCTTTACCGCACGTTGGGCGTATTTGTTCACGGTATGGGCGGCGGTATTCCGTTTTATGATCTGTACCGCAGCTTTCAGTGCTACCGGGACTGCACAGTGGAAGAACTGCCGTGGGATCTGGATAATGCCTGCGCGATCGTGGTGCGTGAGCGGGAGACAAAATGGTACCGCATCGCAGGCTATCTTGTGCTGACCGTACTCACAGCTCTGGCGGATCAGGGCATCACCCTGCGCGCCGAGCTGCCGCCCCATCAGGGCGAGCTGACGCTTGCGGAATATGTGGACAACTGCAACGATTATCTGGAATATCGAAATTATCCACCTTATGTGGCAGCAGACGGCACATGGCAGGATCAGCCGACATATGGAAAATGGTTTGACATGGGGTTGGAGGACTGGTATCCGGTCGTTCATGTCGAAACCGACGAAAATGGCTATGTCTCTGCGGTGACCGTGACCTGCGAGGGGCAGGACGGCACGTTCGGTCATATGGCGCGGGAAACCGCGTTCTATGCGTTCGCCGCTTCGCATGAACAGTGGGGCGTCATCGACCTGCTGCGCAGCAGAGAACTGGAGCAGACCGCATGGGATCACTGGGATTACGGCGCGCCGGACACAGAGCAGACCGATATCACCGAGATGGGCGCGCTGGAGATCACGCATAGCTATATGTACAGCAACACCAATGCTGACTGGACACAGAAGGAGGCCATGCCTTACCGATCGATCTATACCATCCGCAATAAATAAAGCAGGGCTGTCCGCCGCAGGCGGACAGCTTTTTTGTCAGCAAAAGGCGAAAAAATCCTGCAGGTTACCGGAAATTTATCGAAAAATGCTGATGCAATTTACATACGCCTGATGTATAATAAACCTGTAATGAAAATGGGGGCTTTTTGCCCCTGCGGAACGGAAGGATTTTCTGCATGAATCATGTTACTGCCGCCCTGGTTGGCGGCCTGTTTGACGAAGGCGGCTTCGCCGCCTGGGCGCGTCCGGTGCTGTTCGGCACGGCGGGCGATGCGGTGTGCGGCCTGCTGCCCGATGCGGTGGACGCGTGCTGCTTTGTGCACGACGACAGGGAGCCTGCCATTACAGGCGTCCAGAGCCTTGCGCTCGACGCGGCAAACCGCTTTGCCGCGCTGAAAAACCTGCCCGAAAGCGCGCATGCACTGGTCATCGCTGCGCCGATCGCGCTGACCGAGGCGGACGCCCTCACCCATCTGGCGGAGACGCATATGAACACCGGCTACGGTGTGAGTGTGCTCACTGCCGAGCAGCAGGGCTTTGACGAGGAGGGCCAGCCCATCCCGCGCGACGCGCATGTCCTCGCTGCCATGTTCACCCGGGACATGCTGATGAAGGTGCTGGAGACCGGCGCGGATACGCTGGACGCGCTGGTCGCGGCGGCGGTTGCTGCGGGCGCGCAGAAGGGCGTTGCGGTCACCAATGAAATCATCGAGATCTGCGACGGCAGTTCGGCCTATATCGCGCAGCTTGCCATGATCCAGCGGGTCAACTTCAGTCTGATCGAAAAGGGCGTGCAGATCTTTGACCCTGCGAACACCTATATCGCGCCGGACGCGGATATTGCGCCGGGCGCAACCATCCTGCCGGGGTGTCACATCCGTCCGGGCTGCAAGGTCGGCGCGGGCGCGGTCATCGGCCCGAACTCCATCCTCGAAAAGGCGGAGATCGGCGCGGGCACCACGGTCAACAACTCGCAGGTTTATGAGTCCAAGGTGGGCGAAAAGGTAACGGTCGGCCCGTTCGCCTATATCCGCCCGCAGTGCGTGGTGGGGGACGGCTGCCGCATCGGCGACTTTGTTGAGCTGAAGAAGTCCACGATCGGCAACGGCACCAAGGTATCCCATCTGACCTATATCGGCGACGCGACCGTCGGTGAGCGGGTCAACTTCGGCTGCGGCACGGTTGTGGTCAACTACGACGGCTACCACAAGTACCAGACCGTGATCGGCGACGACTGCTTTATCGGCTGCAACACCAACTTGGTCTCGCCTGTTAAACTGGGCGACCGCGCGTTTACCGCTGCAGGCACAACCGTGACCAAGGACGTGCCGGCGGGCGCACTGGCGGTTGCGCGTGCGCGCCAGACCAATATGGAGGGCTGGAACGACCGCCGCATTGCGCTGCACAAGAACGAAAAGAAATAAGGAAGACGGCGCTGCGCCGCGGTATGGCCTGCGGCGGGGCTGTCTGAAGATAGAGAGAAAACAACCCGGATAAAATGAATTATGACGGAGGCTAACCAATGATTTCTCACGGAAAAAATATCAAAATTTTCTCCGGCAACTCCCATCCCGCGCTCGCGATGCAGATCGCGTCCGCACTTGGCCTGCCGATTGGCAAGGCTGCGATCTCTACCTTTGCGGACGGTGAGATCTCGGTTTCCATCTCGGAGTCCGTGCGCGGCTCGGACGTGTTTCTTGTGCAGTCCACCTGCGGCCCGGTCAACAACAACCTGATGGAGCTGCTCATCATGTGTGATTCCTGCAAGCGCGCATCCGCGGGACGCATCACAGCGGTCATTCCGTACTTCGGCTATGCGCGTCAGGACCGCAAGAGCAAGGCGCGCGACCCGATCTCCGCCAAGCTGGTGGCCGACCTGATCACCGCCGCAGGAGCGGACCGTGTGCTCACCATGGACCTGCATGCGGCGCAGATCCAGGGCTTTTTCAACATCCCTGTGGACAATATGCTCGGCTCGTCCGTGCTCATCCCGTATATTGCGGGCAAGTTCGGCGTCGGCACTGAGGACACCGTGATCGTCTCGCCCGATCTGGGCTCGGTCACCCGTGCGCGCAAGTTCACGGAAAAGCTGGACATGCCGCTCGCGATCATTGACAAGCGCCGTCCCAAGGCGAACGTGTCCGAGGTTATGAACATCATCGGCAACGTCGAGGGCAAGAAGTGCATCCTGGTGGACGATCTGATCGACACCGCAGGTACGCTGGTACATGCAGCAGATGCGCTGGTCGAAAAGGGCGGAGCGACCGAGGTCTACGCCTGCGCAACGCACGGCGTGCTGTCCGGTCCGGCGATCGAGCGTATTGCAAACAGCCCGATCAAGGAGCTGGCGATTCTCGACACTATCCCGCTGCCGAGCGAGAAAAAGCTGGACAAGATCAAGGTGCTTTCGGTCGCACCTGTGTTCACCGAGGCGATCGCACGCATTTACGAGGAAGTATCGGTATCTACCTTGTTCGACTGAGTCGAACAAGGTTACAGGGGGAATCCAATTCCCCCTGTATACAAAAACGGGTTCCCACAGGAAACCCGTTTTTGATACCCCCAGGACGCCGCCCAAGGCGGCTGAGTCGGGGTATCCAAAAGCCCGGCAAAGCTGGGCTTTTGGATGAAAATCGCAGGGCGATTTTCGACAAAATGCCGCGCGGGTCGCGGCTCGGAATGCGAACGGGGGAGGCGGACAAAAAGTTTGTCCGCCTCCCTTTTTGGAAAGGAAGGGTATATGCGCAAAGCGGCAGCATATCTGGCAGTTAGTCTGGATGGTTTTATCGCGGATAAGGACGGCAGCGTGGGCTGGCTGGATGATTTTGCAGACGCGCAGGAGGACGGCGGCTACGAAGCATTCGTGCAGACCGTGGACACGGTCGTCATGGGCGGACGGACCTACCGGCAGGTCACACAGGAGCTTTCGCCGGGTGTATGGCCGTATGAGGGGCTGGACTGCCGGGTCTGGACACATGACAGCGGGCCGCTGCCCCATGCAAAGCGCATCGAGGGAAACCTTGCCGCGTGGCTGCACGCGGAAAAACAAAAGCCCGGCAGGGACATCTGGCTGTGCGGCGGCGCGGAGCTGATTGCAGCGGCAGCCGCCGCGGGAGAAGTCGACCGCTGGCACCTGACCGTGCTGCCCGTGCTGCTTGGCGGCGGCATCCGGTTGTTCCCGGAGGAGGACAGACAGCAGTTACGCTTGGTGTCCGCTCGGCAGTCAGGCGGCATTGCGGAACTGGTTTACGAGCAGAAACCGCGGTAAAACTGCCGCAGAAACGCATTGTAGCATGCCGGAAACCGGGCGTAGCGGACAAAAACGCGGCATTCTGCTATGCTGGACGCGAGGTGATGGAATATGACATTCGGGGAAAAACTGAAAGCACTCCGCGTCAAAGAAGAATACTCGCAGGAGCAGCTCGCTGCGCTGCTCCACGTCTCGCGGCAGGCGGTGACCAAATGGGAAAGCAATGCGGGCATGCCGGATATCGAGAACATCAAAGCAGTTGCCGACCTGTTCGACGTGACGCTGGACTCGCTGCTGCGTGAAGAGGAAGAGCTGGAAACGACCGACGAGAGCCGCTGCTGGAATATTTCGCTGGCCTGCGCGGCGATCGGGTTCGTGATCGGTTTCCTGCTCAGGGAGATGGACGTGGGCAGCAGCCGCATGATCGGCATGTGCACGCTTGGCGCAGGGCTGGTCGGCTGGGCGCTGTACTATATCGCGCTGCAGCTGCGCAAAACAAACAAGAGGTGACAGGATGAAAATTTTAACCATTGGCGATGTGGTCGGTGAGGCAGGAATTGACACCCTGCACGGCCTGCTGCGCCGCGTCAAGCGCGAACACGGCGCGGATTTCGTGATCGTCAACGGCGAGAACGCTGCCGGGCGGGGCGTTACCCCAAAGCAGGCGGACGATATTTTTGCCGCGGGCGCAGATGTGGTCACGCTGGGCAACCACGCGTTTTCCAAGCAGCAGATCGCGCCTTATCTGGACGAGCATCCGGACGTGCTGCGCCCGGCCAACCTCGCGCCGCAGAGCCCGGGGCAGGGCTGGGGCATCTACGACGGGCCGCAGGGCCTTCGCCTGCTCGTGATGAACCTGATCGGCCGGTGCGACATGCACTACGGGCCGGACAACCCGTTTTTGTGCGCGGACAAGATCTTCCGCGAGGCGGAGGGCAGATATGACATCGCCCTGGCGGAGATTCACGCGAACGCCACGAGCGAAAAACTCGCGATGGGCTATTATCTGGACGGGCGCGCCTCCGCCGTCTGGGGCACGCACACCCATGTGCAGACCGCGGATAACCGCATAAACCCCAAGGGGTCGGGTTATATCACGGATGTCGGCATGACCGGTCCGGTCGTGTCCGTGTTGGGCGTGTGCGTCGAGCAGTCGATCGCCATGTTCCGCGGCGATTTGACCGAATATTTTAAAACCGCCCCCGGCGACTGTGCGCTTTCGGGAGCGGTCTTTGAGATCGGGCGGGACGGGAGATGTTCGGCCGTCACCCGCGTATGGGAGCGTTGGAAGCGGTGAGCGCGGCGGCGGCTTCTGCATCTGAACCGTCCGCCTGCCAGTCGTTGTAGTCCGTGATGCCTTCGCCCGCGTTCGGGTGGAAGTGCGAGTACACCGCGTCGGCTGCAAACAGCGCGATCAGCACGGCGCAGATCGCATTCTGTTTGGCGGGGGAGAGCTTTTCAATCAGCCCGGCGAGCAGCGGCCCGGCAAAGTACACGACCGCGCAGCAGGCAAGGCCGAACGTGACCGCGCCCTCCAGGCAGATGCGGCCGTTCAGGTTCATGAAATAGCCGCTGTAATCCCACCAGCGGATGCCCTTGGTGACCTCGAGGTACCAGCTGGTGAAATACTCGATGACCGAGCACAGCACCATGGACACAAAGAAGGTCGCTACCGGTTTGGTGAACAGCCGGCGGAGCAGGAACAGCACGATCGCGCCGCCCGCGCCGTAGATCGGCAGCCACGGGCCGAGCATGGTGCCGCGGTTGACAAACATGCCCTTGGTGACGATGTGCAGCGCGACCTCCCACAGCCAGCCCGCGATCGAGAACGCGAAAAACAGCAGGATGAGCGTGCGGA
>ERZ1643250.2649-NODE-2649-length-13201-cov-90.722045_pt1 | contig 13201 bp, 9 predicted proteins | sample MGYA00579262_ERZ1643250 | MGnify/ENA primary metagenome ERZ1643250 (study PRJEB29033, sample SAMEA4952265) | chicken gut metagenome | biome: Broiler Chicken; feature: Gastrointestinal Tract; material: Caecum | place: Ireland | collected 2018 | study: Broiler...
AGTTATAGCTATGTTTCATTGATGGTGGTGCCAAGTGGCCACGGCATGAAAGTTTTATAGGAAATTCCGTTTCTATGGCGGCATAAAGAGAACACATGTCTATCGAACGTATGTTAGATAAACATGTGTTTGAGGATGACAAAGAGACGATGTGGGTCAGAAAAGATAAAAACCATCTTCTCCGAACTCATCGTCGAACTCAACATCTTCGTTCAGGAAATAATCCATATCCAGAAGATCGTCTTCGCTCATGTGGCGAATGTCCTCAGACGACATGCCTTCCGGGGGATCATCCATATATTTTTTGCGTAGTCTCTCTGTGCGTGGATCCATAGGTATCGCCTCCTTTGATAGGAGTATACCACAGAAAAAGGACTTGAAAAAGCTAAGCAGATGACCTCTTTCCACGAGAACGGGACATGGCGTTCTCGTACATTTCTTTGAGAGATACACGCTTGTGATTGAAATAGAGTTCAAGGAATACCATTTTATGATGGCAGTCAGGGCATTCCAGAGGATCATAGCCAAAAGAATGCAGGATGGCCTCCCGCCAGCGATCAAAACTGCGGAGTTTCTTGTGTTTTTCTTTTGGTATGACGTGATACAGCTTACGATCGATCTTACGATGTCTGGCATACAGACCGCCGTACCGGATCATCTTAAAATGTTTTTCCGGGATGTGGCGGATGAGGCGTTTTATGAAGTCCATGACAGGTAAAGTCTCCTTTATATATTTATTATCTTCATGACGATGATAGTGGAAAGTGACCGTATCACCGTCATAGTGATCGATCCTGGAAGCAGCGATGACAGGCCTGCCAAGATAACGACCAATATACTTAGCGACTATTTTGGGGTCACAGAGATCAGGTTTAGCATAGACATAGAAACCATGTTCATGTTCGCTGTAACATCTTGCTTTTACTTTTTTAAAAGAAGGCCCGATCCTGACTTCCAGTTCATTGAGGAGAGCGGTGCGGAAAGCACTGCGGAGATAGTCATAGTTAAAGTGCCTGACATGACGCCAGGAGCCGTCATTACCGAGACCGCCTTCGGAGAGGAGGCAGTGGATATGGGGATTCCATTTGAGATCCCGGCCAAAAGTGTGGAGGACCATGATATATCCAGGGGTGAAATTTTTGGCCTGGTTGAGCTTGAAAAACATACGGGAGATGACACTGGAGACAGAATGGAAGAGACAGTTCAGGAGAGAGCGGTCCTGGAGGAAAAAGGCACGGAGATCTTCATCAATGGTAAAGACGCAATGGCGATGGCGGACATTGATGAGCTTAAAAAGCATAGAGGTGGAGCGTTCCATGGCGTATTTATTTCCGCAGGTAGGACAGAAACGGCTGCGACAACGGAAAGGGACGAATTTCAACTTGCCGCAGTGGGGACAGCCGTACATGGCACCGCCAAAGGAAGGATCGCCGCAGTTTAACATCTTATCGATATTTTCCATCTCAGTCTTTCTGGGATGGAGGGTATATTTGATTTCTTCATAATGGTCTGTAAAGATTTTTTGTAAGATATTCATAAGACTATTATGCAGGAAAGAGTAAGAAAAGAAAACCCCTAACCCCTCATGATTGAGGGGCAGGGGGAGCTGAATAGGCGAAGCCTATTTTTTATGCATTAAAAAAGGAGAAGAAGACATGAAAAAACACAATATCTTATCGAAATTAAAAAGAATTTCGAGAAAAATAGCATGCATTATAGCGACGGCTGTGATGTGTCTAAATAATATTGGTTTGAATCAGATAAAGCAAGTCTCAGCACAGACGAGCATGGGAAATGCTTATAAGATTACAGAGAATGACAGTACAAAGAATAAGTGGCAAAATACCGATAAAAATGGGGATCAGATGACGCATCGATTCTCCAGTTATGAATCGGATAAAAGTAAGGCACTGAAAGTAGATGCTTCTTATGGATTCAAATTGCAAAAAACAAGTGCAACGAAAGTAACCGTAACCAAAGGAACAAAGTGTGCAGCTCCAAGCAAATTCAATGGTAAAGACTTAGAATTGCTGGCTTTTATGAAAAAATATACTTGGTTTAAGACAAGTAAGAATACAGCAAACAACATTCAGATTAAGATTTCCGATTTGACTGTTTATCAGTGCAATTCCGATGGAAGCAATGGACATTGGGTCAAGGTTGATCTTGTAAGAACAATCACAGCAATTGAGAAATATAAAAATCAGGATGGTTATATTGCATTAGGATCAGGAATCACAGATGCAGTATATATCGGCATTGAAGAAATGACAGTGAATAATGTTTTTTATAAAGCAGGAACCAGTCAGAAAGTCACTTTGAAATCTAATGTTACTCTTACAGATATTGATACCAGACAGTACATTGGTGTATCGGCATCAAAGATTGATGGGCAGTATGTATCAAACAATACAACATTAAGTTATTTAAAAAATGGAAATAAAAATTTCTATTATGCAGATAATGATATCAATTACAGCGGAGAAGCTAAAACAGCGGTTGGATTTATCTTTGAAGACAGTTCATTTGTTTATACCTTTGGACGTATCAAACCAGAAGAACCAACAAATCAGGAACAGTATGTAGGAACAGGACAGTCTATGACAGAGTTTGAACCATCATTCCCAGTGAAAACCGTTACAGATCAAGATGAGAAAGATGTGAAAGAAAACACCGTAGAACATCTAGGGGGAAATTGGACTTATACCGTAGAACAGTCTATTCCATCTAACATGCCATCCAATTTTTACTATGATAATTTCAGCTTTGAAGATCAGATAGAAAGTTGCATGAAAATTAATTCCATTCGAGTCGAAGCAGAAAATGCAGAGGCGAAAGTTACAGATGTAACTTCTATGTTTAAGATCACAAGCAGTGGAAATAAAGTTGTAGCGAAACTAAAGAATAGTAAAAATGCCAATTTCTATAAAAATACGGTATATCGATTAAAAATCAATGTGCAGATGAATATTCCAGACGGCGCAACAGAAAGCCAGATGGAAGAACTCAGAAATACATGGAAAGAACATGGGCATTATAAAGAAACAGAAAATACAATTACCGAAAATAATAGCGCAAAGACCATCATCGATGGAAAAAATCTTCCAACAAATCAGGTAAAGACAAACATTGAAGGACCAAAGAAAACTGTTTCTGATCAGGATGAATCAAAGGTTGTAAAAAATAATGTGAGAGACCTTGGAAGTAACTGGACCTATTCAGTCACACAAAAGATTGCTCAAAATGCCACAGAACCTTATGACAGTTTTGTGTTCCGTGATGAGATTGAAGAATGTATGAAAATCAATTCTGTGAAAGTGATCAATGATCAAGGAAACGATGTATCAGAATGGTTTGATATTACAACAACAGGAAATCATGTTGTGGCATCCTTAAAAGATCCTAAAAATAATAAAGACTTTTATAAAAATGCAGCGTATACCATGGAGATCAATGTGCAGATGGATATTCCTACCGATGTAACGGAAGATCAAATGCAGACATTAAAAGAAACCTGGGAAAAACATGGTCATTACTCTGAAAACAAGACAGTCTTAAAGGAAAATAATGTGGCTTATGTGGAAATCAATGGAGTAAATTCTATCACGAATCGTCCAGAGACAGAGATTCATTTAAGCACAACAACGGATCAGACACCAGGACTTAACATTGTGAAAAGCGTGAATCGTTATGAACATCAGGTTAACGATATCATTCATTATACCGTGAAAGTAAACAATACAAATGAGGAAGCAGATACAGCTTATTTTGTGATCCGAGATGTATCCCTTCCAGATTCTGTAGCGCTTGACTTTTCTAGTGTAAAAGTGAGTGGAATCAATGCAGAAAACTATACGATTGAGCAAGTTGGAAATGGATGGGTTCTGAAGTCAAAAGGAGATTATGCGTTACCATTTGGAAAAACGATCGCCATCGAGTATGATGCAAAAGCATTGACAGCCAGCAATGGTACTGTAATTGATAATACGGCTACAGCAATTGCCGCAGGAATTCCAGAAAAGAAAGATGCAAAGCAGGTTTATGTAAATTCTCCAAAAATTGATGTAGAAAAAATAGCGCCAAGTAGCAAATATAAAGTAGGAGACAGTGTTGGATACAAAGTAGTCATTACAAATCGCAATCCTGGAACATTTATGAGAGATTTACTTTTAAAAGATGAAGTACAATCAAAAGGATTGGAAATCAAAGAAGGATCAGTTGCAGTTTTAGTTGCAGGAAAAGATGTAACAAGTAATCTTGACATTACTTATGCAGAGGATGGATCAGGATTTAGTATTCAGACACCATATAATATGAACAATTCAGATATTCCATGTATCGGAATTTCTCCTTACAAGGAAATGAGCAATTGGACAGATAAGATCATTGTTACCTATGAAGCAACGATTACAGATGAGGCAGCGTTATCTACAGATCTGAAAAACACATTCAGTGTTCCAGCAACAAAAAATACAAATGGAGATTTGATCAAGGATGATGAATTAATACCATCTGGTGGTGGACAAGATGATGCAGATGTGAAAATGAAAGCACCTGCCTTAGAAATCACGAAAAAATCAAATAAGACACAGTACAATGTCGGTGAAAATGGAACCTATGAGTTGGTTGTAAAACAGACAAAAGAAAATCTAACCGCAAAAAATGTTGTTGTAACGGATACTTTTGTACAGCAGGAAGGTGTGAAATATGATACATCAAGCCTAAAAGTTTTATTAAATAAGGAAGATATCACACAGGAATGTAAGATCAGTATAGAAGGAAATCAATTTAAGATTGAAACAGGAAAAGACCTTACAGATGAAGATAAATTGGTCATCGATTATCAGGTAAACTTTGAAAAAGAAGGGCAGTATACCAATACTGCAGTAAGTAAGGCTGATAATACGAATGAAGATCAGGCGAATAATGTGGTAGAAGTGAAAGAAATCACACCAGAATTAAGTATCAAAAAATCTTCTGACAGACAGGAATATGCAGTCGGAAATACAGGAATTTATACTTTAACTGTCAAAGAAAAGAAATCCGATGCGACAGCAAAAAATGTGATTGTAAAAGACCAGTTTGCAACAGGAGATGGAATCAGCATTGTTTCAGATAGTATTGCTGTTACATTAAATAAGAAAGATATCACAAAAGATTGTAAGATTACAGAAAATGAAAGTGAGTTTTTGATTGAAACTGGAAAGGATATGACAAGCAAGGATGAACTGCAGGTAACATATCAGGTAAGTTTTACAAAGACTGGAACTTATAAAAACACTGCAATCACAAGAGGTGATAATGCAGAGGAAGTAGAAGCTGATAATACAGTTGATGTAAAGAATCAGGATGTTACGATCACAAAAGATGCAGATCAGAAGAGGTATAAAGTGGGAGACACAGTGAAATATAAAGTAAAAGTTGGACTGAAAAAAGAAAATACAATTTCAAAAAATGTGGTGATCAGAGATCAGATTCCAGATGGAATGAAATTAGATGAAAACAGTATTAAGGTAGAGGGAATTGCAGATTATACCATCAATGTGGATGGCAATAAAATGGAAGTAAAAATCCCAACACTAAGATATGGAGAAGAAGTGACTGTTACTTATGAGGCAAAAGTATTAAAGGGAGCACTTGGGAAAACACTAACCAATAAAGCCGATGTAAATGGAGAAGGAATCAATGGTGGCGAAGCCAAGGTAACTGTTGAAGTACCAAATGCAACAAAAACAACACCAGGAACTTCAACACCATCTACATCTTCTAGCAATCATGGAACCAATAGTAGTATGCCAAAAACAGGGGATATGACGAATGCAACTCCATATGCAGTGGCGATTATCCTTGCAGGAATTGCAGCAGCGATTATCTATAAAAAGAAGAAAAAATAACAAAAAGTAAGAATGAGGTATCAGTTTTTGATACCTCATTTTTGATGAAAGGAGCATTTATGAATCAGGAAGAAGAAATGGTAATTGAAGTAGAAGTAAGAAATCCAGAAAAGAAGAAAAAATATTTCAGTGAAATTTCCAAAAAAATTGAAGAACGAAAGAAGGAGGAAACATCAAATGATGACATATAGCCAGTTCACTCAATATGTAGAGCTTCATATAAGAGAATATGTATCAGAGGAGATGGTGGTATCTTCAAAAATATGGCAGCAAAAAAATAATGGAGTTCCGATAGAAGGATTAGTTTTTAAAGATACGGGTGCATTAGTGGATATGCCAGTGATGGTTTACTTTAAAGATTTATATGAAAGATATTGCAGAGGTGATGCAAGTATTAATTCTTTTTTGCAGGAAACGGTAAATGAACTTTCAAATGGTGTCAGTACGAAATTTAGGGATTCATTCAAAGATCGAATTTTCTTTCGAATAGTGAATGCGGAAAAAAATCATAACAAGTTTTTTACTAGTCCTTGTCGGCAAGTAGGAGATTTTTTGGTAGAATATCGCTTGATTGCATTTCAAAATGAATTCGGAGTAGGAAGTATGCCAATCAATAATGAAATGGCAAAGAATATTGGATTGAATGAAGAACAATTATATCAGTTGTCCATGAAGAACACAGAAGAATTATTTCCTGTAAGCTTTGAAAATCTGACAACTATCAAAGACAGCATTCAAAAGACGGGGCAAATACCATCAGGACATGAGATTAGAGCCGATAAAAATGACGAATGGCAAGTGTATACATTAACGAATAAAGTAGGGTTAAATGGAGCATCTACAATTTTGTATCCACAGGTGCAGGAAGATTTAAAAAGAGAATTTCCGAATGGATATTACGTTTTGCCAAGTTCCATTCATGAAGTAATGATTGTAGATCAGAGCTTTGTCCAAGAACCATTGGATTTATTTATGTTGAAAGAGGCAGTCCTATCATCAAATTATCAGGTTGTAGAGCCATCAGAATTTTTATCAAATGAAGTATATGAGGCAAAAGGTCCAGATTTTCAATTAGAGAGAACGACATTTCTAAACCACAAAAAAGAAAAAAATATGGAACGATAAGATCAACGGGTGGGACTCATGAGAGTCCCATCTATTTTTTTATGGAGGAATCAACAAATGCCATTATTTGAATACGAAGAAATTGATCAGTTAACGAAAGAAGATCTTCCAGTCTATAAAATACCAAAAAGTATTCAACAGACGATAGATATTACTGCTATTGCGAAGAATGGAGTGTTTTGTCATACACCGAAAAAAAGAAAAAGAGGAGAAAAAGCTTCCTATAGTAAGGCTTATCGGTTTGAGGATGTTCCTTTTGCAACTTTAGATGAGGAAGAAAAGGAAGGAAAGATTTTATCTTGGTGCAAATTTTTAAATTCGATGGGAACCAGTTTTAAGTGGACTTTACAAAATAAGAATAAGGACATGCAAAAATTCCGAGAAACGACACTTTTTGATCTGAAGAATGATGAATTTGATATATGGAGAGAAACTTATAACGAATTGTTAGATGACAGGATTTCCAAAGGAAAACAAGGAATTGAACTAGATATGATTCTTACGATTCTCCATCAGACCGAAGATTATAAGAAAGCCATGGAATATTATCGAACATTAGAGAATGATCTGGAAGAGTCCTTTCGAAGATTTGGAAGTAAATTAACAGCTATGGATGCCATTGATCGATTAAAATCGTTGCATGACTTTTATCGAATGGGAAAGGAAGAAGAATTTCAATTAACATGGGATGAAATTAAGAAAGGCAAGAATTATCTCAACACTATCTGTAATGTGAAGCTCTCTTATAAGGAAGATTTTATTGAGGATGAAGGGAAATTTTCAAGAGTTTTATTTGTAAAAGATTTTCCTTCTGGATTATTAGATAACTTTGTAAGAGATATTATGGATCTTTCGCAACATCTGACATTTACAGTGGATGTAATCCCAGTACCGAAAGAGGTTTCCGCAAAATTTGTTGCCAATAAACTAATGGGTGTTGAAGGAGATATTTCAAAACAGCAACGTCAGCGAAACAAGAGAGGCGAATTTTCCACAGATATTACATGGGAGAAACGTCAGGAACATGATGAGGTCGAAAGTGTCTTAAATTCTTTACAAAAGATGGATCAGGAAATGTTTTATACCAGTGTCACGATCATTACAACAGCCGATACAAAGAAAGAGTTAGAATCAAATACCTTATCATTGATCAATGCAGCCAGCCGATTTGGGATTGTTTTAGAAACTTTGTATTGTCAGCAAAGAGAAGGATTAAATACTGCATTACCGATCGGAGTTCGCCAGATTAAGACATTAAGGGCAATGCTTACCAATGGGGTTGCTTCACTTGTTCCATTTTCTACACAGGAAATGTGCCAGGAAGGTTGCTTTTATGGAGTGAATCAGATTTCAAAGAATATTGTACGTGGAGATCGAAAAAATTTACAAAATCCCCATGGATTTGTCTTTGGAACATCAGGATCAGGAAAGAGTTTCTTTAATAAAGGAGAGATTGTACAAACTTTTATTGGTTCGGAAGATGATTTTTTCTTGCTAGATCCGAAAAATGAATATCGGGATGTCTGCGAATTAATGAAAGGTGAATTTTTGAATATTACATCCAGTAGTGATATTTATGTCAATCCATTTGAAGTGAATATGGATGAATTAAAAAGCAGTCCCGAAAAGGTGATTGGTGGGAAAGTAGATCTTGCCTATGGAATCTGTCAGCAGGCAACGATGGGGAATTTAAGTGGAGTTGATTGTTCCCTGATCGATCGTGCCGTTCGAATGATGTACGGAGCGATTATTTCAGGAGCAGAAAAAGAACAGCGGACGATGGTTGACTTTGCAAAAGAATTGGAAAGAATGCCAGAGAAAGAAGCACAGACTTTGAATCTGTCAATTGAACGCTTTGTTAGTGGATCACTTGATATCTTTTCCCATCAATCGAATGTAGATATGTCAAGCCGTGTGGTTGGATTTGGCTTGGCTGATCTTGGGGAAGCTCTTCGAGGAATGGGATTATTGATCACACTAGAGCATATCAAAGCCAGAATTAAGAAGAATTATGAACTGGGAAAAGCAACCAGAATTTATATTGATGAAATTCATAATCTTTTGCTTGATCCGTTTTCGGCTGGATACCTACAGAAGTTTTGGAAGGAGTACCGACAGTATATGGGAATCTGTACTGGGATTACACAAAATGTAGATACAGTTCTGCGATCTGAAGAAGGAAAAGAAATGTTGGCCAATTCTGAATTTGTCTATCTTGCAAAGCAGGCACCAACGGATCGAGAAACCTTACTTCGTACTGTAGATATTACCAATGCCCAGTTAAGCTATGTTACAAACAGTGAATATGGCCAAGGATTATTAAAGTTTGGAAAAAATATTATGCCACTTAATAATTATTTAGACAGAAAGAATGGAACAGAGGCAGAGAAAAAGTTGTATCAACTTTATAATACCAACAGTTTTGAGGAAATAAGGTAGGAGATTGGATGAAGCTAAAAACACATAAGAGTGAACTAAAGCTGAATAAAACAGAAAAATCAGAGTTAAAAACAACAGCAAGAAAACAATTTGTAAAAAATACGATCAAAGATGGAATCAAAAAAACAGATGATCCAATGGAAAAAGAGATGGTTCAGGGATTGATGGTTGCAGGATCAGTGACATCAAAAGGAGCAAGAATCGGAGTCAAAGCTGTAAAACAAGGGGAAAAGACATTTCTTACTGTACAAAAAATCCTACAGCTGATCAAAAATCATGATGCAAAACATCCAGGAAAGAAACTTCTTTCTGGATTATCTCAGACAGAACAAGAAAAATTTGCAAAAGAAATCTTAAATCGGATCAATAAAGACGAGAGAATGAAAGAAGAACTTTATGCGCAGTGGGTCAGTCATCAGGGAAGAAGATCTTATAAAAAGAAGAAAAATCCATCCATCCTTCAAAAAAGAAATACAATTACGAATCACAAAATCCCAAAAGAAAGAAAAACAGGAATTCTACAAAGAGCAAAAGGAATTTATGGGAAGATTACATCCAAGGCAGATCAGAAGATAGAAAAAAAGATTGTAAAAATAGCAAAAGATGTGAAGAAACAGAGTGTCTACCAAAGAAAAATGGCAGGATTAAATTTGGTAAAGAGCAGTATGTTGTATGTGCAGGGAGATGAAGAAGAGGGAAAAGAAATCGCAAAAACAGTTGCATCAGTACCAATGAATATGATTCTGTCTAAAATAAAAATACAGATCATTGCTGCAATGGGGATGATCCTGCCAGCATTGCTTCCCCTGTTTTGTATGTTATTACCCATTTTGTTAGTGATTGTTATATTTTCTGCAGGAGTTACGATACAAAATCAAAATACACAGTCAGCAAGCTTAAGTCCAGAGGTAGAAAAATGGAGACCGATGGTACAAAAATATTGTGATCAGTATAAGATTGGAGAATATACAGATTTAGCATTAGCGTTGATGATGCAGGAATCTGGAGGAGCCGAACCAGACCCAATGCAAGCAGCGGAAGGATCATATGGATTATATTGTATCCAGACAAAAAATAATAATGGTGGACATAGTCATAGCCCAGGCGGAATTCCGAAAGGGCATGGAGAATGTTCGATTAACGCTGGAGTTCAGGAACTAAGAGATGCCATAAAGGCAGCAAAGGTTGAAAATCCATATGACATTGGAAGAATTATGGTAGCACTTCAAGGATATAATTACGGAATGTCAGGATGGATCACATGGATCAATCAACATGGTGGTGTTTATACACTTGCATTAAGTCAGGAATACAGTCGGACAAGAATGCCAGAAGGAGCGAAAGGAACACCAGAACATGCCCAGTTAGTCATGAGATATTATACATATAATAATGTAGGCGGAACTACCATGTTGTCCGGCAATGGTGGAGTTGATGTAGTGTATTATTCACAGGCTGATCCAAGATGGGGTGGCACAGATTTCGGAGGAAATACGGTTGGTGCTGCAGGATGTGGTCCCACAAGCATGGCAATCTGTATCAGTACACTTTCAAAGAAAGTCAGTCCATTAACGACATGCCAGTGGGGAGCTAAACATGGATATTATGTAAAAGGATCAGGATGGTCACATTCTGTGATTCCAGCATTAGCCAAGCAGTATCATTTAAAATGTAAAGGAATTGGAAAAAATCGATTAGTATTAAGTCAGGCATTATCAGAAAAGAAGCTGGTTGTTGCAATCATGGCAAAGGGACATTTCACAAATGGTGGGCATTATATAGTACTAAGAGGTATGACAAGCGATGGGAAAATCCTAGTTGCTGATTGTGGCAGTAAAGCGAGAAATAAAGCATGGGATTTTAATATTGTATACAATGAAGCAAGAAGTGGAGCAGATGCAGGAGGACCATTCTGGATTATTTCAAAGTAGGAAAGGAGATATTTTATGGATAGAAAGCAGAAGAAAGAATTTTTGATCATAGCAGTTGGACTACTGGTTTTATTAAGCTGCATGAGTTTTTTACTAAGATCATGTTCTGATCAGAAAGCAAAACAGGCACAGCAGAAACAGAGGGTAAGCACACAACAGAAAATGAAACAGGACAAAGAAGAAGAATCAACAGAAAAATCAGATACAAAAAAGGAAGAAGAAAAAGAACAAGAGGATAATAAATTAAGGGATTTGGATGGGAATGAGATAAAGAATAGTGATATTCCAAAGGATAAGATACAATAAAAGCTTTTATAAAATATTATAGGGAGAAGATGGAAAAGGCATATAATAAATTGAGACTGTTTCAAGTTTTGTGTAAACACAAAAAACTGATATAAGATTAATCAATAGTTATGAGGGTTATGAGTCAAATTTTGACTCATAGCCCTTATCTGCATTATACAAAAGATTTTAGGCATGTCAAATAAACCTGTCTAAAAACACAGATTTTTAATACATATATTTTTCTAATCGTTCTTCAAAAAATATATCTAATTGTGCACGGATCTGGCTCCAGTCTCTTCTGCGACCAGTCCATTTTTTTGTGATGTCCATCGTTGCCAAATAAAGCATTTTTAATAAGCTGTCATCAGTTGGAAATACAGTTTTGCTTTTTGTCACTTTTCGCAACTGACGATTGAATCCTTCGATAGCATTTGTTGTATAAATAAGTTTTCTAACCTGTTCTGGATATTTAAAATAAGTAGCCAGTGTTGCCCAGCGTTCGCTCCATGATTTATAGATTTTTGGATATTTTGAGTTCCACTTTTCTCCGAAATCTTCAAGATTTTCTAAAGCGATCTCTTCCGTTGGTGCAGCATAGACTGCCTTTAGGTCAGCCATTACTTTTCGATTGTCTTTATAAGATACATATCTTGTGGTATTTCGTATCTGATGAATGATGCACTGTTGTATCTCTGTCTGTGGAAATACAGCTTCGATTGCCTGTGGAAATCCTGTCAGTCCATCCACACATGTGATCAGAATATCTTCAACGCCACGATTTTTCAGCCCATTGATGATAGAAAGCCAAAATTTAGCACTTTCATTATCACCCACATACATTCCAAGGACTTCTTTTTTACCATCCATGTTGACCCCAAGAGCGATATAAACAGCACGTTTTACAATTCGGCCTTCACTTCGCACATGATAGTGGATTGCATCCATATAAACAACTGCATAGACTTCTTCCAAAGGTCTTTCCTGCCATTCTTTTACGATCGGAAGGATCTTATCTGTAATCCTGCTGATCGTACTGTCTGATATATCAATGTCGTAGAGTTCTTTCATGTGAGATTCAATATCTCCGGTCGTCATGCCTTTTGCATACATGGAGAGAATCTTTTCCTCCATGTCCTGGGTAACAGTATTCTGATATTTTTTGATTAATCTGGGTTCATATTCGCCATTACGATCACGAGGAACAGCGATTTCCATATCCCCATAACTGGTATGCATGGTTTTCCCAGAATGACCATTGCGACTGTTATTGGTATCTTTATTACGATAATCATATCTGGAATAGCCTAGTTCCTCATTAAGTTCTTCATCCAGAGCACCTTCAAGGATCACTGACATCATATCACGCATGATTGCATTAACATCTGTTCCATTTTTTACACTGATATCATTGTCCTTTAAATATCCTTGCATTAATTGTCTTAATGCTGCTTTTTGTGGTGTGTCTCCTTTTTGGAGTAGTATCATTTAAATGCAGTCGTTAAATCCACCAAAAGATGATAATAT
>ERZ1643250.2651-NODE-2651-length-13190-cov-5.053217_pt1 | contig 13190 bp, 9 predicted proteins | sample MGYA00579262_ERZ1643250 | MGnify/ENA primary metagenome ERZ1643250 (study PRJEB29033, sample SAMEA4952265) | chicken gut metagenome | biome: Broiler Chicken; feature: Gastrointestinal Tract; material: Caecum | place: Ireland | collected 2018 | study: Broiler...
AGGTTTGGCTCGGCCAGCAGGACTTCCGGGAAGAGGCGGCGGGTGAAATACGGCGTTGTTTCCACCAGGGGCCAGGTCGCCAGCGAGCTGTTGCCCAGCCCGTACTGGCGGGCGGCGGACTGCGTGAAAATATCATCCACCTGGCCGCGCTGTAGCGAGGATGTGAGCCAGACGCCGCGCAGCATCACATCCATATTCTCGCCGTCCAGCAATGCGGCGAGCAGTGAAGTGACGATTTCTCCCGTTCCCTGCATCTGACGGGAGAAACTGAACACGGCGCTGCGCAGTGCTGCACCGGTCTGCACGAGCATCAGGTCTGACAGGGCCAGGTTCATCTGTTGTCCCCAGGTCTGCCAGAAGGTGCTCAGCTCGCTGCGCCAGTCATCGTTTTCATGAGCGCGGCGGGTAAACGTGACGCCGAGGATCGCATCGCGGTCTTTTTTATCCAGCGAATGGAACAGCGCGGCAAAGCCAGTCAGCAGATCCAGCCGGGTCAGCACCACATAAACGGGCAACCGGCAGTGCAGGCACTGGCGGATCTCCTGGAGTTGCTGACGCAGATTTTGTACCAGTGCTTCGCGGCGGGGTTTATCCGCCGTCAGCAGATCGGGAAGATCGAGCGTCAGGATCAGACCGTTGAGCGGCTGGCGTGCGCGCGTTTGCATCAGCCAGCCCAGCCAGTGTTCGCGCAGGCGGCGGTGGAGCAGATCATCCCCTCCGGGGGAGGTCAGTACGCCGTCAACATCGAAAATTACCGCCTGGTTGCCCACTCGCGGTGTGATCAGCGGATGGTATTCCACACCCCGGATGCTTTCCGGCGTGTAAATAATGTCAGACGGAAAGCCCTCGCGCAGCAGCGTGCTTTTGCCGCTCCCCGCAGGACCAATGACCATATACCACGGTAACTGCCACAGATAACGGCGGTTATCCAGGTGGCGGCGCAGACGCAGCAGCCAGTGATCCAGATATTGCTGCTGGCGATGTAGTTCCACGGTCAACGGATCTTTTTCTTCATCCCGCTGCTGTTTCTGCTGTTTTTCCAGCTTTTGCAGACGCTTCATCACCCGCCAGGTGAGCCAGACCAGAGCGATAAGCCCCCAGACGGCGGTCGCCAGCCAGCGGTTTGCCAACGGAGCCAGCCAGTGCTGCTCATAGAGCGTCCATTTTGGACCCTGCCACCAGATCCACACCAGCAGAAAAATCCATGCCAGCGCCAGCAGCCAGGTGGCGGAAACTTTAAACCGCGGCATCGCTGGCCTGAGCGCAGATTTCAACGTGCTGAACAGTCGGGATGTGGGAAATTTGAACACAGTAACTCCTTGTTATCTTCTACTGTTCTGCCGTGAGTTTTTGTTCCAGTGCTTTCAGCAGGGAAGGCTCCCATTCGGGTAGCATCAAGTGTAAGCCTGTTTTGAAGAGCATCCGGTACTGCTGTTGTGCAAGCTGAACCATACCGGCTTCTTCCAGTAACTGCGCGCCGAAAAATTGGCGATGAAACTGGTTACGGGGATCACCTTCGGGCAGGTTTTCCAGATACCGCAGCGCGGTTTCCAGCCCGTTCTCATCGAAGCACGCCCTGGCCGCCTGTAATTCTTCATCGGTCTGTACAGCTGCTGCGGTTTGGTTGCCTGAGCCCGATGGTGCCAGCCACTGTTTCGTCTGTTCGGACACAAACGGAGTGCGGTCGTTAAACAACAGGTTGATCAGTGCGGGCAGGCGAGCAAGAAAACTGGTAACTTCATCACGGATAGCATCCGCCACCTGTATATAACCAAGGCGCAACGCGGTCTGTGCTGAGAGGTAATGGCCGTCCAGCCAGTACGGGGCCAGCAGCAGGCTTTTTTCCACCTGCTGCCATAGCGCCATGTCGGCATTGTTCAGACGCGCCAGGTAATCATCCATCATATCGACAGGGAAGGCTGCCAGTGGGGTCCGGCCATCGCTTTCTGCCTGCGGGGTACTGGTGATGGTCTGCCACAGCGCATGGCGGCGCAGTCGGTAACCCTGCGGTGACTCCGGCTGGCGCTCACAGAGAATGGCGGCCACCTTCAGCAGGGTGTCGCGCCATGCTTTATCGTCGTGGCTGTCAACAGTGACCTGCGGGATTGGAGTGGCTGCAACAGGAGGCTGAGCGGCAACCGTGTGCGGTGACATATCCGGTACAGATCCGGCCGTGGCCTGCGGCGCAATGGAGGCGGTTCGTGCAGATGATGGCATTTCAGGCGCGACATCACGAAACGCGCGCTGAAACAGAGCAAATAAATCGTCTGTCGCCTTAGCCAGCTCAGGCGCGTTGTGCGCCTGCCAGCACTGTGCCAGTTTTGCCAACTCTCCCAGCAAAGCATCGCGCTGTGTTGTCGCAGCATTCCCGGCAAAGTCCTGAACGGCAGACTCAAAGCGTTTTATCACCTGGGCGGCAAAGCGTTTTTTGTGGGCCATGTTCTGCGGTGCGGCGCATGTCCAGTAGTGCTCTGTATATTGTGCCAGCATCCTGGAGGCCAGCAGAATATCACCGGCATGTTGCAGGGTACGCAGCAGGTGGGCCAGCAGGCGAAAATCTTTGGTTTCTGAGGCCAGAAGCATCAGGCCCCGGCGCTGAAGTTCGGGGATATCAAGCTGGCTGTGCGCCAGTGAGCCGAGCTTGACGATTTCGCTGTCGATAAACTCCCAGTCTGCATTGCCATCATCAAGCGCGGCGGACAGCTTATCTTCCGGCAGGTTTTCCAGCAGGTGTGCAAGCCATACATCGGGATTACGTAAGTCCATTGCCATATTTTTATTCTCCCGCCCAGTGGCAGGCGTCGCGTAGCGGCGCAATAACCCGTGCCAGCCCGTCAATATTAAAGGTCAGTTTTCCGGCGGTGTTGTCTGCGCCGGTATCCACCGTCAGCGTTTTTGCGCCAAATAACTGTTTAATTTCATCAATACCGGATAACCCCCGGCTGGACTCCAGCAGGGTGCCGTTCTCGCGCACAAACCAGTGGCTGCGCAATGCCCGGTTGTCGGCATTCAGGGTGACGGCGATATCATGAACATCCAGAGGATGCATCAGCGCCACCTGCATCCGGGTGATATTGTCCACGCAACTGAACATCAGCACCGGGCGCGGCGGAACATGGCCGATAGCCGGGGTGGTTATCACTACCGTCGGGCGTTCCCCCGGCACCTGCGTCGCCAGCAGCTCCGTGGTGTTGCCCTGGCGGCGTTTTTCCTGCTCTGTGGCGCGGGTCCAGGCTTCGCCCACAAAGCTGGCTTTGACCAGTGCCCCGTCAAACCCTGACGGGGACAGCGGTGCCAGCAGGCGGTCATAACAGTCAAGCCGCTCCAGCGCCGCAGACTCCCGCCGACAGGACTGCATGGCCTGTAACGTGGCTGTCGCATCCGGCGGGGGCGTGGTGGCGACGGCGACCGCCGCACCGGCCATTGACGATGTTTCTGCGGGCGCGGCACTGGCGGGTAAGCCCGCCATCAGGCCCGCGATAAACCATCCTGCCTGCCGGAAAACGCGCAACCTGCTCATAAAACCGTTTCATCCTTTGTGACAAACTCGTCGTCCTGAGCATCTTCCACGTCTGCCGTGAACGCGCCGTCTGCCGCCGACAGGCGGATACGGGCAATCGCCGTGTTGGCTGCCATTTTCTGCAACAGCAGCAGCGAGAGCGGCGGCAGCATGTCGCCATCGATGACCGATTCGAGCATCCTCGCGCCGTTTTCCGCGCGGGTGACGCGGCTCATGATTTCGTCCGTCACTTCCGGTTCAATAATCACTTCCGCACCAAAGCGACTGCACAGCACGTTATCCAGGCGGGCCAGTTTCCCGGCAATAATGGTGGCGAGCGTCTCTTTCGACAGCGGCAGGTATGGCACCACTTCCATACGCGCCAGCAGCGCCGGTTTAAAGAAGTCCGCCAGCACCGGATAGAGCACTTCCTGCATGGTTTCCGGGTCATCGGCATGCTCGACTATTACCTGGTAGCCGAGGTTGGACGTCAGGAAGAAGACGATATTTTTGCAGTCAATCAGGCGGCCTTCACCGTCTGCCATTTCGCCCTTATCGAACGCCTGGTAGAACAGGTTGAGCACATCCGGGTGCGCTTTTTCCACTTCATCGAGCAGTACTACCGAGTAGGGTTTCTGGCGAATCGCTTCGGTCAGTACGCCGCCTTCACCGTAGCCAACGTAGCCCGGAGGCGAACCAATCAGCCGCGAGACGGTGTGTTTCTCCTGGAATTCGGACATATTGATGGTGGTCAGGTACTGGTGACCGCCGTAGAGCAGCTCTGCCAGTTGCAGGACGGTTTCGGTTTTACCCACACCGCTGGGGCCAGCCAGCAGGAACGCACCGAGCGGGCGTCCCGGACGACGCAGGTCGGCGCGTGCGGTCAGTAGATGCTTATGCAGGCTGGCAATCGCCAGGTCCTGGCCTTTGATGGTGTCGCCCAGCCATTTCGGCAGGTCGGTGATGACCGACATTTCATTCTGCGACAGGCGGTTGAGCGGCACGCCGGTCCATTCGGCAATCACCGCCGCAATCTGTTTTTTATCGACGTGCGGGGAGACCAGCAACCGGTCGTTATGCAGGGCGTCCAGTTCGGCAGTGAGCTGGGCCAGCCGCTGTACCGGGGAAACTGTTTCAGCGGTCTCTTCCGGCTGTGTACTGCCCGCATCATCAGCCGGTGCGGTACCGGTATTATCCTGTTCTGACTCTGGCGGCGTATCCACTACGGCATCTGTGTCCTCTGTCACACCCAGCAATAGCTGGCGCAGCGCAATAATCTCCCGGACCAGCGTCTGCTGCTGGTGCCAGGCCGCTTCCAGTTCATCCAGCGCCGTCAGCGTTTCATCGTACTGCACCAGCACCTCAGTCATCCGTGAAGTGTCGGTACGCAGCCCGATGCGAAGCTCGCGCTCAAGCTGGCGAATTTCCGCCTCCTGCTGGTGGCTCAGGGTGGTCAGCGCCGAGATTTGCTTCGGTGGCGATGACAGGTTGATTGCCACACGTGCGCAGGCCGTATCCAGCACATCAATGGCTTTGTCTGGCAACTGACGCCCGGAGAGATAACGCTCACTTAATGTCGCAGCGGCCTGCAAGGCGTCATCATCAATCAGCACTCCGTGAGACTGTTCATAGACCGAAGAGAGGCCGCGCAGAATAATGGTGGCTTCGGCAGCACTGGGTTCACTGACCTTCACCAACTGGAAGCGACGCGACAGGGCGGCGTCTTTCTCGAAGTATTTTTTGTACTCGCTCCAGGTGGTGGCGGCGATGGTTTTCAGCTCGCCACGCGCCAGTGCCGGTTTGAGCAGGTTGGAGATATCCAGCCCGCCCTGCTGGTTGCCCGCGCCAATCAGGGTATGCGCTTCGTCGATAAACAGAATGACCGGCACCGGAGAGGAAATGACCTCCGCCATCAGCCCCTTGAAACGTTTTTCAAACTCACCTTTCACCGATGCTCCGGCCTGCAATGCGCCCAGATCAAGAGTCATGATATCGGTGTTTTTCAGCTTATCCGGCACCTGCCCTGCCACGATGCGCAGCGCTAGCCCTTCAATCAGCGCGCTTTTGCCCACGCCGGCTTCGCCCACCACCACCGGATTGTTTTTACGGCGGCGGCAGAGAATGTCGATCATCAGGTCGATTTCGTGGTCGCGGCACAGTACCGGGTCAAGTTTTCCGTTACGGGCGTCTGCGGTCATGTTTTTGGCGTAGCGGGCCAGCAGGGTGTCGCTGGTTTCCGTTGCGCGGGGCGTTTGCCCGCCAGCCAGATCCACGGATTCGGCGGATTCTTTTGTCCATGCGGCGAAATCCTGCTGTAACTGGTCGCGGTTTATGGCCGTCAGCAGACGGGCAGCAGCGGGTGGAATATAGCGCAGCGGTGAATGCAACAGAGTAAGCAGCAGGACGCCGCTGCGCAGTTCGCTGTGCTGCATCTGGGCCGAGGCCAGCAGCCATGACTCCTTGAGCCATTCGACCAGCATCGGGGAGAAGCTGGGATAGCCATCGGCGGAACGTCCGCCGGGATAACTCTCCACGGTCAGCGCCTGGCGTAAATCCTCCGCACTGATGCCTGTGCGTTCGGCAATCACCCTTACGTCGTTGCGCGGGATTGCCAGCATCTGTAACAGCACATGGGCAACGGTGATCTCACTGGCCTGCTGGCTCATACACTCCGAGGCAGCCATTTCCAGCGCCTGTTTTGCAAAGGGGTTAAGCCGCTTTACCAGCGTGGCTAAATCAATCTGGATCATAAGATGTCCTTATCGGAGTAATTTATTGAGCTGATGCAGAATATCCTGTGTCTGGCTGTCCAGACGCAGCAGATAAAACAGATAAAATACGGCCAGCACAACAAGACCTCCGCACATTACATGCCTGATGGTCAGCCGCCGGATTAACTGATAACGCCCACCCTGTATGTTGTTCTTCTGGTGAAGCAGCGGAAATGGCGCATCGCCGCGCAGTTTGTGCAGGGCATGGTGCAGGCGCTGGTAGATCCGCTCAAATTCATCCTGTTGCTGAATGGCAACCTTGTAGCGCCCGCGAAAGCCGAGCGAAAAACAAAGGTATAAAAATTCCAGCAGATCCTGGTAACGTATCGGCTCCCGGATAAGGCGTTCGAGCAGGATAAACACTTTCTCGCCGCCCCAGGCTTCGTTATGAAAATGAACCAGCAGCGACTGTTTGATCCATTCGTTTTTGTTGGACCAGCCGTTGCCCAGCGCCGCTTCGTCAATAAACGTGCAGAGAATGTAGCGGAACGAAACAATGACGCCCGGTTCGTATCCCTGTTCCTGGAGTAGTTGTTCTACGGCCTGGACATCGGTTACCACCTGGGCAAACAGATGTTCTGGCATGGCCTGGCTGTTCATGGTGGACAGACGCATCACCATGCCGAGCAACGGCGTGGCGGCGTCAATCATTGGGTTCAGGCTGTTGCCGCGAAGGGCGAGACGGTACTGACGTCCTGATGTTCCGCTCTCCGGCTCCATGGGAAAAACCGACGGTTCACCCATATCGCTGATATCGCTCATTCACTTATCCCCTTATCGCCCAGAGCTGAAGGTTCAGATCGGGGAAGGTGCCGGAGATATGCAGCGCCAGCGCGCCCGCTTTTATCACGTCCTGCCAGGCTGGGGTGCCTTTTTCCAGTTCGAAGTAAACATAACCTTCATGCCAGGGCAACTGACGCGGCGCAGCGGTAAGCGTGTGCAGCGGAATACCCGGCACCTGCACGCTGACCACGCTGCGGATTTTGTCGGTAGCGGCCACTTTCGACTGCTGGATGAACTGGCGTTGTACCTGGTCGTAGGGCATCCTGGCGCGCACTGCCAGTACCAGCTTGCAGGACTGCAACAGTGTGGGATCGTTGATGGTGGCGATCCAGGTCCCCTCTGAAAAGAACAGCGGCAGATTCTGCGCACGCGGCACCAGTACGGTATTGAGCGCGCGCCGCAGTTCCGGGATCACGGTTCTGGTGAAGGTCGCGGTAAGATCCCTGTGATTATATGGCTCCACGGTGCAGGGCAGGCGATTACCTTCGGTAAAGGTCATCAGTTCTCCCAGCAGCCCCACCAGATCCCGGTAGAAGGCTTCCGGATGCAGCGTGTGCAGTTGGGAACGATGCGTGAACTGCATTTGATGGCGGTTAAGCATCTGCAACATCATAAATTCGGCTACATCGGCGATCCCGCTCTGTTCAGGCGAACCAATGCGCCCGGCCAGGTCAGCGGCGCGGGTGGCAAGCAGTCCCTGCACCTCGCCGGAGAATGCCCCGAGCAACCCGCTGACACGGACGGCCTGAATGGTGGGAATAAAGGTGTTGTCCAGCACCAGCGCGCCGGTGGCATTTTTATTGAGGATACGGCACAGGGGGAGAGTCACCATCGCGCTGAGATCATCTGCGCCGCTGACTATCCTGGGGATCAACTGTCCCAGACCGACTGGCTGTTCGTCGCCTTCGTCAGTGTGAAAATCACGGACGCGGGTATGGGTGAGGCGGTAACGCTCCGTACCCTGACCGGCGCTGTGCAACCCCTGGATTTCATTGATCACGTCGCTTATCACCGGCAGCGCCAGATAAATACTGTGGCTCTCTTTCGATGAAAGGGTTCCCGGCTGGAAAGGTTCCGGCAGCAGATCCTGGTCGGGAATACTGAATACGGTGCCGTCAGGCATGCAGCCCGCCGCACGGTCAATCATAATTTTGCCCTGAGCAAGCAGTTCGGTATTGATGGAGAGTTCCGTAAAGCCCCAGAAAAAATCACCCAGTGCATCCAGACGACGGGTCAGCAGGTACTCGCAGTGACGCTGCTGTTGCTGAAAATGCTGCGGCAGGGCAAACAGCCCTTCCTGCCAGATCACCTTGTTTTTCATTGTTGCCATCGTCAGTTTTCCTCTTTTTTCATCTCAATCGCACTGGCGCGGATGTGCACCAGCAGGCGATAGTGGTGGCCGATACTTTCTACCAGCTCAATTTGTTTCCATTCTGTGGCCTGGTCGTCTGAAAAATAGGCAATGACACCGATATAACTGGTTTTCTCATCCAGCTTGATCGGCGGCAGTGTTTTTACGGTGTCCGGCAACAGGTTGAAGTCCTGATGATCGATATAGTTTTTCCCCAGCACGTCGGGCAGCGCGGTGGTGGCAACCTGGTCGTAGTCGGCGGCCTGGAATTTGGAGTCGTCGCTCAGGTAAACCAGTTGGACATCCACCGGCGCAGCTTCGCCGTCCGCCGTCAGGTTGCTGTCCGGCTCGGTCAGCAGCGTGACGGTTAGCTCGGTTGACTGATCCATCAGCTTTCCGACCTGAATATCCGGATTGCGGATCACCTGGCTGATTTTTTTCGCTGTTTCACAGCCAGTTAATACGACGCTCATCAGAACGCAGGCCAGAAACGCTTTGCCGTTCATGCTTCCGGCTCCCGCTGTTTTTCTCGCAGCACCCGGTCATAGACCTGGGCATAAACTTCATTGAACAGCATTTCAAATCCTTGCTGTCGGCTGGAGGCCAGCTCATCGTAATAGTTGCTGTACATCTGCCATGCCCAGGCGTCGTCCATTTTCTGGCGCAGTTCATGGCTGCGGCGGTATTGCGCAAAGCGGCGCATCAGGTTGCCCGGCGAGAAGGCCTCCAGCATGACACGCAACGCTTCCACAATCGCCGCCCGGTTAGCCTCTTCATGATGCCGGATGTTGCGCAGGCTTTCGCCGATGGCCGCGGGTGCTGCGAGATGTACCGGACTTTTACCCTCAGCGAACATGACGTTCAGCGCAGTGGCGTAGTCCATATCAAGGCGAAGCGGGTTGTCTTCCAGTGGACGCAGGTGTTTATCCGACAGGCTGTTCTGTTGTTGTTGCAGGCTCAGCAATCCCTTAATGGCAGCCTGCAACGCCCGTCCGGCCTCTTCGAGAAACTCATCCGCATCCTGAGAATCGTGCAGCGTCAGCGGGCACTCCATACCGCGCAGCAGCGGGGTCACGGCCAGGTGGTACTGCGCCATGGCAGAAAATTCATCGTCGTCCTCATAACGGGCATTGCCGGGCGGCAGATCCATAAACGGCGTATTGATCCCGTTTGCACCTGTCAGTTCGGAGGCGGGGGCGACGGGCCGGGAAACGCGTGGTGCGATCGGATCATCTGCCACCATCAGGCTTTCCGTCTGGAGTGCCTGGAGCGGATCGCTGGAAAAACCGTGCGCCACCGTGGGGGCAAGCTGATGCTGGAACGGCATTCCCGGATAGGACGGTTGTCCCTCGGTGGTCAGCAGGGTGTCCGCCAGACTGTCGCGGTTCATCACAATCGTTTCCGGGGTTGCCATCCGCTCGTCGTAGGTGACAGCCGCGCCGTCATGCAGAAACGCTTTCAACGCCAGTGCACCGAGCTGGATCTCATCCCCTTGGCGCAGGCGGATGAGCGCATCGGAAGAAACCGGGGCCAGATTAATCATCAGTCCCGGCGTCAGGCACCGCAGGCAATAGGCTCCGTCGTGCCGGATAACGGTACAGGCACGCGCAGCAATGCTTCCCGCCCGATCCTGTACCTGCCAGTGACATTCCGGCGTATGACCAATATCACCGCCGTTTTCGCTGAACAGGCATTTTGCGGCGCGTCCGCTTTCCAGTTCGTTGCCATTCATCACCTGTAAAGTCAGTGAGGCCTGGCGGGATTGCTGTTTTTCCTCAGCCATAAGTGGTTCCATAGAATTATTCCCTGATTCGGATGGTGATGGCGGGCGGTACTTTCGGCTGACCAATAAAGCTGGTTCTGCCGAGGCGGGAGCTGGCCGGATCGCCAAGGCGCATCCCTTTAGCCTGCTGTGGTGCCAGGCACAGCCGTAAATCCCAGGCAAACTGGTCGCGCAGAATAAAGGAAAGGAACATGGTCAGAGGCAGGTGATTTTCGCCATCGGGTAAAAATGAGAGATAACGCTCCCGCGACAGGCCGCCAATCTGCAACAGGAATTTTCCGCTGCGATCCGGTACCCGTGCGCCGAGGGTAAAATTTACGCCGAGTATGGAGCGTCCCGGAATATGTCCAGCCGTTTTTCCTTTCGGATTACGTACACCCAGCCGGTTCTGGTGTGCCGGATCAATGGCGACTTTACGCAGTTGCCAGCGTTCAATGGTGACATCCGGCAAATCGAAACAGTGCGACACCAGATTACAGATAACCTCCGGCGCGCGGCCAGGTGTCGCCAGAATTCCGGCGTAGGCCAGCATTTTGCTGTGGTTAATGGCAAGCCTGTCACGCACGCTCTGATTACCCAGTCCGACCAGTGCGTACATGCGCTGTGAAAAGGTGTCATTACCGCCGTTACGAAAGCAGATGTAGTAGCGGTATTTGCGCCAGGCATGGTAGGCAAACTGCGTCCAGCGGTGGCTGAACAGATCGAGAAATTCTTTCAGGCCGTCTTCGTTCTGTGCGGACTCCTGCGCCATCTGATCCAGATAATAGCCCGGTAGCGGCGACTGGCTGCCGGAAAAGCCCAGGAAACGGGTTTGCAGTACATACTGTCCGTTCTGGCTACGGGAAAGCACACTCAGGTCCGTACCCGGAAAACCGATATTGGCGTCAGAGCTGAAACGCACGATCTCTTGGGCTGGCTCGGTACGCAGGGAAATATCCTGGCCCGGAGCGCCATACCGACGGTACAGCGCCTCCATCAGCACATAGAAATTGCAGTTGCGCACATCCGCCGATAACGGCGGTTTTACCGCTATATAAGGGCGTGCTGACCCATTTTCTCCTGCCATTCCCAGGCCTCCTGACTTTCCGTGTTGATAATTTTCAGACAGTGGTACGAATTGATGCTGGCGTAGAGAGCAAAAAAGTGCGAGAGCACTGTACCAAGAAGATAAATTTCACCTTCGCAGATAAATGGATCGGGACGTATCCACAGCGTGGTCGCCAGCCCGCGAACCGGCACGCCTTTAAACAACCTGTCAACAGGTTTGGTTTCGAGTTTTTCTATGGCATCCAGTTTCTGGCGCGACAGTCTGGCCCGCTGCGGATGGTGAGCGCCTGGCAGGTCGAAGGTCCGCAGGATCTGGATCAGTGTCTCCCTGTCCAGCAGGGAGAGGTAGTTCAGGTTCATCGCGGAAATCAGCGACCAGTGCATGTCGCCGTCCGTGACTGGCCAGAGCGGCTGCGTTGGGCGTGTGACATTATGAAATGAGGCCACCGCCGGGTTTTTGTTGACGGCCACGCAGATATCGCCGATATGCAGCCGAGCAGGGATCATACGGTTGGTACAGATTAATGACGTGGTGATCACATCATCATTAAACCGTGAGCTGTCCGGAATGCTGCCGTCCGCATGGACAAAGGCGATACTATGTTCAAGCCCGCGGTGAAACAGGGATGTTTTAGTCCGGTGATGCCAGTAGACGACTTCCCGCTGGCGGCTGTACTCCATCTGGTGCTGGAAACTTTCAAATTCGGGCCAGACACGCGCCTGGCTGCCGGGGTTGGATTCAGTACCTGAAACTTTGACTTTGCTGGTGACTGTGCTTATCTGAAAAATGTCATAAGCGTCGGGATGCCGGTGGCTGGCGCGCAGCGGGTATTCCGCTATCCGTCCATCAGGCCTGACGGGTTCCGCATAATGCGTAAACAGGTTAATGGCTGGCGTACAGTGCAGACGCATTGAGTCCTGACGCAGCTTGATGTCGGCAGGTAACGGGCGGTTAAAGTGCAGGCGCAGCGTAAACGCGCTGACCGGGAAATCGTCTGGTAGCGGCGCAACATCGCGCAGATGAAAAAAGAAGAAGGCTTCGGGATAGCAGAAATATTCCTGGAGTACCCGATAGCCGCTGTGGACATTTTTCGGCCACGGCAGCAGGGCGTCCTGGTTTTCAAATCCGGCGGCCTCAAGCCACAGATCCGGCAGCGGCAGGCGGTACTCTCCGGCAATCAGTTCCGCATCCATCAGGCATTCGCAAAACCACAGATAAAGCTGGTGTCGGGTATAATCGTCTTCATTACCCAGCCAGAACGTTATTTTGTTCAGGTCAAGCATGGCGGGGGAGACATTGTTATCTGCGGTAAAACTGATATCTATGATGCCTTCTTTCAGGCTGCTGGCGTTGCGGGTGTCGAGAATGCGCAGTGGTTGCAGCCAGATATCGCGCGCCAGCGTGAAATGACAGGCTACGGAAGAAACGATTTTATCATGATTGTCAGATAGCACCTTCTGAGCAGCCAGGGCGGACTTTTCTGAGCGGCTTCTGATCAGTTCATTACGACAGACCTGAACAGGGACTTTTAACTGATCGGTTTTGGGTTCATAGGCAATAACCGTCATGGCCGGAACCGGGCGTAAATAGTTTGCCCACAGCATACGGATTAGCCCATGAGTGAATTCGGGGAATTCGTCCTCAAGTTTCTGGCGCAGGCTACCGGACATAAAGGCAAAGGCTTCCATCAGTCGCTCCACGTCCGGATCACCCTCTTTCTCGGCCAGAAAGTGGGCCAGATGTGGTTTTTCCTGCGCCAGCAGTTTGCCAAGCTGGCGAAGATAATCCAGCTCTTCGCGGTAGTAACGTTCTTCAAAAGCCACTGAGATCACTCCACACAATAGCGTTGATGGTTGTCCAGCAAAATGTCAAATTCAAACACTCCCCTGGTTTCGCTGACATCGACCGTAGCCACAATATGAAAATGCAGTTCCACAGGGGCGTATTCATCCGGT
>ERZ1643250.2652-NODE-2652-length-13185-cov-4.352551_pt1 | contig 13185 bp, 9 predicted proteins | sample MGYA00579262_ERZ1643250 | MGnify/ENA primary metagenome ERZ1643250 (study PRJEB29033, sample SAMEA4952265) | chicken gut metagenome | biome: Broiler Chicken; feature: Gastrointestinal Tract; material: Caecum | place: Ireland | collected 2018 | study: Broiler...
AAGAATTTTTGCAAGTTCTTTTCATCTGAAATGCGAATGCCTTCCTCAAACATTTTTTGATCCGCTTCAGGAAGCGTAGAAACCGGAACGTCAATCACGCGAAAAGGAATCTCTTCTTCCGCAAAAAAAACTCCAATAACATTCTGATATTCTTTCACGATATAGACAGTTTGCCTATTCGCTGCAGTGGGAGCAGCAGAATTGAGAATGTTTTCTTGACTTGAGTTTCTATTTGCAGTAGAATAAGGAAGAATATTCAAACTAGAAGACTCTTGTCGATCCTGTTGCGGCTCTGACCGTGTGGGCAGTGCCGCAATTATAATTGCAAGTAGAACGGCTATTCCGCCCAAAATTATTCCTGTTTTTTTCAAAGCAATCACCTCGTGTGTAGTCTCTGAAAAAAATGGAAATTTATGCAGCTACGCTTCACAATTTTGCTCGGCTTTTTTCAGCAGGCCGACGCGAAGGAAAGGAGACGCAATGCAGTGAGAAAGACAGATATCAATCGGTACGCTAAAGCAGAGAAGAACACGGCAGGAAATACGTTTGCGGGGATTATGTGCGCCGCCGGCGGTGTTTTGAAAAGAATATTCCTCACACTTTTTTTTGTTTGCATGATAACGGGGATTATTGTGTCGATTTCTGTCGCATCTTTTATCTATAGCATGAAAGATGAGTCGATCGATTACGACCTAAATAAGTTGAAGCTGAATTATACCTCGTTTATTTATGTGAATGGAGAGGGCGATGATCCCAACAATCCGGTAGAATACCAGGCTCTTTACAGCGGCGAAAACCGTGTGTGGGTTGATTTTGCAGAGATACCGGAAGACATGAAAAATGCGATTATCTGCATTGAAGATAAACGTTTCCGGGAACATCACGGCGTTGATTGGATTCGCACGGCAGGTGCTGTTTTGAATCTGTTCACCGGAGACAGCAATATGTACGGTGGCTCTACCATTACACAGCAGCTCATCAAGAATCTCACGGGTGATAATGATGTGAGTCTCACGCGAAAGGTGACGGAAATTTTCCGTGCTCTGAACCTGGAAAAAAAATATTCCAAAGATGTAATTCTGGCAGCTTATCTGAACGTGGTGAACTTTGGCAGCGGCTGCAACGGGGTGCAGTCTGCGGCAAATCTCTATTTTGGGAAAGACATTCAGGATTGTGATTTGGCTGAGTGTGCCGCTATAGCCGGTATTACGCAGAATCCCTATAAATATAATCCGCTTTTGCATCCGGAAGCCAACAAAACACGTCAGCAAACAGTTCTGACCGAAATGCACGATCAGGGTGTTATCACAGATCGGGAATATCAAGAGGCCATGGAAGAATCGGAGCATATGACATTTGTCGGGTACACAGATTCTTCCGATGATAACGATACGACTGTTCCGATTTGGAACTGGTACACGGATACACTGTTTGAAGACGTGAAAAACGACCTGATGGAGCTTTACAACATTTCCTCCGATCAGGCCGTTGATATGATTTATCACGATGGGCTGAAAATTTATTCTGCGCAGGATACGGAATATCAGGAGATTGCGGAACGCATCCTTTCGGATCCCACTGTTTTGGATCCGTTGAATTCCGGTGCGGAGCTTGGCTATTTTGCCATGGACTATTCCGGCCGTGTGCTTGCTGTTGTGGGTAATATTGGAGAAAAGAAAGGCAATCGAGTGGGGAACAATGCCACTATGGCTGTACGCCAGCCTGGTTCCTCCATCAAACCGTTGGTGGATTACACGCCCGCCCTCGAAGCGGGATTGATCAACTATTCTACTCTTTTGCTTGACGAGCCTATTGAGGGATATTTTGACGATGGCCGGGCGGGTCCGAACAACTATACCCCGGGGTTTGAAGGGGAAGTGACCACACGCTATGCTTTGATCAAGTCTCTGAATCCACCTGCCGTTCGTTTGCTGCAGGCGATTACACCGCAGGCGGCCGCAACTTTTCTTGTAGACAGACTGGGGTTTAATCCCATCGCCCCGAGCGATCAGGTCCTTTCCATGGGCATTGGCGGCAGTATGGGCGTGACGGTGCGTGAAATGACGGCTGGTTTCCAGGTTTTTGGAAACGGCGGAAGATACTATGAACCCTATACCTATTATTATGTAGAAGACAGCGATGGCAATGTGATTCTTGATAATCGTGATAAGATTGGCCGGGAGGCCATCTCTTCTGAAAATGCAACCATTATGCGAAAGCTTCTTGAGGAAGTCATTGGTCCTTATCCGGCAACCGGTCTTGCAGCTGACGTTTCCGGCTGGCAAATTTACGGCAAAACGGGTACCACCAATTCTATGATGGATCTTTGGTTTGTCGGCGGTTCCCCTTATGCGGTAGCAGGCATCTGGACGGGTTATCCCAACTATGATCATGCCATGAATGATTCGAACAATAAGCATAAGATCTTGTGGAGTCAGATCATGACGGAGTACCTGTCCACTAAGGAAACAAAGAGTTTTGAAGATGATTCCAATGTCATTTCCGCAACCTATTGTGAAGAAACGGGTTTGCTTGCCTTACCCGGCGTGTGTACCGAAACGCGCACCGGTTGGTATACGCGTGACAATATGCCGAACTATTGCGACGGCAGTCATGTTTCCTCTTCTTCCTCCGCGGCGGAGTCTGCCTCTTCTGAGACTTCCTCCACAAGTGAATCCAGCACAGAGGCATCTTCTGAGACAGAAAGCAGTCGGCAGACATCCGATGCACCTGAATCCGAACTAGTGCCGCCGCCTGCCAGTTCTTCGGAACCGGTTCAGTCGGTTGCACCGCCTTCCTCTTCAGCTGTATCTGAATCTTCTTTGCCGGCTTCGTCTTTGCCTTCCTCGGAGGAGCCACAGCCGACAGAAGGAAACACGTTGGAATCGAATGGAGTCGCTGCATAGTTCATCCTAATCTAACAGGTGTGTTTGAGAAGTACACGAGAAACGAGGGATTCATATTATGGTAGAGATCGCAATCATGGGACATGGGACCGTCGGCTCCGGTGTGGTGGAAGTGTTGACCCGCCATGAGACCACCATCACGAAACGAGCGAAGGAAGAAATTCGAATTAAATACATTCTGGACCTGCGCGAGTTTCCGGACAGTCCGCTTGCAGATCGATTTACAAAATCGTTTGATGACATCATTGGGGATTCCTCAATTCAAATCGTGGTGGAAGTCATGGGCGGCCTGCATCCGGCCTATGATTATGTTAAATGTTGCCTGGAGGCAGGGAAGAGCGTTGTCACCTCCAATAAGGAGCTTGTGGCGGCAAAAGGGGCAGAATTTCTGCGCATAGCCCGCGATCAGAATGTAAACTTCCTGTTTGAGGCCAGTGTGGGCGGCGGTATTCCGATCATTCGCCCCATGAGCCAGTGCCTGGCGGCCAATGATGTGGTTGAGGTGGCAGGCATTCTGAACGGTACTACGAATTTCATTTTGACGAAAATGATCAATGAGCAAATGCCGTTTGAAGACGCGCTCGCCCTTGCACAAAAGCTGGGGTATGCAGAAAGAAATCCGGCGGCTGATATAGAGGGCCAGGATGCGTGCCGCAAGATCTGCATTCTTGCTTCTCTTGCGTACGGCAAACATGTGTATCCGGATCAGATTCACACGGAAGGCATCACAAACATCTCACTGGCGGATGTGCAGTATGCTGACGCGTGGGGCGGAGTGGTGAAGCTGATTGGCGAGGCCAATTTGCTTCCCTCGGGCAAGCTGCACAGCATTGTTTGCCCCATGTTTATTCCGAGGGATAGCCAGCTCGCCAATGTGGACGATGTGTTTAACGGTATCATGGTGCGCGGCGATGCGACAGGCGATGTGGTGTTTTATGGAAAAGGTGCCGGCAAGCTTCCCACAGCCAGCGCAGTGGTTGCAGATGTGATTGACTGTGTGAAACATTTGAAGGCACGGAAATATCTCTTCTGGGAGGACGGGTCTTCTGATTACGTGGCCGATTATCTCGACAATGAGGTTGCTATGTATGTGCGTGTCCAGGCAGCTGATCCTGATGCTGTGTGCAGACAGGCAGAGCAATTGTTTGGTTCCGTAACGCGTTTGACTCGGAAAGGAATCGGGGCGGATGAAACTGCTTTTGTAACGCCTGTCTTGAAGGAACGCGACATCCGTGAAAAGCTTAGCCATCTGGAAGAAAACGGAACAAAGGTGCTCAATACCATTCGTGTGAGCGACTTTTGATTTTTTCCAAACGGTTTTACTTGAAATAGAAAATGGCAGGTGCAGAACATGATAAGAATTCAAGTTCCCGCAACCAGCGCCAATCTTGGGTCCGGGTTTGACTCCCTTGGAATCGCATTGACGCTGTATAATCAGATTTGGATGGAGGAGGACGATCGGCTGGACATTTCCTGCAAGGATTCCGTTGTCGTTCCCACCGACGAGAGCAATCTGATTTATTGGGCGGTCAAGCAGCTTTATCAGGAATGCGGCAGGAAGCTGCCTGGATTGAAACTGATTCAGGAAAACAATATTCCTTTGGCGCGTGGCTTGGGAAGCAGCTCCGCTTGCATTGTAGCAGGTATTCTGGGAGCAAACCGATTGCTCGGTAATCCGTTTTCCCGTTCTGATCTGGTAAATCTTGCCGCTAAAATTGAAGGCCATCCCGATAATACATCTCCGGCCATTGAAGGCGGACTGGTTGTATCCGCGATGGAAGGTGAGAGAATTTACAGCGTGAGCGTTCCTGTTTCCGATAAACTGCAGTTTGCTGTCTTCATCCCCCCGTTTGAGTTAAAAACGGAGATGGCGCGTTCTGTTCTTCCGGAAACGTATTCCCGAACGGATGCCGTTTACAATCTTTCCCGTTCCGCGTTGATGACGGCTTCGCTTTTTTCTGGAAAATTGGAGAATTTGCGCGTTGCGGTTGGCGATCGCATTCATCAGCCGTATCGCTCCGGGCTGATCGATCACTGTGATACAGTTTTTCGCATGAGCTACGAGCTGGGCAGTCTTGGTACTTATATCAGCGGTTCCGGTCCCACTATTATTGCGATGGTTCCCACGGAGAGCATGAAAGACTTCATTGCTCACGCGGAAACACATATGAAGGAAAAGGGTATTTCAGGGTGGCAGGTGCGTTTCCTCGGCGTAGATTCTGAAGGAGCACAGGTCTCACTCGATTAACATGGCGGCAGCGTCAGATATGTAATGGAGGATAGGTTCTATGAGTTTGATTGTTCAGAAGTTTGGCGGCAGTTCCGTAGCGAACGCTGAACGCATCTTTAACGTGGCAGACATCATTACCGGTACCTATAAGCAAGGCAATGACGTTGTGGTTGTCGTATCTGCTCAGGGCGATACAACAGATGATCTGATTGCGAAAGCGCAGGAGATCAACGAAAATCCCTCAAAGCGGGAAATGGATATGCTGTTGACGGCCGGTGAGCAAATGTCGGCTTCCCTCCTGGCAATGGCCATTGAAAAGCTGGGCTTTCCCGTGGTTTCTCTTCTCGGCTGGCAGGCAGGTTTCCTCACCTCCTCCGCTTACGGTTCCGCCCGCATCAAGCGTGTTGTGCCGGACCGCATCCAGAAGGAACTGGATAAGAAGAATATCGTCATTGTAACTGGCTTCCAGGGTGTCAACCGATACAATGATATGACCACACTGGGCCGCGGCGGTTCCGATACAAGCGCCGTTGCCATTGCAGCCGTTATGAAGGCGGATCTGTGCCAGATTTACACGGATGTGGACGGCGTGTACACGGCGGATCCGCGCAAAGTTCCGAATGCCAAAAAGCTTGATGTGATTTCTTATAATGAGATGCTGGAGCTCGCCACATTGGGCGCGCAGGTCTTGAACAACCGTTCCGTCGAAATGGCGAAGAAGTACAACATCGAGTTGGAGGTTCTCTCCAGCTTGACCCGCAAGCGCGGCACAATTGTGAAGGAGGCTAACAAAATGGAGAAAATGTTGATCAGCGGCGTGGCAAAGGACGAGGATGTTGCCCGTATTTCTATTATCGGTGTTCCGGATCGTCCGGGTCTTGCGTTCAAGATTTTTTCCAAGCTGAGCGGAAAAAACATCAATGTGGATATTATTCTGCAATCCATTGGCCGCAATGGCACGAAGGATATCAGCTTCACGGTTGGCCGTTCCAATCTGCAGGATGCGCTTGATATTCTGACGCCCTATGTGGATGTGTTGGGCGCAAGTGGAATTGTCCATGACGAAACGGTTGCGAAGATTTCTATTGTCGGCGCCGGCATGGAAAGCCATCCCGGTGTTGCAGCGGATATGTTTGAAGCTCTGTTTGAGTCAAACATCAATATCCGTATGATTTCCACGAGCGAAATCAAGATTTCCGTGCTGATCGATCAGGCCGATGCCGATCGTGCCGTCACTGCGATCCACAACAAGTTCTTTAATGACGTAGCAATGTAATTCATATTGGCTCTTTGACAAGGGCAGAGAAAATGAAAAGGCCGTTCTGTATTGCGCAAGGATCGGAGCGCCTCGTGAACAAACCATAGTTTGTCTACGAGGCGCTCCTTTTCTCTTTTTCTCCAGTTTTGTATGGTATGCTTATTTTGCACACAAAAGGAAAATTTTTTGAAAGAACGGATATAATAAAAAAATCCGATCGTTTAAGAACGATCGGATTGGTCCGAGTGGCGAGACTTGAACTCACGGCCTCTTGACCCCCAGTCAAGCGCGCTACCAACTGCGCCACACCCGGTTGACAACGTCAATTATATTACCATATTCCCGAAAAAAATGCAAGCCCTAAACTCTATTTTTTTGATTTATTTTGGTTTTTAAATGGAGGAACAAAGGACATGAAGCCGAGCAGCCTGAAAATTGCAAAAAGAATACTGTTCCTTTCTTTAACAACAATCGGGATTGCCTGTCTGCTTTTCTCCTCCATTGCGGCATTGAGCTGGGCACTTGGTATCCAGCAGGAAGTGAAACAAAACGCGGAAAGAGAGACGACAGTGCAGGCGCCTGTGCAAAGCAGTCCGTCTTCCGTGCATTCTTCTTCGGCATCTGATGGTTCTGAAGATTGGCAGCTCATCCTCGTGAATGGCCAGACCAAAATTTCAGATTCTTTTTCTGTGAAGCTGGAAACCATTCAGGGTGTGCAGGTGGACGCACGCATTCTTTCGGATTTACGGGCTATGATAGAGGCTGCCAGAGCAAAGGGGCTTACTCTTACACTCTCTTCCGGTTACAGGAGCAAGGAACGGCAGGCCATGCTGTTTGAAAATGCAGCACAGGAAAACAGATCGCTGGGTATGAATCCCGTGATGGCAGAAGAGGTGGCCGAGCAGTCTGTTGCCCGTGCCGGTCATAGTGAACATGAAACAGGACTTGCCATTGACCTGAACGGCGTGCTGGAAACCTTTGCGGACACAGAGGCATACAGATGGCTGCAGCGCCATGCGTATGAATACGGTTTTGTGCTGCGATACCCGGAGGGGAAAGAAGAAATCACAGGCATCCGCTTTGAACCCTGGCATTTCCGGTATGTAGGGAAAGAGCACGCGAGGAAAATGCGGCTGCTGAATCTTTGTTTGGAAGAATATATTTCTTACTGCAGCCTTCAAAAACAGCATGTCAGCCCGCTGGAATCATAGGTATCGGGAGGGAACAGGGCGGAATGTCTGTTTTGCTTCTGTCCATTCGGAGAGGCATTTCTGCTGTATCCCGCGCATAATTGTGGCCGATTGCCTTGAATTTGTCTGATTTTTTGGTATAATAAAAATTACCTGCTTTCCTTTTTCGACAGAGAAACAGGAAGGCAAATTCTCTATGAAAACGAGGGATAGTATGGACAAACGGGTAGTGCGGACAAGGTTTGCGCCAAGCCCGACCGGCTTCATGCATGTGGGGAATCTGCGCACGGCTTTATATGAATACCTGATTGCGAAATCTCAGGGCGGCCAATTTGTTCTGCGCATTGAGGATACCGATCAGGAACGTTTGGTGGAAGGCGCCGTGCAGGTGATTTACAACACGCTGGCTCAGGTGGGGCTCAAACATGACGAGGGCCCTGATGTCGGCGGCGCGTTTGGCCCTTATATCCAGAGCGAGCGGAAAAACCTGTATCGTCCCTACGCGGAACAGCTGGTGCGTGAGGGAAAGGCGTATTACTGCTTCTGCACAAAAGAACGTTTGGAATCCCTCCACAATGAAAAAGAGGGCGGCGGCTACGATCGCCATTGCCGGAATCTGCCGGAAGAAGAGGTGAAGGCGCTGCTCGAAAAGGGTACGCCTTATGTGATCCGCCAGAAAATGCCGCTGGAAGGCTCCACTACGTTCCACGATGTGGTATACGGGGATATTACCATTGAAAACAAGGAATTGGAGGATCAGATCCTGCTGAAGTCCGATGGGTATCCGACCTACAATTTTGCCAATGTGGTGGATGATCATCTCATGCACATTACGCACGTGGTGCGCGGCTGCGAGTATTTGACCTCCACCCCCAAATATAACCTCCTTTACGAAGCTTTTGGCTGGGAAGTTCCGACTTATGTACACCTTCCTCTTATCATGGGAAAAAATGAGGACGGGAGCGTGTCGAAGCTTTCCAAACGCCACGGCGCCACCGGCTTTGCAGACCTTTTAGCGGAAGGCTATCTCACGGAAGCGATTGTCAATTACATTGCTTTGCTCGGTTGGTGTCCGAAAGAGAACAGGGAACTGTTCACGCTGCAGGAATTGGCTGAAAACTTCTCCATTGACGGGATCAGCAAATCTCCCGCTGTGTTTGATTACGAAAAACTGAGATGGTTCAACGCGGAATACATTCGCGCTATGGCGCCGGAAGCCTTTCTGCAAATTGCGGCCCCTTATCTGCAGAAAGTGTTTGGAGACAGGCCGTATGACGGAGCCGTGCTGGCCTCCATTCTGCAGCCGCGCGTGGTGCAGCTGACGCAAATTCCCGAAATGCTTGACTTTTTCCGGGAGCTGCCAGATTATCCGGCTGAATTTTTCATCAATAAAAAGAGCAAGACAAATCTGGAAAACTCGGCTGAAATGCTCAAAGCGGCGATCGAGACGCTGGAATCACTGCCTGAGTGGACGATGGACAGCCTTCATGAGGAGCTGCTCTCGCTTGCACAGCGTATGGGTGTGAAAAATGGCACCCTCCTTTGGCCTGTGCGCATTGCGGCGGCCGGCGTGCAGGTTACGCCCGGCGGCGCGATGGAAATTCTCGCCATTCTGGGAAGAGATGAGGCGCTGCGGCGTCTGCGCCTTGGGCTTGCGAAGCTGAATTGAGGAGGAACCCGCATGAGTGAGGAAATCAAGAATCGGGAAGAAGCTGAAAACGAAAACAGCAACTTTATCCACGAGTTTATCAAAGAAGATATTGCCGAAAATGGCCGGTTTGCCGGCATGACGGTTCACACGCGTTTTCCGCCGGAGCCGAACGGATATCTCCACATCGGCCATGCCAAAGCAATTTGCATTGATTTCGGCACGGCTGAAAAATTTCACGGCCTTTGCAATCTGCGCATGGACGACACGAACCCGAGCAAGGAGGATGTCGAATATGTGGACAATATCCGAAGTGACATTCAGTGGCTGGGATTCGACTGGGGGGACCGTTTTTACTACGCCTCCGACTATTTCCCGCAGATGTACGAACTCGCAGTTAAGCTGATTCAAAACGGGGATGCCTATGTCTGTGAGCTTACGCCGGAGCAGATGCGGGACAACCGCGGCGATTTGACGACGCCCGCTGTCAGTCCGTACCGTGATCGTCCGATTGAGGAAAGCCTCGATCTCTTTGCCCGCATGAAGGCGGGAGAATTTGAGGACGGCGCCATGACACTTCGCGCAAAGATTGATCTTGCCTCCGGCAACTTTAATATGCGTGATCCTGTTATTTATCGCATCAATCATGCACCGCATCACCGCACAGGCACAAAATGGTGCATCTATCCAATGTATGATTTTGCCCATCCGATTGAGGATGCCATTGAGGGTATTACACATTCTCTGTGTTCGCTTGAGTTTGAGGATCACCGTCCGCTGTATGATTGGGTGATCCAGCACATTGATTTGCCGTCAAAGCCGAGGCAGATTGAGTTTGCACGTTTAGGCATCAACAACACGGTCATGAGCAAGAGAAAGCTCCGTGCGCTTGTGGAGGAACATTATGTCTCCGGCTGGGACGATCCGCGAATGCCCACGCTGTGCGGCCTGCGCCGCCGCGGTTATACACCTGCCTCCATCCGTAATTTTTGCGAACGTGTAGGTGTGGCCAAGGTGAACAGCACCATTGAATACAGCTTTTTGGAACATTGCCTGCGCGAGGATCTCAATGAGAATGCAGTGCGCGCGATGGCGGTTTTGGAGCCGCTTCGCCTTACCGTCACCAATTATCCGGAGGGGAAAACGGAAACGTTTGAAACGGAAAACAATCCCAACCGACCGGAAGACGGTACCCATTCCATCACTTTTTCCCGCCATTTGTGGATCGAAAAGACCGATTTTCTGGAGGAGCCCTTCAAGGGATATTTCAGATTGTTTCCCGGCAATGAAGTGCGCTTAAAAACCGCTTATATTGTGCGCTGCACAGGCTGCAGGAAAGACGAAAACGGCGAAGTAGTGGAAGTCTTTGCCGAATACGATCCCGCCACAAAGGGCGGCAACACCGCGGATGGGCATAAAGTCAAGGGGACCATTCACTGGGTCGAGGAATCCACGGCTGTGAATGCGGAAGTCCGGCTGTATGACAGCCTGTTTACGGTTCCGGATCCGGATTCCCATGACTATCTGGAAGTCCTGAACAAGGATTCTCTAAAGATTCTTACAGACTGCAAGTTGGAGCCGATGCTTGGTCAGGCAAAGCCGGGGGATTCCTATCAGTTTATGCGTCAGGGCTATTTCTGCGCTGATATGGAGAGTACGCAGGAACATCTGGTGTTTAACCGTTCTGTCTCTCTGAAGGATGGGTTCAAGAAAAAGAAATAAGCACACGATGTGCAAATAAAAAGATCGGATCGATTTCCAGTCGATCCGATCTTTTTATTTGCCGCGCAGTGAATAAAGCGGAAAGGTCAGATGGCTTGCCCGTAAATGCCCTGCACGACAACCTCACCGGAAGTTGCTGCAATGGTTCCCTCATTTTCCGTTTGAATGAGTAGGGCTCCATCGTCGCGCACGCCGGAAGCAAATCCTTTGATGTTTTTCCCTGCGCGGGTTAGGCTGACTGCCCTGCCCACCGTGATGCAATTTGCGCGGTATTCCTCTGGAAAGGAGGAGACGCCATATTGCTTATATAGGCGCTCAAATTCCTCCAGGATGGTGCAAAGAAGGACGGCTCGTTCCACAACGGGACGATCGGTTTCCAGGGAAAGAGAGGTGGCTCGTTCCGAAAGCTCAGGGGGGAATGCAGATTGGTTTACGTTCACGCCGATGCCGACAATGAGATAATGCACACGCTCCCATTCGGCTGAAAGCTCTGTCAAAATGCCGCAGACTTTTTTTGTGCCAATCACAACATCATTCGGCCACTTGATTTTCGCATCCAGCCCTGTTTTCTTGCGGATCGCCCGGCAGACGGCAACTGCAGAAAGCAAGGTGATTCCCGTGATCTCTTCCGGCAATGCTTGGGGGCGAAGCAGAACAGAAAACCAAATTCCGCTCCCGGGGGGAGAAACCCATTGCCGGCCTAGCCGTCCTTTCCCGCCGGTCTGTTCTTCTGATACTACGACACTGCCATGCGGCGCACCTTTTTCAGCCAGCCGCCTTGCCTCATTATTTGTGGAATCCACGGTTTGCAGCGCTGTGAGGGAAGCGCCAAACGTTCCGGGAGTAAGGTGGATCCGAATTTCTGTTTCGGTTAATATGTCCGGCGCTTTCCGCAAACGATATCCCTTTCGCGTGATCGATTCAATTTCATAGCCTTCTGTGCGCAGCTGCTCTATTTTTTTCCAAATTGCGGTGCGTGTCACACCAAGCTTTCGGCTCAACTCTTCCCCGGACAAAAATTGCTCGGAAGCCCGCAGCAGCTGAAGCAATTCCTCTGTTTGCAGCAAGTTTTTTCCTCCTAACCGGGTGCATTTGTTTCCCTTTTCTTCGCTTTTATTATACGCATTTTTGAAAGAACCCGCAAGAAAAGAAAGGGATTGTTGCAGGCGTTTTTTCGTGATATAATAAGTCGTTGAGAAGTGGAACCCTATTCCCCAAAAGACGTTTCAGGCGAAGGAGGAAAGAGAGATGGATGTACGTCCGGGAGATATTCTTTTGATGAAAAAATCGCATCCCTGCGGGTCCAAGACGTTCCTTGTTCTTCGTTCCGGGATGGATTTTAAAATCCGCTGCACGTCATGCGGCCATGAAATCATGCTGCCGCGACTGAAATGCGAGAAGAACATTAAGAAGATCCTCCGGGAAGAAAAAGGATCCTAGCTTTTTCTGTTCAGACGATTCTGTCCAGAAAAGGAGATTCAGGAATGTTTGAAAATTTGGAAGCATTTTCAAAGCGTCAGGCTGAATTAATGCAGAAAATGGCTGACCCAAGCGTGCTTTCCGATCCGGACCAGTACGCCTCTTTGATGAAGGAATATCGGGAACTTTCTCCCATTGTAGATAAATATGAGCAGTACTGCCGTTTGGAACGGGCATATGAGGAAGCAAAGGAACTCTTTGAAAGTTCTTCCGGCGATAGGGATATGCGCGAGTTGGCTTCAGAAGAGATGCAGGCAGCAGATGAAGAAAAACAGAGTTGTGAGGAAGAATTGAAATGGATGCTCCTGCCGAAAGATCCCAACGATGAAAAAAATGTGATTGTGGAGATTCGGGCCGGTGCAGGTGGGGAAGAAGCCGCTTTGTTTGCCTCTGTCCTGTTTCGCATGTATTCCATGTATGCACAGCGAAAGGGCTGGACGGTGGAACTCCTAAACTGGAATGAGACGGAACTGGGGGGTTACAAAGAAATCTCCTTTTCTGTGTCTGGCACAGGGGCTTATTCACGCCTGAAATATGAGAGCGGCGTGCATCGGGTGCAGCGTGTTCCGGAAACGGAGACACAGGGGCGCATCCATACGTCCACTGCAACGGTTGCTGTCCTCCCCGAAGTGGACGATGTGGAGGTTGCCATTGATTCGAAAGATTTGCGGATTGATACGTTCCGCTCCAGCGGGGCTGGCGGGCAGCATATCAATAAGACTTCGTCCGCGGTCCGCATCACCCATCTCCCG
>ERZ1643250.2657-NODE-2657-length-13151-cov-14.624465_pt1 | contig 13151 bp, 7 predicted proteins | sample MGYA00579262_ERZ1643250 | MGnify/ENA primary metagenome ERZ1643250 (study PRJEB29033, sample SAMEA4952265) | chicken gut metagenome | biome: Broiler Chicken; feature: Gastrointestinal Tract; material: Caecum | place: Ireland | collected 2018 | study: Broiler...
AGGCGCCCGCGCGCAGAAAACTGCGCGCGGGCGCCTTGAATCATAGAGTTATTTTACTGTATGGGGCTGTACCCCGCGGAGGAAATTACCTCTCTCCCCCTTTCGGAGAGCAGAAAGTCTATGAGCAGGCTTTCGCTTTCGTCAGGCGCGCCGTATGTGACAGCGCACACGTCCTGCGTCAGGGCGTATTCTCCTGCGGATATATTTTCCTCATCCGGCGTCACCCCGTCTATGCTGACGGCATGCACGCCGCCATAATATTTTAACATACTCTTAAAGGCGAAGCCTATCGCCCCGCGCGTGTTGCGGTACTCCACTTCATACTCGTTGAATACAAAGTAGGGAAACGCAAGGCGCCGCTCCGTTTCATACCCCGAGAGAGGCGCGCCCATATGGTACTCCAGCATATCGGCGGGGGTGGTTACGCTGTGGTATGTATACGCCTCTATCGCTCTGTCCTCGCCGCCGACATCACTCCAGTTGGTTATTTCGCCCGTAAAAATACCATTCAGCTGCTGCGACGTGAGATTTGTTACGCTGTTGTTTTCATTCACGAATACAACGAGTGCCTCGCGCGCAAAGGGCGTCCAGACGGCGTTTTCGATTTCGGGATCGTATCTGCGGCCGCGGTGGTCGAGGTCTATCACTACGTCCGCCCTTCCCTCTTCGAGAAACAATGAAGGACTGCGGTTTACCATGAACCGCCCGTTCTCCCCGTAATCATCAAAGGCGTTGAACGGATATTCGTCGGGATAGACCGACGAATAGACTGCGGAAGCCAGCGGAAGCACGGTGTTTGTAGTGAGCAGCGCGGGGCCGTCGTCTTCAAAGAGCGGATCGCCGACGCCGCTGAAAGACGGGCGGTTTTGCTGTGTGTAGCGCATAGTGCTGACCTCGGGCTCGGAGACCGTTATCGCCCTTTCGTAAATCTTCACGCCCGCGACCGAGAGCAGGACAATGAGGGCGGCGACGCCTATGCAGGCGGAGGCAATGAGCACCCTCCTGCGCAGGCGCGCGGGCAGGCACCACGCCGCAAACAGCACTATCACGAGTATATATAAAGGGCACGCCGCGAGCGCTATTCTCCAATCGAATATGAGCGCTATAAAAATGGCGAATGTAAGAAAAAGCAACGCAAGCAGGGCGAGCACTATTTTGAAAAATATTTTTAAAACGACCTTTCCGGCATTTGCAACGTTCATGGCTATACCCCCTTTTTTATTTTATTATACCCCGCCGCGCGCGCAAAATAAAGAGCATACGTTTTACAAAAGGGGTAAATATATGTTACATTGCGCGCAAAACCTTGCCCGCGTTTACAATATTCACATTTCATTTCCCCGTTCAAAAAACTTTGCATTTTTTTAACTGACTTTTATTTACTGTTTTAAATAGTATAAAATATCCTGCCTGCACACGGCAGGCAGGATAAAGTGCGTTAGCTATTCTGATAATAATTAGCCCATATAAATAAATGCGTTATAACTGTAGATATACGCTTCAGACACGATGACCTGTGCACCATCTGTTGAACCCGGATCCCACCCTATATGTACAAGGAAAGTATCGTCCTCTTCGTTATAACCATAGGCAACTACAGAATGATATTTTCTCTTCATGTCATCATAATTATCATTATTTATTATTTTATACTCTGTCATTGTGAGAATTGTAGGATAACCGGCTTTTATATATTTACGAGGATTCTTTTTGGTGTTAATAATGCCATTCATGTATTTTATATCACTTTCAAAAGCTCTCCCGCATTTTATTTTAAGATAATCTTTCACAGTATTATTAATTTCCCCGTTTGCCATAGGATAGCCGTTCTCATCATCTCCAAAACCGGCAAGAGTATGTAAACAATTATCAAAAAGATAGTTATGTAAACCTTGTGAAGTTCCGTCTCCGTCCTTGAATGAAAGCCCATCGTAATACATATTATCAGGTATAAACCTATCGTCAATATATTCGTCCATATATCCCAATATTATGCAAATTGCAACAAGCGAACATGTACCAACTTCATTGTCCGGAAATTTTGACAGATTTTGAAAATATTCATAATCTGCTATACAAGTGAACCCATCGACTTCTACATAATTATCAGAATCATAACCTTCGGGCAGAATCATCCCAAGCGGTGACGCCTGAGGTTCATCTACAGATTCCGACTCTGCAGTCTCATAATATGCACTTTCGTCCAGATAACATTCTTGAGGCAGCTCATCTTGCATATAACTTTCTTCGGTCATAATATTTATGTACTCTGCGCCTTGCTTGTAATAATACTCGCCAAAACCAAGGTAGATGATATCTTTATCAAGATATTCATAGAAAGGTGAATTTGACGATAGTGAACCTTCCAAAAATATACTTGCTTCGCCCTTAATACCATAAATAGCATAACCTGCGGGGGTAAGCTCATAGAGCATAAACTTATTCCCCTCAAAATCATTTAATTCGGTTTGATAAATTATGCTTTGTCCTTCGCGCATGAAATCTGATATTGTTTGTTGTTTAACGTTTGAAGTTATATTATTAACTGCTGTTGCATTGCCGACATAGGTTTCTGCCGATGCAACTTCAGTATTCCCGCCTGTCATTCCCATTATGACGGCAAAAGAAGATGCTAACATAATGGACGATACAGCCATTGATATTATATTTTTTATTTTTATCATGAGTTTTCCCCTTATTAATTAATCATTTCTTCAAGAGCAACATAGGCACTGCCTACCCGCCCTCCGTTTATATTTGAGACAATTATTGAACTGTCAAAATAATTTGAGCCATCACCTTGCATTAGCTTACCTGCGAAATTAAATTTATAGTCACGCCATGTACCACCGCTACTAAACAATTCCTTTCTGTAATAGGTAGAGCTTGTGGCAATGATTTCTTCGCCGTCTATATTGAATGTCAAGGAATACGCCTCATGATCTATAAAGATATAGCCGTTCAAAAGTTCATCATCGGCGTGGGCAAGATAATCTCCGCCAACATAATCAACCGTGAATGAAAAATTTTCAATAGTCCAGCCGTTGCCGAGATCAATATCTGTAGCACTCCACGTTCCGGGATAGAGTTGTATATTTTTATCTGCACAGCCGGAAAACATTGCCGCGATTATCACAGATAACAGAACAGCAAGTATCCCAAAAAGTTTTTTTGATAATTTAGAATTCATAACTATCCTCCTTGATCAGCCTTATTTTTATCTGTTTGGCTGAGGCGGAGTATTTCTCCCCATTTTTTACATCACCTTTTTATTATCTTTATTATATTGTACACCACCTTGTACACAAAGTCAATACCAAAGCCATAAAATGATTTGCTAAACAGGTAAATATATGTTATATTTATATGTTACATTTATATGTTACATTGCGCGCAAAACCTTGCCCGCGGGCAAAAAAATGTGCTATAATTTTTTAAAAGAGGTGCAATATGGGATACGAGAGGCTTAAAAAAGAGGAGCGCCCCGTGCTGGCGCTTTGCTACGACTTTGACAGGACGCTTTCGCCCGAAGACATGCAGGCGCAGGGCTTTATTCAGTCGGTCGGCGAGGACGTGAAGGAGTTCTGGAGGCAGTCGAACGAGCTTGCCGAAAAGAACGACATGGACATGAACCTTGCCTATATGCTCACCATGGTTAAAAAGGCCAAAGGGAAGTTTTATGTGACTAAAAAGGCGCTCGCCGAATACGGCGCAAAGATAAAGCTTTACGACGGCGTTGAGGGGTGGTTCGGGCGCATAAACGAGTACGGCGAGAGCCGCGGGATAATCGTGGAGCACTACATAATCTCCTCCGGTCTTAAGGAGATGATAGAGGGCACGGCCATTGCGGGGGAGTTTAAAAAGATATACGCGAGCGCCTTTATGTACGACGAATACGGCGTGCCCGAGTGGCCCGCGCAGACGATAAACTACACCAACAAGACGCAGTTTTTATTCAGGATAGAGAAGGGCTGTTTAAACATAAACGACCACGAGGGCGTGAACGAATATATTCCGCCCGAAAATATACGCGTGCCGCTGCGAAATATTGTATATTTTGGCGACAGCGACACCGATATACCGTGCATGAAGCTGGTGAACTCTTACGGAGGGCACTCCATAGGCGTGTACGATAAGGCGAGCGGAAACAAGGAAAAGGTTTACCGCCTTATAAAGAACAACCGCATACGCTATTTTGCCCCCGCCGACTACACCGAGGGGAGCGAAATAGACTGCCTTGTGAAGGCGATAATAAACAAGACCGCCGCCTATGAAAAGCTGGAATCTAAGCATGTACATGACCTGCTGGAGACGAGGAAAAATATTTAAAAATTAATTTTCAATTTCTTTTTATTTTACGCGCATGCATAAAGACGCATATGCGGCGCAGCACACGCATACATGGTGAAATAAAGGCGCGCGGGGCACAGGCAAAATGCCTGCGCCCCGCGCGCCTTTATTTTAATTAAAAATCAAGTTTTACAGCCTTTAAAGTGCGGATATTTACTATATGCGCCTCTATGTCCTCCGCCTTTACGCCGAGAATCTTTTGCACGGCGAGGCGGTAAAGGTTGAGCTGTTTTGAATATTTTGCCGCTATCGCGGGGATTGCGAGGGACGAAAATTTGTAGTCTATTATGGCGTATTTTCCGTCCTTTTCGCAAAGCAGGTCTATCGCTCCCTGCACGAGCACGTCGTCCTCTGCGTCGGTATCGAGAAAGCTGTTTGCGGGCAGCGCGCACAAAAATTCGCGCTCGCGGAAAGTTTTTGCCCCCTCCGCCATTTTAAAGCAGGGCATGGAGAGTATATCCGAAAGGGTACGGGCACTTATAAGCTCCGCGTCCTCCGCCATCAGACCGTCCGACACGAACTTTTTTATCTCCCGTTCTATGCCGTCCTCGTCCTTTACAGAAAAGTCGCACAGTTGCAAAAAGCGGTGATAGGCCGTGCCGCGGCCGGCGGCGTCGGCTTCGTCCCCGTCTTCGGGAAAGAGTACGTCGCGGGCGTAGTATTCGCCCTCTTGCGACTTTAAGAGCGCGGTGGCAGAGCTCTTTACAGAGAGGTTTACGCTCGAACTGTATGCATACGGCTGCATGAAATGGCTCAAAAAGGCCTCCTCCGCCTCTTTATCGGGCTTTGAGATGAGCGCGGGGGCGGGTTCTTCAAAAGAGAAATCGGCATCCTCGGAATTTTCCTGCTTAAAGAAGGTAAAATCGAGCATCTGCGCGTAGTTTGAGGCGCCCGTAACGCGCCAGCGGTTGAACTTATCCCCCTCTGCCGACATGATGTGCAGGCGGTATTTTGCACGCGTGCACGCCACATATAAAAGGTTCATCTCCCCCCGCACCTCCTCGCGCGCGGCCTTGAGCTTTATCAGCTTGCCCAAAAGAGTGGGCGCGGACACGCGGGACTGCATATCGAACATTCTGTGCGCAAAGCCGTACCTTTCGTCGAAAGGCAGGGCGCGCTCTCCCTGGCCGCGGAAGGACTTGCATACGTCGGCAAGTATGACCACGGGAAACTCCAGCCCCTTTGAGGAATGCATAGTCATCATAGCGATGCTGCTCTCGCCGCCGCTCTCAGCGACGGGGAGATTAAACCCGCCTGCTTTTATTTTATTTAAAAATTCGCTTAACCCCAGCTCGCCCGAGGGGGTGTACGCCGCCTCCGCAAGCCTTCTGATATTCTTGAGCTTTTTTGCGCCGTCCTGGTAATACTTTGCCTCGAGCGCGCTGTCGTGCAGAATATTGTCGATGAGCGTGCCCGCGCCGAACAGATGCGACAGGTTGCGGTAGCCCTCTATTTTATTTTCAAATTCATTCAGCTTTTCGGCGATATCGTCGCGAAATTTTGCGGCATAGCGCGCGCAACGCTCGCGGAAGGTGAGCTGAAGCTTTTTGCCTGTAACGGGATCGAACGGATCCGGCTCGGCAATTTTTATGCGCGCAAGCTCCTCCTCCGAAAAGCCGCCCACTGGCGAGAGCATGGCCGAGGCGAGGGGGATATCCTGCTCGGAGTTATCTATATAGGAGAGGATATCGAGTATCTGCTTTACCTCCGAAAAATCGCAGGCGTTGCCCCCCTGCCCGCCTGAGACCGAAAAGCCTGCGGCAGACAGGGCGCGCGCGATCTCCGTCGGAGAGGAATTGTCGCGCTTGCGGGTGAGTATGCAGATATCCTTCGGCTCCACGGCGCGCGTACAGCCCGCCTCTATATCATAAAAGGTGCTTTCGAGCTCCCTTTTAACGACGTCTAAAACGGCCAGCCCCTCGCGCGAGAGTTCTGCCTTTCTGAGTTCGTCGCGCTCGACGGAATACACGCCGTCGGCCGCAGACTTCTCCCTCTGCTCCTTGCCGAAGACGTGAACGTACGCGCCGCCGCCCGAGGCGGGATAGGCCCCGCCCGCCACCATCTGCGCGGCGGCGTAGTCTATCCCGCAGGTATCATTGCGCATGAGGAGCGAAAAACTTGCGTTTACGCTTTCGATCACCCTGGGCGCGCTGCGGAAATTGTGCGAAAGCATGAGCGCGCCGCCGTGCGCTGCAAATTCGCCCTCCTTTTTGGAGAAATACTCCGACCTGGAGCCGCGGAAGCCGTATATCGCCTGTTTTACGTCCCCGACGAGGAAAAGATTTTCCCCGCCGACTAGGGAGATTATGCGCTCCTGCACGGGATTTACATCCTGATACTCGTCGACGAACACCTGCTTGAAGCGCGAGCGCACCTCCGCCTGCATGCCGTCCATTGCAAGAAGTTTCAATGTGAGATGCTCCAAATCACCGTAGTCGAGTTTGCCCTCTTCGCGCTTCAAAGCCGAATATTCTTCGTCGAAAGCCAGCACGAGATCGGAAAAAGCGGCCGCCGTGCGCGCTGTGGAGAGGTAATTTTTGAGCTCGGTCTCCCTGTCGCCTATGCCCTCGTGCAGTTTTTCATACCTGCCCTTCACATAGTCGCGAAGTTCGAAGAACTTCTTTGCTATAGGATCTTCGTCGCTTCTGGGCGGCTTGCGCGAAGTGGAAAACCCGGGAAGGGGCGCGAAGATATCCTTCTGCGCCTCTGCCTCCATTAGTATCTCCAGCATTTCGGCCGCGATCTTTTTGCATGCGGCGTTCAGCTGGTTTTGCGCCGTAAACGAGGATATTTCGGCAATGAGTTCGCCGCACTTTGTGCGCGCGTCGGCGAATATTTCGGCGCAGATATCTTCAAACGTCTGCTCGTCGGCACGGGCTGTATTTTTTAACAATTGTTCATAGTCGGGCACGTTGCGCACGGCCTCGTAAGCGGAGATGACAAGACCCTTTAAACTGCCGTCGTTCCGCTTTTTGCCGTAGCGCTCCAGAAGGTATAAAAAATCGTCATTCCCCTCGGAATATAATCTCTCGAACAGATTTTCGAGCGCGCGCGAGCGCATCTGTGCCTCTGCCCCGCCGTCTTCGGAGAGTATCTCGAACGAGCCGTCGATATCCAGAAGGTAGAAATACACCCTTAGAAGGTAGGCGCAGAATGAGTGGATCGTGCTTATGTTGGCGAGCGCAATTTTGGAAAGCTGCCCCTTTATGTGGGCTCGGGTGTCGCTGTCTGCCGCGGCGGTGCGCTTAATGAGCGCCGTGCGCAATTTATCCTTCATCTGCGCGGCCGCCTTTTTGGTGAAGGTGACGGCGAGCACGTTTTCCAGATCTCCGCCGCCTTCCACATAGCTGACAAGGCGCTCTATCATGACGAACGTCTTTCCGCTGCCCGCCGATGCTGAGACTATTACGCGGCCTCGCTTATCTATGGCCGCCTGCTGTTGCGGTGTAGGGTTTGCCATCACTTGTCCCCCTTAAGTCGTTTAACTATGTTTGCCACATCCTCGCAAGTGATCCCCTCCACGCTGCGCGGAACGTTCTCAGGTCCTGCGGCAAAGCCGCACATGCCGCCCATACTGCAGAAGTCGCACGCGCCCGCATAGGGCGAGGGCGATATATTGCCGCCGAACATCTCGGCCGCACCACGGCGGGCTATGAGCGCGGAGTATGCAATGAAGTATGCAAAATCATCCTCCGAAAGGTTGCCCGAAAGTTTGCGCCCGTTCAAATATGCGTCGACAAAAGCGCTGCGCTCCTTGTCCTTAATGGTGGTATCAGTATTGCTGACTACGGCCTCGCCGCAGTCCATGAAGCCCTTTAAGGTGAAGTCGCCCACGGGCTTATCGGAAAATTCTATGTTGGCGGGGAAGTAATAGGCGCCGGCGGGGCGCTTCCCCTTTGAGGCGGCGAGAAGATAGAGCGGCAACTGCAGCTTTATGCCCGCATAATACTCCTCCGCCGTGTAACTTATGCTGCCCGTCTTATAGTCGATGACGCGCACCATATCGCCGCATTCGTCCACTCTGTCGACCTTGCCGCCCGCGGAGGTATTTTCTCCGACGGGAACGTAATACCACTTTTCAACGTCGCGGATCTTAAAGTTTGAAGCGGCCAGCTGGCGGTATACGCCCGCCGAAAGCGCGGCGGCCTCGGCATACATCCGCTCTTTGAAATATTTGCCGGATACGCCGTCCGCAAGTTGGGAATATTCGGGATCGGCGAGCAGTTTTTCCGCACGCCCGCGCCCCCATTCGCGCGCCTCGTCCTCACTGTGCAGGCGCTGCATATCAGAGGCGAGCGCCTTTAACACCTCGTGAATGAAATTGCCCGTCTCCCTCGGCTGAACGCTGCCCTCGGGCCGCTCGGAAAGGCGCAGTCCCTGCGCGGCATAATTCTGGTAAGGACATGAAAAGTAGCGCTCGAGAAGAGTGGCCGAAACGCTGCCCGTGCGGGAAGCAAACAGCTGTCTGCCGTTTTTTATCTTTTGCTTGCCCCCGCCGCGCGTGAGCACGCTTTCAGCCTCGGCACCGTAGCCGCGCGCGGCAAGCGCCGAATAGAGCGCCGAATTTACCGCGGGCTTGAGCGAACCTCCGGCAAGGAGCTTTAATGCGGGCGTGAGCTCGCTGCAGAAATAGGGCAAACCCTTTTCAGAGAGCTCGAGCGCCTTCTGCGTTACGACGTTGAGCTTTTTATCTTCGGACTGACGGAATATTGCGAGCATGTATGAGATTATCTCGCTGCGCACCGTCTCAGCTCCGCCCTGCGCGGCGGGATAACTTAAATACAGATGCTCTTTAAAGGCGCACAAATTGAGCGCGACAGTCTCCCTGCGCCGTCTGTTGACCTGCGATATCTTGGGCGAGATCTTTATGTTGAGATTTTCCAGCGAGGTCAGCTCGCGGTCGGTGAGTAGCGCCGTGTCCGAACCCGCGGGGGGCACGTCGCCCACAAGACCCGCGGCGAACACCACGTTTGAACCGGCGTTTACCGTTACAGAGATATCGCCGACGAACACGGCGTCGGCCTTTGGCGGAATGAGTGAAATTTCGGCCGCGGCAAAGCCGCTTGCAAGCAGTTTTTTATACTCTCTTGCCGTGTACGGCGCGCCGAGGCCGAGCTCCTCGGTCTCGTCCGCGACGGAGAGCACGCCATCGTACCCCCTCGCGTTGAACTGGGCGCGCGCGGGGAATCTATCTTTAAAACCAGCAGAAAGCTCCTCTAAAAGTTTCCGGCAGGAGAAGTACTCCATGAGTTTTTTAACGCCCTGCGCCCACTTTTCGGAGGACGCCCTGCCCGAAGGCAGGAACGAAAGCCCCTTTAAAAAGCGCTCGCGCACGGCGGTGACCGCAGCATAGTCGAAGCCGAGGGCGGCGCATATGTCGGCGCGCGGCTCGCGTCTTGCCCCGCCGCGGTAATTTGCACAGCGGAGAACGTAGTTGCGGTATATGCTCCTCTCTTTAAACGACAGGCCGAAGAGGTAATTGGATACAACGGCGTCGACGTCCTGAGGGGCGCAGCCGCCGGCGGCGCACTCGAGATAGGCGCATAAAAAGGCGGCGAGGGGGTGCTCCGAGAGCGAGCGGCGCTCGTCAACGTAATAGGGTATGTTGTACTGCGAGAACACGCGCGCGAGCGCGGGACGGTAGCCGTCCACGTCGGCGAGCATCACAGATATCCTGTAGTACCGCTCACCTCCGTCCGTCACAAATTTTTTTATCGACGCCGCAATAAATTCAAGCTCGCGCTCGGGAGTGTCGGCCTCAAACACATGCACCCTGTGAGAAAATACGCCCTCCTCGTGGAAACAGCGCGGGTCGAACAGGTTCTGCCGTATGCGCTCGGCCTCGGGAATGAGCCCGGACTTCACCGTCACAGTGCGGCAGCCGCCGAGGCCCGAGGAAAAGCCGTCGAACTGAGCGGGCGCCTCGTTGGCATAAATATCGGGCGCACCGCCCACGAATATGCCGCAACAGTTTGCGGCTGTGCGCATGCACGCCTTTACACACTCCGAAACTGTGCCGGTGAACGCCTGAAAACCAAGGAAAACAACGTCGGCGCCTATTATTTTGTCGCTCTTTTCAATTATACCGGGAAGCAGGCGCAGATACACGTTTCTGTCCAGCCTGCCGCTCTCCTTTAAAAAGGCGGTATATTCTTCGTAGATGAGCGCTATATCTTTAAGTTTATCTGAAAGCATGCCCCCCGCGGGCGCGGCGGCGATATCTTCGGGCGAGATGCCCGAGGAATAGAGGAGGGCAATCGTATCGTACAGCGAGCGGGCTGCAGCCGAAGCGGACAGCCGCCGAAATAAGCGCAGATTTTCCCTGTTGCGCTCTGTTATGCCTCGTATTGCTATCGCCGAGCCCTGGCTGGAGAGTATCTTCTCCTCCCCCGTCCGCTCGGACGAGAGGAAGCGCGCAAATGTATATACCGAGGCGCTGAAAGTGCCTCCCACCGCTGCGCAAACGGCCCGTTCGGCCACGAGCGTCAGCCTGTCCTCGCAGAATATCACCGTGCGGCGGCCCAGGGCCTGGTTATTTTTCACATATTTTCCGAGCTCGCCGAGCGCCTCGTTCAGCGTGGGAGCTATCACAGAGAGGTTCATATACCCATTATAGCACACCAAATGAGGATTTTTAATTATTTTAGCGGTATTTTAAGTGCAAAAGTTTTTACAATTGGCAAATAATGTGTTATACTTAACAAAGATTATAATCCGGAACACAAGTTAAAACTCTTAAAATTTGGTAAAATATATGAAGAAAACGGCAAAAATCATAGTCGCAACGGCCGCCTGCGCCTGCCTTGTCGGCGCATCGGGCTGCGCCGCGGCGACCAACTCGCTCTCTGTAGACTCATACTGGTATATAGACACCTTCGAGGGCATACAGCGCACGTCGGTGCTCGACGACGAAGAGAACGCAAACCGCACGGCCGAGGTCCTGTTATATGAACTCAACTTCGAGCAGCCTGAAAACGGCAACGCCGCCTACCGCGTGGAATACTATACCGACAGCGAAAACTTTGACGAGGGCGATAACGCCCACTACTTCAAGACGACTTTCTACGCAAAACACTTTGACTGGAGCACGGACACCAACGAAAAATACACGCTTACGGCAAACGACATAAACGCCATGCCCGAGGAGGACCAGCAGAGGATAACCGACGGCACGCAGGAAGTTTTGTATGTGCTGGAGACCGAAATGCGCGTGAGCGGAAGATATGTATTCGGCGGAGCCGATACAGAAGCAACCGCCGAAAACAGCGTGGAATTTTCGGACTATATGATAACGACGACATACTTCCGCTCGGCGAGAAATTCGCTTGAGCCTGTGTACAGCAAACAGAAGGTACACACTACCTCCCCTGCAATGCTTGCCCCCGCCGCTCCCGAAGACATGTGCCGCCAGTTTGAATATTCTTATGAAGTTTTTTACAACTTCGACTGCACCGAGGCGACATACACCTACACCGAACATTATTCCGATGACGAGCGCTCTGATCCGGAGGAATACACGGTGGGCGGGCTGAACAATACGGGCTATACGCTGTTCGACAACAACTCGCTCTACACCGCGATACGCGGCATGAGCCTTTCGGAGAATTTCGGGACGACCCTGAGCCTGTTCACGCCCGCAAACTACGGCGTGTTCAACGTGAATGTGACGGGCGGCGCGCAGGGCGAACTCGACCTTGAGGCCGACGCCGACATAATTAGCGCGCTTACTTCGGCATACGGGGAATTTGATATCCCTCCTGCAGAGGAAAACGGCGACAGCACCGATAACGGCGAAGACGGCACGCAGGAGACCGAGGAACACAGCTATATATATTACAATCCGGCGTATATAACGGCGGCGAGCGAGTTGCACGGCACCACGCAGACGGCGTGGTTTGCGGCGGTGAACATCTCCGATTCAAACGGCAACACATTGAGCGACGAGGACAACAACGTTTACAGGGCGACGATGCTCCGCCTCACCGTACCTGTAAGCTACAGCCTGGGCACAATTGAATACAGGCTTGCCGAAGTCGTCAGCGTGCTGGGCGGACAGGCGTAAAATAACTTGGATCACACTATTTAAATGTTAAACAATACCTCCTTTTAATAGGGGCGGGGCGCGCAAGATAATCTTGCGCGCCCCGCTTACTTTATATTTGTGAAAAACTTCACTCCTTAAAACACGAAAAAAATCTGTGCGCGGACCGCGCTGAATTTTCGTGAACTGCTTATTTTGTTATTACATTCTGAGGTTTGCCGCTCAAAAACGCCCTTATGTTATCCGCAACGATGCCCACAAGGCGGGTGCGCGTCTCCTTCGGACCCCACGCTATATGAGGCGTTATGATGCAGTTTTTGGCTCCGAAGAGCGGACAGTCCTTACGCATGGGCTCCGCAGAGAGCACGTCAAGGCAGGCCCCCGCAATGCGTTCGGCGTTAAGCGCGTCGGCAAGCGCCTGCTCGTCGGCAAGCGCACCGCGGGCTGTATTGATTATGACCGCAGTGGGCTTCATGAGCGCGAGGGTGCGCGCGTTTATTATATTTGCCGTCTGCCCGTTCAGCGGGCAGTGGAAAGATAAAAAGTCGCTGCGGGAAAATATCTCGTCCCGGCCGACAAGCTCGTACGGACAATCTTCGGGAACGGACCGGGTATGCACTATAACGTTCATACCGAAGCCCTCGGCCGCGCGCGCCACCGCCCTGCCTATGCTGCCGAAGCCGTATATGCCCAATGTCTTGCCGCAAATTTCCGTCATCGCCCACGGAAAGTAGCAGAAAGTGCCGCTCTTTATCCAGTC
>ERZ1643250.2660-NODE-2660-length-13148-cov-7.358665_pt1 | contig 13148 bp, 12 predicted proteins | sample MGYA00579262_ERZ1643250 | MGnify/ENA primary metagenome ERZ1643250 (study PRJEB29033, sample SAMEA4952265) | chicken gut metagenome | biome: Broiler Chicken; feature: Gastrointestinal Tract; material: Caecum | place: Ireland | collected 2018 | study: Broiler...
CTTTTAAAGCAAAGTTAAAGCATTCGGCCACTCTTTTAAAACCAAGTGGCCTGATTCAAAAGATTTTCCCTGCAAGCCAATGTAAACTATGCGCCATTATTTTTAAATTGGCGCAATACAACCTAACGCAAGTTTAATGTGAAAAAATTCAAATTGAGTGACAGATTAAAAATGCCTATATTTTGTGTATATTAAACTAAAATTAATTTTAGCATATAAAAAGAATAATTTCAAGTATTTAAACAGAATTTTGTTTCACTTCACTCAATTTTTATTATACCGTCACGACGTTCTAAAATAATTAAACACTTCGTAAAATGCGCAAATTTGCAAAAAATATACTTTGCGCCTTGATTTAATTTTACCAATTTATGTTTCACGGGAAACATTCAACCAAATTTTTTAGTAAAATATTGTTTCACGTGAAACGTAAAACGCGGGATTTTTCTTAATATTGTGGAAAAAATTTAATAAATGATGTGGATAAATATTTTACAGGAAAAATTTTACTGTGGATAAAGTGGAAAAAATCACCTGAAAACACTGAAATTAAGGCAAAATTTAAAAAATATGATAGGCTTAGCAGCAAAATATGCCTTGATTGTGAATTAAACAGACAATATATCAAGAAACAATGTAATTGCGCATAAAATACATAATGTTTAATTGTTGATAAATTGTGGATAAAAAATTTAAATCAATATAGAAATTAAGTAAAAGAAAGAGCGCATTTAACGTTCAGCGCAACTAAATTCGATTAGCGCTAAAAAATAATAAAGTTACAGCTGTCTGACAAAAGCATTACTTTATATTATTAAAAGCGAAACATGGCAGCAAAAATGCCAAAAAAGTCGTTTGAATATAAATATCAGGCGAGTTATCCACAATTCAACACTGTTTAATTCAAAAAAATCGGGTTATACCTTTACGAAATCTGCAGAAAAGACGACTATAAATATACACGGCCAATTATTTTGCCAAGGCAAATATATACTTGCGCCATATAATTTAACGTGACGCAAAGAAGTTTATTTGCAATACAAGTTATATAAAAACAAACTGCTTTGGCCGATTCTTCCGAATGAATAACGCTGCTGCAAAAAAAGGTTATACACACTATACGAATATAATTCAACACAAAAAAAGTATTGAACAAAGATGGTATTCAAACTTAACTAACAAGTCAATTCAGCCACAAAGAATTAATGCAGGTAAATAATTGCCGCCGATTAAATGGAAGAGTTCAGAAATAGCTGCCCAGGAATGAAGAATTGAAAGACGGAACGGCGGAACGCCAAGGATACAAGGACATTGACTATATCGCATGCGGCTTAGCATTAAAAATAAGGCATGAAATGGGACTTAGCACACAAAAATGAAGGTGCGATATGGGTTTAAAATTATGGTCTGTGATTAAAATTATAAATAAAACTTTGAATTTTATGCATGTTTTAACTATAAAACTTGTAATTATAAATATTTTGCGAACAATTATTGCACATAAAATAGTGTATATATATTAAGTAAACCAAAGATTATGGCACTTTTACACTATAAAACGGGCAAAATACGGTATAAAACGGGCAAATTCTGGCAAAAATCAGTCAGCAAATAAATTTTAAGGAGCAGTTAGGGTTAAAAAATGCAAGTTTGGGAGGGTTAAGACCCAAAAAATGAAGCTCTTGCGACCTTTAACGACAAAAAATGCAAACTGAGTACTCGTTTAATTTATATAACAGCCTCGCTCCAAGCGGAACGGTGCTGGCCCTCAAAAAAATAATGCCGCAGTCTGATAATCTTCCCGTAGTTTTGTGTATAGGAAGCGACCTGTCGGTGGGCGACAGCCTGGGACCTATCGTCGGAACAAAACTTAAAGAAAAACTGAAAGGGCTGAACTGCTATGTTTACGGAACGCTTTCAAAACCAATCACTGCGCATGAGGTGAGATATATGAACGACTTTTTAAAACTCACCCACCCGAACGGCCCGATTATTGCAATCGATGCGGCAGTAGGAGCCGCAGGCGACATCGGGCTTATCAAAATTGCAAAACGCGGCGTAAAACCCGGGAGCGGAGCAAATAAGCGCCTCGCGAGAGTGGGGGACATATCTATAATCGGAATCATAGCCGAAAAGTCGGTATTCAACTTTTCGATACTGTCTGCCACGCGGCTGAACATAGTTTACCGCATGGCGAACATCATCTCCGACGGGGTAGCAACTTTTATTATGGACAGCCTGCAAAATAAAATTATTGAAAGCGATATAAAACAGTTTCCCAAGTCAGCAGGGTTTTAATCACAAAAGTTACGCAGCAGCCGGAGAATACCTGTATAAGCTGAGATGCATGAATAAATAATGTTGCAAACAGGCTAGTTTGCGCAAACTTATAAAGGAAGAGGCGGCCGCCATAAGCTTCCGTTAATGGTGCGGCGGAATAAACTTTTTGACCGGCTCAAACAAAAATGCCGCCGAATGGAGAAGTATATGAAACGACACCTGCGTTACATTTTGCTGTTTTTGCTCTTTTAAAACTCCATGGCACGGAGCTGAAAAACTAAAACAACCGGCGCATGATTTTAAGACTATAACTATTTTTAAAATTACTGCTAATCAGATAACAATAAATAAAATTTAAAAATATGTGTAATTAAAAAATATTAATTTATAAATTAAAAAAATATTATTTTTTAAATATAATTAAACAAGGACGGCCCGTATATTAAATTACAGGCCGTCTTTTATTAAAATAAAAATTAAATTAAAATTAAAATATGATATAATACGGTAAGGAGAAAATTATGATAAATACAGATAAATTGCTTGAATTATTTATTAAAAATTTACATTTAATTTTCGGCGAAAAAATAATATTTATCGGGTTACAGGGCAGTTATGCCCGCGGAGAGGCGACCGAAAACAGCGATATAGACGTAGTGATAATTTTGGATAAACTTACATTTGAAAATTTAAAAAGCTACGGCAATATGCTTGATTCAATGCCTGAAAAGCATTTATTCTGCGGCTTCATCTCGGGAAAAGAAGAACTTGAAAAATGGGCAGACTACGATATTTTTCAATTTTATCACGACACAAAGGCGATAGATGGCAACCTTGATTTTATAAAACACAGAGCCGATAAAAATGCCGCAAAAAAGGCAATACACAGCGGCGCCTGCAATATTTATAACGCCTGCATTCATAATTTTCTGCACGAAAAAAGCGGCGAAATTTTAAAGCATTGCTATAAAGCCGCGATATTTGTAATTCAGGCGCTCATATACCATAACAAAGGAATTTATTTAAAGACTAAAAAACAACTATTTAACGAGGCGGATATTGCAGAAAAAGAAATTATAAAAACGGCGGCAGAACCTGATAATTCCGGTTTTGAATATGCAAGTAAAATTCTTATTGAATGGTCGGAAAATTTAATTTTAAATTATTCGGAATAAATCTTGCCATTTATTCTATACGTGATATAGACATCCATAACTCTCACAATCCCCCCTTTACTTCCCCCCCTTTACACAAGGGGGGCTCGGGTAAGGCGTCCCTTTTACACAAGGGGGCTCGGGTAGGGCGTCCCTTTTACACAAGGGACACGGAATGAAAGACTTTCACACTTTTATATAAAGGAGGCAAGTGACCACTGATTCCCCTGCCACAATTTTTCATCGTCAATATTTATGATTACCCCACGACTATACCGTATCAATATAAAAAAATCCGAAAGAGAGCATATTCTTTCGGACTTTTACAATTTTTATCGCTATATACGCAAAAACACGCTGAAAAATTCAGTTAATTGCGGCATATATACGGGTCAATTTAAATTTCGATAACCTTCAGGCCCGTTTTTTTGGCATAGTTTACCGTATAAAAAGTGCCGCCGCTGTTCTTCCTCAGATAGCAGACGAGAACGGAAGAATTATCGGCCATATATCTGTCGCGCGCAAACATGCAGTAGCGGTTATATTTTTCGGCAAAAACGCGTTTTTCGTCGCAATATCTGAGAATGTTCTCGTACCTCTCCCTGTCGGACGAAGAAAAATAATCGGCCTGCCCTTCGTAAGGTATGCATGCTACGAGCTTAACGCCGTATTTTTCTTTGAATTTTAATACCGTTTCAGCCGCGGCCAGGTCGAATCCGCGCGCCATTCCGCACAAAAAAGTATCGGTTCCGCGCTTTATCAGGCTCTCCACCACCCTCTCCAAAAGGGCGCGGTCGAAGTCGGCGTCAAGTTCGCGGTGCCCCGAAAAGGAACAGGCATTATCTCTCAAAGCGGATTTTTCCTCTCTTTGCCCTGTCCGCGCGGATATTTCGCGGGAGTGGGCCTTATTTTTTTATATACGGCGAGCGTGCGCGCCCCAAAGCCTTGCGGAAGGTCGTAACTGTCGGTGCAGACGAGCTCCATTCCCAGAATTTTGGCTGCGTTTGCGGCCTCTTTTATTTCGTCTCCTGCCTCGCCTTTATACGCGATAAATATTCCACCCACCTTTACGAGCGGAGCGCAGTATTCGAGCAGGGTATTCAGCCTCGCCACCGCCCTCGCGCAGCACGCTCCGAACTTTTCGCGGTAAATTCCCTTTCCCGCGTCTTCTGCGCGCGCGTTCACAACCTCCACGCCCGAAAGAGCAAGCTCGCCAGCGGCGTACTTTAAAAACGCGCACTTTTTTCCGACGCTCTCAAAGAGAGTAAATTCAAGGTCGGGACGGCAGATTTTGAGCGGAAGCGAGGGGAATCCCCCGCCCGAGCCGACTTCCGCCACCGACTCGCCGCAGGGAAAGTATTTCTCTCCCGCAAGGCTGTCCCATACGTGCTTGATAAAGAACTCCTCCCTGCCCGTGATGGCGGTGAGATTTACCTTTTCGTTATAGTCTTTTACGAGCCCGTAAAACCTCTCAAGCAGCCCGTCTGCGCCCTCAGGCGGCACAAAATCATTTCTGTAATTCAAAAATTCACCTTAAAAAGTTGATAACATGTTTGATAACTTTATCCGTCTGTTCCAGATTATACCATTATTTTGCGGCATTTTCAACCGTTCTGAGCACTTTTTGCGGCATTTTATCAGAATTGTGAAACTGTAAATAACTTTATCAACACATGTGCAGAATTGTGGATAACGCCTTTTTCCGATGCGAAAAAATACATATTCATGCAAAATCCGCACCCGTCCGACATACTCCGCCGCGCTTTAATTCAACTTTTCCCCCGGTTTATCAACAGCTTTCCCACAGAGTTATCCACCCAAAATTTCACAGCGCTCATACGCGAAAAAAGCTCATTTAACTTGCTTTTTACCTCATTATTTGATATTATATTGCTGTAACAGCCGGAAGACGGCGGAGATTTGAAGAGTTATCCATAATTCCACCGCCTCTATTAATAATACTAAACCTATTTACTTTAATAAACAAGAATAAAACATAGAGAGAGGGATACAATGAAAGTCGTTTGCGAAGGAATAAATCTGTCGGAGGCAGTTCTCAAAGTAGTAAAGGCCTGCGCCGTAAGGACAACCGTGCCCATTCTGGAATGCGTAAAGCTCACCGCTCACAATGACGAGCTCACGCTCTCGGCCACCGACGGCGAAATTTCCATTCAGAAAACAATAAAGGCGGAAGTTTACGAGGAAGGCGAAACGTGCGTTCCCGGAAGATATTTTTCCGACTTCATCAAAAAGCTCGAGGGCGTTCAGATAACGCTCTCGGTCGAGGCGGGCAGGATGGAGATTGCCTATGCCGACTCGCAGTCGTACCTTCAGGTGCTCTCTGCGGAAGATTTTCCCAAAATAAGCACCGATATCAGTGAAAACAGCTTCAAAATGGCGGCCGCCGACCTCAAAAAGGTTATAAACGCCACTTCCTTCTGCTGCGCCACCGACGATTCGCGCCCCAATTTAAAGGGCTGCCAGTTCGTAATTTCCGGCGGCAAGGTGTGCGTGACCGCGCTCGACGGTTTCAGGCTGGCGACAATCACCGCGCCCGTAACTTCGGCTACCGCGGATATGGACATAATCTGCCCCGCGCGCACGCTCAACGAGATAGAGAAGATGATTCCCGCCGAGGGCGAGACCGAAATTTTCGTACAGAGGGGAATGATTCTCGTCTCCGTCGACGACACCGTGCTCACTTCCAGACTGTACGGCGGCGAGTTCATCAAAAAGGAGAACATAATTCCCAAAAACTTCTCCACCGTCGTAACCGTCGACAAGGCTGCGCTTAAAAGCAGCATCGAGAGGGCGGCGATTTTAGTCCGTTCGGATAAAAACAGCCTGATAATCTTCGATATTTCCGCGGGACGCATTGAAATTTCGTCCAATTCCGAAATAGGCAACGTGCAGGAGCCCGTAAAGGCCGAAGTAGAGGGGCACGACGTGAGGATTGCCATGAACTCTAAGTTCATAACCGAGGCGGTCGGCGCGCTCGAAGAGGACAGGATAACACTCTCCCTCAACAGCCAGGTTCAGCCGTTTATATGCTGCAACGCCGAAAATAAAGACGTGCTCTACTTAATTTTACCCGTAAGAACGGCAAATAACGCCTGACTTTAAGGCAAATTGCGTTCAATAACGCTTGACTAAACTTAAAATTTGATTGTATAATTGACAATAGCGTAAAAGACAAAAAAAACAGCACGGGTTTGCAATCCGTGCTGTATGGTAATTTAAAAAAACAAAACTAAAAAACGGAGATAAAAAAATGAAACGTACTTATCAGCCCAAAAAGAGACAGAGAAGCAAAGTTCACGGCTTCAGAAAGCGCATGGCGTCGAACGCCGGCAGGAAGGTTCTGAAGAGAAGAAGAAACAAGGGCAGAAAGCATCTTTCGGCGTAACGCCCTGTTCACGAAAAATCTTTTGCCTGCGGCAAAATCTTTTTCCGTGAGATAAAAATCTGGTCGTAACAAGGCTTAACGGCGGAAATTAATCCCGCCTTGCCTTGTTTCGGCGTTATTTCTTTAAAAATTTTATCGGGGAAACGGCTTTTCCTCTGTAAAATTTTTAATGCTCGCGCCGGCTCGCTAAATCTTACTGCGGCAAACCCGCCTTGCGGCGTTAATTATTCTTATATTTGCACGATACGGCGCTAACGGAGTGTTTTAATTGAAATACGCAAGGCTTAAAAAAAACACCGACATACAGCGGCTGTTCAAAAGAGGGAAGAGAGTGTTTTCGAATGCTCTCTCTGCCGTATATGTACCTGCCGACGGACTTAAAATGGCGGTAATCGTGTCGAAAAAGCACGGAAAAGCCGTAAAGCGGAACAGAATAAAGAGGCTCGTCCGGCAGGCGTTTTACAATACCTGCGCTCTCGTTCCGTGCGATATGGCAATAATAATAATGCCGAAAGTCGCTGCAGAATACTCGCTCAAAGGCTTTGAAAGTTCGCTTAAAAGCTGCTACAAAAAAATGCAATGTACGCGCGCATAAAGAGGATATACAAAAAATTGAGGCGCACGGTGTTCAAACCGTATATAAAGATGCTGTGCATGCGCCTTATAGTGTTTTACCAGCGCTATCTTTCGCGCGGGACGTGCATGTTCACGCCTACCTGTTCGGAATATACCCTCCGTTCGATAAACAACAACGGCGTGATTTTGGGGATAATTCTCGGCGCGTGGAGAATTCTGCGCTGCAATCCCTTCACCAAGGGCGGGTACGACCCCGCTTTTGAAAATTTTTTTAAGGTAAGGTGGGTGCTTTAACCCCGCTTTAAAATTTTAAAAATGAATTTATTGGCAAATATTTCCGACGGATTCATAAGCTTCATGGTCAAGCAGATAGAATCCATCGATTTAAACTGGATAGGCGATATAATCAAGTGGCTTATCGAAGGCGTCGGCATAACGGCGGTGGGCATAATCATCTTCACCCTCGTTTTAAAGACGATAGTTATGCCGCTCGACGTATTCTCCAAGTTCAAAACCAAAAAGCAGTCGCTGATTATGGAGCGTATGCGCCCGCAGATGGAAAAGCTGCAAAAGCAGTACGCCAACGACAAGAACATGTATAACCAGAAGGTTATGGAGCTGTATAAAAAGAACGGCTACTCGATGCTGGGCATATGCCTGCCGACCATAGTCTCTCTCGTTATATTCATGGTAGTGTTCAGCCAGTTCTCCACCTATTCGCAGTACGCCAACCTCGAGCTGTACCGCGGAATGGTTGACGCCTATAACGGCGTTGCGGCAAACTACGTTTACGACGATTCCGATTCGGGCAGCGACGGCTTTCTCATCGAAAGCACCGACAGCGACGGCGAAGTCGTTTACCGCGTCGATTTCGACAGGTTCGAAACTTACTACAACGCCCATATGACCGCAGAAATCGACGACAGCTACGAAGATTATATAGCCGGCTACGACAGCGACGGCGACGGTCAGCTCACCGAGAACGATATGTTCAGGGCGGTTAAAAACTATATGGCGGGATTTGCGCGCCAGGCGGCCGCCGACTATTACCACGCCGAAAAACAGGGCTTCATATGGGTGGGCAATATCTGGTATCCCGACTCTATGCTCAACAGGGAAGTGCCCAGTTTCGATAATTTTGTATCTTCGCTCTCGAGGGCGAGCAACCTCTCCAATTACGAGGAATCGTATAACGAAGTTACGGCCTATCTCACTGCCGAAAAAGAAGCTTACAACGGCTATTTCGTGCTCATAGTGCTCGCGATAGGCATGATGTTCCTCTCGCAGTTCGTCACCATGCGCATGCAGAAGGGAATGAACGAGCTCGGCACGGTAGACGGCAGCGGCAAGCGCACGAACAAATGGCTGCTCATTTTAATGCCCATAATCTACGGTATTTTCTCGTTCTTCTACAGTGCGGCGTTCTCCATATACATGGTTGTAAACACGACGTACAGCTTTCTGACGACGATTATCGTAAACAAGGCGCTCGACAGAAAGTTCAAAAAACTCGAAGAGAGGCAGGAGCTCGACAGGTACCTGCATAAATCGGTCAAGACGGATAAGGGCAGAAAGGCAAAAAGAAGATAATCCGCGATAAGGAGTAGAATATAATGGAAGAAAGCATGGAAAACGTATTTACCGGCAAAACGGTGGAAGAGGCCGTTGCAGAGGGGCTTAAAGCTTTGGGCATAACCGGGGAGCAGGCAGAGATTACCGTGCTCGAAGAGGGCAAAAAGAAGCTCTTCGGTTCGATAAAGGCAAAGGTTCAGATAGTTAAAAAGGCCACCGACGGCGAGCGCGCCGCGGCGTTTATCGACGGACTTTTAAAAATACTCAAAATACCCGCTTTCAACGAAATCGTCTCCGACGACGAAAAAGTGGAGATTGAGATAAAAACGACCAACACCTCGGCGGTTATAGGCCGCAGGGGCGAAGTGCTCGACGCCATTCAGTGTATAGCCGGCGCGGTTGCAAATATCGGCAGGGAAGAGTACAGAAGAGTTGTCGTCGACTGCGAAAAATATCGTGCCCAGCGCGAAGAAAAGCTTAAAGCGGTAGCCGTTGCAAAGGCGGCAAAGGCGGTTGAAAAGAAGAGGCGCGTGGCATTGGAGCCCATGAGCCCCTACGAGCGCCGCGTCGTTCACTCCGTTCTCGCCTCCAACGAAGAGGTAACCACCATATCCGAGGGCAAAGAGCCCATGCGCAGGGTGGTAATCATACCCAACAACGAGGTTCCTTTCGAGCGCAAGGAGAGGAATTTCAGCCGCGGCGGCAGGCAGTTCAACCGCGATAAGCGCGAAGGAGACAGAGGCGAGCGCAAATTCGGCGACAGGAAGCCCGGCGGCAGACAGTTCAACCGCGACAAGCGCGAAGGCGACAGGCGCGAGAGGGGCGAAAGGGACAACAGAAACTCCCGTCCTCCCCGCAGTTCCGCTCCCCGCGGCAAAAAGCAGATATTTTTGGGGACGTATCTGGGAAATAGCGGCGCCTCTAACTCCAAAGATGAGGATAAAGAGTAACAAAAACTTCATATAAACTTCGCAATACTGTGTTGCGCTCCGCTTTCCTCGGATCACGTACGCCCAAAGTACGCTCCCCGTCGTAAATGCTCGCGCGCCTTGTCTTGCTCGTTTCTCTGAAGTTTTGATGGGCGTGTATAATGCGGCAGAAAAATGCTCGCGCGCCGACTTGCCCCCCTTGTGTAAAGGGGGGACTGAGCAAAGCGAAGAGGGGGGATTGTACCCCGCTGATATGGATAGAAAACACAACAAGGCGCTCGTAAAATATGCCTCTAAGCTCCGCAAGGAGATGACAAAGGAAGAAAGGCATTTGTGGTATGATTTCCTACGTTGCTATCCTGTAAAGTTTCTCCGTCAAAAGATACGGAATAACTGTTGTAAGAATATCAAATTTAGATATAATTAATAATTTTGAGGGTGTTTGCGTTTACATAGACAGTTTAGTAAATGATTTACGCAAGTAACAATCCCTCAGACGGCTTCGCCGCCAGCTCCCTTTACACAAGGGAGCCTGTGACGCGGATTAAAGCCCCCTTTGCTTAAGGGGGAACAGCGAGCAAAGCGAGTGAAAGGGGGATAGAGTTCTAATTAATCATTGCATTATTTGCAAAATTCTATCCTTCCGTCACGGTCTCACTCCGTTCGTCCGCGCCACCTCCCCTAAGCAAGTGGAGGTTATATTGCGGCGATATTATTTCCTCACTACCACTCATTCCCAAAAACAATCAACTCAATTTTCACCGCCGCAACAGCGGCGTGAATCGGAAGGTTTTCGGCTCAACACTTCCATATAAAAAAACCGAAGGAGAATACTGACTAAGTATTGTTCGGGACGGTTCTGTGCCGTCCCGATTTTTTGTTGTTCGGGGCATATGTGCGCCCCTTTTGTACATTTTTACCTGAACAGAAAAATACTGCGCCGTAGTCAGCAAAAAAAGATGAAAAATTTACTCAAAAGCATTGCGAACGACTTTTCGCATTGGGACTCCAAGATGATTTGCCGCGCAGGCGTCATCGCAGCGCTGTATGCCGTTATAACGTGGCTCTTCGGCCTCGGCGGCGGGCTTGCCTACGGGCCGTTTCAGATAAGGCCGACCGAAGCATTTACCATTCTGCCACTCTTCTTTCCCGAAAGCGTGCCCGCGCTCTATATCGGCTGCATACTCGCAAACTTCTTCTCGTCGTACGGTGTACACGATATCTTTCTCGGAAGTCTGGCCACGCTGTTCGCCGCGTTCTTCACATATATCTGCGGCGTGGTGTTCAAAAACCACGTTCTCAAAGTGGGTATCGGCGGCATATTCCCCATCGTTTTAAATGCGTTTATAGTTCCCGCCGTTTGGATACTTGCAGGCTCAACCGACGTCGTTTACTGGGTTTCTGTCGGCTCGATGGCGCTCACCGAGGCTGTATGGGTGTACGCGCTCGGCATACCTCTCTATATCGCCGTGTTAAAGCTGCGCGAAAGGGGAGTAAAGGTGTTCACCTCTCCCGTACATGTCCGCGCCGCAGCGGCAAACTCTTCTGCCGCAGGTTCTGTGCATGAGAGCAAGCCCGACGAAGATATCAACAAAAACAATTGACATAATTGTGGATAAAATGTGGATAAGTTGATAAAATTGCCCGCCGCGCAGTTAAAAATCTGCGCGGTGGGCAATTTAAATTTATAAATAACGCCGAATTATTCACAATTTTTTAATTTCAGTATTGAATAACTGCAGTTTTAATGTATAATATTTATACAGTAAAATTTAAGGGAGGAATTTATGAAGGCTATAAAATTTATGCTCCTTGGGCTCGGACTCATATTCACGGCGCTCTTTTGCATAATTGCCGCGCGCGAATATGCCGTCGGGCTGGTGTTCGGGCTGATATTTCTGATAGGCGGACTCGCCCTTATGGTGCTCGGCTTTTTGGGCGACTGGAGCGAAATAAAGGAACTCGGCAAGGCAAAATCTCAACAGAGCGGCGATACAAAAGTTGAGGAAAATAAAGCCGAAAATTCTGAAAACGGCGAAAGAACGGAATAATTATTTTGCAATAGTTGGGGCATATCCCCGTTCCGATTTATTAAAAATTTAAATAAATGTATAATACAAAAGTGGAATTGATTAAGCAAAGGCTTAAATACGAAATAGATAATTGCGGGCTTACTAAGGCAGAGATAGCAAAGCGTGTAGGGGTATCGTCTGAAATGATAACGCAGTACGTAACTACCAAAAAACTGCCGAAGTTAGATAGCTTTGCAAGATTATGCAAAGCTATAGATGTTTCTGCCAACTATATTCTCGGACTTGAAGATTAAGCAGTTTCAACTGTGCGGCAAATTGCATGGCACATAAAAACGGCGCGCGCGGAATTTTCCGCGCGCGCCGTCTTTTAACTATTAAGACTGCTTTTAACTATTAAAGCCGCTGTTTTATTATAAAATTTGCTTTATTATTCCGTTATCGCTTTGTTATCTTCGTGTCGCTCTGCACGGGAAAAGTTTTTCCCTTCTTGCCCTTCTTTTTTATATCGTCGGGCGAGCAGCCGAGGATATCGGGTATAAAGTCGAGCGTCATGTCCCCGCCGTCTGTCAGCACGATTACGGCTACAATCGCCGCCACGGCAAATACCGAGTAGGAGGAGAGCGCAAGCGCGCGTATCAGTCCGTGCACCCCGCCCGCGCCCGAGATTATGGCGAATATGAACGACGCCGTCATAAGCATATAGTAGCCGAAAGTCGAAACGAACGTTGTCGTCGTGAATATCACAACGAGTATGTACGCGACGGCGGATATCCCCAGCCAGATAAAAAAGAACGGGGTAATGTGCCGCGAAATAAAGGGAATGAGGCAGAGCAGGAAGAATATCCACAGGTATGCAATGCAAGCAAGGCATACGAAAAACATTGTCAAAAAGCTGTTTTCCAGCCCGCGGAGCTCGTACCAACCGCGTATGCAAAGCCCCAGCGCGACCGAATTTGCGGCAAAACAGGCAATATTTACGGCGCTGCGCCCCTTTACGGCAAACGCCAAAACGCCGCTTGCCACGAGCGCCGCGACGCCCACACCGACGTACACCCAGCCGAGATATTCGTAGTCGCTCTCCACAAAGCCGAAGAGGTAGGCTATAAGCGAGGCGACGAGCAAAAACACCAGCGCCGCCGCAGAGACGAGCAGTACTTTTTTAAGTTTATTGTTCATTTTCTCTCTTTTTGCACGGATA
>ERZ1643250.2661-NODE-2661-length-13142-cov-63.566211_pt1 | contig 13142 bp, 15 predicted proteins | sample MGYA00579262_ERZ1643250 | MGnify/ENA primary metagenome ERZ1643250 (study PRJEB29033, sample SAMEA4952265) | chicken gut metagenome | biome: Broiler Chicken; feature: Gastrointestinal Tract; material: Caecum | place: Ireland | collected 2018 | study: Broiler...
GGAGGAAGTGGCAGCGGAATTGCGGGTGTCAAAGTCAAAAGCCTACCAGATTGTGCGGGAACTGAACGCAGAATTACAGAAACAGGGCTATCTGACGGTGGCGGGACGTGTGAACGCTACATTTTTTCACAAAAAAGTCTGTTACAGCGATTAAGCGGAAAGGAGATGATTTGAATGGCTGTATACAAAGACAATGCTACGGGAACGTGGCGGGTAATCTATCGCTTCACGAACTGGAAGGGGGAACGGAAGCAGACACAGAAACGGGGATTTGCTACGAAACGGGAAGCGCAAGCATGGGAGCATGAGGTCATGCTGAAACAGAACTCAAAGTTGGATATGACTTTTGCCAGCTTTTTTGAGGTTTACGAAGCCGACAAGAAACAGCGCGTCAAGGAAAGCACATGGGAATCCAAAAGCCATGTAATTCGCACAAAGATTTTACCGTATTTTGGGAATCGGAAGATAGCGGAGATTGAGGCAAAGGACGTTATCGCATGGCAGAATGAACTTATGGCGTACCGGGATGAGAAAGGAAAGCCTTATTCATCTGACTATCTGAAAACCATACACGCTCAGCTAACGGCGATTTTCAATCATGCTGTGAACTTTTATAACCTGCCGTACAATCCGGCAAGACGGGCAGGAACAATGGGAAATGAGGTTCCGAAAGAAATGAATTTCTGGACGAAAGAGGAATATCTGAAATTCTCCGAAGCCATGATGGATAAGCCACGTTCCTATTATGCCTTTGTCTAAAGGGACAACATTTCATACAAAAATAGGGCATTGAAAAGAAGGCATATTTTCCTGCCAAGTCTTTGAAATGCCTTGTTTTATGGGGATTTTTAAGAAATCGAGGACGGATTTTCAAAATTGCAAATGAGAAAAAATTTGTGGCTCAAATGGATATAACCAATCTTAATCTTGTTATATCCATATTACGCACCCCCTTCGGGACGCTTGATTTAGGAAAAGGCGGAAACGCTAAAAAGTATAAAAGAGAAAAAAATATTCATTATAGTAGAGAACAATTTAGCGCCAACCATATTTTGATTTTTATGGGTGGCGCTTCTTGGCTATTCAGGTTCAAATGCTTCATTGCAGTCGGCGCATATTACATTTACTCGGCGGGTGGCCCAGATGATGGTGCCGCAGCAGGGGCATGTATATTTGATACTGCGGTTTTGAGATTTCTTACTGCCGCCCTTGCTTGTCCCGGTGGTCTGTAGGCGGCTGGCGTGGATGCTGTCGCTGCCTAAAGTTTCTTTGATCCAGTCTCCGGCTTCCGGAGATAGGGTGGTTATTGTCCAGCCGTATTTGGGATGCTTTTCAATATGGAGGCCGTGAGTTTCGGCGGTAGCTTTGAATTTCAGGTTGTGGTAATAGCCGTTATTGCTTACATCCTGGATGCCATGTACGATATTATAGAGGTGTGCCATTTCATGGAGCAGGGTTGCGGCGAGTTCGGAAATGGGGCGATCCAGGTATTCGGCGCAGAGGTTGATTTCACGATATTTTTCTCCGTTGGCGTTCCATATTTCATGGATGCTGCACCAGCCATAGGCTCCGCGTCCGCCGTCCGGGGATACGGTAATAGCCGGACGGGTGAGCGCATTATGATAAAAATACTGGTTGAACAGGTCGAACATTTCCTCGGTTTTCTTTACTATCTGAGATATTTGTAGCATATTTGCGTCCTCCTTAAAGATATGTTTTATTTCTGTGAGTGACAGCTTACATATTTTCGGTTGAAAAGCAAGCTCAAAGATTCTTAAAACATTTCTTTTTCCTGGGAACGGCAAAGCCCCGCCGGGGCGGGGCTGAATGTTTAGGCTGCCTGAAATCCTTGTTCTGCCAATGCAGCGATTAATTCCGGGTTTTCTTCTCCTGTAAGGGTTCCGTCTCTGCCGATGTTGTAGCTGCCTACCTGATAGGAGTATGTCGGGGCTTTCATATATTGCGGCTTTGTTCCAAGAAAACTTCCTACAGCGGCGGCAAGTTCCTTTCTGCGGGGGCCGTTTACATTGTAGTGGATTTCCATGTCTTTCGGCTCTTCTGCGATGGTTTTTTCGCCTGCCTCATCCTGTCCGGTTTCAACGATAGAGTCTTTTGCAATTTCCTGCTGGCTGGCTGCTTCGGCTTCCTGAATGTTTTCTTCGGGGATTTCTGCTGCGGCGGTTTCTGTAGGGGGTGCGGCGATCAGGTCGGCCATATCCAGCGGCCTGATTACTGCTAATGCGGTGATTTCTTTCGGCTCTTGTACTGTGCCTGGGGCTTCCTGTTCCTTTGGCACTGTTTCTGCCTGTTCTATTTCGGTCTGCGTTGCAGCCTTGGTGGCTTCCTTCTCTGCTCTTGTCATTCTCGCTCTCGGAGCCGGAAATACGTCCGGTAATGCTCCTTTTTCATAATGGATCTGGAAGGTGATCCTGCCGTCCTGGGGGATGTAGAAATGGAAGTCCCTCATTTCGATTTCCTTGATTGCGTCCGGAAGTTCGATATTCTTATATCGCTTTACTTCCTTCCCCTCTACGATGAGGCATACGGGAACCGCGTCTCTGAGTTTCGCTGTGATTTTACCTGTCTTCATACTGTTTTCCACCTTTCTTTTTTTGTTGGCTGGCTGCTTTTGTTGCTTGTGAGTGACAGCTTACATATTTGAGGTGGAAAAGCAAGGCTTTTTGATAAAAAGATTTCATCATTTTATGGAAACATAGAAGCTAAGTTTTTCCACATAGTAGGGCGGCAGGTGTCAACGAGGAATTGAAAGTCCGTGACGCTATGCACTGGGTGGGGCTGATGAACATGCTGAAAGCGCAGGGGGAAAAGTGCTTTTTCAGGAATTAATTTGCTCTTAATTTGAAGCGTAGATGAAGTCGGAATTTTGCAGTTATGCAATGATGTATTCACACCATGAAAAAATTTTTCATCTTATCGACTAACGAACCTTGTAACCATCCTGTTTCGATAATTCTGCCTTCTTCCATAAATACAAGATAATCACAGCACTGTTCAATGAGTTCTGGATCGTGTGTTATTATGAACTGAGTTTTTCCCTTCATTTTCATATTTTTTATTGCCTCGGCAACATCCATCATTCTTGTATAGTCCAATCCGCTGGTTGGCTCATCATATACTAAAATTTGCTTATTTGATGCAAGCGCACATGCAACAGACACTCTTTGTTTTTGCCCTCCAGAAAGCGACATAGGATGAACATCTTGATATTGCTCCAAATTTAGTGAGGTTAGAATTTGAACAGCTTTTTCTTTTTTTGAATTTTCCTCCTCATTACTTTTTTCCATAGATAAAAGAATCTCATCTAATACACTTTCGGTAAAAAGTTGATGATTAACATCCTGCATTACAAGGTAACAAGTTTTAATACGTTCTTTCCAGTTTAGAACACATCCACTAAATGTCATTGTACCGCTTGCTTTCTTTTCTAACCCACACATACATCTGCCAAAAGTTGATTTACCCGCTCCATTTTTTCCTATTATCGCCACGACACTTCCGCATGGAATTGATAAAGATGAAATATCAAGATTTTTCTCTTTTTCATAGGCAAAAGAAAAATCTTTGAAATAGATAACTTCCTTTTTTTTGACTGTGCAGGAATATAATTTATCGAAAGATACTGCCCGTGATCTTAGGCCCATTTTAGCCCGAATATCGTCAGGAATTGTTAAAAATTCCCGAATGGAAATATCCTGTTCGATGAAACCATTTTTAACATAAACTACACGATCAACAATATCCATAAGCCAGTAGAGTCTATGTTCGGCTATTACAATTGTGCATCCAGCTTCTTTCCATTGTTTTATAATTCCAGCCAACTCATAGATTGATTCTATATCCAAGTTGGAAGATGGTTCGTCCATGACCAGAACTTGAGGAAAGAGTGTTGCCACAGAGGCGCAAGCAATTTTTTGCTTTTGTCCGCCAGATAAAGCAAATAGACTTTTTCCAAGTAAAGGAGTTAGTTTTAGTTTATCTACGATTTCTTCAAAACGTTGATATATTTTTTCCTTTTCCATTCCAATATTTTCGCAAGCAAAAACAATTTCGGAATCCGTTTGTACAGTGTAAAATTGTGATTTGGGATTTTGAAAAACGGAACCAACAAATGGAGTTAGTTCATAAAGCTCGCTTTTCTTTGTATCGAGGCCGCAAACGGTAACATTACCAGTAAGTTCTCCCTCATAAAAATTAGGAATTAAGCCGTTAATCATTCGCGATAATGTTGTTTTTCCACATCCAGAACTACCACAAAGCAGTACTACCTGGCCCTTAGGAATCTGTAAATTGATATTATGTACTCCGGCATCGGACTTTGCATTGTTATATACAAAGTTTACCTGTTCTAATTTTATCATTAAAAGCATCAGCTCCTATCTGTATATTATAAAAACTATAAGGCAGCATATAGTAGCAAAGAAAGCAATTCCATCTCTCCACGTAAAACCAATAGGGCAGACATTCGTTCTTTTAACTGGTGAGTTCAATCCTCTTGTTAGCGCTGAAGCTGCTAAATCGTTTCCAATAGAAACGATGCTTGTTAAAAAAGGCACCATACGGTATTCAAGCATTTTCATAGGGCTTCTTATTGAACCGACTTCGCGCATCATCATAGCATCCTTCACATGTCCATATTCCTCAATAATAGTTGGAAAAAACCGAAATAACACAGAAAAGGGCATGGATATTTTTTTAGTTACATGCATCCGATCCATAGCGGCAACAAACTCGCTTACAGTTGTGCTTACAATCAGGAAATATGCCATCATCATTCCTGGCAGGATTTGTGTAAAGAGTGCGATCATTCCTGTAAACAGAACGTTGACAATATTGGGCAAGTATGGAATCAATAGTTTTGGTACTAATGCTGAAAACAAATACATCACAAAATAGTAAGCCGCCATTTTATATTTTTTTAATATCACCAAAAAAGCCAACGGTAATATGGCAAAGATTAGTTTCAGTGTTTCGATAATCGGCGAATCTGAAGGCACCAACATGATAGATGATACTGTAAGGCACAAAAAAATTTTTGTTCGCGGGTCTAAATAGAGCTGCTTTGCTTTTGCTGTTGTATTATAAATATCACTTATCATAACGTCACCGCTTACACTAAACCACTTTTTTCAAAATGCTTTTTCATTACAGATTTTCCAATCATACCGCCGATAACACCAGAAATAAAACCGCCAATCACCATTACTGGAAAAACCCATCCAGTAGTTAATGCACCATGTACTGTATTTACATAAGCATCTCCATAGGTGACAGCTGTTTGAGAAAGCCAATCTTCGCTGGCAGAAATCCAGTGGATGTAGTTCCCACAGATACAGGTGGATAAAATACCATAGCAGATAATGGCCATCTTTTTGCTTGAATATTTCGCAGCTTTAAACAGCAGTTCACAAATAATGCCCACTACAATACCCCAAATTAAAAGGTCATACCCCATGCCTGTTAGGATCATTACAAGACCAAAAAGAATTTCAAAAATCAAAAGCATACCAGCCTTTTTTACTTTTGTAAAATACAGCATCATAGGAATGCCACCGATAATTGGGAGGATAATTGGCAACAGTATAAAACCGATAGGGATTAATCCTACAGTACAAGCAATCGCGATAACAAGTACCATGTAAATTGCTGTAAAAATTCCAATGTTAATGAAATCTTTTCCGTTGAGTTTCTCTTTTTTGTTTTGCATCGTATCTCCTCCATTGCAATAAAAGTTTTTTTGTGTTAATATGGGTTAGATGTAGCTAACCATTCTGCATAAATTATACGGCCTTTTGATTTGAAAACAATAGGAAAACCGTTGGTTTGGCTGATTTCAAAAGCGATTTGGCCGATTTCAAAAAAAGAAGGTGATATGTTGTGGATGCTGGATTTGAACAGCTTTGTTTAGGGCATTTACCGCAATTAGGGTTAAGGCCTGCATGTAAAGGGCAGGAAGTTAAAAATGGCGTTGGTTTTACCTTTGTGCCGGATTCAGAAATTGGAGAGGGATATTTATGGACATATCCTATCAATTCTGCATGTTCATTGACTATTTATGATATTATTTTTCATCAGGACATGTCTTTTCGTTATCATCATCCAGCCGCGCTTACGATTGCTGTTAGTTCACCAGGGAGTGTAGAGCCTGTATTTGCAAAGACATGTTGTAATCCTGAAAATCTCGTGGGTTATTATTTAGATGAAGGAATTTTTTCGCATACCGTTCCTAAGGGAACACCTGTGAGGAGTATTGGACTTGGATTAATGCCGGAATTTTGGGAACAGCAGTTACCCCGATTATTGGAACAAGATACATCCCAGGTGTTAAGTGCTGCTTGTTTATTAGATGGCACATCTTCAATTCCTGAGGTGGAACTATTGCTTCATCAAATGGCTTCTTATGTGCCAAAAGCTGGAACTGCATCTTTGAGATACGAATCGAAAGTCTTGAATCTCATAGCCGCTCTTTTGGAATGGAATATTTTATCTTTATCCATTCCAGCTGTTCAGAATATTCCTGCAAGAGATCAGGAAGTTATTCAAAACTTGAAGCATTATCTGAGACAGAATTATTCCGCTCAAATTGACTTACAAAGATTAGCGCAAATGTGCTATATGAGCAAATCGAAACTGACATATCTTTTCCGCAAGATTTGTGGAATGACAATCTATGATTTTATATTGTCCTGTCGAATCGAACGGGCAAAAGAATTATTGGCTGATCGGAGAAAAAAGATTAGTGAGATAGCATTTTCAGTTGGATATGAACATCCAAGCAGTTTTTCGGTTGCTTTTCATCGAAAAACCGGTTTAACTCCAAATGAATTTAGAAACAGTATCTAAAAACAATGAATAAAATTTTATGGAGCTGTCGTATCGCATGCGGCAGTTCTTTTTTGCGATCGGACAAATGTGTTTGGCTATATTCCAGAGTTGAACAAAAAGGATTGAATTTTCCAAACGCTGACAGTATTATCGGGTTAGCCAAAACGAACCGTGATAAATAAAGGAGGTAATCTGATGTCCCAAAAGAAAAAATCAGGGATTGCAAGACTGTTGGAATTTGGAGGTCGATACCGCTATCTTACAGTCATAGCTTGTATTTTATCTGGAATTAGTTCAATACTTATGCTTTGTCCATTTTTATGTTTCTGGATGGTTTTACGAGATGTATTTGCCGCGTTGCCAGATTTAAGTAAAGTGAATGTACAAGCCATATCAAATTATGGATGGATGGCACTTGCTTTAGCAGTAAGTGGGTTTATATTCTATGCATTGGCGCTTCTTTTTTCACATTTGGGAGCCTTTCATACAGCTAAAAATATGCAATCTCTGATTCTGCATCACTTGGCAACCCTTCCATTAGGATTTTTTTCACAGAACAGTAGTGGAAAACTCAGGAAAATTATAAACGAAAATACATCTCAAACAGAAAATTTTTTGGCTCACCAACTTCCTGATATGACAGGTTCTGTTGTAACGGCAGTGACTATGTTGGTGATGCTTTTGTTTTTCGATTGGCGAATAGGAGGTCTTTGTATTTTGCTGTTAGTTGTTGGTTTTGCTGTGCAGATGCTGATGACCAATGAAAAGTCTATGTCATATATGCGCCAGTATCAGGATGCTTCGGAGCAAATGAACAACGAAGCTGTAGAATATGTCAGAGGTATTCCTGTTGTTAAAGTGTTTCAACAAACAATCTATTCTTTCAAAAGTTTTTACGCTGCTATCATGCACTATAAGAACAATGTAACCGAATATGCCCTTTCCTGCCAAGGGCCAATGGTAGCTTTCAATGTTATTATCAATGCCTCTTTTGCCGTACTAATTCCAGCAGGGATTTTGTTAATTAGACCGGACAATTACAAAAGTTTTTTACTGGATCTTGTCTTTTATATGATGTTCGCATCTGGAAGTGCTGCTATTTTGAATAAGATACTTTTTTCCGGTACACATCGAATGATGGCACAAGAAGCAGTTCGGCGAATTGATATGCTGTTAGATGAGGTTCCGGTGGTTGAAACCACTTTGGCGCAGATTCCAGACCGTAACGATGTGGAGTTTAAGGATGTGACATTCACATATCCTGGTAATAAATTCCCGGCCCTTTCACATTTGAATTTACATGTACAGGAAGGAAAAACAGTAGCTCTGGTTGGAGCATCTGGGAGCGGAAAAACTACCGCAGCAACATTGATTCCTCGATTTTGGGATCCACAGGAAGGTGTTGTTTGTATCGGTGGTGTCCCTGTTACAGAAATCACAAAAAAGGATTTGATGAACCGTATCGCATTTGTGTTTCAAGATACTAAACTTTTGAAAGTCAGCATTTTGGAAAATATACGTGCAGCTCGTCCGGATGCAACAAGGGAACAGGTGTTGGACGCACTTCACAACGCCCAATGTGATGATATTATAGAAAAATTCCCACAAGGAGTAGACACTATTTTGGGAACAAAGGGGATTTATCTTTCTGGCGGTGAACAACAGCGTCTCGCACTGGCGCGGGCGATTCTTAAAGATGCCCCTATCATTTTACTGGACGAGGCTACTGCTTTCGCAGATCCGGAAAATGAATATAAAATTCAACTGGCTTTTGAACATTTGACTCGTGGGAAAACGGTGCTGATGATTGCGCACAGACTGCCTACCATTCAAAATGCCGATGAGATTTTAGTGCTAAATAAAGGAACTGTAGTTGAAAGGGGAACCCATAATGCTCTGATGGCTCAGGGAGGGATTTACGCAACTATGTGGAAAGATTATCAGACCTCAATAGCATGGAATATCGGAAAGGGGGAATATCATGCTTCGTAATCTCTTTGCCCTGACACAACAGGGCGCAAAAGACATGAAAAAGGGTATTATTGCTTCAATTTTTTCTTCTCTTAGCCTAATGTTTCCTATGGGATTACTGCTTATGCTTGTTATGCAGCTGCTTCAACCCTTGTTAGGAATTGAGGCTGATGAGCCTTCACTGAAATTATACTCTGTCCTGTGTATAGGATTACTTATAATTATTTTCTTAACACACTATGTCCAATATCGTTGTACTTATATCGCTGCCTATGCCGAAAGCGCTCAGCGCCGAATCGGTCTTGCAGAAAAACTGAGGACGTTGCCGTTGTCTTTTTTTGGCAAACGAGATCTTTCTGATTTGACAACAACCATGATGAGTGATTGCAGCGATTTGGAAAGGGTCTTTGCCTATACTATTCCGCAGATTTTCGGTACGGCAATTAGTTGTGTAATTGTTTGTCTATCTTTGTTCTTTATAGACTGGCGCATGGCTCTGGCCGTCCTTTCCCCCTTTATTCTGGCTATTATAGTACTTATTGGGAGTAAGCGGCTTCAGAACCGAATGGATCTCAAAAAGATGCAGTCTAAGCTGGATGCAGCAGATGGTATTCAAGAATTTTTAGAAAGCATCCGCGATTTACGGGCAAACAATCAAGAGGAAGAATATCTGGCCGGTCTGGATCAAAAACTGGAAAAAATTGTCCATACTTCAGTACGTTATGAGATGACCAGCGGCTTAATGATTACATCAGCCCAAATGATTTTACGCCTTGGTTTCCCTGTTACAGTATTAGTAGGAACATTGCTGCTCAGTCAAGGACATTTAAGCCTGTTCCTGTTTCTTATGTTTCTGGTAACAGCTTCTCGTATTTACGACCCGCTCAGTGGTGTGATGATGCAGCTTAGTGAAATATTCAATGCTATGCTCCAACTCCAACGGATGAAAGCTATCGAAAAAGAACCAGAACAAACTGGCACCACCCAATATTCCACTAAGGGGTATGACATTTCATTTTCTCATGTGGGATTCAGTTACCAGGATGGCGAAAATGTATTGACTGATGTAACATTCACTGCCAGGCAAGGGGAAGTGACTGCATTGGTGGGGCCTTCTGGCGGTGGAAAAAGTACAACAGCGAAACTGGCTGCTCGTTTCTGGGACATTCAAAAAGGCTCCATCACTATCGGCGGTATGGACATTTCAAAAATTGACCCGGAAACACTGCTTAAAGATTATGCCATTGTATTTCAAGATGTGGTGCTATTCAATGATACCATTATGGGAAATATCCGTTTGGGGCGCAAGGATGCCACCGATGAGGAAATTTTAGCTGCTGCCAGGGCTGCTCAGTGTGATGAGTTTGTTCAGCGATTGCCAGAAGGCTACCAGACAGTTGTGGGGGAAAATGGATCAACTTTGTCTGGTGGAGAACGTCAGCGTATCTCCATTGCCCGCGCTTTATTAAAAAATGCTCCCATTGTCTTACTGGATGAGGCAACGGCATCCTTGGATGTAGAGAATGAAACCAGCCTTCAAGCTGCACTCTCTGCCCTACTTAAAGAAAAGACTGTTTTAATCATTGCGCATCGGATGCGCACTGTAATGGGAGCAGATCACGTAGTTGTACTTGCTGACGGACATGTAGTGGAGGAGGGAACACCAAAACAATTATTGGATCAGGGAAGAATATTCCGCCACATGGTTGAACTTCAAAAAGAATCTTCAAATTGGAAAATTAGCTCATAAAGGAGAATGCCTATGAAACTTTATGCATCCGGCGAAGATTATCTGGAAGCCATCCTTGTTCTTCACAAGAAGATTGGCATGGTGCGCTCTGTGGATGTGGCCCGGCACATGGGGGTGTCAAAACCAAGCGTATGTGTGGCGGTCAATACCCTAAAAGACGGCGGCTTTCTCACAATGGACGAAGATCACTTTCTCCATCTGACCGATGTGGGCCGCGAGGTTGCCGAAAAAATCTATGAGCGTCATTGCTTTTTTACCGAGCAGCTTATCGCAGCAGGCGTTGACCCAAAAACTGCGGAGGCCGATGCCTGCCGGATTGAACACGTTATCAGCAATGAAAGCTTTGCAAAATTAAAAGCATCTTCTGTAAATGAGAAAACTGAACAATGAAAACCGGCAAGGTGAAATGAATGATATTGTCAATTTTACTTGCCGTTTGCTGACATGGGACAACCTGCTTCATTGTGGATTGTCCCTTTTTCATGGAAGGGAGGGATCTTGTATGCGTAAATGTCCATAAGAAAAATAGAGCATGGATCGTATTAAAAATTTTTTTAACTTTTTTCTCAAAACTTTCCGGTTGGGCACAGGCAAAAACGTTCTGGTATTGCGAGGAGGTGAAAAAAGCCACAAACAAATCTGAACGAGGGAGGGAAGTGCTATGACATCTCCTTCCTATGAGGACAGAGTGATTGCGATGTTTGACTCTTTCAATAAAAGGGTCTCCCGCAACTTTCTGATTGATTTGCAGAGGGCCTATGACAGCCGGAACAAATATTATTCCAATGAGCCGGTAGAGTATCTTTTAGACCTGGTGGGCCGCCGGGATGAATACCCGGCTCATACGTTCGAGTTTTATGTAGGGAGCAAGGTCTGTCGGGTTCGGGATGAACGTTTATTCCAGGTGCTCCGATCCCTGCCGGATCGGCAGAGGGAAGTCCTTCTATGGGGCTTCTGGATCGAACTTCTGGACGAGGAAATTGCAAAAAAGATGGAGGTAACTGTCCGGACGGTCTACAACCTGCGGCAGCGGGCGTTCCGGGCTATCGAAAAACACTATGGAGAAAAATCTACAGACGATGCAGTTGACGATGGACTTGATTGAACGGGCGGAACGGGGAGACCGGGATGCCCTGGATGAGATTGTAAGGATTTATGAGCCCTTTCATGACGCGCTTCTGGCCAGCGATGCGGAGGCTTCCGGGGATCCGAACCGGGCGTACAATGAGGATTGGAAAACCCAGATGCAGATGCACATGGTAGAGGCGATCCTGACGAAGTGGAGGCGGCAGATATGACCTTGCTTTCTGACTTATTTGAGGCGGCCTATGTACCCTGCTGGTATCTGCAGCTTGACGCATTGGCGGAGCTGGCTCTGCCGGAGCCGTGGAAATTCCGTAGCCTGCAGTATGCCACGAAAAATACAGAGACTCCGATATTAGAGCGATATATCCATGCGATCTACAAAAAACAGGTGATAGACTTTAACGGGGAAAGGAATCCGGCCAGGGCGGCGAAATTTTTCCATGTGGAAAATGAGCATATCTGCTTTCATACGGGGCTTTATACGCGCAGATATAAGCCGATCTACGGCTGCTTCGACCGGAATAAGAAAAAGGACTCTACTTTGGAATGGCATTTCAGGGGATTTTTTGACGAGTCGGCCCCATGGCTGAAATACATTTCCCCTTTGCCGGAGAAGCCCCGCTATTTTATGGCGCAAAATGGCGTCAATTATAACCCGGATTGGCCGATACGGGTAAATATAGACCATATCTTAGGCGATGGGGAAAACCTGTCGCGTATCCCGGAGACTGTCCGCATGGCGCGAAACCTGCCCCTGCTTTTGGAAACGGCAGTTGAGCTTGCGCGGCGGAAGGCGGTGGTGGAGCCGGGCATTGTGGTTCCCCAGGGCTATCAGGGACGGGTTCAATATCTTCTGCCGATCTGCCTGACAGATATGGAGAATCCAGACCTTGCGATGACCCTGACCGTGATGGACGGGTACTATGTGGGCAATACCTGCCTTACTTTGGAAATGGCTTACCTGAACGCGCGGCTTTTGGCAAGGCCGGTGGCTCCCTGGCTGACCGGACTTGTCGGATAGATGGGTGATGGAAGGTTGTATATGCTCCTTTTGGCAGATGAGGCAGCAGGGAAGGGAGCATAGGAGATATGCGGAAACGGAAAGGGGAAGATGGGAATGGGCTAAAGAGTATGCGTAAGCCTGTATGCTGTCCGGTCTGCGGCTGGCGGATCATGGATGCGTCAGCGGGTATTAAAACGCAGTTGAGTATCCCGTGGAAGGGCCGGTATCCCGATTTTTACTTAAAGTGCGGGCACTGTGGTGCGGAAATAGGGATCAGTAAAACTGAATAGGTCTTCGATCCGCTTCCGGGGGCATCATCCTCCGGAGGCTGACCGGGGCGCTGCGGAAATACGTCATGGCCGGTAAGGAATGTATATAGGCCTGGGAAACGGACAGCTAAACCGGGACAACATGTAATGTAAAGCTTTACATTACAGGTTTAATGTAAAGTGGCTGTTAATGTAAAGCCAAACAGTTCCATGCAATCAT
>ERZ1643250.2663-NODE-2663-length-13137-cov-6.659074_pt1 | contig 13137 bp, 13 predicted proteins | sample MGYA00579262_ERZ1643250 | MGnify/ENA primary metagenome ERZ1643250 (study PRJEB29033, sample SAMEA4952265) | chicken gut metagenome | biome: Broiler Chicken; feature: Gastrointestinal Tract; material: Caecum | place: Ireland | collected 2018 | study: Broiler...
AGTCATGATGTAATGTTTTTTGGTGTAATCCACCCTCTATACATTACATCATGATCGCAATTACTAAGGAACTGACCGATCTGCTGCGCAAAAACCGGACGATCGACTGGCAGAGAAAGGAAAGCGCACGCGCCGGTATGCGTCGATTGGTAAAACGCCTGCTCAAACGGCATAAGTACCCGCCCGAGGGCATGGAAGATGCCGTGCAGACGGTCATGACACAGTGCGAATTGTGGACTGATCATACACCGCTTTGATATCCGGTCAGGAGAATCTTGATTTCAGCCTTTTGCGGTAACGTTATCGGACTGATTTTTATTTTCTCAAACTTTTTCAACAACTGGATAAACGACTTTTTATTCAATCCCATTTTCTGACGAGCAGCTGTGAACGAACCACAGCTGCTCATTTTCTTGACAAGTTCCCGCATTTTATCTTTCGTGCGCTTCTGAAAACCGCTTTCCTCAATCCATTTTAACGCTTCCTCTTTATGCACAACCTGTGGAAAGTCCTGATGTAATCGGTGCAGAAACTTATCCATGATTTTATCCTGATCTTTCGAAAGCTGCCGGAGCTGATCTTCCCAATTTCCTTTACCCGCAAGCTTTTGTAGACGTTGTCTGGAAATCCGCAATTCCAGCCGCAAAATCGATGATAATATTGTAATTCCGTGCTGCTTTTTCAGTTCATATCCCTTGTCATAAACCGAAAATTCACAATTTTTTGCACAGGTCGTCCAAGAATGCTGATTTTTCTTATTTGCATAGAGCGGCTGATCGACAGCTTCATCCCGCTCGCCGGATTTGCACCTCGGATTTTTTTCTTTATAATGTGGCAGCTTCTCAGACTTCCGAAAGATATCCAGTCGTACCTTCACTTCTTCTGACGATTTACAATACAGATTCCGTGTTAAATCCACACGATTTAGCTTGAAATCCTTTAATTTCATCGGCAGATCTAATTCTTTGATGATCTCTTTCAGCCGTTTATGGATTTGCTTTAGATCGGCATGTTCTGCCTGAAATAATGCTAACGGCTCATACCGTCCACTGCACAAAGAGGATGGGTTTATAATCAGCCGAATCCAAGAGCGATGCGTAAGCGATTGTGTCAGCAAAATCTCCACACCACGGTGCTTATACTCATTCAAAAATATGACCTTTTTCAGCCCATGACTCAACTTTTTACTCATATGATGTGCATGATCTTCACACAGCTCCTGAATCGTGTTATAGCTGCACGGTGCGGTCAGAGAGAATGTGTGGATTCCTCGTTCTATCCTCATTTTCTTCGCTCCTTTGCGCAGTTTGTACACTTCTGACAGGTCTTTTCCGCCGTCTGCCCGAAATATGCAAGTATTTCCTGCTGCATACAGTCTTTGCTGTGTACAAAGTTCTGCATCTCCTGATAGCGCTGTTTTAGCATCTTAGAATTTTGAGATTTCTTGCAAAAAGAGGTGAAAATCTTCTGGTCATCGCCGTTTTGCTCATAAAAAAGAACGCAATGGCATTTGCGTCCATCACGTCCTCCTCGACCGATCTGCTGGACATAGTCAACCATACTGAGCGGTACGTTAAAATGAAGAACCAACTCAATATCAGGGACATCCACGCCCATGCCAAACGCAGTGGTAGCAACCATGATTTTGCGTTGTCCGGTCAGAAAGTCCAGCAACATCTTTTCCTTTTTATGCGGTCGCATCTTACTGTGATTGCGAACGACCTGTCCCGGAAAGCACTCGGATAGATAGTCATAAAGCGCGTCCACATAGTCAATCGTCGATGCGTAAATAACAACCGAACCCGTACCTTGATACTTCCGAACCACCTTCTTTACAGCCTTGAAGCGAGAGTACAGCCTATTTTCCAGAGATCGATCTTCCATCGTCAGCTCCCTTTTCATCAGAATCAGATTTTTACGAGTCAGGTCACAGCGAAACCATTTAGGAGAATACAGATACAGTTTTTCGGACAGATCTTCGACTGTATATTCTTGAATAGTTGCCGAACAAGCAAACACAATCGGCTTTCGCGGTAATGTCTCAATAAAATGCCCGATTTGTAGATAAGCATCGCGGAATGTATATCCCCACTCGGTAATGCAGTGGCATTCATCAATCACTACCATGTAAAGATCGCACATGGATAAGGCTGCTTGAAATCGTCTACTTTGCAAGCGTTCAGGTGTGACGTATAAAAACGTAATCTGACCCTTGGATAGTGCATCAAACACAGATATTTCCTCTAATTTCGAGCGGGTGTGATCTAGATAATCTGCGGAGATTCCAAGGTCTTGCAGCTTCTTCACCTGATCATAAATCAGGGCTAGTGTAGGTTCAATGACCAGGGTTAATTGATGACCATGTACCAAGGCTGGTAACTGATAAATGAGGGATTTACCCATAGATGTCGGTGCACTGACAATCGTATCCTGTCCTTTGAGGATGGATTGAATGGGCTTAATCTGTTCTTTTCGCAGAGACTGGATGTGCATCTTTTTCATGGCTGGTTTGAGCTCATAATCCGGTTTCATTGTGTATTCACCTCATGAAAAGCATTATCTTTATGTTGAGGCTGTGTAATTTTAAAATGCCGAATCGTGAACTTTTTTGTTGTTTAAGGATTAATATGCTGTAATCAAAGATTTGCTCTCAACTACGGTGTTACATAGGATGAGATGAATTTTTGACATTGTGTGATGTAAAACAGGGTAAAAAGTCGTATTACATAGTGCACTTTTTCTTATATTCAGCATGTCGACTGAAGATGATTTGTGATGAAGAAATCGCCTAGACATAAATCTGCTGCGTGCTAAGGAAGTCGCAGCACTCGGAAATTTATGCAGATAATATTGGGATAAAAGTTACTGACCCGTTATATACAACTGCACAAATATATCTGATCTCTTGCAAAATACAGTGGGATATGTGGAAAACTCCCACATATCCCACTATAAAATGATCAGAATATCGTTCTGTACTGCAGGCATTGATCTATAAAGCTGGCCTTAAATCTTTACGTCTCAATAAAAAATCGGCTGCTATTCCAAACAGCCGATTCTCAGATTCACGAAGTATGTACTTCAGTGTATTGTTAACTTTTGAAAAACTGCACCAGTGATTGAAGCACCGGCAGAAACACCGCATCAATCCGCTGTGCAATCTTCACTGCCAGCTCATCGTCATAAATATGCGACATGCTATTGCGTGCACGCAGCATTTCCAGCCAGACTGCCTGATCGTCGATCAGCCCGGCCGCATATGCTTCCTGCAAAATTTGTTTGGGAAATTGGAGATCAGGCACACCCTGTTCGGTCATATATTCCTTGAGCGCCTTCCATGCCAGTTCAAAGGAAAACCCAAAGCGCTGAATCATGCCATCGCGGATGGACTCCATATGATACTGCTGATAATCCTGTACAGCAGCATCCAGACGTACAACCGCTCGGATAAAATTTTCTCGTTTGGTCTTATGCGGACTCATAAATTACCACCTCGTCTCGTCTGATTTCAGCCAGTAAATCGGCGCTTGTCCGATCATCAATCAGCACAACGTCAAACTTAAGCAGGGTCGGCATCTCGTCAATCCCATCCAAAAACATGCCTTCCATTTGCTGCGGCAATCCAAACACTGCAAGGTCAATGTCACTGCGCGGCCGCTCCTCATTGCGTGCGCGGGAACCAAAGAGCACGACTCGTTTTGCACCCACTTGATGTGCCAGTGCTGCAATTTCGGTTTTTAGTTCAATTGGGAGCATACTCGATCCCCTTTCGCTCAATTCTCAATGCCCATGTCCAAACTATACTGTGTTCAGTATAGCCAAATTGGACAAAGGCGTCAATCTTGTTCATACGCCATAACAACCACACATTTGATGAACAGATTGCACGAATACAAAATGCGCCGTATTATGCATGCTAATAAGATAAAACGATCCAGAATATAAACCCATCTAATGCGGCTGTGCAATGACAACCCCTTCTTCCATTGCTACTTCCAACCACACTCTCTTCGCTTCCTTTGCATTCTCGACTGCACACTCAATTGTTTCGCCGCAAGTAATGCAGCCCAGGAGTTCCGGATAAAATGCCACATAACCACCTTCATCCGGATCTTCAACAAGATCAAGATGATACGGCAGTTTCATATAATCATCCATCGTCATAATGAAGCACTTCGCTTTCTACCATTGCTCAAACCATATTGCAAACTTGAACTTTCTTTTAATATATTATATAATTAATATATAAATCAAGCAAATTCGAGAATATTTCTCTCTTTTATACGCAATGCTTTTGGTAGATATTTGGTAGATAATATCTACCAAATCATGAAAATCACCCGCAGGCACCCATCAGGAAAAGTGCAGCAAAACCTGCCAAATCACAGGTAAAGCTGCACAATAAAATGGTGATGCAGTGCTCCAAGATGGGTTCAATTCCCCTCGTCTCCACCACTTATACGAAAAATCCCGTCTAAAGTAGGCGGGATTTTTTGTTCTATATTTCTTCATATTTCCCCGTTGTTTGCATTTGAATCCTGCAATAATTCCGGCAGTGTTTTTCTGTGCCTGCTGCTGCATCACGGGGAAAAACACAAATAACCCATATCATTGAGACAGCGCTTTCATCGTCTCAGGAAGCTTTTCGATCTGCTCACCGCACAAGCGGGTCGAGATAGGCCATCGGCTGTACGCTGTATTGTTTCATTCGCTTTCCCGTCACTTGTTATATGTACCGTACGTCTTAGCGATCTCGATCATGCGTTGGGCACGCTCAAAAGAGGCGCCAGATGGGTATTCGCAGCCCGTAGCCAGGATAAAGCCGCCGCCGCTGGTCATGTCATCGATCTGCTTTCTGCACTGGGCATCCCACGCCTCGTCGCTGCCCATCACCGCATCCGCAGGATTGACACAGCCGATCAGCGTCACCTGGTCCCCGTACTTTTTCTTGACCTGTACGAAGTCCTCACAGTCATCCGTGGGATGCAAGAACGAGATCGCTGCCGGACGGATGGCCTCGATCTGCACATCGAAATAAATGCGCGCGCCGCAGTTGTGGATCATGGTCATACAATTCTTGGCGTGGATAACATCGCTCAGCTCACGCACCAGATCGCCTTCCATGTCCACCCACATCTGTTTGGACATGATCGAGCCCGACGCAAACAGTGTATCCATCATGATCGCGTCCACCCCTACGTCGCACAGGGCGGCGCAATATTCCTTGAGCGTCTCATTGATCTCCCGTGCTGCCCGCTTGACTGCATCCGGATCGTCATATAGATCCAGATACATGTCCTCCTGATTACGGAGCATACTCAGCGTGCCCAGAGGGCCAAACACGAAGGCAACGATCGGCTTTTCTCCCTTCAGTTCCTTGACCAGCCGCTTGCACACATCAATGTGCATCATCATGCGTTTGGACGTGCGGTAGTCGACCTTTTTGATCTTGTCATAATCTTCGATCTCCTGGATCACGCACTGGCTGTAATCGGGATGCGCGGCATCTTCCTCCGAGAAGATGAGCTTTTGCCCCCATGCATCGCATTCCACAGACAGGTCAATCAGGGTGACGATGCAGTCAAGGTCAAACTGTCTGGCAGCTGCCAGATAGGCATTCGCGCATGTTTCGGCGTCGGTTGACCACTGTTCATAGCTGGCGCCGACCAATTTTCTGGTGACTCCGGCCAGAATGGGATAGACCGGTACGCGGTCCGGGGGCTGATGGTTGAGGGCTGCAACGACTCTTTCATAAGAATTCATGCTGAAAAATCCTTTCTTTTTTCCTAAAATAGGCGCAAAAAATACTCAGAATACAGCGTGAAGGGCTGTTTCTGTTTGATTTTCAACAGAGCTCTGATGTTACCTTTATTTTACGCAAGACCTGCGAGAAAATCTAGGAAAATATCACGATTTTTATCACTGGTTTGCTCGGGATGAAAAAATACGAAACAGGGTTTGTTCCCATGGATTGCATCCAAAATCGTCCGGACCTGGAACTGCCGGTTTGGATGTTCTGCGATACGCGTGAAGCGTTCCTAATCGATTCCGTTCCCAAAAATGATAATGCGACCAGGTTTAATATCTTTATTTTCGCGCGAACAAACAAAAATCCATTTCCTGCCATAACAACATCCCCCTGAGTCCAGTAAGGATTCAGGGGGATATTATTATGTGTCTGGCTCGTCCATATTCTTTTCGCACTCTCCATGTCAAGCGGCCGCGCAATTAGTCTTCCTGCGGCTTTCTATGCCTGGCCTTCCAGTCCTTGATCTTTTCCAAGCGCGCCTTGTATTTGGCCTCGACACCTTGCTCGGTAGGGACATAGTATTCTCGCCCAGCCAGCGTGTCGGGCAGGCATTGCATATTGGTCAACTTGTCAGCGGCGTCGTGGGCGTATTGATAGCCCTTGCCGTAATCCAGTTCGCGCATCAGCCTGGTAGGTGCGTTGCGGATGACGAGAGGTACCGGTTCGGCCAGGTGCTCCAGCGCATCTGCCTTTGCCCGTTCGTAAGCCCTATACAGGGCGTTGGACTTGGGCGCCAGAGACATATATACGACGGCCTGGGTCAAATGCACCGTACACTCGGGCATCCCGATCAAATGACAGGCCTGATAGGCCGCGACTGCCAGCTCCAGCGCGCGCGGGTCGGCAAGGCCAATGTCCTCGCTGGCAAACCGGGTCACGCGCCGCGCGATATAGAGCGGGTCCTCTCCCGCTTCCAGCATGCGCGCCAGCCAATACACGGCGGCGTCCGGGTCGGAATTGCGCATGGACTTGTGCAGCGCAGAGATCAGGTTATAGTGCTCCTCACCGGTCTTGTCATAGAGCAGCGACTTTTTGGAGATGCACTGCATGAGCGTCTCGGCTGTCACCGTGAGATGGTCGTCCTGTGCGTCCCCGTTGAGCACGACCATCTCCAGCGTGGACAGGGCGACACGGGCATCGCCGTTTGCAAAATTTGCGATTGCCTCCAGCATATCAGGCGCCATCTCCACCTTGAGATCGCCAAAGCCGCGCGGGTCGCTCAGGGCGCGCGCAAGCAGCTGGGTCAGCTCCTCCGGCTTGAGGCCTTGCAGGACAAACACCTTGCAGCGGGACAAGAGCGCCCCGTTGACCTCAAAGGACGGATTTTCGGTCGTCGCGCCGATAAGGATGATGCTGCCCTTTTCCACAAACGGCAGGAAGGCATCCTGCTGTGCCTTGTTAAAGCGGTGGATCTCATCGACAAAGACGATGGTCTTTTCCCCAAATCGGCTATTGTCCTCCGCCTCACGCATGACGGCGCGGATCTCCTTGATCCCGCTGGTCACCGCCGAAAAATCGATAAACGTGGCCTTTGTGCGGTTTGCGATCACCCGCGCCAGCGTGGTCTTCCCGACGCCCGGCGGCCCCCAAAAGATCATGGACGAGATCTGGTCGCTCTCGATCAGGCGGCGCAGGATCTTTCCCTCACCCAAAAGATGGGTCTGCCCGACAAATTCATCCAGCGTCTGCGGCCGCAGGCGGGCCGCAAGCGGCGCGGCGTTTTGCTGTGAAAAAAAAGTCTGCTGTTCCGTTTCCTGTCCCTCCGATCTAAAGAAACGCGCTGCTCACTTTTTCTTGGCCGACGGCACGATCTGCTCGTGAAAAAAGTAATTGACCACAATCGGCGGCGCATCGAACGGCCGGCGGATGGAGTCGTCGTCACGCACATAGAGCAAGCCTTGCTCTGCGGTAAATTCCCGCATCTGCGCGTCCAGCACATTCCAATAACTGCGGTCTTTCTGCTGATAGATCGCCCGATAGAGCGGCACAAGGTCTGGGCGCTTTTCTGCAATATAGTCTAAGATTGTCTTTTTGTAGCCGCCGCGCAGGTTCAGGTTTTCCAGCCAAATCAAGTTGCACTGTGCTTTGGCCCGCCGGATAATAGCGGGTACGTCGGTAATCCCCGGAAAAATCGGGGAGATAAAGCAGGTCGTGCGCACGCCGGCATCATGGAAAGCCTTCATGGCGTCCAACCGCCGCTCGATGCTGACAGCCTCGTCCATATCGGCCCGAAATCCCTCATCGAGCGTATTGATCGACCAGGATACCCGGGCATTGGGAAAGGTCTTGATGAGATCCAAGTCCCGCAGTATCAGGTCAGACTTGGTCGCAATGCTGACCGTGCACCCACTGCCCTGCATTTGCTCGAGCAGCGTCCGTGTACGCCGGCAGGTTTCTTCGATGGGCTGGTACGGGTCGGTAACCGAGCCCAAAAACAGTTCCTTGCCCGCATACCGGCCAGGATTCTTGATTTCCGGCCAGTGCTTGACGTCCACGAACTCCCCCCACGGCTCTGGGTGACCAGAAAACCGCTTCATAAAAGAGGCGTAACAATATTTACATCCATGGGCGCAGCCGACATAGGGATTGACCGAATAGTCAGCGACCGGCAGGTTTGACTTTGTGAGCACACTTTTGACTGTAATATCGCGCACGATCATTTTCGTTATCCTATCTTCTCATCGCTTCATCGCTGCAAAAGCCAAGCCAGGCCCGCCGCAATGCGGGCGGGCACGTCTTGATTGTGGCCGCCGGGGTGGATCGCCAATGCCGTATCCACGCCTTGGCTGCGATAAAACGCCTCAACCGCCTCGGTGTTCTGCCGGACGGTGCGCAAATATCGGTTCCGTGCCTTGCTCTCCTTGCTTCCCAGCGAAAAATATACGTGCGACGGATGATTTTGCATACCGTGTGCCTGGATATAGGCCGAAAAATTCGGGAACCAGAGCGATCCCGACATGCTGGCCGCACGTGCAAAGCAATCGCTGCGGCAGAGCGCATAGAGTGCGAACAGGCCGCCCAGTGAATAGCCGGCGATCCCTCGCCACGGCACCCGGCCCCGGACGGCCCGCTCGGCTTCTGGCAGGATCTCTTGGAGCAGGCACCGCAGGTATGCGTCCGCGCCCCCGGTACAGGGCATGCCCTGCCCCGTCACCGGCGGGATATCCCACGGCACCATATCCCGGTTCCAGTCCAACCCGCTGATTGCAATCAGGGTAAAATCCGGGCAGCCGGCCTGTTGCATGGCCCGATACGCCGCATCCCCCTCGTCTGCATACGTGTGCAGATAGAGGACCGGCTTGTTTGGGGCCGCACTTGGATAGACCGAGACTCTTTTTTTCGCTATGGTGCATTGCGTCATGGCAGATGGCCTTCTTTCTTGCCGGTTTCTCTGACTCAAATTATAACGATATCTGGAAAAAGAATCAAGACCGGCCACAAACCTGGGCGCCCCGCCGGTTCTCTTCCGAATAGAAAAGGCTGCTGGCCTTTTGGGCAGGGGAACCCAGCCCATTCGCACAGATACATACGATCAACCGGTGCCAAATTCAGGTCAGAGAAACGTTTTTTGTTGACCGGAACCACCTTCGGGCGGATCCGATTCTTTTTTTGTATCGAATGCAACCTTTTCAGCCGCCTCTCACCTTCGGCTCCGCCGTTTCCTGGATAGATTGCTGGCAAACGCCGCATAACGGACAAAAGCCCCGCCTGAAAACAGGCGGGGCTTTTACAGAAAGTGTGTCAAGACGTCAGCGATGATAAAAAATCACCGTGGTGCATTGCTCTCCACACTATATACACGATTACATCATATTTGCTGGTGCATACACGATTTTGAGGTGATACGGCTTTTTCTATGCAACTACACGATAAACCCACTTGACCAAACTAAAGTGCTAATGTAAAGTAGAAATAGAAAAAGGTCATGCCTAAGTTAAGAAAGAGGAAATATAAGCACAATGCGGTTACATCAAAATAAAGTGGGGGGTACACATTTACTAGTTGGAGGCGTTAGCCTCTTCACGCTCCTGATTCTGGGAGCAATGGTATTTCCCACTTTACCGCAGACCGCTCAAGCTGAAGAAGCTGAGAGCAAAGTCAGTCTCAGCGTTGCTCCGGTGATCAGTCTTTCTCTGCAAGACACCGTAGCCGTTGAGGTAACCCCCACCCAAGACGGCACCTTCAGCTCTAACACCGCTGCGCTTTCTATCTCCACCAACAACGAGACCGGCTATTCACTCTACATGGCTACTAGTAATAGCGAGAATACCCTCACCAGCCAGAATCCTAGCATATCTAACGTCATCTCCGCTGTCAATGGCGGCGATAATGGCGTCACCTCCGCTGACTTTGGCAACAACACTTGGGGCTACAACCTCAGCCAAGAAACCGTGTCTGATGCTACCGCCTACAAAGCTGTCCCCACCGCAACTGGCGATACCGCCATCATTTCTACTTCGTCCCCTGCGGAAGCTGATAATTACAACCTCACCTTTGGAACTAAGGTTGATACTTCACTTCCGTCGGGGACTTATAGTAATAATGTGGTAGTGTCGGTAGTGGCAAACCCCGCCTTCGTACCAGTCTTTGACGGCATCCAAACTATGCAGGAAATGACCAGCACCATCTGCGCCGACGCCGCTGAGAACGATACCGCTCAGCTTACCGACACCCGTGACGGCAAGAAGTACTGGGTCACCAAACTCGCAGATGGTAACTGCTGGATGACGCAGAACCTAGACCTAGATCTTTCTACCAGCAAGGCTCTGACACCAGACGATAGCGATGTGTCCTCTAACTGGACGCCGACCAATAGTACACTCGCTGACGGTACTCAAACGACAACTGATTACACCGCAGTTTGGTCCTGGAACCTCGGCGATTATGTTCTGACCACTCCCAATGCTGGCACCTCCTGTGGCACGAGCGGCATCTCTGACTTCGGCGACTGTACCGGTGTCGGCTTCCAAAGTATTGCTGGCATGGCCCCGATGACTGATGGTAATGCCACCGACGTCATCTCTGACAATACCTACAACGCCCACTATCATGTCGGTAACCACTACACTTGGAATGCGGCCACAGCTGGTACAGGTGGCACTATCACCAGTACCAATGCCACGGACAGCATCTGTCCCAAAGGCTGGCAGCTCCCTACCTCCAACAACTCTAACTCCGGCTCCTTCCAAGCCCTGACCAATGCTTACAGCATTAGCAGCAATACTGACGGCAGTACCGCGCTAGTCTCCGCTCCTTTATACTTTGTACGCAGCGGGAACGTCGACTCGGGGTCGCTGAGGTACGCAGGCAACAGCGGGGGCTATTGGTCGTCTACTGCGTACTCTAGTACTAGCCGCGCCTACCGCCTCAGCTTCGACTCGGGCTACGTCGATCCGTCCTACGACCTCAACCGCTACTTCGGTCAGTCGGTCCGCTGCCTCGCTCGGTAGAATACCCTAAACCTAAAAGCAGAGACTGTAGCCTCCCGCCACAGCCTCTGCTTACTTTATTATTCTACTCTCTCCAGTTCCGTCACCATTTGCCCGCTTGTGATTACGATATGGTCTTCATTAATCGTGTTGACGGTAAAGGTCAGCGTATCTGCGAACAAGTAGCTGGTCACATCTAGCTTGTAAGCATTTGCCTTTGGTGATGGCTCATATTATCATATTACCTAAGATTATAGGAGAACTACCATGGCGACTGGAACACCAATCGACCCTGCCATCAAATCAGAAATCTTACAAAAAGTGCGGGAAGAAGGATTGTCGGTCTATAAAACTGCACAAATCTACAATGTCAATTATCGCACTATCTATGGGTGGATTAAGAAACAGGTTGATGGCAAAGACCGCAACCTCATTCTGAAGAACAACCGCCTGAAGAAAGAGCTTGATACAGCTTACCGGATTATCGGTAGGCTCACAGCAGAAGTACAGCGCCCAAAAGGATAAACATCCTGCTTTCCGAGACCGAGCCAGGATGTAGAAGCAAGTTTGCTCGGTCTCTAGGGCTTACCCGTTGCTCCCTCTACGCCCAGCCAACCCGGCTGGCAGCGGGAGACAAAGACAACATTGCTAAGCTCAAGGCTTGCCATGAGCAAGAACCGCGCTATGGAGTGCGCCGATTAGCCTTGATGCTCCACTGGAGCCACAACAAGACCCGGCGCATCCGCACTCTGGCTGGCATACAGGCTTATACACCCCAGCGGCGGAACAGAGGTAGGATTAAGCTTAGACCAGAAATTGAAGCTCCGGAGAATCGCTTGCGGCGCTATTATATCTACCGCAAGGCTGACTTACCTCGTGCGGGTTATTCTTTCTCTGGGCTTACGAGAGACAAGCTCAAGATCTGGGTGGAAGACTTCACCTATGTTCCGTTTAGGGGAAAATTCTACTACCTAGCGGCAGTACTTAACCTTAACACCAGAGAAGTTATCGGCTGGGCGTTTGGCGAGCGACATGATGCCGATTTGGTCTGTAATGCCTTCGCAGACGCCTTGAAGCATCGTAAGGCTCCCAACATCATCCATAGTGACCGGGGTGCGGAATATCTCTCCGAGAAACACCTTAACCTTTGCAAGGTTTATGGCGTACCCGCCAGTGCGTCAGGGCCAGGTCAGCCATGGCAAAATGGCTTCATGGAGCGATTCTTCAATACCTTCAAGGAAGAACAATAATAAGTGTACAATTTTTTAATGCCTTGCAGACTTCTCGTCATGATAAACCAAGGCGGTGAGCGAATATGTACCGGTTTGGCTGAAAAAGGACAGGCTTACCCATTTAAATTTTGCCTTTCACTTTGCAAAAAAATTAAAATTCAAAGACGGAACTATCATTCAAAAAGTTCCCATGTACTCTTCAAGAAAGCCGGAGATAACCATAGATTGATTTTACTGGTATTTTACAGATAATTAACTCCAGTTATATGGAAAACCAAATACATCAAATGTATAATAAAAACATGGAGTGGATTGCCTATGCTTTTTGCCCTGCATGATTTTGTGGCATATTGCCTGTATAGCATCAGCCGGTTTTCTGGAGGAAGCGTGTTGCTTTGCGCCGCTTTTTCCGAAAAACCGGCTGTTTTTGTTATGCAGAGGATAAGGTAGAATAAGTTTCGCAAAAAGAAAAGTGGATAAAGAGAGACATAGTTTGCAGAAGTCTGGTAGAATGAAGTCGCGACACACCATTCTGAAAGGAGACAGCAAACCATGCCTGAAAAGATTGTACAGCTTAACGAAGAAGTAATCAAGGGTCAAATCAAAGAGCTGGTACGAGGCAGCGTAGAGGAAACCCTCAACGAACTGCTGGAGGCCGAGGCTCAAA
>ERZ1643250.2666-NODE-2666-length-13132-cov-5.570697_pt1 | contig 13132 bp, 10 predicted proteins | sample MGYA00579262_ERZ1643250 | MGnify/ENA primary metagenome ERZ1643250 (study PRJEB29033, sample SAMEA4952265) | chicken gut metagenome | biome: Broiler Chicken; feature: Gastrointestinal Tract; material: Caecum | place: Ireland | collected 2018 | study: Broiler...
CACCATCAGTGGACTCCTTTCCCACCAAAGAGTCCAAGAAATCGGCACCACCTCAGGTGCGGCGAAAAGTGGGACTGTTTTTTGGTCCCGGATTGGAGCCGTGATGTTTAAGGCTGAGACGCGTCGTTTGGCGTTGCGTTTGGTGTTGGAGGAGAGCATGACGCCGTTGGAGGCGACGGAGTGGATGCGCGCGTGGCGACGTCGAGGAGCTGCGCGCGCGTTGCGAGCGGCTCGAGTTTGAGAACCGGCTGCTGAAGGTGCAGAACGATATTTTAAAAGGCGTCGGCCCGCGCGATCTGACGAACATGGAGAAGACGCGGGCCGTGCTCCGGATGCATGAGCGCTATGGCTACCCCTTGGCGCGCCTGTTCGCGGCCGTGGGGCTGGCGCGCGCCACGTACCACCGTCTGGTGCGCCGGCTGGGCGAACCCTCGCGCGTGGACCTGGCCACGCCGTTGGTGCACGAGGCGTTCGAGCGCCTGGGGCGTGTGGCCGGCTACCGGCGCGTGCACCGCCTGATGCGCGCCAGGATGCGCGTGGGAGAGCGCCTCGTGCGCATGATCATGAGGCGCGACGGTCTGGTGCCGCTCTACATGGGCAAGGCGCCCAGGGCGTACAGCTCCTACAAGGGGGGGGAGCTGTCGGGCGCGCCGGCGAACCTGGTGGCCCGCGACTTCCACGCCGCGCGCCCGAACATGCTGTGGGTGACCGACGTCACCCAGTTCACGATGGACGGCTACAAGTGCTGGCTGAGCGTGATCGCGGACTGCTTCGACGGGATGATCGTGTCGTGGTCCATGTCGCGCAGGCCCGACGTGCGTCTGACCGACAGCACGCTCGAGGCGGCCGTGGCCACGCTGCGCGACGGGCAGCGGCCCGTGGTGCACTCGGACCGCGGCTGCCATTACCGGTGGCCGGGCTGGATCGAGATTTGCGAGCGGCACGGCCTGGTGCGCTCGATGAGCGCCGAGGGATGCAGCCCCGACAACGCGGCCGCCGAGGGCGTGTTCGGACGGCTCAAGAACGAGGCGTTCCATGGACGCGACTGGACGGGCGTGCCCTACAAAAGGTTCAAACGCCACATCGGCGACTGGATCTGGTACCACAACAGGAAACGCGAGAAACAGTCCCTGGGATGGAAAAGCCCGGTACAATACAGAAAAGCCTGGGACTGATCCCCTAAATAAAATCTCAAAAAATACCGCACCCCCAGCGAGCAATACACAATAAGCGAGTGGGTGGTATGCGATTTGATTCGCATACCACCCACTCGCTTAATTATTCAGAAAGAAATCGGAAGAAGTAGGAAAGGTGAATGAAAAAACGTAGCCTCCTGATCAGATGCCTTGCCATGCTGGCTTATGCGCCCATGCGTAGCGGTAATAATCAGCGTGCTTGAGCTTGGAAGCCGCCGCCTCATCAACAATCACTGTTGCATGTGGATGCAGCTGCAGTGCCGAGGCTGGACAAAACGCGCTGACGCCGCCTTCCACTGTGTGCGCAATCGCATCCGCCTTGCCTTCGCCAAACGCGAGCAGCACCAGATGGCGAGCCTTGAGGATTGTGCCAATGCCCTGTGTGATGCAATGCGTTGGCACTGCGTTCACATCGTCACCGAAGAAGCGTGCGTTGTCGATTCGCGTTTGCTCAGCGAGTGTCTTAACTCGAGTACCCGAAGCGAGCGATGAGCCCGGCTCGTTGAAGCCAACATGACCATCAGTGCCAATGCCGAGGATCTGCACATCGATGCCGCCAGCTTCCTCAATCGCACGGTCATAGGCAGGACCTGCTTCTTGAATAATGCGTCCATCGCTCAATGGCGCGCCATTGATCACATCACCTGGCACATGCACAAGCGCTGGATCCAGTCCGAGCGGCTCAACAACAGTGCGCTCAATCGTCGAATGATATGACTGCGGATGAGTGATTGGCAGTCCCAAATACTCATCGAGTGCGAAGCCGCGCACATGGGAGACGTCAATGTCCTCGTCATGGACAATCTTCGCGAGCGCCTTGTATGCGGCGAGAGGGCTGGAACCGGTAGCCAAGCCAAGCACAGCCTGCGGGTTCTTGGTAATCAGATCGGCAACGCAGCGTCCGTAAAGTTCGCCTGCTTCTTGCTCGTCTTTTACGATGATGACTTCAGTCATGAATGATGCTCCTTACATCGCGAAATAATCGCAAAATCACAGTGGATGTGCTCAGTCCTTGACAACGGTGGATTCGCTGACCTCAAGCGACGTGCGCTCGAGCGGAAGTCCGCAATCCTTCAGGACGGCGGCAATGCGCTCCACGTTCTCTCCCCTGAGCGGCGCAATAGGCTCAGGCATCTGGTTGGTATCGAATACGCCAAGCAGTGCGAGCGCGGTCTTGAACGCGCCGACGCCAGCGCCGAAGCCCTGCACGCCTTGCACAACGCTCGTGATGCGCATCAGCGCAGCCATCTTGTCCTGCTCGTCGCGCACGGAACGCCAATCGCCTTCCTGGTATGCGTTCCACATATGCACATATGCGGTAGCCTCCACGTTCGCGAGTCCTGGAACGGAACCGTCTGCGCCTGCCATATATGCGCCGTCCACAACGACTTCCTGTCCGGTGAGCAGTGTCAGTGGGTGGCCAGCCTCATTGTTGTCATCAACAAGGAAGCGGAATGAGACATCGTCATTCGAAGAGTCCTTGACGCCGGCCAGCACGCCATCGAGACCCAAACGGATCAGCATGTCACGCTGCAGCTTCGTGTGCACGCAAACAGGAATGTCATATGCGAACAGCGGCAGATCAGGAACCGCTTCGTGGATGAGACGGAAGTGGCGCTCGACTTCAGCCTCGCCGCCAAGCGCGTAGAACGGAGCTGTGGCCACAATCGCCGAAGCTCCGAGTTCGCGAGCCACATACGCGTGCTCGATCACGCGGTTGGTCTCGGTGTCAATGCAGCCGACGAGCACAGGCACGCGGTCATCAACGATTTCCATTGCCGCGTTAATGATCTCACGGCGGCGGTCATCAGTGCTGAATGCGACTTCACCGGAGGAACCGAGTGTGAAGATGCCGTTGACGCCGGCGTCGATCATGCGGTTGATGGAGCTTTCAAAACTTGGGCGGTCAAGCTCGTGCGTTGCGGTGAGAGGGGTGACAGCTGGCGGGATGACGCCACGGAATTGCTGTGTCATGATGAGTCCTTTGTTTGTTGCCGTGCCAGTTCATCGTTGAAACGTGGGACGGCGAAAATATTTGAGAGTGTTGTTGAAGATGTGCGGCGCGCGTCTAGGAGTGCGCGCGCCGCACGTTTTGGTTGTGTGTTCAGTTATGTGTTGCGGGTGCTATGCGCACTCTTCCGCTGTTGGATGCAGCAGCGACGGTGCCGCCGCCATCAGCGTCTTCGTGTAGTCGTTTGTTGGGTGACGCATCACTTGGTCGGTGGTGCCGCGCTCAACAATCGTGCCGTGATTCATCACGATGACGTCGTCTGAGATGTAGCGGATTGTCTGAATGTCGTGGCTGATGAACACCATGGACAGGCCGAGCTGACGCTTGAGGTCGCTGAGCAGATTCAGGATCTGCGCGCGGACGGAGACGTCAAGTGCGCTGGTAGGCTCATCTGCGATGATCGCGTCTGGATTCAGCGAGAGCGCACGTGCGATTGCAACGCGCTGGCGCTGGCCACCGGAGAGCTGTCCTGGCAGCGCTCCGAGCACTGAGAACGGCAGACCGACCATGCGGATCAGCTCATGCGCACGCTTGTCGCGTTCCGCTTTGCTGCCCAGATGATGCACGGCGAGCGGATCAATGAGCTGGTCAATGACGCTCATTCGCGCGTTCAGAGCGGTTGCTGGATCCTGGAACACGACCGAGACGACTCGACCGATTTCCATGCGCTCCTTTGCGGTGCGGTGCGTGACATCCTGGCCCTTGAACAGAACCTTTCCGGAAGTCAGTGACTGCAGTCCGCACATCACGTTCGCTGTTGTCGACTTGCCGCAGCCAGACTCACCGACGATGCCGATGGTCTTTCCTGGCATGAGCTTGAGGTTGACATCATTGACAGCGGTGATCCTGTTCTTGCGGAACAGACCTGAACCTGCGCGCGTTGTGAAGATGACCTTGGCGTCTTTCAGTTCGATGATTGGAACGTCTGGCTTTTCTTCAGGCTTTGTCAAATCAATGTGCTGGTTCATCATGCACCTTCCTTTCCGCCCTCTGGGCTTGTGGAAGCTTCGGATGCTGCTGCGGCAGCCGCTGCGGCCTTCTCGGAGTTCTCCTGCGAGGCCTTCTCGACTTCGGCTGGCTCCTGGAGCATATGCTCATCAGCCTTGGTGTATTTGGCCGGCTCAGGAAGCGGCGCGTCAGGCTGGGCCGCGTAGAAGTGCCATGTGCCTGGCACGCGGACCATGACTGGACGCGTATCGAGTCCAACGTCAGGATGCGAGGAGCGTGGCGCGAAGCGGTCGCCTTTCGGGAATTCGATTGGGCTTGGGACGGTGCCCGGCACCTGATGCAGACGTGGAGCACCAGCCTCGATCGAGGTGACAGCGCCAAGCAGACCGCGGGTGTACTCGTGACGAGGGTCGGTCAGGATCTCCTTCGTGGAGCCCTGCTCAACAACCTGGCCTGCGTACATGACGGTGATCGAATGCGCGACCTTTGCGACGAGCGCGAGATCGTGGGAGACGAAGACCATTGCGAAGCCGAGCTTCTTGCGCAGCGAGTTGAGCAGATCGATGACCTGCTTCTGCACGGTCACATCAAGTGCGGTCGTAGGCTCATCAGCGATAATCAGCTTTGGATCGCGGGTCAATGCCATTGCAATCAGCACGCGCTGGCGCTGTCCACCGGAGAGCTCGTGTGGGTAGGACTCAAGCGTGCGCTTAGGGTCCAGACCAACCAGCTCAAGCAGTTCTTCCGCGCTACGGGTGCCACCGCGGCTGGTCAGCTGCTTCATCTGCGCCTTGATCAGCATCGATGGGTTGAGCGAGCTCAGTGCGTCCTGGTAGATCATTGCGATCTCATGACCGCGGATCTTGTTGTATTCGCGCTGGTCGAGGCCAACGAGGTTCTTGCCATCGAGCAGGATCTCGCCGGAGATCTTGGCCTTTGGATCAAGCAGACCCATGATGGCGAGCGAAGTGATCGACTTACCGCAGCCAGACTCACCAACAAGGCCCATCGTCTCTCCTGGACGAACCGAGAAGTTCAGATGATCAACGACGTTGACGTTGCCATAGCGTGGGAACTGGATGCACAGATCCTTGACCTCAAGCACTGGAGCTTCGGTGCTCACTGGCTCAAGGCGGTCGGTGCGCTTGAGTTCTGCCTCACGCAGCTTCGTCAGCGAATCGACGAGCGCGTCATGCTGCTCTGCGTATGCAGCGACTGGATCGGTGAGCAGGCGGTCTTCCTTGCGGTCAGCTGCCACATCCGCTGCGGTCTTCTCGACTGGAGCGCTTGGAGCTGCGACCATCGCATCGGTGATGCCCTCAGACAGGATGTTCAAGCACAGCACCGTGATCATGATTGCGAGGCCTGGATACAGTGCCTGCCACCAGTAACCGAAGATGACGCCTTCCTTCGCGGACGAAAGAATGTTGCCCCATGTTGGTGTTGGCTCAGGAATGCCTGCGTTGATGAAGCTCAGCGACGCCTCGAAGACGATTGCGTCTGCAACCGAGAGCGTAGTGAACACCATGACTGGCGCTGCGATGTTGCGCATGACGTGCTTGACGAGGATCCACGGAGCGCGAGCGCCGGAGACGATGACTGCACGTACATAATCCTTGCCGTATTCACTGATGATGTTTGCGCGGACAATTCGTGCGATCTGCGGAACATAGAGAATACCGATCGAGATGATGATGCCGATCATCGACTGGCCGAGCACTGCGACGAACACTGCTGCAAGCGCGATGCCTGGGATCGACATGATGATATCGATCAGTCGCATGATGATCTCAGAGATCCAGGTGCGGCTCACAGCGGCGATTGCGCCGATGATCGAACCGACGATCAATGCGAACGCGATGGATGACAGGCCGATGACGAGCGAGTAGCGAGCGCCGTATACGACTCGTGTCAACACATCACGGCCGAGGTTGTCGGTACCGAAGATGTGCGCGCCGGTTGGGGCTTGGTAGCTTTCGGTGATCGCCATTGGGCTGTACGGCGTGATCACTGGCGCGAGAATCGCGGCGATGACGAGCAGCAGAATGACGATGGCTGAAATCTTCGATCCCAGCGTCATCTTGCTGAACCTGTTGAACTTGACCTTTGGCTTGGTTGCCGCCGCTTCGGCGACTTTATTCTGTCCGAACAGCATCTCACACCGTCCTGATTCTTGGGTTGATCAGCACGTAGAGCAGATCGACCACAATGTTGATGATGATGAACGAGAGCGCGACGATGAGTACGACACCCTGGACGAGCGTTGGCTCGTTGCCGTTGATGCCGTCGAACATCGCAGTACCCATGCCTGGCAGGGCGAAGATGACCTCGATGACGATTGCGCCGCCGAGCAGGTAGCCGATCTTCATGCCGAGCGTGGTGATTGGCGTGATCAGTGCGTTGCGGAAGACGTTGCGTGCGATGACGACGCCCTTTGGAATACCCGCGCCGATTGCGGTGCGCACATAATCCTTGTCAAGCTCCTCGACCATCGATGTACGAATGATACGGGTCAGCTGGCCTGCGACCGGCAAGCCCAGCGCGAAGGTAGGCATTGCCATACGTGCGAGATATGCGCCTGGATCCTCCGAGAACGGAGTGAGCGGTCCCGCGCCTGGCAGCCAGGAGAGCTTGATCTGCAGCAGCCAGATGAGCAGAACGCCGAGCCAGAACGATGGGGTTGCGATTGCGATGATCGAAAGGACACGGATCGTCTGGTCAACCCAGGTGTCGCGGTAAAGTGCTGCGAGCACGCCGAAGATGACTGCGAGGATGACTGCGATCAGCAAACCAATGAAGGTAAGCTGCAGAGTGATTGGGAATGCCTGTCCAATGCGTGCGGAGACGGAGTCCTTGTTGACGCCGTATACGCCCATATTGCCGTGGCACAGACCGACCAGATAGGACCAGAACTGCGACCACCATGGCTTGTCGTAGCCCATTTCATGGCGGAATGCTTCCAGCTGAGCGCCGGTTGCGTTCTCGCCAAGAGCTGCGACTGCAGGATCGTACTTGGAGAACGACATCAGGAAGAACACCAGGAAGATGACTCCGAATGCCATGAACGGCAGGGCGATCAGTCGACGCCCGAGAAGTCTAAGAAAATTACTCATGGTATGTCCAATGTTGAAGTGTTCGTATATTGCCCGGTGCTTACCGCGTCATTGCGATGTGAGGCACCGGCTGTTTTTGGGGACGAAAAGACCGGCCCGTCCGCATGAGGAAGGAAAAGGGAAAACTAGGCGAATAGGCCGGTCTTTATTGTTGGTTAATTGGTTCGAAGAAGTTGTTGAGCCGCTCCTTGTGGGTTACTTCGCGAGCTTGGCCTGGACGAGGTCGAGGCCAGTCGTGCCCATTGCCTTGTACTCGCTGAAGACGCCCTTCTTGACGGCGGTGCTCACCTTGCGGTGGAACAGAGGATACAGCGGCACCTGCTCGGAGAGCAAGTCATAGCACTGGTTCCAGTAGTCCTGACGTTCGTCATCGGTCTTTGCGGCAAGAGCCTTGTTCATCAGATCGTGCAGCTCGTTGTAGCTTTCCGATCCGTTCCAGAACGTGCGCTGCTTGGTCCAGACGTTGTCGCCATACCACCAATTCATCAGCAGGTCAGGGTCATCACCGAAGACCGAAGGGTCACCAGGCGCAAGGACCATCGAGAAGTCCGCATCGTCCTTATCAGTGATGGATGGATACAGTGCCGAGGACTTCATCGACTGGATGTCCACATCGATGCCGGATTCTGCCAGATCGTTCTTGATCTGCGGCGCAAGCTGCGTGATCCAGGTGTGGTCGGTCGTGTATAGCGTTGTCTTGATTGGACCGCTGACGCCTGCTTCCTGCAGCAGCTCCTTGGCCTTTGCGGTGTCCTTCGTGTAGACGTTCTTCGCCTTGTGGTAATTAGCGAAGTCCTCTGGCAGGAAGCTGGTGATCTGCTGAGCCTGTCCGGACAGCTGGTTGTCGATCAGCTTCTTCGTGTCGATCGAGTAGAACACAGCCTGACGAACGCGAGGATCGTCGAATGGCTTCTTCTTCGTGTTGAACATGATGAACGCCTGGTTGAAGCCCTGCACCGTCTGAATGTCGGAGCCTGCGGACTTCAGCGTCTGCATTGCCTTTGCAGGGACGTTCTCCATGACGTCGGTCTTGCCAGCCTGCATAGCGGTGACGCGCGCGGTGTCGTCGACGTTGACGTTCCACACCATCTTCTTCGTCTGTGCTGGGTAGGTGCCGTTGTAGTTGTCGTTCTTTTCGAAGTTCACCTGCTGATCGGTGATCGACGTGTACTTCCATGGACCAGATCCGGTAGGCATCTTCTTGAGCTCTGCGTCGGACTTGTCAGTTGGAACGATTGGGATCAGGGCAAGGCGCTTCTCGAACATTGGGAAGGCTTCCTTGAGCTTGAAGTCCACCTGGTTGTCACCCTTGGCCTCAACGGAATCGATGAAGTCAAGCATCGAGATGAACAGGCTGCCCTCAGCGGTTGAACGCTTGTAAGAGCTGACCACATCGGACGCCTTGACTGGGGTGCCATCGGAGAACTTCGCTCCATCGCGCAGCGTCACGATGTACTCAGTGTCAGAGACCTTCTGTGGCTCGCCCTTGGCGAGTGCCGGGAACGTGTCATAGGTCGTGTAATCGAGCGAATACAGAGGCTCAACAACATGCCAGTTAGCGGACATAGGCAGTGCGCCAGATGTGGTGCTTGGCATGAAGTCACGGCTTGCGTATGCGACTTCCGCAGTGATCGTATCTGGAACGGATGTGCCCTTGGATGCATTGGCGTCGGATCCTCCACCGCAGCCGGCCATGGCCACTACCATGCCACCGGCCAAGACAGCGGCAACAGCTGCCTTGAGTTTTGCATTGACCTTAACCATTGAATCTCTCCTCATCTTTGAGAATGTGCCTTCTTAAGTCCAACTCGACGACGCTCGTCTTTGCGCGATCGTCAGGTCTCAATGGATTTCCGGTCCACTTGAAACCCTATCGGATGCTGAACTGGTTTCAATGATAAGACGTCTGATGTCTTACTTCAACTGTGGTCAAACGCGCATGTCGGCGTGTTTTGTGTCATTTTCGCATAACTCATCCATCTACCGCTCAACAGACAGGCCCTCTCATCTATTGAGAATAGGGCGTTTTCCGTTCTTTTTTATTGGCACCAGGAATCTCCACTGACTTATGCTCTAAGCCCAATTATTATTGCTCTCTTCCGCGTGCCGAATTCTCGACTTGACAGTCAAAAACGTTTCCCCGTTGTCTAATTGAAAGTGCAACACCCGGTAGATTGGTAATTATCCAGAAAACCAGTCCGGAGGGATGTTGCACCTATGGGAGTAGTGTATTCGCACCTGTCGGAAGAAGAGCGACAGGTCATCCAGATTGAGATCGGCAACGGTACCGGCATACGGGCGATTGCCGCGATGCTCGGGCGCAGCGCGTCCACCGTCAGCAGGGAGATCAAGCGCAACACGTGGTTCCCGTCCAACGAGAGCGAGTCGTACCGGCCGTACCGGCCGAAACGCCTCAAGACGGGCCCGTGTGGACCGGCCGCTATTATGTCGCCGGGCCCGCGCAGCGCAAGGCCGAGCGGCGCAGGATGAAACCGCGCAAGCCGTGTCGTCCCTCGTATGGGCGTCTGTGGGCGCAGGTGGTCTCATGGCTTGGCTGCGGCTGGTCGCCGCCGCTGATCAGCGGCAGGCTGCGTGTCCTGCGGCCGGATGAGAGGCTCATGCATGTGTGCCCGGAGACGATCTACCAATGGATCTACGCCGACAGGAGGCGGCGCGAGCGATGGGCGCGTTGCCTGCCGCGCGGCCACCGGCGCCGGCGCAGACGCAGGGGGCGCAAAGGTGTCGCGCTTCGCGATCCCCAGACGCGTGCCCATCCACGAACGCCCGCAGGAGGCCGATGACAGAAGCATGTTCGGCCATTGGGAAGCGGACAGCGTCATCGGGTCCGGTGCCAACCTGCACACCGAGGTCGAAAGGAAGACGAGGTTCCTCATGGCGCGCATCATCGCGGACAAGAGCGCCGCCGCCAGCGTCGGAGCCCAATTGGAGATGTTCCGCGCGCTGCCCGCCGGCGCCAGGATCAGCGTCACGCATGACAACGGCACCGAGTTCGCGCGCCACACACGGCTGCGCGACGAATTGGGCATGGCCACGTACTTCACCGACCCGTACTCCAGCTGGCAGCGGGCGAGCAACGAGAACCGCAACGGCATGATCCGCCGTTACCTGCCCAAACGCTGCACAATCGCGATGGGCATGGCACGGGAGGTGCAGGAGATCGTCGACGAGATCAACAACCGGCCCATGCGCGTGCTCGGATACCGCACACCCGCCGAAGCCTTCGTCGACGAACTGGTAAACTTACAAGTCCGACAAAGGTGTTGCACTTTCAATTAGACAACGGGTCTGTTACTAGCCTTCCAGGCCGTGTTATCATTGACATTAGATGTCTGAAGTCTTATCTATTTATCGGTTATCGAAAACTTCGGATGTCTAAATTCCCAAGGGACGCGCCAATCACCGTTGATTGCACGCGCCACTGATCGAACTACCCAAAGGAGAGTTATCCATCATGTCAGCCTCTGACACCATACGATGGTCTCAGCACGATTTCCCAGAACCTGAAGGCTCCATCACCTGCACTTTCCGCGCGAACGCTGACGGCCGCATACTCGCCGTCAACAGCGAAGGCAGCGCACCGCAGCTCGTCTGCGGTATTGAACGCGGCGCGCTGCGCGTGCAGGCGGTGACGCCGCACGCGCCAGTAGACCTTGATATCGAAGACACCGCCGGCGTCAGCGATGGCGCAGCGCATACGCTCGCGCTCACGTTCGGCGAGTTTGGCGCGCGCGTTTACCTCGACGGCGCGCAATGTTTCAGCAGCACCGCGAACCTGTGCCCAACCGCACTCGGCACCGCCGCTGACGGTACGCAAGCCAGCGGCGCCATCGCTGCCGGAGACGCGGCGGTCAACGTCAGCGATCTGCAGCTGCACGCGCAACCGCTCACGTCCGAGCAGATTCTGGCGGCAACGCCAACGCCACAACCGGACATCAACTTCGCGGCGGCCCAGCTTGCGCCGCGTGATGTACGTCGTGTGCGCGAACTGCACGGCGGCACCATCTATGCGCATTTCCGCGTGCGTGGTCCACGGCAGTATGGCACCATTCTTGCCGCGAGCGTGAATGACAAGGAGGTGCTCGCCGTCTCAATCGATGACACCGGCATCACAATGACCGCCGCCGACGGCTCATATGACCCAACCGTCTACCACGCGAACGGCGTGTGGGATGACGGCCGCTGGCATGATCTGACGATCCGCTCAGCGCGCGGCGCCATTGACATCTATGTGGACGGCTGGCACGAGCTCCACCAGGCGGGCCAAATCTTCTTCGGCGACTGGCCGGATATCACCGCCATCCATATTGGAGAGAACACCGATGGCGTCCGTCTGATGGGAGAGGTGCGCAACGGCGGCATCTTCACCACCGCGCTCACTGATGGCAAAATCCGCAAACTCTCCTCCGCGCCCGCGTTGACAACGACCGCGCTGTTTGACAAAGGGTTTCACGGCTCGGCGAGCTACCGCATCCCCTCGCTGATCCGCACGCCGCATGACGTTGTCATAGCCGGCGCCGACCAACGCGTCGCCATCGCGAACGACGCACCCAACCATATCAATTCCGTCATCAGACGCTCGCTCGACGGCGGCAGCACCTGGCTTGACATGCAAACGGTGATCGACAATCCAGGCGATGGCATTGACGGCGCGTCCGCAATCGATTCCTGCTTGGTCTGCGATGAACAGACCGGCCGCGTCATTGTGCTGATCGACCGTTTCGCAGGCGGCATCGGCCTGCCGAACAACAAACCTGGCGTCGGCGTTGACGAGCGCGGCAGACTCCGTCTCTACGACGCGAGCGGCGCGCATTATCTGCTCAATGAGGACGGCAGCGTCGTGCATGAGGACGGCACGCCAACGGACTATCTCGTTGACGAACACGGCGACGTGACGCGCAATGGCGAGCCAGCAGGCAACATCTATCTCAAAGAGGGCGTCGACCCACACGAATCCGTATTGATGGAGCGCACCAGTTACGTGGTCGAGGTGCATTCCGATGACGATGGCGCCACTTGGAGCGCGCCGCGCAACCTCAACCATATGATCAAAGAGGAATGGATGCACTTCCTTGGCGTCTCCCCTGGCAATGGCATTCAGCTGCAGGCAGGCGCTCACCGTGGACGTCTGCTGATTCCGTTCTATTTCACCGGCGCTTCGCTCAAGCATTACGCTGGTGGCGCGCTGATCAGCGATGACGGCGGCAAGACCTGGCGTCGCGGCGCCACCATCAACGAGGGGCGCGTCATCAACGGCGTGGAGGTTGACCCGAAGAACATTTGGGATGATGACGCAACAACGCATGAATCAGTGCTCACCGAGCGCGCGGACGGCACTGTTGTCTGCTTTTTCCGCAACCAGAACCGTTCGGGGCGCGTTGGCGTGGCGCTCAGCCATGACGGCGGCGAGACCTGGGATGACATGTACTTCGATGAGCAGATCCCTGACATTTTCTGCCAGCCGAACGCAGTGACCTGCGCGCCTGGCTCGGATGTGACGGTGTTCGCGAACGCGAGCCAGATGCTGCCGTACCGCGGCAACGGCGTGCTGCGGCTGAGTTTGGACGGAGGCCGTACTTGGGCTGCGCATCGTTGCGTAAACCCGTATCACTACGTGTACCAGTGCATGAGGATGCTGCCGAACGGCAACCTTGGACTGCTCTGGGAACGTGAGACCGCGGGCCTGTATTTCACTGAACTGCCGCTGAGCATTTTCGGCATTCCGCAGATTGGCTGATAATTCACGAATAAAGGCGGATGCGGCGGTCACCACTACGGTGACCGCCGCATCCGGCATATAGGTCATTTTGTGTTGATTTAGACTCCTAGTCGGTGGTGTTGGGGTA
>ERZ1643250.2667-NODE-2667-length-13131-cov-4.972775_pt1 | contig 13131 bp, 8 predicted proteins | sample MGYA00579262_ERZ1643250 | MGnify/ENA primary metagenome ERZ1643250 (study PRJEB29033, sample SAMEA4952265) | chicken gut metagenome | biome: Broiler Chicken; feature: Gastrointestinal Tract; material: Caecum | place: Ireland | collected 2018 | study: Broiler...
GCTGTTGATGCTCGGATCGTTGCCCTCATCCATTCCGCCCAGATAGACGACGAACGGATCGCTTCGCAGATCCTTGTCGGTCGTCGCGGTGTTGACGGATTCGTTTTCCCGCTCATAAGTAGCGATCGTCTTGATCTGGCTGCGGATATCGCTGTGCTGATCTTCCAGCAGCGAGATGCTGCTGTCGGTGATGATCATGGCGTCGACGGTGCCATCCGTCAGTTCGTTATACATGGTCAGATAGTCGAGCACTTCTTCATATGTGATGTTGCTGGCTTCCTGATCCAGCTGCTCTCTGGCAAAATCGGCATTGTCTTTGTCCATGCCGTTCTGCACGGCGATCGTCTTGCCGCTGAGGTCTTCTACAGCGGCGATGTCACTGTCCGCAAGCGTCACCACGGAGACCTTGACGATCGAAGGATCGTTGCGCGTGATGATCGAGAATGTGGAATGGACGGAATTTGCGGTATATGCGCCGAAACAGAACACGCCGCATAGGATGATCATGAACGCGCGTCTGATCCAGCGCCCGGTGCGGCGCAGCCGGCACAGGCACAGCAGGAAGCTGACCAGCACAGCGATCACGAGGATCAGGCCGAGGATGGTCAGATAGCGCGTCGGCAGCACGCTCATCCGGTAACACAGGAAAAAAGCCAGGGCCGCACTGAGCAGGCACAGCGCCAGCAGGATCCAGTCCAGCCTCTGGCTTCGTCTTTTCGGATTCGGTTTCTTCTCTTTATTTTGCATACTATCACCTTTTAGTAATTATACACGAATCGCTATTTAATGGAAATAAAAAAAACAGGGGAATAAGCGGAAACCCCTGTTTTTGTCAAATATTACAAGATTTGCACACGATTTTCACATATTAATATGGAATGACCTGATCGCTCCACACCAGGCTTCCATCGTCGCTGATCTGCTTGGTCCCGGCGGCGATATCGCTCAGGTTGAAGCTGAAGCTGCTCATCTTCGGACGCTGTTCATTGGATTCATATGCCCATTCGATGTACTGGACATCCTGGCGGCTGAAGACATAGGCGTCGGAATAATCGTTGAGCGATGCCTGCAGCATCATATGGGTGTTGACCCCGTTTTCCAGCGAGAGCGACTCGATGGCCCATGGCCGCATATCCTCCAGCTGCGCCCGGGCAAAGGCGGCGATCTTGTCGGAAGGCATGTTGGTGATCACATAAGAAGGGATGATGTCAAAGAGCTTGCTGAGCGAAGAGATGCCGTCCACGGACAGCAGCTTGTCGATGACGGCCTTCAGGATGCGCTGCTGCGCGCGCTCACGGCCGGCGCTGTCATAGCCTTCGGTCTTGCGGTGGCGGGCATAGGCGAGCGCCTGTCTGCCATCCAGATGCTGTTCGCCCTTGGCCAGACAGATCTGATGCGCTTCATCCTTGTTGCGGTTTTCATCCTGTTCGCAGAAATCGATCTCCACGTCCACGTCGATCCCGCCCAGCACATCGATGATCTCGATGACGCTGGAGAAGGAGATCCGGGCATAGTAGTCGATGTCGATGTCCAGGAAATCTTCTACGGTCTCGATGGTGGTGTCCACGCCGTAAAGGCCGGTATGGGTCAGCTTGTCCAGGCTGAAGCCGCTGCCTTCATAGGCCTTGTTTGGGATGTAGGCATCCCGGGGCAGCGAGACCATGGTCACATGGTGCGCCTGCGGGTTGATCATGAGCAGGAGATTGACATCGCTGCGCAGCTTCTGATCCGGCGATCCCATTTCGTCGATGCCGCTGATGTAGAGGACGAAGCTGTCCTTGGTCACGTCCTTGTCGCTGGGATCCTCCCAGGTCCGCGTGTAAGTATATGTCTTCAGCGTGATGAAATCTGATTCGCTGATGGTCTCATTGTCGATCATCATGTCATAATAGGTGTCGCTGATGGCGACAGCGTCCAGATAACCGATGGAGAGGGAGGCCAGCAGATCGCCGTAATAGGTCTCTTCGTCATAGACACATCCGGGCGCGTCGGCGTCGAGCGCTTGCTTGGCATATTCGCCGTTGGCGCTGTCGGTCCCGTTCTGGATGCCGACGCTCAGGCCGCTGCTGAGCTCGGAGAGGGAAGAGAGGGAACCGTCATTGCGTGCCAGTATCCGGATCTCGGTGGTGATCTCTGTCTCGGCCGAGATATCCGTGAGCAGCTTTCCGACCTTTCCTGTATAAAAGCTGCCGGTGAACAGGACGGCGCAGAGCACCGTGATCAGCAGGCGTCTGGCCCAGACGAACCATTTGCGGCGGCGTTTCATCATGGAGCGAAACAGCAGGATGAATATGATCAGCGCGGCGGCCGCCGCCAGCAGGAGCCAGCGCTGGGGCAGAAGCTGCGATGAGATGATATTGTTGAACGCATAGAGGATGGCGATGAGCAGGACCAGCAGAAACAGCAGATCGATCGTTCGGGTGTAATTGCGTTTTTTCTTTTTCATTTGCTCACCTCGTTTACCATTATAATATAGGAGATACGGAAAAACCATGATAATTTTCATCTGAGCCGTTCTGCGGTCATGCGGGACATCATGATGTTTCCCGCATTGCGCATCGTTATACGCCAGGGTGCGGGGCATTCATCGCCGTCACATCAACCTCAATAAAACGTCGTTGATTTGACAGACGGGATAAGTGTATAATAGTCCAGAGGTGATAACGTGTCGATTCTGGAACAGCTGAACAACAGACAGCGGGAAGCCGCGTCATGCACGGACAGCCATGTGCGCATCATCGCCGGTGCGGGCAGCGGCAAGACACGCGTGGTCACGGTGCGGATCGCGTATCTGATCGATGAGTGTCATGTCTACCCCAACCGGATCCTGGCCATCACGTTTACCAATAAGGCCGCACGGGAGATGAAAGAGCGGGTGGAATCGATGCTGGGGCCGCTGGCCGCAAGCGTGCGGATCTCAACGATCCACTCTTTTTGTGTGCGGCTGCTGCGTGAGGATATCCAGGAGATCGGCTATCCGCGCAGCTTCACCATCCTGGACAGCGAGGATCAAAAGAGCATCCTGAAAGAAATATATAAAGAAAAGGAGATCGACGCCAAGTCTTATGCCTATGGAGCCGTGCTGGCGTATATCTCTTCGTGCAAGACGGTGTTCGTCGATCCCCAGCGCGCGCTGCAGCTGGCGCAGAGCGAGAGCCAGCGCGTGAAGGCCAATGTCTACGCGTCTTATGAACAGCGTCTGCGCGACATGTTCGCGCTTGACTTTGACGATCTGCTCATCAAGGCGCATGAGATCCTGAAGGGAAGAGAGGATGTCCGCGAGAAGTGGCAGCGCCGCTTTGATTACATCCATGTGGATGAGTTCCAGGATGTCGACGAGCTGCAGTATGACATCGTCAAGCTGCTCTGCGCGCCGCATGCGAAGCTGTGCGTCGTCGGTGATCCCGATCAGACGATCTATACGTGGCGCGGAGCCAATGTAGACATCATCATGAACTTTGAGCGGGATTTCAAAGGCTGCAAGACCGTCATCCTCGATGAGAATTACCGCAGCAAGGCGCATATCCTCGAGGGGGCGAACGCCTTGATCCGCAACAACCGTAACCGCATCAAGAAGGATCTGTTCACCAGACAGCACAGCGATGAGAAGATCGTGCATTTTTCGGCGGCGGACGATCGCAATGAGCCGGTCTGGGTGGCAGCGCGCATCGCTTCGCTGCATCATAGCGGCGTGCCCTACCGGGAGATCGCGGTGCTCTACCGCTCCAACTATCTCTCCCGCGGTCTGGAAAAAGCGCTGCTGGAAGCGCATGTCCCTTACCGCATCTACGGCGGCATCCGCTTTTATGAGCGCGCCGAGATCAAGGACGCGCTGAGCTATCTGCGCCTGCTCGCGCCGAAGCACGAAACGGATGAGCGCGAGCTGTGGAAGGATCTGGCGGTGCGCAGGGTGATCAACGCGCCTAAGCGCGGCATAGGCGCCAGGAGCCTGGAACAGCTCGAGGAGCAGGCGCGCAGCGAAGACACCAATTTATATGAGGTGCTGAAGCACCCCTGCATCAAGGGAGCAAAGGCCTGCCGCGGGATCGAGGAATTCGTCCGCGTCATCGAGGAATGCCGTGAGGCCGCCGCTTCGCTGAGCATCGACATGCTCATGAAGAAGGTGCTTGAGCGCAGCGGCTATCTGCAGATGCTGCAGGACGACAATGAAAACGAACGCCTGGAGAACATCAAGGAACTGCTCAACGACATGGAGGAATATGTCGAGAATGACCCGGAAGCGACCTTGGATGATTATCTGCAGGAGATCGCGTTATATACGGATAATGAGAATGATGCCGGCGGAGAAGTGGTGCAGCTGATGAGCGTGCACGCCTCCAAGGGCCTGGAGTTCGACTGTGTGTTCATCTACAGCCTGTGCGAGGGGATCTTCCCCAGCGAGCGCAGCATCAGCGAGGGCGGAGGCGCGGCGCTGGAAGAGGAGCGCCGTCTGGCCTATGTCGCCATGACCCGTGCCCGCAAGCAGCTGTTCCTTTCGGATTCCATGGGATACAGCTATGTGCTGGACCGCATCAAGATGCCTTCACGCTTCGTCAAGGAGATCCCGCGGACATTGATGGAGGATGTGGGGGCAAAGCCGCGCAGCCGCTTTGGAGATGATGTGGATGTCTTTTCGGAAGGCGGGTCTTCTTCCATATCCCGCCCTGCCCCGGTGTCTTCCGCATCGTCTGCGCCTGCGCGCAAGAAGCGAAGAGGAAAGCTGCAGAAGGGCGATCTGGTGCAGCATACATCCTTTGGGGAAGGCATCGTCATCAGCGTGAAAGACAATCTGGCGACCATTGCCTTTGAACAGCGTTACGGTGTCCGTAAGATCATGGCGGATCACCCTTCGCTTTCCCGCAAATGACAGGAGGACGCGCGATGGATGAGATCAACAGGATAAACGCGCTGCGCGCGGAGCTGGAAAAGCTGTCGTATGAATATTACGTGCAGGATAAGCCCAGCCGCAGCGATCAGGAATATGACCGGCTCATGCAGGAGCTCATCGCTCTGGAAGAGAAGCATCCGGAAATGGCCGATCCCAATTCGCCGAGCCAGCGAGTCGGGGGCGGCGTGCTTGAGGGATTCGAAAAGGTCGAGCACCGGCGCATGATGCTCTCGCTGGGCAATGTGTTCAACCTGGAGGAGCTGCGTGCGTTCGATGAGCGGGTGCGCGCCAGCGAGCCGAATGTGCGCTATGTGATCGAGCTGAAGATCGACGGGCTGGCGATGTCGCTCATTTACCGCGACGGCCGCTTCGTGCAGGCGGTGACCAGAGGGGACGGCAATGTCGGCGAGGATGTCAGCGCCAACATCCGCACCATCCCCAGCATCCCGATGCATATCGATCTGCCCGGCGAGGTGGAGATCCGCGGCGAGGTGTTCATGCCCAAGGCGAGCTTTTTACGGCTCAACAGCGAGCGGGAGGCGGCCAATGAAGAGCTGTTTGCCAATCCGCGCAATGCGGCGGCAGGCAGCGTGCGCCAGCTGGACAGCGCCGTCTGCGCCAGCCGCGGCCTGGACGCATTCTGGTATTATTTCGTCAACGCCGTAGACTATGGCATCATGTCGCATGAGGACGCGCTGGAGGAGATGGAGCGGATGCACCTGAAGGTCAATCCGCTGCGCCGCGTCTGCGATCGTGTGGAGGAGATCTGGGCGTTCATCGAAGAGATCACGCAGCAGCGTCATTCGCTGCCCTATGAGATCGACGGCATGGTCATCAAGGTCGACGATCTGCAGGCGCAGACCCGCCTGGGCACGACGGTCAAGGTGCCGCGCTGGGCGACGGCGTACAAATTTCCGGCGGAAGAGGTGCAGACGCGCCTGCTCGACATCGTGCTGAGCGTCGGACGCACCGGGCGCATCACGCCCAACGCCGTGCTTGAGCCGGTGCGGGTGGCCGGCACGACGGTAAGCGCGGCCCAGCTGCACAACGAGGACATGATCCGCGAGAAGGACATCCGCATCCACGACATCGTGGTCGTGCGCAAGGCCGGAGACATCATCCCTGAGGTCGTCCGGGCCGTGGAAGAGCGAAGAGACGGCTCGCAGCAGCCTTATGTGTTCCCTGAACACTGCCCGGTATGCGGCGGCACGCTGGTCCGCCTTCCGCAGGAAGCCGCGCACTATTGCGTGAATCAGGACTGTCCGGCAAGGGTCGTCGAGGCGATGATCCATTTCGCTTCTCGCGATGCCATGGACATCGACACTCTGGGAGACAAACGCATCGAGCAGTTCCACGCATGGGGCCTGCTCAATGAGATCGAAGATATATACCGGCTGCACACGCACCGCGAGGAAGTGCTGGAAAAAGAGGGCTTCAAGGATAAGTCCTGGAACAAGCTGATGGATGCCATCGAGAAAAGCAAGCAGCAGCCTTTGGAAAACCTGCTGTTCGGGCTGGGGATCCGGCAGGTGGGCAAGAAGGCCGCCGGCATCCTGGCCGCGCGCTTTCTGACGATGGATGCGCTGATGGCGGCAGATACGGAGACGCTCACGGCGATCCGCGACATCGGGGAGATCACCGCCCAGAGCATCGCGGCGTTCTTCGCTGAAGAGAAGAACCGCGAGCTGATCAGCCATCTGAAGGCATTCGGGCTGCGCATGAGCACGGATGCGGCGCAGGTCAAGGAAAGCCCGTTCACGGGCAAGACGGTCGTGCTGACCGGTACGCTGACGCGCTATACGCGCAATGAGGCCAAGGCGCTGCTGCAGCAGCTGGGCGCCAATGTCACCGGCAGCGTATCCAAGAAGACCGATCTGGTCATTTATGGGGAAAACGCCGGCTCCAAGCTGAGCAAGGCTGCCGAGCTGGGCGTGGAGACGATGGATGAAGAAGCCTTTGCACAGGAGGTGAGCGCAGTTGAAGAAGCTTAAGATGATGATGGCATGTGTGCTGGCGGTGTTTGCGCTGGGCGCATGCGACGACCAGGATCTGGGCAACCGTTCAGAGACCCAGACGATCGCTACGGACGGCGATTATGCGGCAGTGCTGCCGTTCCATGCCTCAGATGCACGGCAGAAGCACACCTCGGTCATTTCTGACCAGGGGGAGCGCTTCAACATCGTCACCGGGCTGATGGAGCTGTCCAAATCGCACTTCAACCCGAATGATGTGGCATTTAAGGAAAGTCAGTTTCTGACCTATGACATCCTGGATGCCTCGGATTATTCGACCGGCCTGCTGGGCAGGGCGAGCGACTCCAATCCAGACGGGCTCAACCAGCGCCGGGATGAGTCGTTCGACACCGGAAATGGCAGCAGCGCCAACGGCATCGCGCCGCTCATCGACATCTATGAGCTGGATTGGTATTCCGGCAGCGATCTGTCCGGCATCTCGCTGGCGATGGTCGTTACCGCGGAAACAGTGGATTCCGACAACAACAGCGTGAGCATCTCGCAGGAGCGGCTGAAGGTGTTTGCGGAGACCCAAGGCAAGAAGCTCAACAGTTACATGCGGGATAATTTTCCAGAGATCTCCCGCAACCTGCCGATCCTGATCACGGTCTATTGCCTGAGCGATGATGCGACCTTGCCGGGCAATTTCATCCAGCAGGCATACTTCACTTCTAATTCGGCGAATTTCACCGATATCGATGAGGAGTGGCTGCTGCTGCCGAGCGATGATTTCGAGGAGCTGGACGCAGATGTCAGCTCACAGTTCAGCACGCTGAAGAGCGGGCTGAGCGGCGTATCGCCAGATGATGTGTTCATCGTCGGCAAAGGCCGTTTCGTGAGCGGCGCGCTGGCAGAGCTTGACATCACGGTCAACCTGCATGCCAAGACCGGTGCGGAAGCGATCGCGCTGGCCCAGTATATCTATGGGCAGACATCGCTGTTCACGAGCACGAACTATGAGATCTCGATCGATATCTCAAGCGACAATGACCATGTGGCGGTCATCAAGAGGTCAGCGGGATCTGGAGATGCGCAGATCACGATGCTGATATGAGGAGGAAATGATGGAACAGTTTGACAAGGCTTATTTTCAACGTCTCGCAGCCGGCATCATGCTGGACGTGAATGACGATGAGGTGGAAGACCTCAAGGGTGAGTTCGACGTGCTCACGCAGCAGATCCAGCTTTTTGACAAGGTGGATACAGAGGGCGTAGAGCCGATGGTCTATCCCTTTGAAGAAGAGACGTCCTTTCTGCGTGAGGATGAGGTGACGCATGTCCTGACGCAGGAAGAGGCGCTGCGCAACGCGGGCAGCGTACGCGCGGGACACGTGCATGTGCCGAAGGTGGTGAAGTAAGATGAGACTGGATACGATGAAGGAACAGGAGATCAAGACGCGCTGCGAGACAGCGCTGGAAAAGCTGAAGGCGCTTCAGCCGCAGCTGAACGCGATCGTCACGTTCGTGGATATCGATGAGCAGCTGGAAGGACTCAAGGACATCAGTGCGGATGCGCCGCTGTATGGCATGCCTGTCGTCCTGAAGGACAACATCAGTACCTGCGGCATCCGCACGACCGCATCGAGCCGCATCCTGGACAACTATGTCCCTGTTTATGACGCGGCCATCGTGGAGAAGCTGAAGGCGGCCGGCGCCGTCATCGTCGCCAAGGCGAGCATGGATGAGCTGGGCATGGGCGGCACCAACAAGAACGCCTATACCGGCAAGGTGAGCAATCCTTATGACCTGGCGCGCATTTCCGGAGGCTCAAGCGGCGGCAGCGCCGTAAGCGTGGCAGCCGGCGCCGTGGCAGTCTCCATCGGTACGGATACCGGAGACAGCGTGCGCAAGCCTGCGGCATACAACGGCATCATCGGCGTGAAGCCGACTTACGGCCGCATCAGCCGCTATGGCATCATCCCTTATGCCTCCAGCCTGGATCATGTCGGGTATTTCACCACGAATGTGGAGGATGCCTGCACGATGCTGGAAGTGCTCGCAGGCCGCGATGACCGCGACATGACGAGCTCCATGCGTCCGGTGGAAGCATACCGCGCGCTGCTCGACAGCGATGTCAGCGGCAAGGTGATCGGCGTGCTCGACAATGTGCAGGAAGCCATCAGCGATGAGCGGGTGAAGGAGAACCTCAATGCGCTGCTCTCCCGCCTGGAGGCGCGCGGCGCGCAGATCCGCCATGTGCGCATGCCTCAGGAGCTGATGGAGACGGTCCTGCCGGTCTATCTGACCATCGCCAACGCGGAGGCCACGGCCAATCATTCCAATCTCGACGGCATCCGCTATGGCATGCGCGAGCCGGGAGAAAGCGTGGAGGAAGTCATGAAGCATTCCCGCACGAAAGGCTTCTCTGCCTATGTGCGCAAACGCTTCATCATCGGCAGCTATTCGCTGTTCGTCGAGAACCAGGACAAGCTGTTCCGCAAGGCGCAGAAGATCCGCCGCCTCATCGTGGATCACTTCCGTGAGCTGCTGCAGGAGTGTGACTGCATCATCGCCAGCGCAGCGCCAGGCGTCGCGCCGCTGGAGCATGAAGCGGCAGATGAAGCCATGGGGGCACAGCATCTGGTGGCCGACAACCACATGGTGCTGGGCAATTTCAGCGGTTACCCGAGCATGACGCTGCCCAGCGGCTTCTTAGACGGTCTGCCGATCGCCGTGAACATCACCTGCCGTCCATTTGAGGAAGTGACGATGTTCAACATCGGCAAAGCGATCGAAGAAGAGAGCGGACTTGCGGACAACACGGTGGAGGTGAAAGCATGAATTACGAGACAGTCATCGGAATCGAGATCCACTGCGAGCTGAAGACAAAGACCAAGATGTTCTCCGGGGCCCCGGTGGCCTTTGGAAAAGTAGCCAATACATGCGTCAACGAGATCGACCTCGGTCATCCCGGCTGCCTGCCTTGCGTGAACAAGGAGGCGGTCCGTCTGGCCATCAAAGCGGCCACGGCACTGCACTGCGAGATCGATACGCTCGTGCGCTTTGACCGAAAGAACTATTATTACTCTGATCTGCCCAAGGGCTTTCAGATCACGCAGCAGTTCCATCCGATCGGCAGCGGCGGATGGCTGGAGATCGAGACATCCCAGGGCAAGAAGAAGATCCGGCTGAACCGCATGCACATGGAAGAAGATACGGCCAAGCAGTTCCACACCCAGGAAGGCACGCTGATCGACTTCAACCGCGCCGGCACGCCGCTGGTGGAGATCGTCAGCGAACCGGATATGCGAAGCGGTGAAGAAGCCGCGGCCTATGTGGAAAAGCTGCGCATGATCCTGTTATATCTGGGCGTGAGCGACGTCAAGATGGAAGAGGGCAGCATGCGCTGCGACGTCAATATCTCCCTGCGTCCGGAAGGAAGCGAGACCTTCGGCGTAAAGACAGAGATCAAGAATCTGAACTCGATCTCCAATGTGCAGAAGGCCATCGACGCTGAGGTCGAGCGCCAGCGTGCGATCCTGGAAGCCGGCGGAGAGGTAGAACAGGCGACACGCCGCTATGATGAGACGCAGAAGACGACCATCATGATGCGCAAGAAGGAAGGCAACGTCGATTACAAGTATTTCCCGGAACCCAACATCTTCCCGATCCGCCTGGATGCGCAGTGGGTAAAGGATATCCAGGACAACCTGGAAGAGCTGCCTGATCAGCGCAAGGCGCGCTATATGAGCGACTTCGGCCTCAATGATTACGATGCGGGCGTCCTGGTGGCCACCAGGGAGCTGGCAGACTTCTTTGAGGAAGTATGCAAGGAGACCGACGCCTACAAGAAGGCGGCCAACTGGGTCATCGTCGAGCTGACCGCGGCGCTGAACAAGGCCAACCTGAAGCTCAGAGACAACCCATGCAAGGCATCCTCGCTCGCGCAGATGATCAACATGGTCGAGAAGGGCGAGATCAGCGGGAAGCAGGCCAAGGTCGTCTTTGAAGAGATCATGAAGGGCAAAGACCCGCGCAAGGTCGTTGATGAAAAGGGCATGAAGCAGATGAGCGACGAAGGCGCGCTGCTGGCGATGATCACGCAGGTGCTGGATGCCAATCCGCAGTCCATCGCGGACTTTAAGAACGGCAAGGACCGCGCCGTAGGCTTCCTCGTCGGCCAGGTCATGAAGGCGAGCAAAGGGCAGGCCAACCCGGCCATGACCAACCGCCTGATTCAGGAAGAATTGAAGAAAAGATAGCAAATTCGGCTGTTTTCTAGTAGAATAGAACATGTCAGGAGTGATAGCGATGAGCAGAAAAGAAAAAAAGGTCAAGAAAACAAAAGACGGCAAACCAAAGCAGAATCACATCCTCGTGTGGATCGCGGCCGCAGTCGTGCTGATTCCGACCATCTTTGTCGGTGTCGTCGTTATGACTTCCACGGAGAATCAAGGCGAGCCGGTGACCGGAGTGCGCTTCTCAGAAGAAGATCTCAATCCGGCCATCACCGAAGAGCAGATCACCCAGGTCCAGGAAGCGATGACCTTCGATTATGTGGAAAGCGTAGAGGCCAACCTGAAAAGCGCGACGCTGCGTGTGAACATCAATATGGAGGACATCGTGGATGAGGTGGATCTGGAGCTCGTGCAGAACACGGCGCAGAGCGCATATGATGCGATCGCCGAGATCCTGCCGATCGACACTTATTTTACCCAGAAGGATGACGGCGGAAAGATGTACGACCTGTCCATCAATGTCTATAATTACGCGCAGATCGATGATGAGCACACCGCTGATCACCAGGTCTATGTCTGTCTGACCAAGACGAGCGCGTCCGACGAAAGCGTCATGGATGTGTTGACGCAGGCCAGAGATGAAGAACTGGCTGATTCCGTGATGAACGGATCCGCACAGTAAAGACGATTCCCCCTTCGCGCATGCGTGAAGGGGCGTTTTTTTTGTGTGGCCAGCCGCGTTTTCGTGTATAATAGGACAAGTGAACGGGGTGAATGCAGGGATGAAGAAAAACGAGTTGTGGAGCGGTGTCTGTGAAAGCTATACCCATGACGGCATGGGCGTGGTCAAGAAGGATGGATTTCCCTTTTTCGTGAAGGGACTGCTCAGGGGAGAAAAGGCGATGATCCGTACGGTCAAGCTGAAGAAGACCTATGGATTTGGCAAGGTGGAGGAGCTGCTGGATGAATCGGCAGCGCGCGCCATCCCGCCCTGTCCGTTAGCCGGGCGCTGCGGCGGCTGTCAGCTGCAGCATATGTCTTATCCGGAACAGCTGGCGTTCAAGCGGCAGAAGGTGCAGGATGTCATCACCAGGATCGCCGGGCTCGATCTGGAAGTGCTGCCGGTGATCGGCATGGACACGCCGTATTTTTACCGCAATAAGGCACAGATCCCTGTCGGCATCGTCAAGGGAGAAACCGTGAGCGGCTTTTACCGCATCAACAGCAACGATATCGTCGATATGGAGGAATGCTGCATCCAGAGCCATCTGATCAACAAGGTGTATGGGACCATCCGCGCGCATCTGCAGGAAGATCAACAACTTGCGGCACAGCTGCGTCATGTATTGATCAAGCACGCTTTTGCGCGCGATGAGATCATGGTCGTATTGATTACCCGGGAAATGAAAAGCGCCAGATGGAAGCAGCTGGCGGAAACCCTGATGGAGGTGCATCCGCAGATCAAAGGCGTCGTACAGAACATCAACCAGCGCAAGGATAATGTCATCCTGGGCGAAAAAGAGATCCTGCTGGCGGGGCGTCCTTATATCGAAGATGAGATCGACGGCTTCACCTTCCGCATTTCCTCGAAGTCATTTTACCAGGTCAACCCGATCCAGACGCGCGTCCTGTATGAGCAGGCGCTGGCATGCTGCGGTCTCAGCGGTGATGAGCAAGTGCTGGACCTGTATTGCGGCGTAGGCACGATCTCCATGTTCCTGGCCCGCCATGCAGCAAAGGTGACCGGCATCGAGATCGTACCGGACGCCATCCGCAACGCAAAAGAAAACGCTGCGCGCAACGCGTTTGATAATCTGGAATTCATCTGCAGCGATGCGGCTGCTTATGCGGACCGCTTAGCGGCCGAAGGCAGCAAGCCGGATGTCATCTGCGTCGATCCGCCCCGCAAAGGCTGTGCGAAAAGCGTGCTGGAAGACATTGCCCGCATGGCGCCGCAGCGCATCGTGTATGTTTCCTGCGATCCAGGCACACTGGCCCGCGACCTGCGCATCCTTGATGAGCTGGGCTATGAGACCGTATCGGTACAGCCAGT
>ERZ1643250.2668-NODE-2668-length-13126-cov-12.281539_pt1 | contig 13126 bp, 11 predicted proteins | sample MGYA00579262_ERZ1643250 | MGnify/ENA primary metagenome ERZ1643250 (study PRJEB29033, sample SAMEA4952265) | chicken gut metagenome | biome: Broiler Chicken; feature: Gastrointestinal Tract; material: Caecum | place: Ireland | collected 2018 | study: Broiler...
CTGCATCCCGCTCATCCGTCATCACCGTCAGCCGGTCGCCTGCCATAAGCCTTGTCTTACCGCGGGGGATCATCTCTTTACCGTCCCGCTCGAGAGCCACAAGCAGACAGTTGTTCGGCCAGTGGATCTCCATGACCGTACGGTCTTCAAGGACCGAGCCGCTCATGATAACAAACTCACTTAAGACTTTCTGTCTGCCCGCTCCGGCTCCTTGTCTCCTGCTGTTTTCACCTGACTCATTTTCCTTTTTCTGTCCGTCCAGCAGGCGGTTCAGCAGGCTCTCATAGATCGGTTCTGATTTTAACAGGGTAGCCGTAATATAGGCGACGACCGAAACGACCGCAAGGGAAAGCATCTGGCTCACAGAGCCGGACATTTCAAAGAGCAGGATGATCCCGGTGACCGGTGCTCTGACGATCGCGGTAAAAAATCCTGCCATGGCAAGCAGCACGAAATTATTGATATATACCGGGTCCAGTCCGAACAGTTCTACTCCGGTCATGGCAAAAGCGCCTCCTATCAGCGCGCCAAGAATAAGAAGAGGAAAGAAGATTCCGCCCGGAGCACCGGAGCCGAAACTGACAGCAGAAAACAAAAATTTCACCACGAATGTCAGAATAACAAGCTGCAGCATCATCTCTCCGTCTGTGAGCGATACGATCAGGTCGCCGCCGCTCCCCAGTACGGAAGGCATCAGAAGTCCCAGCACACCTGCTGCCAGAAAAGCGATCACCAGTCTCGTGGTTTCATTTGAAAATTTCGGTTTTTTATATAGTTCCTGTGCCTTTATCATGACCTTATTATAGAATGCACCCAGGAATCCGAGAATCACGCCAAGGATGAGCAGCATCCAGTAATAATTCTGAGGCAGCACATGTTCCAGTTCAAACTGAAAGACCGGGTCGATCCCCATAATATGAGAGCAGATATAATCCGCTGTTACAGAAGCTGTCATCACAGAAATAAGCAGGCTGACAGAAAATCCTTTGTGGATTTCCTCAAGTGCAAACATCACACCAGCCAGAGGCGCATGGAACGCCGCTGCCAGTCCCGCACTTGCCCCGCAGGTCATAAGATATCTCTCCTCTGTCTTCCCGCGGTCAAGAAGTCTGGAGACTCCCTGTCCGCCCATGGCTCCCAGCTGGATGGACGGGCCTTCTCTTCCGAGGGAGAGACCGCCCAGCAGACAGAGGAATCCGCCGGCAAATTTGGCCGGCAGGACCCGTTTCCAGTTCTGGCTGAGCTTTCCCAGTACTTCACCTTCCACCTGAGGGATACCGCTGCCCGAGATCATAGGCTCCCATTTCACCAGACGGCCGACCAGCACTGCCATCAGGAGCAGCACGGCAAACCATCCAAAGATCCGCAGCGGATGGCCGTTTATGTACTCTAATATCTTATTGAGCCATTGTCCCGCGAAAGTCAGGGCGATCCGGTACAGCATCACGATCAGCCCCGAGACAGCACCGGCCAGCAGTCCCTCTCCGATCAGGATGACAGGGAATCGCTGTGCCCGCTTCAACGTATGCGACGTATCTTTTTTCATTTTTTCTCCCACTCCTTATAACCAAATCCGCTCAAAGCAATCTGCAATTAATTCTGTCATAGCACCAGTAATAACTCCTGTCACAGCACCAGAATCGAAAACAATACAGTGATGATCCCGCAGATTCCGATGGCAAGTCCGCTCATCGCTCCTTCTATCTCTCCCAGTTCGATCGCCTTGGAAGTTCCCACTGCATGGCTTGACGCTCCAATGGCAAGCCCTGCCGCAACCGGATCAGATACACGGAACAGCCGGATGAGCAGCGGGGCGAAAATTCCGCCAAGGATTCCCGTAAATATCACTGCCACTACCGTGATAGGGACCATACCGCCCGCCGGCTCCGCAATGCTGACTGCGATCGGCGTTGTCACGGATTTCGGCAAGAGTGACACTGTCAGGCTCTCATCCAGTCCGAACAGCCGGCACAACAGATATACGCTTCCCATGGATGCCGCAGAGCCTGCCGCGCATCCCACAAGGATCGGGAACCAGTACTGTTTCAGGATCTGAAGTTTTGTATAAACCGCGACCGCCAGACATGCCGTAGCCGGTGCAAGGAACATATTGATGATCTCGCCGCCTTTATTATAATCCTCATATGGTATCTTGAAAATAAGCAGTACGGCAGACACCAGCATGATCGCAATGATCAGAGGATTACAGAACGGAGTTTTAAACTTCTGATTCAGCTTTACGCCAATGCCGAAAGCGATCACACTGAGGGCAACTCCAAAATAAGGAGAGGCAAATATCTCACTCATCGATCTTCCTCCTTTCCATCCACCGGATTGTCAGCCTGACACTCCATGCTGTCACCACGAATGTGACCACCGTAGAGATAACACAGATAACAACAAGCTGTATCCATGTACTTTTAAGTACATCAAAATAATTAATGATACTCACTCCTGCAGGCACAAAGAAAAACGCCATATTCTCCAGGAGGAAATCCGCCTTCTCCTGGATATGTTCAATCTTTAAAATGCCTGTGAGCAGGCAGATAAATAACAGGAGCATGCCGATCACACTGGCAGGAAATGAAAAAGGCAATGCCTTCTCCACCAGAATACTCAGCCAGCACACAGTAAAAATAATCCCAATCTGTCTTATGATCTTCATATAAACTTATTCCCTTCTTAGTTTTATTTTTTATAATGTAACAGTTTATCCCATGCCATTTGGAAAACTGTTGACATTCCTATTTTAATGATTTATGATACTATTGTTTTCGTACTTTAAACAACTAAAATTTTACAGTGCGAAGTTGCATCACAAATATAACAGTCCAGTCTACGCATTCGCAAAGCCGCACTGTTTATTAAAAATACTTTTCTATTATATAGGAAATCGGAGGAAAAGCAAGGATGATTATTGTATTAAAGCCACATACGTCAGAAGAAAATATTACACGTGTTGAAAATCTGGTAAAAAACAGAGGTCTTGACACCCACGTAGTACGCGGTACCGAAATGACGATCATCGGGTGCATTGGTGATACCACGCTGATCGACCCCCGCCTCTTTGAGGTAGACAGTTCTGTTGATAAAGTTATGCATGTGCAGGAGCCGTACAAACTGGCAAACCGTGCATTTCACCCTGAGGACTCTGTAGTTGATGTCTCGGGAGTTAAATTCGGAGGAGGACACCTCGGCCTGATCGCCGGTCCGTGTTCTGTAGAATCTTTCGAACAAGTCCTGGAGGTGGCTAAAGCAGTGAAAGCCTCCGGCGCCAATATGCTCCGCGGAGGTGCATTCAAGCCAAGGACCAGCCCGTACTCCTTTCAGGGACTGGGCCTTGAAGGTCTCGACATCCTCTGTGCCGTCAGGGACGAGGTAGGGCTTCCGATCGTTACCGAGCTGATGTCTCCTCAGTATCTGGACGTCTTCAACGAGAAAGTAGATCTGATCCAGATCGGAGCGCGCAATATGCAGAACTTTGATCTTCTCAAACAACTCGGCCAGCTCGACCGACCGATCCTCTTAAAGCGCGGACTGAACGCAACTTATGAAGAGTGGATCATGTCTGCTGAATATATCATGGCTTCCGGAAACGAGAACGTCATACTCTGCGAGAGAGGCATCCGTACCTTTGAGACATATACACGCAACACCCTCGATCTCCAGAGCATTCCGGTGCTCCGCAAAAAAACCCATCTTCCGGTCGTAGTAGATCCAAGCCACGCCGGCGGAAAATGGTGGCTCGTTGAGCCGATGGCAAAGGCGGCTGTAGCTGCCGGAGCAGACGGTCTCATGATCGAAGTCCACAACAATCCGGAATGTGCACTCTGCGACGGAGCGCAGTCATTGAAACCAGAAAAATATAACGGACTGCTGCAACAGGTAAAACAGATTGCCGAAGTTGTCGGAAAAGTTCTTTAATTGATTCGGGGACGTAGTCAAACTGATTTTGACTACGTCCCCGAATCAAAACGAACCTGTCCCCCTTTAAATCAATTGTATCTACAGGAGTAAAAACTCATGAAATTAACAGTTAATTTAGGCGAAAATTCATATCCCATTTTTATCGAAAACGGTATTATCAAAAAAAGCGGCGAACATATTTCCCAAATCTTCAGCGGTCAGAAGATCATGATCGTCTCGGATGACAACGTATTTCCGCTGTATGGCCAGCAGGTGATGGACTCTCTGAAAGATTACGAGTGTCATTCCCTCGTCCTCCCACATGGCGAGCCGACCAAGAATTTTCAGTCTTTACCGAAAATTTATACAGCCATGCTGGATGCAAAACTCACGAGGAGCGACCTTGTCATCGCGCTTGGCGGCGGTGTGATCGGTGATCTTGCAGGATTTGCCGCTGCAAGTTATCTGCGGGGCATTAAGCTGGTACAGATTCCAACTTCCCTGCTTGCCCAGGTGGATTCTTCTGTGGGCGGCAAGGTAGCGGTGGATCTGCCACAGGGCAAAAATCTTGTCGGGGCATTTTACCAGCCGAAGATGGTGCTCATCGATCCTGATGTTCTTAATACCCTTCCTGAACATTTCATAAAGGACGGGATGGGCGAAGTCATCAAATACGGCTGTATCAAAGATGGCTCCCTTTTTGACAGACTCTGTGCGCACAGTTCTTTTGAAGACCTGAAACCCGAGCTGCCGGAAATCATTGCCCGCTGTGTCGACATTAAAAGAATTGTAGTAGAAGCAGACCAGTTTGATACCGGTGAGCGCATGCTCTTAAACTTCGGTCATACCCTTGCCCACACGATTGAGCAGTACTACAACTATGAACGCGAAAGCCATGGTGAGGCCGTCGGTATCGGCATGTATCAGATTACCCTGATGGCGGAGGAGAAAGGTCTTACCGGCTCCGGGTGTGCGGATCAGATAAAGAAAGCTCTTGATATATACGGACTGCCGTCCTCCTGCGGACTGCCCGTTACTGATCTGACAAAAGCGATCACTCTTGACAAGAAAAACCTGAACGGGAAACTGAATGTCGTTCTCTTAAAAGAACTCGGCAGCAGCTATGTATATCCGACAGATATTTCCTTCTTCAACAAAGATGGGGCGATATGATCACCGCCCCATCTTTTCTATGACTATTTATCTGTTTTCTGCTTTTTCTCTCATGCCTTTATATACTTTTTCCGCAGTCATCGGAAGCTCTCTGATGGTCACTCCCACCGCATTCTGAATCGCATTCGCAATAGCCGGTGATGGTGTATTGATAACGATCTCACCGATAGATTTCGCACCGAACGGACCTGTCGGCTCATAGCTGCTCTCGAATTCCACCCGGATGTTTCCCACGTCCAGCCGGCTGGGAATTTTATACTGCATAAAGGAATTACTGTAATTCTTTCCTTTCGGGCTGTAGACTATGTCCTCAAAGAGCGCCATACCGATCCCCTGGGCAATACCTCCCTCTGTCTGCACACGCGCAAGGCTCGGGTTCACTACAGTCCCGCAGTCCACTACTGCCGCATAATCAACCATCTCAACCACACCGGTCTCCTTATCAATCTCCACCTCGGCAATACCTGCCATAAACGGCGGCGGAGATACCGGAGACGAAAATGCTTCGCTCGCAGAAAGTGCCTCATTGTTAAAACACATCACGCGATTTCCGATTTCTTTTCTCGTGATCGATTCTCCGGTCTTTAAATTGACCACTTCTGCCCCGTTGAATTCAACATCCTCAACAGGACATCCGAGATATTCCGCGCCTCTCTCACAGATCTTGCCGATCAGAGCCTCACACGTCCTTACGACCGCCATACCGGTCACGTAAGTTGTACTCGACGCATAGGAGCCGCAGTCATAAGGTGAGGTATCCGTGTCAACGCCATGGACAATAATATCCTTTATATCACAGTCCAGGCACTCTGCTGCCATCTGGGAAAGAATCGTATCGCAGCCTGTTCCCATGTCAGTCGCCCCGATCATCAGGCTGTAGAAACCGTCGTCATTTACTTTGATCGCGACAGACCCTGTATCCACACTTGAGATTCCTGAACCCTGCATTGCCATGGCTACTCCGACTCCGCGAACTTTCCCGTTGCCCATATCACGGCACGGATACTTGTCATCCCAGCCGATCATTTCTTTCGCACGGGCAAGGCACCGGTCAAGAGCACAGCTCTGTGTCTGTTCTCCGTAGTATGCAGGCATGACATCCCCCTCGCGGACCATGTTCATTTCTCTTAATACAGTCGGATCCATGCCGAGTACCTGAGCCAGCTCATTGACTGCAGATTCTACCGCAAATATTCCCTGTGTTGCACCATATCCCCGATATGCGCCGGCAGACATGACATTTGTATATACTACATCATAAGTGAAGCGGAATGCCTCTGCTTTCCCGTAAAGCGGGATCGACTTGTGTCCGGAAAGCCCCACTGTCGTCGGGCCATGCTCACCAAACGCACCTGTATTGGACAATGTATAGAGATCGATCCCTCTGATATGACCCTCTTTATCTGCTCCAAGACGGACATGCATCTCCATCTCATGCCGTGGTGAAGAAGCGATCAGTGATTCTTCTCTCGTATAGATAATTTTGGCCGGTTTTCCTGTCTTCCATGTAACAAGTGCCGGATAGACTTCCGATACTGATGTCTGTTTCGCACCAAAACCTCCGCCGATACGCGGTTTGATAACGCGCACCCTGCTCTTCGGGATATCCAGTGCATTGGCCAGGATACGACGCACATGGAACGGGACCTGCGTAGATGATACTACATTCAGCCTTCCGTATGTATCCAGATAGGAATACGTACGGAACGTCTCCATCATAGCCTGCTGGTTCGCCTTCGTATGATAGATTCTGTCGATCACATAGTCGCATTCTTCAAGAACTGCCTCAATATCTCCGCTCTCGCTCACATCATGCGCGCATAGATTTCTCTTATTATCGGCCCCTACCGGACAGAGGCTCTTCCAGTTATCTTCCGGATGGACAAGGATCGGATTGTCCTTTGCCTTCCTGAAATCAAGCACGGGTTCCAGCACCTCATACTTGATCTTGACCAGTTTCATTGCCTTTTTCACTGCTTCTTCTGATGTTCCTGCAACGATCGCCGCCGCATCTCCGACAAACCGCATCCGCTGGTCGAGGATCAGACGGTCATATGGGCTGGGCTCCGGATAGGTCTGTCCCGCCATTGTAAAACGTTTGTCCGGACAGTCCTTATATGTAAGGATACATTCAATCCCCGGCACTGCTTCGGCTCTTGCCGTATTGATCTCTTTGATCAGGGCATGGGCATGGGGACTTCTTATGATCTTCACGATCAGACAGTCCGCCGGCGCAAGATCATTGGTATAAACTGCCTTTCCGGTCACAAGCGCTTCTGCGTCTACTTTCGGAACAGCGTGGTTTACCACACGCATATTTTTCCTCTCTTCTGTCACGCTCATACCTGCGCCTCCTTTCCGGAATTCTCCTTCTGTACAGCCATATATTTCCGGATTGCCCGGAGCTGGCTCATATATCCGGTGCAGCGGCAGAGATTTCCCGCAAGATACTCTTTGATCTCCTCCAGATCCGGATCTTCGAGCTCTCTTTTCATCGCCAGTACATTCATAATAAATCCGGGGGAGCAGAATCCGCACTGCTCGCCGCCTTCAGCCGCAAGAAACCTTCCAAACTCAGCAGCTTCTTCCTCCACACCTTCCAGTGTAGTGACTTCGTGACCGTCTATACCCGCTGCAAGTACAGAACAGGACAGTCTTGATCTTCCGTCGATCCACACTGTGCAAAGGCCGCAGTTTGTCGTCTCACACCCGCATTTCACGCTCTTGCACCCGAGGTCTCTCAGCACGCCAAGGAGCACTGTGTCCGCTCCCACTTCAGCAGTTACCTGTTTCTTATTTAATGTAAACTGTATTTCCATCCTATCGTCCCTCCGCCAGAATCGAAGTCATCTCACGCCGGATCAGCACCTCTGCCAGATGCCGCCTGTATTCGGCGCTGCCGCGCATATTTGATCCATATGTAAATTCCGACGCAGCCTGTCCGGCATAATCAGCGATCATCGCTTCGGAGGCATCCGCCGGGATCTCCCACTGCCTTTCCAGAAGTGCCGCTTTCATCGGTCTGGCCCCCACGGAAAAATACCACGTCTCCTTGCCGTGCACCATTCCGGTCACAACAGAACAGGCGATCACCGGAAAGTCCGTCTTCGTCTGACGGATGGATGCATAGCGGAACTTTCTCTTACTTTTTCTCACAATGACCGATAAGAGGATATCCTTGTCCGGTTTCCGGTTCACAAACTCTGACAGGCGGATCGTACCTCCGTCATAGAGCTCTACAAAAGTATCCAGTGCAAGAAATGCTGTCAGTACATCAGAGAATCCGAATCTGCCGTAAATACTTCCGCCGATAGTCGCCTGATTACGGAACTGTACTCCGACAATGTGACGGACACACTCGGCAATTCCGTCTCCGCACAGATCTTTCAGTGCCTCACACTGTTCAATCTGCCTTAATGTACACATAGCACCAATCCTGATCACATTTCCTTCATCTTCGATCTGGTCAAGCCCCAGACCTGACAGGTCAATTACCGTCTTGACCCGGGCATTTCCGAGACGCATCCACATCATGCCTCCCATCACCCGGCTGCTGCGCGCCTGATTCAGCTCATACGCCTCCTCCAACGACTTGGGTTTCACATAGTTACCGATCGTAATCACAACGGCTCTCCTTTCTTTACTGACATCTGCGAATAAATCCCTCTGCGTGTAAACGTGAAAAAGTAACAGTTCAGCCGCGCCATTCGTAAAACCGCACTTCGTGCTTATTGCGGCTGCCGCCGCTGTTTTACTCATTAACAGGCGCTCATCTCATGGGACCGCCCACTCGAAAAATCATGCAAGCATGATTTTCTCTCCCGGGCAGTCCCATGGCTGAACTGTTGCGTAAAAAAAAGTGCAAATGAAATTTTTGTCATTTACACCTGAAGCTTTTGTATTTTATCATGAATATATTTAATTGTCAAAGGATGTCGGCATATTTCTGCCAAACTGCTGTCGACTGATGCTTTTATTATGAATTGACCGCTGGTTGATCGCTTTTCAGACACCTATACAATCGCTTTTCAGATAACAGTTGACACATCGGCATACGGGTGTTATGATTTTTTTAAATAATGAAAGGCAAGATAGAGGTCGCATTTTTCATGAGTATGATGGCGGATGTATCAGGAACAGAGGAAATCATCAGAAAGGGGAAGATGCCGAAAGGATAAGGAGCCTGAAGCCTTATTCTTGGGCATGCCGCTAAGAACGGTATGACTGTCATCGCAGGATGGAGAGCTATCTGATATACGAAAATGTATATTTGGAGACGGCGCATCTTGCCGTTTCTTTTACTGTACAGCATATTTTGTATATACAAACATTCCACATTATTAAAAGGAGGAAGAAAGAATGGCAATTTTCAAAGGTGCAGGTGTAGCGATCGTTACTCCAATGAAAGAGAATCTGGAGATCAACTATGATAAACTGGATGAGATCATCGAGGAGCAGATTGCCGGCGGTACAGACGCTATTATCATCTGTGGTACTACAGGCGAGTCCGCAACCATGACAGAAGCTGAGCACAGCGAGGCAATCCGCTTTGCGATCGAGAGAGTAAATCACAGAATCCCAGTTATTGCCGGAACTGGTTCAAACTGTACAAGGACAGCGATCGAGCTCTCCAGGGAAGCAGAGAAAGACGGCGCTGACGGACTGCTTCTTGTAACGCCGTATTATAATAAAGCAACACAGAACGGATTGATCGCACATTATACCCAGATCTGTAATGAAGTCCAGATTCCGGCGATCCTCTACAATGTGCCAAGCCGTACCGGATGTTCCATCCAGCCGCAGACTCTGGCGACACTTGTAAAGAATGTAGACAACATTGTGGGCGTGAAAGAAGCTTCCGGAAATATCGGAACCGTAGCCGAGATCATGCACCTGTGTGACGGAAACATCGACCTGTATTCAGGAAACGACGATCAGGTCGTACCGCTCCTCTCTCTTGGAGGAATCGGTGTGATCTCCGTACTCTCAAACGTAGCTCCTTCCTATGTGCATGACATGGTTTACAAATTCCTGTCGGGCGATATTGCAGGGAGCGCAAAGATGCAGTTAGACGCTATCCCGCTGATTAATGCACTTTTCTGCGAGGTCAACCCGATCCCGGTAAAAGCTGCAATGAACATGATGGGCAAAGAAGTCGGCCCGCTGAGAGCACCGCTGACAGAGATGGAAGACGCACACAAAGAAGTATTAAGAAAAGCAATGGCAGATTTCGGGCTGCTGTAAAACACAAAAGAATTATAAATGGGGACACCCTAAAACTTAATTTGGGACGTAGTAAAATTTGATTTTACTACGTCCCAAATCGCGTTCTGCCCTGTCCCTTTCTAGCTATTTTCTTGTCTTTCCGTAATTGATCAGACCCACTACTCCCGGACCTGCATGAGTTCCGATGCTCGGGCTCACATCATTGATTATTACATTTGTAAATCCGAGTTCTTTTACCATATCAGCCACAGCTTTTGCATCGTCTATACAGTCTCCGTGAAGAACCGCAACCATCCTGTCCTTTCCGTAGGAATCTAGATCCAGCGACTCTTCCAGCCTGGCCACCAGTGTCTTAAGAGATTTCTTGCGTCCTCTCACCGTTCCGTCTGACTTCAGCTCGCCGGTGGACGTCACGACCAGGATTGGCTTGATATTCACAAGGCTTCCCACAACTGCCGTGGTTTTGGACACACGTCCGCCTCTCTGAAGATGGTACAGATCATTTACCGTGAAAGATACATTTACATGATCTCGCTCCTCCATCAGGATATCATAGACTTCCTCCATGCTCTTTCCTTCTTTCCAGAGCTCTACCGCACGGTAAACGGACACTCCCTCACCCAGGGATGCATTCAACGAATCAAACACCATGATCTTCCGATCCGGATAATCTTCCAGCAGCTCATTTGCCGTCATGACAACATTGTTGCAGCTGCCGCTTAATGCACTGGAAAATGCAATATGGAGTATATTTTTTCCTTCTTTTAAGATTTTTTCAAACTTGTCCCTGATCACCGCCGGATTATTCGCCTGGGACTTTGGCAGTTCACCTTTTCTCATTGTCTCATAAAATTCATGCGGCGGCATATTCAGCTCATCTCCGTATACCGTATCTCCGAATGAATAATACTGCGGGATGATCGTAAGATCATTCTCTTTGATAAATTCCGGCAGCACGTCGGAATTGGAATCTGTTGTGATTACATAATCAGACATAATTTTCCTCCTTAAACTCGTCCTGCAGCTATTTTAACACTATTTTCATATATTTTAAAGCAGGTCAGCATATCATTTTGCAAGGAATGACCTGATTGAAACATTGACCGCGCACCAGCGCCACTGTATAATGAAGAATGCCGGGATATGGCAGCGGATCATCCCGCTGCCGCCCCTTTAAAACAATTTAAAAGGAGTTGATCTTATGCGCCGCAATGATGCGCCGTTTAACGGAAAACAATTCATATTAAATAAAAACACAGGGGAAATCCACGATCTGGACCGCGAATCACCACTGTGCTGTATTGACAAAATAGATACCGATAATATTTTTGCCTGTGACACCTATGCAGAAGCCGTGCTGTTTGCATCTGTGCTGGGAATCACAAGGAACGGATGCGCTCACTGTATTCCGGAGCATCATAGAGATTAATTGATCCCAAGATACTCCTCCAGACAGAGTTTATTCTCATATATCTCTGCTGCCGCTTCTTTTCCTACATAACGATAGTGCCACGGTTCATAGATAATACCGGTGATATCGCTTTTATCAGCAGGATAGCGAAGGACAAATCCGTACTTCCAGCTGTTCTTCATCAGCCATTGCTGGACTGGTGTATTTTCCTGCTCTGTGTCCAGCTGCTGATAGCTGACATCTACAATGTCCGGTAGGACGCACAGATCAGAGGATCAAATCCTGCTGCCTGGCAGTCGTCCATCATCTTTACACATAATCCATGCTGTTGTCACATTGATCATAGTAAGTCCCGCAATCAAAAGGAGAAGCCATGATATGGGCCATGTAAATTTAAAATACGACAATTTCTGTTCCATATAGTATCGGATCATCAGAAGAATACCCATCCCCACAGTCAGCAAAAGTCCCACAGTGAAGAGACAATAATACCCTCCTTCTGCCTGTATCATTGTCCGCTTTTGCTTTTCTGTCATGCCCACGCTTTCCATGATCTTCAGCTCTTTTTCCCTTGCGAGAACGCCTGTGACCATCACATTAAAATAGTTTGTAAAGCCTGCCAGTAAAAGAACAGCACTGATACTGCCGAGGATCAGCCTGTTTCTCTGGATCTCAGAAGCCGCCTCAGTCATCAGATCAGACTTGCTGATGCAGAAGATCCCGGCTTCTCCGGTTCCTTCATCAAATGCCGTTTCCGTTATCCGGCTCCGGCGCTGGTTTTCTTCGGAAATAATCTTCTGTATCGAGGTTTTCACAGAAGGTTCTTTCGCATGATCCACGTTCAGCTCCATGTATAGTGTTTTCTTCTCTGTGGGAATCCTTTGGAATCCCTTTTCGCTGATCAGAAAATACAATCCTCCTTCTGAACCGTGCCAGGTCTGCCGGATCTCCGGGAAATCTTCCCTTCGGTTATCAAGATACCCGCATAGAGTAAAGTCCTCTGACTGTTTCATTTGGAAATCCCCTGCTTCTTCCTGTTCTGTCTGTTCCTGAGCTGTCATGTTATTCCATCGGATCCTGTCTTCCCGCGATATCATTGTCTTAAAATAAACAGGCTCCCCTATACTTTCTCCCACCAGCTTTTCCTGCGCGGCAGACAATGCATGATCATGAAGGATCAGAACTCCGGTGCCGTTTTCAAGAGGATCCATGTCAACGGGAAGGCGGTTTGATTCCACATATTTTTTCAGAAATTCAATCTCATCCTCCTTCAGGATCTGGACCACATCCTGATCCCATCCTTCGATCATTTCATCTTCAGCGTCCTCTGCGAGAAATACCTGATCCAGCGGACGGATTCCTTTTTTAGAGATCACAGTGTAAAGATAAGCGCCTTCCATGATATAAGAC
>ERZ1643250.2671-NODE-2671-length-13111-cov-8.347197_pt1 | contig 13111 bp, 9 predicted proteins | sample MGYA00579262_ERZ1643250 | MGnify/ENA primary metagenome ERZ1643250 (study PRJEB29033, sample SAMEA4952265) | chicken gut metagenome | biome: Broiler Chicken; feature: Gastrointestinal Tract; material: Caecum | place: Ireland | collected 2018 | study: Broiler...
CTCGCAGAGTTTCCGCCGCAGGCGGAAAGAATTTAAAAAAGTCCGAAGGCGAATTCACTTCGCCGCAGGACACCTCGACCCCTGGCCGCGGCGGCCAGGTCCGCCTTTTCCGTGAAAAGGCGAGGGGGGTATCGGCGGCGGTTTCCTTGGGAACCGCCGCCGTATCTAGGGGGGACAACGTCCCCCCTAGAGGGATTACAGGTGCAGGACCCGGGACTTGATCTCCTTGGTCTTGCCCACGTTCCAGTAGTTTTCACCCAGGTATCCGCAGGTGCGGCGGGTGACGTTCATCTTGTTCTGGTCCTTGTTGTGGCACACGGGGCACTCCCACTGGAAGTCGTCGTTGATCATGATCTCCCCGTCGTAGCCGCAGCACTGGCAGTAGTCGCTCTTGGTGTTGAACTCGGCGTACTGGATATTGTCGTAGATGAACCGGACCACCTCTTTCAGGGCCTCCAGATTGTGGCGCATGTTGGGGATCTCCACATAGGAGATGCACCCGCCGGTGGAGATCTTTTGGAACTGGCTCTCAAAGGTGAACTTGTCGAAGGCGTCGATGTGCTCCCGCACATCCACGTGGTAGCTGTTGGTGTAGTAGCCCTTGTCGGTGACGTCGGGGATGGTGCCGAAGCGCTCCTTGTCGATGCGGGCGAAGCGGTAGCACAGGCTCTCCGCCGGGGTGCCGTACAGGGCAAAGCCGATGTTGGTCTCCTTCTTCCACCCGTCGCAGGCGGCGCGGAGCCGGTTCATCACCTGCATGGCGAACTCCCGGCCGCCGGGCTCGGTGTGGGAGCAGCCCCGCATGAGCTTGGTCACCTCATACAGGCCGATGTACCCCAGGGAGATGGAGGAGTAGCCGCCGTACAGCAGGGGCTCGATGGGGGCCCCCTTGGGCAGGCGGGCGATGGCCCCGTACTGCCAGTGGATGGGGGAGGAGTCGGAGCGCACGTTCTTCAGGGCGTTGTGGCGGCACATGAGGGCCTCGAAGCACAGCTGGAGGCGCTCATCCAGCAGCTTCCAGAACTTGTCCTCGTCCCCCCGGGCCAGAATGCCGATCTGGGGCAGGTTCAGGGAGACCACGCCCTGGTTGAAGCGGCCCTCGAACTTGTAGTTTCCGTTCTCGTCCTTCCAGGGGGCCAGGAAGGAGCGGCAGCCCATGGGGGAGAACACGTTGCCCTCATAGTTCTCCCGCATCTTCTTGGCGGAGATATAGTCGGGGTACATCCGCTTGGCGGAGCACTTGACGGCCAGCTCGGTGATGTAGTCGTACTTGCCGCCCTTCAGGCAGTTGTGCTCGTCCAGCACATACACCAGCTTGGGGAAGGCGGGGGTGATGTACACGCCCTTCTCGTTCTTGATGCCCTCCAGCCGCTGGCGGAGCACCTCCTCCACGATCATGGCGTTCTCCTCCAGATAGGGGTCGTCCTCCTGGAGGTTCAGGAACAGGGTCACGAAGGGGGACTGGCCGTTGGTGGTCATCAGGGTGTTGATCTGGTACTGGATGGTCTGCACGCCGCTCTTCAGCTCGTCCTTCAGCCGGTCATTGACCAGCCGCTCCAGGGTGGCCTCGTCCACCTGGCCGGCGCACTCATAGGACATGTGCTTGCGGAACTTCTCCCGGCTCCGGCGCAGGTACTTGCCCAGGTGGCGCAGGTCCACGCTCTGGCCGCCGTACTGGTTGGAGGCCACGCAGGCGATGATCTGGGTCATGACGGTGCAGGCCACCTGGAAGCTCTTGGGGGACTCGATGAGCTTGCCGTTCATCACGGTGCCGTTGTCCAGCATGTCCCCGATGTTGATGAGGCAGCAGTTGAAGATGGGCTGGATGAAGTAGTCCGCGTCGTGGAAGTGGATGGCCCCTTCGTCGTGGGCCTTGGAGATGTACTCGGGCAGGAGGATGCGGCGGGTCAGATCCCGGCTCACCTCGCCGGCGATGTAGTCCCGCTGGGTGGCGGCGATCATGGTGTTCTTATTGGAGTTCTCCTCCGCCAGCTCCTTGTTCTCGTTGCGCAGCAGGGAGAGGATGGACTCGTCGGTGGTGTTGGCCTTGCGCACCAGGGCCCGGTTGTAACGGTAGATGATATAGGTCTTGGCCAGGTGGAACTTGTTCTCGGCCACCAGGCCCTGCTCCACCAGGTCCTGGATGTCCTCCACCAGCATGCGGGGGCGCTTCAATCCCTCGATGCGGTCGATGATGGCGTCGATGCCCTCCTGGGGCAGCCGGTCCTCCTGGGGCACCTCGGCGTTGGCCTTTCCAATGGCAATGGCGATCTTGCTGCGGTCATAATCCACAACAGAGCCGTCCCGTTTGATCACTTTCATTGGTCGCTCTCTCCTTCTCTCGGTCTTATGATAAAGCCGGCGGGGCCGGCCGCAGTTCACGGGTCCTGATTATAGCACATGCCGCCCCCCTTGTCCACTATATCTTGTGTTTTTTCCGGTGCGAGTTTTTATTCAATACTAAATGTATATCTGCCTCCCGACCGCCCCCCGCGGCGGAGGGCGGGAAAAGCCAAGGGGCTCCGGCGGTTGCGCCGGATCGTAAAGTGTGGTATACTTTCAGTTAATCGCGTTCGGCCTTGCCGGAAAGGAGGACCCCCTTTGCACAACACCATTGCCGTAGCCATGAGCGGCGGAGTAGACAGCTCCGTGGCTGTCTGGCTGCTCCGGCAGGAGGGCTGGGAAACCGCCGGCGTCACCCTGCGCCTGTTTCAGCCGGAGGACCTGGCCCCGGGCCAGGGAGAAGCCTGCCACGCCCTTCAGGATGCGGAGGACGCCCGGGCGGTGGCCGCCCAGCTGGGCATCCCCCACTACACCCTGGACCTGTCGGACCGCTTTGCCCAATGCGTCATGGACCCCTTCGCGGCGGAGTATGAGGCGGGCCGCACCCCCAACCCCTGTGTGGTGTGCAACCGGACCATCAAATTCGGCGCCCTTCTGGAGGAGGCGGACAAGCTGGGCTATCCCCTTCTGGCCACCGGCCACTACGCCCAGGTGGAGCGGGATGAGAGCTCCGGCCGCTTTCTGCTGAAAAAGGCCCTCCACCCGGAGAAGGACCAGAGCTATGTCCTCTGGTCCCTCACCCAGGCGCAGCTCGCCCGGGTGCGCCTCCCCCTGGGGCTGCTGTCCAAGGAGGAGATCCGGAGCATTGCTCAGGAGCAGGGGCTGATCAGCGCCCGGAAGCGGGACAGCCAGGACATCTGCTTTGTCCCTGACGGGGACTACGCCGCCTTTCTCCAGCACCATACGGGCCGGAAATACCCCGCCGGGCCCTTTCTGGATCAGAGCGGGAACGTGCTGGGGACCCACCAGGGGATCATCCACTACACGGTGGGCCAGCGCCGGGGGCTGGGGGTGTCCTCCAGCCAGGGGCGGCTGTATGTGCAGCAGGTCCGGCCGGAGGACAACGCCGTGGTGCTGGGGGACAACGCCTCCCTCTTTCACAAAACCCTCACCGCCCGGGAGCTGAACCTGATCCCCGTGGACCGGCTGGACGCCCCCTTGAAGGTATGGGCCAAGGTGCGCTACCGCATGGCCCCCCAGCCCGCCGTGCTGGAGCAGACCGGCCCGGACACCGCCCGGGTCACCTTTGAGCAGCCCCAGCGGGCCATCACCCCGGGACAGTCGGTGGTCTTTTACGACGGCGATCTGGTGGTGGGCGGAGCCGTCATCCAGGAAGCCTTGGATTCCTGAAAGAAATTGAGATTGATTTTAGATAAGGAGCAGACATTCCATGAGTCAGAAGAAACATAAAAAGCGCCATCCCCAGCAGAAAAGAAACGCGGCCAGCGCCCCGGCCATGGAGTCGGAGTTCGCCTCCGACGGCCGCCGCAAGCGCATGAACCGCACCGCCCGAAACCTCCTGCTTCTCTCCCTGGTGCTGGTGGCAGCGGTCAATCTCCTGGTCAATATGGGCATGATGGGACAGGCCATGGCCAATGTTCTCTCCCTGGTGGGCATCATTCTGCTGGTCCTGGCCCTGTGGTTCCAGTTCCGGGACCCCACCGGCGGCGGACAGTCCGGCGTCAACGCCCCCCGGCTGAGATAATCTGGGCAGAACTTGCGCGGCAGAGGAAGATCCCGGCGGCCGCTGGGATCTTTCTCCTTTTATTCTTGCGTTTTTGGGGAAAATAGGCTATGATAATGTCTGCTGAATCAACCGCTTTGCGGTTGATCCGCGCGGCACGGCTGCGCGACTTTTCACTTAAACAAAGCCGGACGCCTTGAACGCTTCGGCTTTCGGCTTTGTTCCGCACCCATTATGATAAACGCCTGTTGGGCCGCACGCGGCCCCGTTTTCCCCGAGGAGGTTTTTGAACCATGCGAAAAGACATTTTCCCGCCCGTCCTGGCTCTGGCCGGCGGGGCGGTGGGATTCCTGCTGCGGTTGTGGCAGTATGCCTCCGCCTATGATCCGGCCACCGAGCTCTTTGCCCACGGCGCCCCCGCCTCTCTGGCCCTGGTGGTCTGGACGGTGCTGATGGGTGCGCTGGCCCTGCTGCTGGGCCGGGGCGGCGCGGCGGCGGAGAAGCCGGAGGAGTCCTTTCTCTGCCCCGGCACCGGCTACATGACGGTGATGACCGCCGGCGGCATGTGTTTCCTGCTCTCCGCCGCAGCCGGCGTGCCTGAGCTGATGTACCAGTACCAGGCCTGGCAGATCGACCCCCAGCACAACATGCTCCCCGTGGCCTTCGGGCTGTCGGTGCTGTTCTGCCTGGTGGGTTCCATCGGGGCTCTGGTCTCCGGGCGAAACAATTACCGCGGCGTCACCGGGCTCCAGGTCCGGGCTCCCGCCGCCCTGCCCGCCTACGCGGCCCTGCCCTGGCTGATGGCTCTCTATCAGGAGGACTCCCGGGACCCCATTCTGATCCGGGTATTCATTCCCCTGCTGGCGGCTGTGTTCCTGCTGCTGGCCCTGTATCAGCAGGCGGCCTTCTTCTACCGCCGCCCCCACCCCGTCCGCTTCACCTTCTTTGCCGTGATGGGCATCTCTCTGGGGCTTGCATCCCTGGCGGACCGCCCCGGCCTGTTCCAGATCCTCAGCACTCTGTCCTTTGTGCTGTGCACCCTGGGAGCTCTGATGGCCCTGTCCCGGAACCGCTTTGGACCGGCCCGGCCGGTCCAGACGCCGGACGGCCCGCGAATGCCCCAGCCGGAGTCCAGCCCTGCGGAAGAATAATTTGGAATTGAATTTGGGAGGAGCATCACCCATGGAAAATAAAAAGTTTTATATCACCACCCCCATCTACTACCCCAGCGACAAGCTGCACATCGGCCACACCTACTGCACCGTGGCCACCGACGCCATGGCCCGGTACAAGCGGCTCACCGGCTGCGACGTGCTGTTTCTCACCGGCACCGACGAGCACGGCCAGAAGATCGAGGACAAGGCCAAGGAGGCCGGCGTCACCCCCAAGGAGTTTGTGGACCGCATCGTGGAGGGCCCTCGGGGGGTCAAGGATCTGTGGAAGCTGATGAACATTTCCAATGACCGTTTCATCCGCACCACCGACGACTACCACGTATCCGCCATTCAGAAGATTTTCAAGAAGATGTACGAGAAGGGGGACATCTACAAGGGCCGCTATGTGGGGAAGTACTGCAAGCCCTGCGAGTCCTTCTGGACCGAGTCCCAGCTGGTGGACGGCAAGTGCCCCGACTGCGGCCGGGAGGTTCAGGACGCGGAGGAGGAGGCCTACTTCTTCCGTCTGTCCAAGTACGCGGACAAGATCCAGCACCTGCTGGAGGACACCGACTTCCTGGAGCCCCGCAGCCGGGTGAATGAGATGGTGAACAACTTCATCAAGCCCGGCCTGGAGGACCTGTGCGTCTCCCGCACCTCCTTCACCTGGGGCGTGCCGGTGGACTTCGACCCGGGCCACGTGGTCTATGTGTGGGTGGACGCCCTGTTTAACTACACCACCGCCCTGGGCTTCCTCAACGACCAGTACGACGACTACGACAAGTACTGGCCCGCCGACGTGCACTTCGTGGGCAAGGAGATCGTCCGCTTCCACTCCATCATCTGGCCCGCCATGCTCATGAGCCTGGGTCTGCCCCTGCCCAAGAAGGTGTTCGGCCACGGCTGGCTCCTGCTGGACGGCGGCAAGATGTCCAAGTCCAAGGGCAACGTGGTGGACCCCTATATCCTGGCGGAGAAGTTCGGGGTGGACGCCCTGCGCTTCTTCCTGCTGCGCACCTTCCCCTTTGGCTCCGACGGCAACTTCTCCAACGAGTCCCTCATCAACACCATCAATGTGGACCTGGCCAACGACCTGGGCAACCTGCTCAGCCGCACCGTGTCCATGGTGGGCAAATACTTTAACGGTACCCTGCCCGAGGCGCGGCAGGCGGACGCTCTGGACGAGGAGCTGATCTCCCTGGCCTCCGGACTGCGGGGCCGCTATGAGGAGCAGATGGAGCACTACGCCTTCCAGAACGCCCTGGCGGAGGTCTTCAAGGTCATCGGCCGGGCCAACAAGTACATTGACGAGAACGCCCCCTGGGTGCTGGCCAAGGACATGGAGGCCAACGGCACCCGCCTGGCCACCGTCATGTACAACCTGTTGGAGGTGCTGCGCATCTCCGCCGTCCTCCTCACCCCCTTCATGCCCGGCTCCGCGAAGGAAATTCTGCGGCAGATCGGCGCCTGCGAGGCCTGCTCCACCTGGGAGAGCGCCGCCCAGTACGGCTCCCTCCGTGGGGACGTCACCGTGGTCCGGGGCGACAACCTGTTCCCCCGCGTCGACGCCGCCAAGGCCCTGGAGGAGCTGGACAAGGCCGCTGAGGAGGCCAAGAAGGCCGCCCTCCCCGACCTGGAGGTGGAGCCCCAGCTCACCGAGCAGGTGGACTTCGACACCTTCTGCAAGAGCGACTTCCGGGCCGTCAAGGTGAAGGACTGCCAGCCGGTGAAGAAGTCCAACAAGCTGCTGCGCTTCACCCTGGACGACGGCACCGGCACCGACCGGCAGATCCTCTCCGGCATCGCCATGTACTATAAGCCCGAGGAGCTGGTGGGCAAGACCCTGGTGGCCATCGTCAACCTGCCCCCCCGGAAGATGATGGGGCTGGAGTCCAACGGCATGCTCATCTCCGCCGTCCACACCGAGAAGGGCGAGGAGCGCCTGAACCTGCTGATGATCGACGATAAAATTCCCGCCGGCGCGAAGATGTGCTGAGTGTTCTGGATACAAGCAAACCCAATTGGGGCGGAGGCCGAATGGTCTCCGCCTCCTTCTTTGTCTTGCAGGTAAAGAAGGAGGCGGGACTTCATGCCTCTTTTGGGCGAACGGTCTCGCCTGAAGCGCAGCCCTCCCGCCATGCCTTTCCACGGAAGGCGCCATTGTACACTTCCTGGCGGATCATGGCTTCCTCCGGGGCGCACCAGCCCCACGTCTTTTCCAAAGAAGCTAAAACGCCGGACGGCTCCTTCTCAGGAACCATCCGGCGCTGTTTGACAGATGCGGTTATTTCTCCCGCCCGGAGAAAAACAGGATGAACACGATGGCACACACCGCCATGAGATAGCAGTAGAACATATAGGGCACGATTGCCAGCGCGGCCACCCCGGTCCCGGCGGAGGCGTACAGCAGCTGGGCCCCGTAGGGCAGGATGCCCTGCATCACCGAGGCGAAGATGTCCAGCAGAGAGGCGGACCGGCGGGGGTCGATATGGTACTCCTCGCTGATCTCCTTGGCGATGGAGCCGGACATGACAATGGCCACGGTGTTGTTGGCGGTGGCCACGTCCACGGCGGCCACCAGGCCGGCGATGCCCAGCTGGGCCCCCTTCTTGGACTTGACCCGGCGGTGGATGAACTCTATGAGCCACTGGATGCCCCCGTGCTCCTTCACCAGGGCCCCGATACAGGCCACAATGATGGAGATGACGGTGATATCGTACATGGCGGTGACGCCGTCTCCCATGACGGCAAACACCTGGGTCCAGGCAAAGGCCCCGGAGGCCACGCCCACCACCAGGCTCAGGGCGGCGCCCAGCATGAGGATGACGAACACGTTCACCCCGATGAGGGCGCCCACCAGCACCACCAGATAGGGCAGCACCTTCCAGAAGCTGTACTCCCCTACCTCCACCTGGCCGCTGCCGCCCCAGGTGAGGGCCACGAAGATCAGCAGGGTGATGATGGCGGCGGGGAGGACGATGAGGAAGTTCATGCGGAACTTGTCCTTCATCTCACACCCCTGGGTGCGCACGGCGGCGATGGTGGTGTCGGAGATCATGGACAGGTTGTCCCCGAACATGGCCCCGCACACCACGGCGGCGATGCACAGCACAATGTCAAAGCCGGTGGCCTCACTCATGGACACGGCGAAGGGGGCCAGGGCGGACACGGTGCCCACCGAGGTGCCCATGGACACGGACACGAAGCAGGCAATGAGAAACAGGCCGGCCACGGCAAACTGGCTGGGAAGAAAATCCAGGAACAGGAACACGGTGCTGTCCGCTCCTCCGGCGGCGGAGATGGCCCCGGAGAAGGCGCCGGCGGCCAGGAACACCAGGCACATGGTCAGGATGTTCTCGTCGGCCACCCCGTTGGCCATCACCTTCAGCTTGGCGTTGAAGTCCAGCTTGCGGTTCTGGAAGCAGGCCACCGCCAGGGCGATCAAAAAGATCACGATGGCCGGGGTCTGATAGAACCCCTGTTCAATTTTCAGTCCATACTCAAACAAAAGCCCGCACCCCAGGTAAAGCACCAAAAAGACGATGATGGGGAGCAGGGCAATGGGATTGCTCCGAACGGAGCGCTGGTTTTCGTCCATCCCGAAATCCTTCCTCTCTCAACATAAAATAGGCCCACGCAGTACCTTTTATCATACGAAAAATAGTTCCCGGTGTCAATGAAAAACCAGGTTTTCCTGGAAAAAACAGACCGGGAACCGGAACCAGGTCCGCCGCATAGCCTGTAACAGGGCACACACCGCAGAGAGGAGGCGCTGCTTTGGTACCCATCGAGAGGTGGATTTTGACAAAAAGCGACTGTTATCAGGCCGGCCGGACTATCGTCCCTCGGGGGATCATGGTCCACTCCACCGGCGTGGCGCAGCCCGACCCGGAGGCGTTCTGCCGCCAGTGGGACCGCCCAGGGGTGGACGCCTGCGTCCACGCCTTTGTGGCGGAGGACCGGATCGTCCAGACCCTGCCCTGGAACTGGCGGGGCTGGCACGCGGGCAGGGGGACGCTGGGGAGCGCCAACAACACCCACATCTCTTTTGAATGCTGCGAACCGGCGGGCCACACCTATCAGGGCGGAACTATGATAGGGTACGACCCGGAAAAAAATCAGAGGTATTTTGAGAAAATCTATGAAAACGCCGTGGACCTGTGCGCCAGGCTGTGCCAGGACTACGCCCTGGACCCCCTGGAACCGGGGGTGGTCCTCTGCCACGCGGAGGGCTTCCGGCAGGGGATCGCCAGCAACCACGCCGACGTGCTTCACTGGTGGCCCAGGCACGGGGTGGACATGGATGACTTCCGCCGGGCAATACGGGACCGGCTGGAAGAGAAGGAGGAGGACGCCGTGACACAGGAACAGTTCAACGCCATGCTGGAGGAGGCCCTGAGACAGCGGGAGCAGCTGCCCCCCAGCGGCTGGTCCCAGGCGGCCAGGGCCTGGGCGGAGGGGACCGGCATCGTGACCGGCAGCCCCGACGGAACAAAGCGGTACCGGGCCTTTGCCACCCGGGAGGAGACCGTCCAAATGCTCCACGCGGTCTTTGAGCAAACGCCGTAAAGAAGGTTTTCTCCGAACTCAGGCAAATTTTGTTCCACAGAGGCCTGTTGATGCGCAAAAGCTCCGTTCCGCTGTGCGGGACAGAGCTTTTCTTCACGGTCTCACTGGTGCCGCCCGTCCGGCAGACTCAGACTCCCCCAGAATGCTTCCATTTACTCCTCCACCGGCAGCAGCTTCTTCCGCCGGGTGAGGAACAGGGTCAGGGTGGTGGCGCTGGCCAGAATGTCCGCGATGGGCTCGGCGGCGTAGATGCCGAAGACGCTCCCGGTGACCCGGGGCAGGATCAGGGCCAGGGGCACCAGCAGGATCACCTTCCGCAGCAGGGCCAGGAACAGGCTGGTCCGGGCCTGCCCCAGGGCCATAAAGGTGGTCTGACAGGCCATCTGCGCCCCAAAGGCCCAGATGCCGCCGAAAAACAGAGGCATCACCCGGGAGACCAGATCGATCAGCTGGGGCTGGGGAGTAAAGATCCGGGCCAGCAGGCCGGGGAACAGGGCAATGAACAGAAAGGCGGCGCAGGTCACAGACAAGGTGATGGTGAGCAGCCGCTTGAAGGTCTGGCGCACCCGCCGGAAGTTCTGGGCTCCGTAGTTGTAGCTCATAATGGGCTGGGTGCCCTGCGTGATCCCCTGGACGGGCATGACGATCATCTGCATGATGGACTGCATGATGGTGATGGAGCCCACATACAGGTCTCCGCCGTAGGTCTGCATCCCCGTGTTGAGCACCACGGTTACCAGGCTCTCGGTGGACTGCATGATGAAGGGGGCCACGCCCAGACCGGCGATGCGGCCGATGATGCGCTTGTTGGGAATCAGGAAAACCCGGTGCAGGCGCAGGCTGCTGCGGCGGCTGCACAGGAAACTCACCACCCAGGCGGCGCTCACCGCCTGAGACAGAATGGTGGCCAGGGCGGCGCCCCGGACGCCCATGCCCAGGACAAAGATGAAGATGGGGTCCAGGACGATGTTCAAAATGGCCCCGATGAGCACGCTGAGCATGGCGGTGGTGGCCCTCCCCTGGGCGCTGATGAAGGGGTTGAGGCCCAGGGCCAGCTGAACAAAGACGGTGCCCAGCAGATAGATGCCGATATACTCCTTGGCGTAGCCGATGGTGGCGTCGGACGCGCCGAAGGCGTACAGGATGGGCTCCTGAAAGATGCTGAATCCCACGGTCAAGACCGCTGCCGCGCACAGCAGCATGGTGAGGGAGTTGCCCAGGATGCGCTGCGCCTCCACCCGCCGCTTCGCCCCCAGCTGGATGGCGGCCAGGGGCGCGCCTCCCTGCCCCGCAAAGGCGGCAAAGGCGGAGATCAGGGTGATGATGGGGAAGGTGACTCCCACGCCGGTGAGGGCCACGTCCCCGATCTCCGGGATATGGCCGATATAGATGCGGTCCACAATGTTATAGAGCATGTTGATGATCTGAGCCGCGACAGAGGGCACCGCCAGCTTCAAAATCAATTTCCCAATGGGGGCGGTGGCCAGGATCTCATCGCTGTGACGGGTCTGTTCCACAGGATACCACTTCCTTTTCTGCGTAAGGAGTAGTATAGCACACTCCTCCCGTTTTGGAAAGCCGGTCTTTATTGCCTCCTCACTTCACCGCGCCCCGCTTTTTTCGTAAAAATGACGGAAATCCGCTGGAAATTTTCGGCCGTCTGTGGTACACTTACCCCAACAGCAAAGCTCCAGCGAATCTTCATGTACAGTACACAGGAGGTCATTCAGTATGTCTTATCGGGAGAATTACGAGAAATGGTTGCACAGTCCCGCCCTCTCCGCGGCGGAAAAGGCGGAGCTGGAGTCCATCCAGGGGGACGAGAAGGAGATCGAGAGCCGCTTCTTTGACCAGTTGTCCTTCGGCACCGCCGGCCTGCGGGGCACCATGGGGGTGGGCCTGTACCGGATGAACGTCCATGTGGTCCGTCACGCCACCCAGGCCTTTGCCCAGGTCATCCTGGAGGAGGGGGCCGAGGCCGCCGCCCGGGGGGTAGCCGTGTGCTTCGACTGCCGGAACAACTCGGACGTCTTTGCCCGGGAGGCCGCCTGCGTCATGGCCGCCAACGGTATCCCCGCCCGCCTGTTCGAGTCCCTGCGCCCCACCCCGGAGCTGTCCTTCGCCGTGCGGGAGTATCACTGCATCGCCGGCATCAACGTCACCGCCAGCCACAACCCCAAGGAATATAACGGCTACAAGGTGTACTGGGAGGACGGCGCCCAGCTGCCCCCCAAGCACGCCGACGAGGTGGCCAAGAAGATGAAGGAGCTGGACGTGTTCGGCTGCGTCAAGACCATGGACTACGACGAGGCCGTCTCCAAGGGGCTCATCACCCTTATGGGGGAGGAGACCGACGAGAAGTTCCTGGCCAACGTTATGGAACAGGTCAACGACAAGGCGGTGGTGGAGAAGATGGCCGACACCTTCACCATGGTGTACACCCCCTTCCACGGCACCGGCTACAAGCTCATCCCCGAGGCCCTGAAGCGCCTGGGCATGAAGCATGTGATCTGCGTCCCCGAGCAGATGGTCATTGACGGCAACTTCCCCACCGTGGTCTCCCCCAACCCGGAGAACCCGGAGGGCTTCTATCTGGCGGTGGACCTGGCCAAAAAGAACAACGCCGACTTTATCCTGGGCTCCGACCCGGACGCCGACCGGGTGGGCATCATGGTGCGTACCAAGGACGACGACTTTGTGGTCATCTCCGGCAACCAGACCGGCGTGCTCCTGCTGGACTATCTGATCGGGGCCAAGCGCCGCACCGGCAAGATGCCCGAGAAGCCGGTGGCTCTGAAGACCATCGTCACCACCGAGATGGCCCGGAAGGTGGCCGAGGTGAACGGCTTGCAGTGCTACGACACCTTCACCGGCTTCAAGTTCCTGGCGGAGAAGAAGGACAAGCTGGAGAACTCCGGCGAGGGCAAGGTCATCTTCTCCTACGAGGAGTCCTACGGCTATATGCTGGGCGACTACGTCCGGGACAAGGACGCCGTGTCCGCCAGCGTGGAGCTCTCTGAAATGGCCGCCTGGTACGCCTCCCAGGGCATGACCCTGTACGACGCCCTCCAGGCCCTGTTTGAGAAGTACGGCTACTACGGGGAGAAGACCATGAACCTGGTCATGCCCGGCCTGGACGGTCTGAAGAAGATGGCCGACCTGATGGCGGGCCTGCGCCAGAATCCTCCCACGGAGATTGCCGGCGTGGCGGTGAAGCAGCAGAAGGACTACCAGGACGGCAGCGTGGTGAATGTGGCCGACGGCGCCAAGAGCACCATGGAGCTCTCCGGCTCCAACGTGCTGCGGTACGAGATGGCCGACGGCACCAGCCTCATCGTCCGTCCCTCCGGCACCGAGCCCA
>ERZ1643250.2673-NODE-2673-length-13102-cov-7.574691_pt1 | contig 13102 bp, 11 predicted proteins | sample MGYA00579262_ERZ1643250 | MGnify/ENA primary metagenome ERZ1643250 (study PRJEB29033, sample SAMEA4952265) | chicken gut metagenome | biome: Broiler Chicken; feature: Gastrointestinal Tract; material: Caecum | place: Ireland | collected 2018 | study: Broiler...
CTCTGCGCACTCGGCCCGCCGTGCAAGCGGTTTTCCGGCACGGGGCGTTCCCTGCGAAACAAACCGCGAGACTACCCGCTTTCTTGCATAGGTCCTTTTCACTCTGCGCACTCGGCCTGCAGTGCAAACTGTTTACCAACACGGGCCGTTCGCGGATCGCCCTCCCCCTCCTTCTCGGCGGAGGTCAGTTCGCCTCCTTCTCCGTGTCGGGCAGATCGCGGACCGAGACGTCGCGTCCGCTCTTCTCGCGCTCGGCGCGCTGGAGCGGGTTGCGCGTCCACTGTGCCCATGCGCAGCGGCGTTCCACGATGTCCAGCGCCGTGTATATGGCATTGCGTAGCGACTGCGGATCGGCCTTGTCCTGTCCGGCGATGTCGTAGGCCGTGCCGTGGTCGGGCGAGGTGCGCACCCGCTCCAGACCGGCCGTGAAGTTCACCCCGTCGGGCGAGAGAGCCTTGAAAGGCGCCAATCCCTGATCGTGGTACATGGCCAGCACGGCATCGTAGCGGGTATAGCCTCCCCCGGCGAAGAGCCCGTCGGCGGCGAAAGGTCCGAAGGCCAGAATGCCCTGTTCGGCCGCCGTGCGGATCGCCGGACGGATCGTCTCCTGCTCCTCGCGGCCCAGCAGTCCGCCGTCGCCCGCATGGGGGTTGAGCGCCAGCACGGCGATCCGCGGTTCGACGATGCCGAAGTCGCACACGAGCGACCGGCGCAGGATCGAGAGCGAGCGGACGATCTTCTCCTCGGTGATGTCGCGGCTGACATCCGCCACGGGGACATGGATCGTTACCAGTCCCACGCGCAGCAGGTCGCTGCACATGATCATCATCGGTTCGCCGCCCAGCTCTGCGGCGAGGTATTCGGTGTGCCCCGTGTAGGGGAAGCGGTCTTCGTGCACCGTCTCCTTGTTGAAGGGAGCGGTTACGAGCGCGTCGATGCGGCCTTCGCGCAGGTCGGCCGTGGCGGCGCGGAGCGCTTCGACGGCGGCGTGCGCCGCTTCGGGGCTCGGATGGCCCGGCTCGACGGTCAGCTCCTGCGGACCTGCCGCCACGAGACTGACCTTTCCGCGCCGCGCCTCCTCGGCGGAGGCGATCTCCGTGAGGCTGCACTCTTCGGTCGCGGCGAGGGTGCGGCGATAGAAGGCCGCGGCCTTCGGCGATCCGTAAATTATTGGCGTACAAAGCTCTGTCATGCGCGGATCGGCGAATGTCTTGAGAATGACTTCCCAGCCGATGCCGTTCGTGTCGCCTTGCGTGATGCCTATCTTGAGTTTCGGGTCTGCCATAAATCGTTCTGTTTCAAAAAACAAAGATAGCAAAAAATCGGGGATTCCGCGAAGGTCGGCATCGTTTTTTCCCGATCTTTCTTTCGGCGGTCGGCAAGGATCGCGGATGCAGACCGGTCGAAAAAGCGCATCGGCCCTCTGCCTGCGGGAGCAACATGCCGAATTTCAATGACCTGACGGGTGGCGGCCGATGCTGCGTTTTTTCGCACGGAGCGTGTCTTGCCTTGTGCCGCCGGCTCCGCGCATGGGGTCGGAGGAGCGCGTTTTCGTGCCCCGGAAAGAAAAGATTCGGGGATGCGCGGACGACCTGAATGTTTGCGGATTCCGGTGCGCTTCGGTCCGGCGCCGTGCCGCCCGTGACGGCGATGGGCGAATGCGGGTGCGCCCGTCCTTATCTGCGGCCTCATACCGGCAAGACACCCTACTCGATGGTCTTCTTCCGCCGTCCGCAGAGAGTGGCGGTGCCGGAGCACATGATCCACGCCGTAGTCTGCGCCCGCCGACGAGCGACGGGCACCGTGGGGCACGGCTGCCGGATCGGCGGCGGCAGGAGCCGAAACCGTTGCATGAAGAGGATCGCTCGTCGGCGTTTGGCCGCTGGATGCGGTATGCCCTGTACCGGCCACGACCGACGCGGGGGAGGTATTCGGGCGACTATCTCCCTGTGCGGGTCCGACAAGGGGCCGTGCGGTTGACAGCCGGCAACCACGCCTCTCCCGAAGCCCCCCGCAGACCGTGCCTTTCCCGATGGACCCTCTTTCTCCGACGGCCCGTTTCTCTTCGACGGGGGTATTCCTCCCTCGATAGGAACCCCCTCCGGCGGACTGCTTTTCCTCCGGCAAACCGTGCCTTTCCCGATGGACCCTCTTTCTCCGACGGCCCGTTCCTCTCCGATGGGGTATTCCTCCCTCGATAGGGCAGCCCCTCCCCTCCGGCGAACTGCTTTTCCCCCGGCGAACTACTTTTCCCCCGACGGGCGGTGCCGCCGCAGGCCCGGCAGACGCGCTTGCACGGGCGCGTTTGCACGGCCGGTTTTACTTCGTGCGGCTGCGGAACTCGTGGCAGACGATGCCGGCGGCCATCGCCACGTTGAGCGATTCGGAGCCGCGGCGGCCGGGGGGATAGGGCGGAATGAAGAGTTTGCGGGAGACGTAGGCGGCGCATGCGTCCGAGATGCCGTGCCCTTCGTTGCCCATGAGGAGAATGCCGTCGGGCGTGAGCGGTGCCTCGCCGAGCGGAGTGCCTTCGAGGAAGGTGCCGTAGACGGGCATGCCCGCCGCCGCGGCTCCGGAGAGAAAGTGCGGAAGGTCCGTATAATGCACCTTCACCCGCAGGATCGCCCCCATCGTAGCCTGCACGACTTTGGGATTGAAGCAGTCGGCCGAAGCGGCCGAGCAGACCACATCCTCGATGCCGAACCAGTCGGCCAGACGGATGATGGTCCCCATGTTGCCCGGGTTTCCGACGTCGTCGAGCGCCAGCACGAGACGCCCGGCCAGTCGGTCCGGACGCAGTGCGTACCGGGGGATTCCGACCAGCGCCAGCGCCTTCGTCGGCGTCTTGAGCAGCGAGAGCCGTTCCATCTCTTTCGGCGATACGGGCGTAACCTCCCGTCCGGAGAAGCTCCCTTCGAGCGCATAGATCCGCTCCACCCTGAGGTGCGAAGCACGCAGCTCGCCCACGAGTTTTTCGCCTTCGGCCACGAAAAGACCCGTCTCGGTGCGGCCCCGCTTGTCGGCGAGCGCCCGCACCTGTCGTATTTCGGCTTTGGTAATCATGTTCGTTCGTAACGTTTGGAGGACCGCCCGGAAGCGGTCGTTCGCCGGGTGCGTCCGGTGTCGGAGCGCTGCGGTTTCGACGCCTTCCGCACCGAAGCGGCTCGGCTGCCGCCGGACTGCTTCCGCCGATCGGAACGCCTTTTCGGGGACTTCCCGAACTGACGGACGGTTCGCCGGCGTCGGTTCGCATATCGGAACTGCCCTCGGAACGCATCGGCCCGTTCCTCCGTCGCGCTCATTCTTTTGCCTGCCGCATCCCTTTTGTGGAGGTATCGTGTCTTCCGACTTCCGGCCTTGTGTTCGGCAGATCCGCTTTTGTCTGCCGCGGCTCTCGGCGGGAGGCATCCGTCCGCCCCTCTCCGTCCGCCTTCGCCTTCCTCCCGGCCTCCGCCCGCTCTGTTTCCCTCCGCGCTCAACGCCGGACCGTTGCTCGCTCCGTCCTCCTCTGCGCCTGTATTGTCTGTTTTGTCCACCTCCGCTCTCGGCGTCTGTATTGTGGATCGTACCTTCCGACTTCCGGCCTTGCGTTCGGCAGATCCGCTTTTATCTGCCGCGGCTCTCGGCGGGAGGCATCCGTCCGCCCCTCTCCGTCCGCCTTCGCCTTCCTCCCGGCCTCCGCCCGCTCTGTTTCCCTCCGCGCTCAACGCCGGACCGTTGCCCGCTCCGTCCTTCGTCCGCTTCGGAATCCTGCACTCTTCCGTCTTCGGCCCCCTTTCTTCGGAGACGACGGGATTTTCATTCGTCGGCTTTTGGCTCCGCCGGCCCTGTCTCCGGTCGGTCTCTGTCCCGAACGTCCGTTTCCTCGGAAAGCTTTTCCCGCTCCCTGTCGGCGGTCCCTCTTCGCGGCGCTTTTCGCTCGGGGATTTCGAATCGGCGGCCCTCTGCGGCTGCTTCCGTCGCCGGGAACGACCGCCGGGCCTCCTCGACCAGAATCGTCTCGTCCTTGTAGCGGGACGAGAAATGCCCGATCACGAGCCGTCCGGCTCCGGCGAGCAGCGCCGCCCGGGCGGCCTCCTCCGAGGTCGAATGTCCCCGCTCGCGGGCGATTTTCCGCTCCGCCGCGGCATAGGTCGCCTCGTGATACATCAGATCTGCGCCGGCGCACAATCCGGCCGCCTTGGCCGAATAGTTCGTGTCGGAGAGATAGGCGTACGAACGCGGAACGTAAGGCTGGTAGGTCAGCTCCCCGTTGGGGATCGTCTCGCCGCCGGCGAGCGTAATGTCGCGGCCCTGCTTGGCCGCCGTGATCTGCGCGACGGAGAGGCCGTATTCGACGATCTTGAATTTATCGACATTGAGCGGCGGCTCCTTTTCGCGGAACAGAAAACCGGCGGTGGGGATCCGGTGCCGCAGAGGCACGGACCACACCTCCAGCGTGCGGTTCTCGTAGAGCAGCGCGTGCTGCGTGGTGTCCGTCTCGTGCCATTCGACCGTGTAGGGCAGTCCGCTGTCGAAATAGCGGAGATGACAGGCCAGCATCTCGCCGAACGGGGCCGGAGCGTATACCGCAAGCGGCGTCCGCCGTCCGTACAGTCCGAGCGTCGAGAGCAGCGGGAAAAGTCCGTAGACATGGTCCCCGTGCAGATGCGAGATGAATACGGCCCTTATTTTCAACGGATTGATTCGCTGTCGGATCATCTGTTGCTGCACGCCCTCGCCCGCGTCGACCAGATAGTGTTGTTCGTGGACGTTCACTATCTGGGCCGACGGATGGCGCGTGGGCGTGGGTTTGGCCGAGGCCGAACCCAATATGGTAACGGAAAAACTCAAATTGCTAAACGATCAGTCATATTTCGTTGTTTCGGACGTTTCGGTTGTCTGTCCCCGATGCGGCGCGCGCCTTGCGGCGAATCGCTCGCCCGCATCTTTGGTCCCGGCAGGTCCCGGCGGGTTCCGGTGCAGCCCGCCTCGTACCCGGAATGCCGGAGCCGTCGGTCCGCACGACCCGCAGGTTCCCGTCTTCCGCATCCTCCTCACCCGGCAACTGCGGACAGCGTGCGCATATCGCCGAACCGTCGCGGCTGGAAAAGTTGCCGGCTCCTTCCCGCGCTCGGGTGTGCGAACGACTTTCGCCTGCTCTTCCTTTCTCTTTTCGGACCGCGCTGCGCAGTCCCGTACCGTTCGGATCGCTCCGCACCGCGTTGTGCCGATCTCACGTTTCGGCCCGTGCTGCACTGTGCGGTACCGGGTTGTGTCGAGGCGGAGTGTTCGCGCCGAGCCGTATCGCAGCGTCCGGGTCGCACCGCAGTGTTGCCGTGTTGTGCTCTGTCGTACCGTTCAAACGCTCCGTACCCGTGCCGGGCATCCAGCAAGTCCAACCGATCGCGCCGCGTCGTGTCATGCCGTTCGGATCGCTCCGCACCGCGTTGTGCCGGGTCTCACGGTTCGGCCCGTGCTGCACTGTGCGGTACCGGGTTGTTCCGAGGCGGAGTGTTCGCGCCGAGCCGTATCGCAGCGTCCGGGTCGCTCCGTAGTGTTGCCGTGTTGTGCTCTGTCGTACCGTTCAAACGCTCCGTACTCGTGCCGAATCATCCCGTCCTGCCCCGTTCGCGCCGCGCCGGAGTGCAGGGTATGGCGTATCGCGGCGACGGGAAATCCGCTCCGCAGCCCCTCTCTTCTCCGACGGGGACTGCGGGGAGGACCGTTCCGATGAACCGAAGCCGAAGCCTTCGGCCCCGCTCCGATCGAATTCGCAGCGAGACCCGCGGCGGCAGCCGTTCCGATGCCGGCGACGGAAGCGGGGAGCGCCGAAAGCAGCAAGGGGCGCCGTGGAAAGCCGCCCCCCCCTTCCTCCCGGTCGTAGGAGCGTCGGACAGCCTGCTTAGCGCAGCAGGAACCGCTCGCAGTCCAGTGCGGCGACACAGCCCGAACCGGCGGCGGTGATGGCCTGACGGTAGTGGGGGTCCTTGACGTCGCCGGCGGCGAAGACGCCTTCGACGGAGGTTCTGGACGAGCCGCCCTCGACCCGTATGTATCCCTCTTCGTCCAGTTCGAGCTGGTCGGCGAAGAGTTCGGTGTTGGGGTGGTGTCCGATGGCGAGGAAGAATCCCGAGATGTCGATCTTGACCTCCGAGCCGTCGTTCCTGCGCAGCAGGGCGCCCGTTACGCCGTTCTCGTCGCCGAGCACTTCGGCCGTGTTGTGCTCGAAGAGCACCGTGATGTTGGGTGTCTTGAAGACCCGCTCCTGCATCGCCTTCGATGCGCGGAGGAAGGGTTTGCGGACGATCATATAGACCTGACGGCAGAGCGAGGCGAGATAGGTGGCCTCCTCGCAGGCCGTATCGCCGCCGCCGACCACGGCCACGTCCTTCTTGCGGTAGAAGAATCCGTCGCAGGTGGCGCAGGCGCTCACGCCCATGCCGCGGAACTTCTGTTCCGAGGGCAGTCCGAGGTATTTGGCCGTGGCTCCCGTGGCGATGATGAGGCTCTCGGCCGCGATCTCCTTCTCGCCGTCCACGACGACATGGAACGGCCGCGACGAGAGATCCACTTTCGTGATGTTGCCCGAGCGTATGTCGGCGCCGAATCGCTCGGCCTGCTTGCGTATGTCGGCCATCATCTGATTGCCGTCGACGCCCTCGGGGTATCCCGGGAAGTTCTCGATCTCTGTGGTGGTGGTGAGCTGTCCGCCCGGTTCGATGCCTTCGTAGAGCACGGGCGCGAGGTTGGCGCGCGAGGTGTAGATCGCCGCAGTGTATCCTGCGGGTCCGCTGCCGATGATCAGTACTTTTACTTCTTCCATAATCGTAGTAGTTTTTTTCGTATTTGTTTTCAGTTCTCGGGTTCTTTTCCGGCGAGTGCGTAGGCTTCGTCGCGGGTCCCGGCCGGTCCTGCGACGGGGTTCCCTTCGTAGTCGTATATGTACCACATGCCTGCCCGCCGGACTTCGGACAGGCTGGCTTCGGGTCTGTATTCGACGATCTCGCACACGGGCGGAATGACGTAGCGCCCCTGCTTGTCGATCAGCCCCATGCCTTCGGCGGTCTGCACGGCCGCACGGCCTTCGTGGAAATCGTCGGCCCACAGGTATTGCGCCGGAATGACCGTGCGGTTCTCCGCATCGACATAGCCGAATCCCTCCTCGTCGCCCACGCAGACGAGCTGTTCGAATACGTGGCCGACCCACAGATGCCCCGTCAGCCGGTCGGCGGGCATGCCGTATGCGGCCTGCACGTCGGAGAGGGTTCGCTGCGGTCCGTCGGCGGCTTCGCCGACAGCGCCGAGCAGCTGCGCGAAAGCCTCCTCGTCGCCTCCGGGCTCCGTGCGGACGTGGTGCCAGCGAATCGGCAGCCATCGTCCGCCGCTCCAGCGGAGGTTCTCGGGTTTGAGGTTCCCGTGCGAGATGCCCAGACGGGCCAGCTCGCCGCGCAGGGCTTCGAGTGCCGCCGCAAGCCGTTCTTTCGGCTCCGCGGCGAGCGCTTCGCCGAACGTGAGGCCCTCCGGGAGCCGTTGCAGGACGAGGTCCGAGCGGTGTTCTCCGCCGGCCGAGTCTTCGTAGCGCATCTCGTCGCGCAGGAGCCTGTATTCGGCGAGCCACTCCGAGCGGAGCGTGCGGAGCCGTGCGGCCGCCCGCTCGATGCCGGGCACGGCGGAGGGCGCGAGGGGCATGCAGACGAGCCATCGTCCGCCCCGCCAGTCGATCTCGGCTTCGGCGAAGCGCGAGGTGCGGCTCATCCGCGGCCGCCCGTCCGGCCCGGTCGGGATGCGTGCGTCGCGCAGTGCGTCGAAGTGGTCGGCGGGTGCGAGCAGCGCCCGCGTGAAGCTGTATATCGTGGGTGTCATGCCTTTATTCCGTTTTTACGCTGATCGAACCGATGTTGAGCACGGCCACGAGCTCCTGCACCGAGGCGTTGTAGCTCATGCCGCGATAGGGCGGCGTGCCGCCGCGCAGTTCGCGGATCGCCGCGTCGAACGCCGCCGGCATCTGGCTCGAACAGTCGTAGAGCAGCGAGGCGTACCGGTTGCCGTAGGCGGCCTCGTCGGCCGTGGGGAAGAGAAGCGCCTTTTCCTCCGTGCCGGAGGCGATGTGGATGTTGATGAGCAGCACGTTTCCGTCGTCGGTGCGGAGCGAGCGTATCCGGCTGCAAACTTCGCGCAGCTCCGCATCGTCGCAGTCGGAGGCTTCGCCGTCGGTGATGTTGAAGACCACGGGCGGGAAGCTGGCGGCGTTCTCGGGGCGCGAGGTCCACTCCGCCACCAGATCGCGTACTTCGAGCAGCGCTTCGTACATCGGGGTCTCGCCCTCGGCGTGCGGTTCGACCCAGCGGGGTACGGCCACCTCGTCGAGCAGGGCGGCGCTGCCGTCCGGCAGGCGGTATTCCGCCTTTGCGGCGGGCGGCTCGGCACCCCGTGCGGCGACCTCTGCGATGGAGTGGAATCCCCTTTCGCCCAGCAGGGGCAGCGTGCCGCCGCCGGCATAGCCGACGAGGGCGATGTCGTAGTAGTCGCGGATGCCGTCGCTGCGGCGGGCGCGTTCGGTCAGTTCGAAAAGCAGCCGGTTGGCGACCGTGGCGACGGCTTCGGCCTTGGTCGTCGTGCGGCGGTCGAACCGGATCCGTTCGTTCATCGAACCCGAAAAGTCGATGGCGAGCACGAAAGCCGTGCGGCGGTTGCGTGTGATGCTCTGTGTGTACATAGGTTTTATTCGAGGCCTCTTACGGCGGAGTAGTCCGCCATGATTTCAGTTTCGCTGTCGCTGTCGAGCCCGTATCCGACGGCCATGTCGGGCGAGCAGTCGCGCTGCCGGTCGGCGTCCGTCGTGCGGCGCATGGCGGCGTGGGCGTTGGCACCGGCTTCGACCGCCTCGGCGATCTCCTGCGCCGACGGGCGGTGGCCCAGAAGGCTCGCCAGCAGGTTTTCGGCGTAGCTGTGCGCATAGTCGTCGTAGCGGGCGTCGAAGGCGCGGAAGCGGTCGTCGAGCTCCGCGAAGGTCCGGATCGAGCCGGCGTCTACCGCGTCGAGTATTTCGTCGACGGCGCGTTTGGTGATGTATTGTCCGGCGATGTCGAGCCATCGTCCGCTGCCGTCGGCGTCGGGCGCCGAGGCGCCCCGCGCGAGCATCGCGCCCATCGAGGCGACGACGGCTTTGTTGTAGAGTCCGATTCCGCGCCGGAGCATATTGGCTTTGATGACGACTTTTCTGTGGTTGTACGACCCTGCGTCGGGATCGGCCTCGGCGAGTGCGTGGAGCGTGTTGACGGCCGCGACGAAGCCGGAGCAGACGTAGGGGTTGTACTCCGCGAAATCGACCACGTCGCGCCTCACGCGCCGGCGGTCGCGCTGCGCCCACTTCTCGATGTCGCGCACGGCGCCGCAGCTCGTGAGGTTCGCGCCCGGCATGAGCATCGAGCGCTCCTCCTTTTCGACGAGGTACGAATAGGGGAATTCCGACGTGTCGTGGTGCGAGGAGTGGTGCCCGAGCACGATGGTGAACGGCCCTTCGATCGCGGGCGACATGATGTAGGCTCCGCTGCCGAACTTGCAGCCGCGCAGATGGACCGACTGGTGCACCGCGCCGCTCTTGAAGAGGTGGTTGCTCTGGTTGGCGCCGCTGCCGGCGTTGAAGAAGGAGAACATGCCGGCGATCAGCAGCGACGACTTGTGGTGCGATACGGTGAAGGGGCCGGCGAACACGGAGGCGGCTTCGCCGTTCTCGCAGTGCGAGTTGGCGAAAAAGAGCGAATCGACGGCCGTGAATCCGTTGGAGAGGATGCAGTTTTCGCCGACGAAGCATCGTTCGACGATCGCGCCGTTGTCGAGGCGCGCGCCTTCGGCCGCGATGAAGTGCGACGCCTTGACGTCCGCGCCGACGGCGGCGCCCTCGGCGAGCGTGCCCTCTTCGAGGCGCGAGGCCCCGTCGATTGTCGCGCCGTCGCCGATGCGCATTTCGCGGACGAAGCGGGCGCCGACGATCCGGCAGCCGCGTCCCACGCTGCCCATCGCCGAACGGCGGGCGCGGACCACGGATTCGGTCATGCGCTCCAGCGCCGCCACTGTCTGCGGGCGGTGGCGGTAGACGGCCGACGCATAGGCCGCCTGCGCCGACATGAGGTCGCAGATGCGGACGGTGCGCCCCCCGCACTCGTTCATCGCCGCCACGGGCGTTCCGTTGCCGAACGCGCTCTCGTGCCGGCATTCGAGCGCCGTAACCTGTTCGACGAGCGAATCTTCGCCGATGCGGTAGTTGCGCACGCGCGACGAGACGATGCGGGCGCCCGAAGCGATCTCCACACGCCCTTCCAAGCGGCTCGCGCGCAGTTGCCCGGGCCGGAAATCCTCCGAGACCATGACCTGCGTCCAGTCGTCGGCCGACGAGCCGAGAGTTTCGGCCTCAGCGATTTCCGCAGGGGTTAAGTTTCTCAATCGTGCCATCTGTTTTGCCGGAAGGCGTCCGGATTGCAATTTTTTACAGATGCAAATATAACGATTTGTCGGCAAAAAACAGGCGGCGGGGCGATTTTTGTGTGCGCCGGCCGTGTCTGCACGGCGCGGGAGCCTCTCCTCCGGAGTGGGCGGACGCCCGTTTTTCGGCGGCTCTGCGCAACCGTTCCGGCCCGGGTGCGCTTCGGATCGGTGCCGGTTGCGTGTGCTGCGTGCGCGGCAGTCTTTCCGCTTGATGCGCACCGCGCACTGGAGCGAATGCGTCCGTGCGACCCGTCATCGTCGGATTTCCGTCCGTCGTTCTGTTGCGCGCGGATAAGCGATCCGGCTGCTGTTGCGTCGGATGCTCGGATCCCGGGTTCGTCCGGCCCGCATCCGCACAGCCCGTCCGTTCCGCCCGCGTGTCGAATGGTCCGGCGGGCGGTTTGCGGCCTAAGTTGTTGCGTCGGATGCTCGGGTCCCGGGTTCGTCCGTTCCGCATCCGCACAGCCCGTCCGTTCCGCCCGCGTGTCGAGCGGTCCGACGGGCGGTTTGCGGCCTAAGTTGTTGCGTCGGATGCTCGGGTCCCGGGTTCGTCCGTTCCGCATCCGCACAGCCCGTCCGTTCCGCCCGCGTGTCGAACGGTCCGACGAGCGGTTTGCGGCCGGACCCGTTGCGGCGCGCATCAGCAGATGTCCTCTGCGACGGAATCCGCAGGCGGTGTTTCGTGCCCGTCGCGGTCGATTTCCGAGATGCGTCCGCCGCGGAGGATACGGGCCTTTCCGTCTCGGAACGGTTTGACGGCTTCGCACCCCGGACAGCGAATCACCGTGTGTCCGTCGGTGTCGATGAAATGCCATGTGCGCCCCAGTCGTACGGCGGCCAGCCCCTCGGTGAAGTCGAATCCGCAGTCGTATAGGGGCGGAATCGTCGCTTCGCCCGTTCGGAGATCGCGGTATCCCCAGAGACCGTGTTCGACGAAGAGCTCGGGCGCTTCGGCGGGTGGCGCGGTTTCGGACGGAGCGCACCGGAAGCCCTCCGTTCCGGCTGTGTCCGGCGGGACGAGGGGCGCGGTCGACCGCTCGGACGGGGCTTCCGTGTCGCATAGGGCGTCCGGCGCCCCGCCGACACCGACGGCTCCGTCCCCGCCGGACCGGCTGTTCCGCTTACCGTGTGCGGCGCATAGGGTGTCTTCGTCGGTCTCCGTCCGGAAGGGGATGTCTGAGGTGTTCAGCACTTCGCCGACACCGACGGCCCCGTCCCCGCCGGACCGGCTGTTCCGCTCACCGTGTGCCGTGCACGGAGCCTTCTGCGACCGATTCTGCGGCCGTGCCGCAGCCGCGTGTGCCGTGCCGTATGCCGCACCGGTTCGGACGGCACGGGCGAACAGCTCGGGCAGTCCGGGCAGCCGGTAGCCGGGCGAGAGCAGAAGGCGGGCGATGCGGTAGGAGAGGGCCATGCCCTGTCGTTCGAAGAGTGCGAGTATTTCGCGCAGCGCCTCGTCGGCCGGCAGACGGTGCGGGTCGATCAGGAGCGTGTCCTGCGTGTCGTAGCGTTCGCGCAGCGTGGGATCGCAGGCGAGTGCGTGGAGGGCCGTGGAGATCAGCGCGGCGGGGAAGTCGTCGAGCCGGGCGTCGAAATCCGCCGTCGTGCGGGCCGGATGCTGGAACGCTGCCGTGCCCAGCTCGGGACTCTCCGTGCCGGCGAACGCGGGCAGGAACGAGGCGTCGAAGTCGATGAGGCGGAGCGTGCCGTCGGGCCGGACGACGATGTTCTCGGGTTTCAGGTCGCCGTGGGCGCAGTCGTCGGCCGTCATGGCGGCGGCGAGCCGGTCGAACGCTTCGGCCAGACGTGCGAACTCCGCGCGGTCGGCCGCTGCGATCCGCTCGTGGAGCGTTTGGCCCTCGACCCAGCGGTCGACCACCACGTCGGTCCATTCGCCCTGCCGGTCGTCGCGGTAGACGAAGAGTTCGCCGCGCAGCAGCTTGGGTCCGTAGACGGCTTCGAGGTTGCGCGTTTTGCGCGTGTAGCAGCGCAGGGCGTAACATGCACCGCCGCGGCGGATTTTGAACACCACGGCGCTGTTTCCCGCGCGGTAGCACATCCGGCCGTCGGCGTCGCGGCATACGTCGATCCGGCCCAGCGTGCGCGTCAGGCCGCGGGAGTTGCCGACCGAGAAGAGATATTGACGGACTGAAATCAAGGCTCAGAGGTGTTTTTGCGGTTTCGGTGCCGGGAGCGAAGCCCTCTCTCGCACTTTCCTCGCCGACCGCGTCGTGCGGTCCCGGCGTATTGCCCCGGCATGTAGTTCCGGCATGCATTCTTGGCATGCTGTCCGGTGTGCAAACCCGTCGTGCGGTCTCGGCGTATTGCCCCGACATGTAGTTCCGGCATGCATTCTTGGCATGCTGTCCGGTGTGCAAACCCTTCGTGCGGTCTCGGCGTATTGCCCCGACATGTGGTTCCGGTATGCATTCTTGGCGTGCTGTCCCGGTGTGCAAACCCGTCGTGCGGTCTCGGCGTATTGCCCCGACATGTGGTTCCGGCATGCATTCTTGGCGTGCTGTTCCGGTGTGCAATCCCGTCGTGCGGTCTCGGCGTATTGCCCCGGCATGTGGTTCCGGTATGCATTCTTGGCATGCTGTCCGGTGTGCAAACCCTTCGTGCGGTCTCGGCGTAT
>ERZ1643250.2680-NODE-2680-length-13090-cov-8.379593_pt1 | contig 13090 bp, 8 predicted proteins | sample MGYA00579262_ERZ1643250 | MGnify/ENA primary metagenome ERZ1643250 (study PRJEB29033, sample SAMEA4952265) | chicken gut metagenome | biome: Broiler Chicken; feature: Gastrointestinal Tract; material: Caecum | place: Ireland | collected 2018 | study: Broiler...
CCGGGCACGGTCGCCCAACCAGCTCTTGTAGCTGTTGCCGCCACGTTTGGGATTTTCGATCACGGAAAGCCCGTGTTCCAGACAGATCAGGTCGCTCAGCCGCGCAACCGCTTTGCCGGAGCCGAGGAAATCCCGGAATTTTCCCCGGCAGTCCATCGAGGTGGAGTTGAAGATGATGTGGTTGTGAATATGGGCCGTATCGCAATGGGTGGCCACGAAAAAGGCGTGGCGTTCCTTGAGAAAACGCTTCGCCAGCTCGTACCCGATGCGGTTGGCTTCCTCCGGCGTCACTTCGCCCGGCTTGAAGGACTGCCGGATCTGGTAGGCGATAACATTGTGCTCCTGCCGCCGCCCTGTCATGTGCTCATACTGCCGCTTGGACAGCAGGAACTCCTCGTCCGCTGTCCGGGGGTCGCACTCATAGCTGGAGAGGTACTTGCCTCCCTCGGTCTTTTCCTCGTTTTTGGAATATCCCGTCCTGTCAGAAAGCGTCTGGGCGATGGTCTTCCCCTTGTTGACATGGAGCGCGATCAGCCTTGTCGCCGCCATAATCCACCTCCATCCATCAAAGAATTACATTGCCAGTTCCTCCTGGTATTTTGTGCTTCGTGCCTTTTCCGGCACACCGACCCGATGCGGATCGCCGCCCATGCTTTTAGAAAATCCGGCGATTCGCCGCTCCAGCCCGTCCAGCTCCTTTTCCTTTTCCCGGACGATGACGGCGCGTTCCTCCAGAGTGCCGGATAGCAGCTCATCCAGCAGATACTCGATATAGTCGATGTTCTGTAAGGCTTCACAGAACAGGGGATGCCAGTCCCCGTCCGTGGGTTGCGGCGCGTACCGCTCCTTCCAGTCGCGGAGCAGGTGGAAATAATCGCACAGCACACGGTAGCAGCGGTTTTCCCTTTTGCGGTATTCCCGCGCTGCCTCCAGCTTTGAAAGGACGGATGAGCGCTCCTGCGGTCTCCACATTTGCAGGCCGTCATACCGTACCCCGAAATCCTCCGCCAGTTTCTCGGCTGCTCCTTTGGGACTGAGATCAAACAGCTTTCCAACGAAGTCGATCACATCGCCGTCCTCCTGGCAGCCGAAGCAGTGGAACCGCGTATCCACTTTCAGGCTGGGGTTTTTGTCATCGTGGAACGGGCAGCAGGCCATGCCGTTGCGCTTGACCTCGATCCCGTAACGCTCCGCCGCCGCTCTCGCCGGAACCGCATCCTTGACCGCCTCAAACAGGTTCATAATCCAAGCCCCCTTTCTTGCGGATATGGAAAGGGCGCGGATCGCTCCGCGCCCCTTTGCATAACTTTTGACGCCCTTTCCGTTTCACCGGATACTGGCAAGGCGGGCGAGGGACTGTCTGGAAAGCTCCCAGATCTCGTCCAGGCGGCGTTGCAGGTCCTCAATGTCCGCCGCGTAGATGCTGCCTGTCTCATTCGCCCTTTTCGCATACTGGTTCAGGTTGCTGCCGCACCTCTGGAGCAGGACAATGAGCTGGCGCACATCCTCCAGATCCAGCCTCACGCAGATACCGTCCAGCGCCATCTTGCGGACATAGGCGCTCATGTTCAGGATGCCGGCCTCCTCCATTTTGAAGCGGATACGCTCCTTGTCCGCCGGAGAGATCCGTATCTTCAATTCTTCCTCTTTTTTCATTCCAACTCCGGCTCCTTTCCGGGTGATCTGTCAGGGGGGATCCCTGCCGCCCGCTTTTTCAGATCCTCCAGGACAGAGGGGCGCTCACTTTTGTCCGTTCCCTCAATTTCTTCCTCGACCTCTGCGCCCTCCTGGGAAGGCCCGTTGTCCATACTCAGGGCGGCATCCAGCTCCGCAAGGCGGGCGCTCTTTTCGGCAAGCTCCGCTTCCTGCGGGAATGGTTTCGTAAGCTCCACCTGCGCGGCGGCCTGCTGGTTTTGCAGGGTTTCCAATTGTTCCTGTCCCCGTTCCAGACGGGTGGGAATACCAGCCAGCGCATTGTCCAGCCTTGTCAGGTTGCCCCTGGCGTCCAACCCCAAGCTGACCCGGTGGCGCATCTCGCCTTTCAAAGTGATCTGGAATTGCTGTTCAAAGGCGTCGTAGGAAAGCTCCATCTGGAATCCCCGGTAGCTGCCGATGGGGATTCCCTCGGTGCTTTTTGTTTCCTTGCAGAGGGCAAGGATTGCTTCGCCGGCCTCTGCCTTTTCTGCGTAATGCCTGCCGCCGACTTCCATTCCCACAAAGCCTTCCTCCGGGAGCGGGTGGGCGTTTACTGTCTGGATGTCCGCCTCAAAGCCCCGGTTGCGGCTCTGCTGCGCCTCGATCTCGGCGGGGAAATATTTCAGAAGCTGATCCTCCAGCCGGAAGTGCTTGCTCTGGTAATCGGCGCGGAGGACTTTCAGCCTCGCCACGTCCACATCCAGATCCATCTTTTCCCGGATGAGCGGGTTCCCGGCGCACAGCGCCTTGATCTCCGCATAGGAGAGCGCCTGTTCATCCACATCGTCGCATGAGCGCACCGGGGATTTGCTGGTCATGATCTGGGAAATGAATTTCTGCTTGTTTTCCAGCGTCTGATAGAGGTAGGCGTCGAAGGTCCCCTCGGTCACATACTGGTAGACCTGCACCTCCTTGTTTTGGTTGCCCTGCCGGATGATACGCCCGTTGCGCTGGGTCATGTCGGAGGGACGCCAGCCCACATCCAGATGGTGAACCGCAACAAGCCGGTTCTGCACATTGGTTCCGGCGCCCATCTTCTGGGTACTGCCCAGCAGGACACGCACCTCGCCGGAGCGCACCTTTCCGAAAAGCTCTTTCTTTTTAGCGTCGGTGTCCGCGGAATGGATAAAAGCGATCTCCTCCGCGGGGACTCCGGCGGCCACCAGCTTGGCCCGGATATCATCGTAGACATTGAAAGTCCCGTCGCCCTTAGGGGTGGACAGGTCGCAGAACAACAACTGTGTCAGCCGGTCGGCTTTTCCTTCCTCCCAGATGCGCAGGACGTTGCGCACACAGGCGTTGAGCTTGCTGTTCTCATCATCAGGCAGGAGCGGGTTGATGAGCCGCTGGTCAAGGCCGATCTTGCGCCCATCCGAGGTTATTTTCAGCATATTGTCCACCGAGGGATCCACCACGCCGGAGTGGACGGCGGATGCCCGCTTGGACAGCTCCGCCACCATTTCCTTCTGCAACTCCGAGGGCTGCACCACAACGGTCTCAAACCGGGCCTCCGGCACAGGGAGGTGAAGCTGGTCGGCGGTCTTGATGTCCGCCACTTCCTTGAACATGCTCATCAGCTCCGGGAGGTTGAAGAACTTGGCGAAGCGCGTCCTCGCCCGGTAGCCCGTCCCCTCCGGGGCAAGCTCGATGGCGGTGGTGGTCTCCCCGAAGGTGGACGCCCACTGGTCGAAATGGGTCAGCCCCTTCTGCTGGAGGGTGCCATGCTGCAAATAGCGCATCATGGTATACAATTCCGTCATCGAATTGCTGACAGGCGTTCCCGTGGCGAAAACCGTGCCTTTCCCGCCGGTCAACTCGTCCATATACTGGCACTTCATGAACATATCCGAGGATTTCTGCGCTTCTGAAGTGGATAACCCCGCCACATTGCGCATTTTTGTGTGGAGGAACAAATTCTTAAAAGCGTGTGCCTCGTCCACATACAGCCGGTCAACGCCCAGTTGCTCGAAGGTGATCACGTCGTCCTTGCGCTCTGCGGCTTGCAGCTTCTCCATCCTCGCCTCCAGGGATTTGCGGGTCTTTTCCAACTGCTTGATGGTAAAGCTCTCGCCCCGCATGGCCTTCATTTCCGCGATGGCGTCGGTAATCTCGTCCATCTGGTCTTGCAGGATCCGCTCCTGCCGTTCCGGGGAAAGGGGGATCTTCTCAAACTGGGAGTGGCCGATGATCACGGCGTCGTAGTCCCCGGTGGCGATACGGGCGCAGAACTTCTTGCGGTTGGCCGTCTCAAAGTCCTTCCGGGACGCCACCAGCAGCTTCGCGCTGGGGTAGAGCCGCAGGAACTCGCTGGCCCACTGGAGGGTCAGGTGGTTCGGCACCACAAAGAGGGATTTCTGGCACAGACCCAGCCGCTTGGATTCCATGGCGGAGGCCGCCATTTCAAAGGTCTTGCCCGCGCCTACCTCGTGCGCCAGCAGGGTGTTGCCGCCGTAGAGGACGTGGGCAATGGCGCCCCGCTGGTGGTCCCGCAGGGTGATGTCCGGGTTCATGCCGCCAAACACGATATGGCTCCCGTCATACTCGCGGGGGCGGGTGCTGTTGAACAACTCGTTGTAGGTCCTGACCAGATCCTCCCGCCGCCTTGGGTCACGCCACACCCAATCCCGGAAAGCGTCCTTGATGGCCTGCTGCTTCTGCTGGGCAAGGGTGGTCTCCTTCTTGTTCAGCACCCGCTTCTGTTTACCGTCCGCGTCCTCCACGATGTCGTAGATGCGGACGTCCCGCAGGTTCAGGGTGTCCTCCAGGATGCGGTAGGCGCTGGCCCGGTCGGTTCCGTAGGTCATATAGGCCATGACATCGTGGCGGCCCGTGGCGTTCTTGCCCGTGACCTGCCACTCGGCGGTGGCGGGGGAATACTGCACCTGGACCGCACTGCGCATCCGCCACGGTGTCTCAAAGGTCTCCTCCATGAACTGCTGGATATAGTCCCGCGAGATCCAGGTCGCGCCCAGCCGCACATCAATTTCAGAAGCGTCCAGGTCTCTGGGCTGCGCCTTTTCCAGCGTCGCCACATTGACCGCGTAGGCGGGGTCAATGTCCGCCGCCATCCTCGCCACCATCAGCTTGTCCCGGACATTGCCGGAGAGGTAGTCATCGGCGGTATGCCAACCCCGCAGCGGGTCATCCTCCACCGCCTCGCGGGGGTCGCGGAAGATCACGCCCTGAAGTTCCTCCGTGATGCGGTCATATTCGCCGGGTCTGCCCAGCAGCTCGGACATAAAGCGCAGGTCAACCCGGCCGCGCTCCCCGATGGAGACCGCCAGCGCCTCGCTGGGCGTGTCCACATAGAGGATGGTGCGCTCCGGTCGGATCGTCCGCTTGGTGAACATATCCGCCTTGCTTACGAGGCGCTTGTCCTCGTCCACATTTTCCAGGGAACACAGCAGGTAATAGGAGGAATCCTCGTCAAACACCCTTGCGTTTGCGCTGGAGTTGATGGTCCCGTATTTGGCGTGGAAGGCGTCATAGGCGGTGTTCAGCTCCGCCTGTTTCGCCCGGATATCCTCGTCCGGGTAGTCCTCCAGCTGGTACTCGATCAGGTCGCCCACGATCTGGCGCAGGCCGATCATCCCGGCCACACGCCCCTTTGCGGTGTCACTCAGCTCCACAGGGCGCATGATACTGTTCTCCCGGAAGTAGACCTGCCCATCCACCAGGGCATAGGAGAAGTTTTTCACATCCGGGTCGGCGGGGATCACACCCCTGCTCTCGGCGGCGTCCGCAATATCCTCCCCGGCCAGCTCCGCCGCCTGGTACTGCCCCCGGATATGGGAAACCGCCTCCCGAAGCTGTTCGGAGAGGACCGCGCCGGGGATGGGGGCGACGGTAAGATCCTGCCGCCCGTACTGTGTGCTTTCGGCGGTCAGCTCGCCCAGCACCATTTCCGGGTGATCCACAAAATAGCTGTTGACGGCAAACCCGTCCGGGGTCTGCCCCAGGTGTACCCAATCCGGCTCGATGTCGATAGGCCGGTCCCGCTTCTGCAAAAACAGGATATCCGAGACGACCTCCGTCCCGGCGTTTGCCTTGAAGGCGTTGTTGGGCAGGCGGATCGCCCCCAGCAGCTCCGCTTTCTGGGCGATGTGCTTCCTGGCGTCCGGGTTTTTGGCGTCCATCGTGTAGCGGCTGGTGAGGACGGCCACCACGCCGCCCGGTCGCACCTGGTCGATGGCCTTGGCGATAAAGTAGTTGTGGATGGAAAAGCCCAGCTTGTTGTATGCCTTGTCGTTTACCTTGTAATCGCCGAAGGGGACGTTGCCGACGCAGAGGTCATAGAAGTCCCGCCTGTCGGTGGTCTGGAAACCCGCCACCTTGATGTCGGCGTTGGGGTAAAGCTGCTGGGCGATGCGCCCGGTGATGGAGTCCAACTCCACACCGTAGAGGCGGCTGCCCCGCATGGATTCCGGGAGCATCCCAAAGAAGTTACCCACGCCCATGCTGGGCTCCAGGATGTTGCCCGACTGGAAGCCCATCCGCTCCACGGCATCGTAAATGGCGCGGATGACGGTAGGGCTGGTGTAGTGGGCGTTCAGGGTGGACGCTCTGGCGGCGGCGTATTCCTCATCGGTCAGCAGGCCGCTCAGTTCCGCAAACTCCGCCGCCCATGCGTCTTTCCGGTCGTCAAAGGCGTCCGCAAGACCGCCCCAACCCACATACTGCGAAAGGATATGCTGCTCCTCCCGCGTGGCGGCGCGCCCCTCGCTTTCGATCTGTTTCAGCGTGGCAATCGCCTTGATATTGCGCCAGAACTTTTCCTTGGGGCCGCCCTCGCCCAGATGGTCGTCCATGATACGGAAGTTCTCCGCCCTGGGCTGCCTTGGCTGCTCCTGTTCGGGCTGCGCCCGTTCCGGCTCGTCAAAGCGCACCCGCTGGATGACCACATCGAAGGGCATCCCGTTCCTGTCGCCGGGATGGGTGGTCTCGGCGGTGACGGTCATCTTTGGCTTTTTCTCCGGCTTTGGCGCGTCCTGTGCCGCTGCTGGCTCCTTCACCCGCAGGTCAGAAACCAGCCCCTCCACGGTGTCCCTGTCCGACTCTGAAAAGCTGAAGGTCACATCGCCGCTTTCATGGATAAACTGCGGCGCGGAGATCCCTGCCTCACGCAGACGGTCATGCAGGGTGGGGGCGTCCAGGATCGAGACCGTCACCTCATAATTGGGGACGGTGGCCGTCACCTGGGAACCGGGCAGAAACGCGCTGTTTCTGGCGTCCGCCCAGAGAAGCCGCTCAAGGTTTTCCCTGCTCTCCGAGCGCAGGATGGGGTAGGCCAGCGAGGGGTCACGGAGCCGGACGTCGAACAGGCCGACGTCCTCCACGATATATGCGGTATCCTCCAGATAGATGGTATCGCCCACCTGGTAGGACGATTCCGTACTGGCAGGGCGTTCCCCAGCCGCTTCTTCCGGTTCGGTAACGCTTTGATCCCCATTTTCCGGGGCGGCAGGGACGGCATCCCCCTGGGCTTCATCGTGGGCTTCGTCCCTCGGCGTTTGCGCCGCCTCCGTACCTAAAACAGGCTCCCCGCGGACTTCTTCCGGTCCCTCCATGACCTTCTCAGCATTGGGACGGTGGGAACGAAGCGCCGCCTCCGCTTCCTCAAAGGAAGGGAAGCCGCCAGCCGTTGCCATGGAAAAGCGGTTCTGCTCATCGTACCCATAGTGGGTATAAAACTGCCCGTTGGGATACCGCTGGATGACGATGGCCTCGTCATCGTTCCGGTAGCTGGCAATGGTCTGGACCGCTTCCCTCGGCTGCGTCTCCCGGATGTGTCCGGTTCGGAGGCTCTGCTCAAAGGCGCCCCGATCCATAAACACCTGATCCTGCCCCGGTTCATCGGGATAGACATAGAAAACATCGTTATCCGCAATGCCGGTCAGCACGATATCCTTTTTACCACCATCGGGATAGATGGTGAACCAGTCCCCAATGGCATATTTCAGCGGAGGGAGCTTTGCCTGTTCCACTTTGATCCAGTCTGCGGCGTCCCGCTCCGCCACATCCTTTTTGACCTGCGCCAGATAGTCCTCGGCTTGCCACTCGCTGGCAAACTCCTCGGAGACGCCATCCGGGTCAACATAGATTTCTTCCCGGATATCGTCCCAGACGGCATAGCCTCCCTCCGTCTCGATAACGGAGAACCGCTCCGGGGAAGCAAGGTCATTTTCGTCCGCCATCCGCGCAGCCTGCGCCAGCATTTCGTTCTCACGGGTTGGAGGGTCAGGCAGCTCCGGGGCGGCGGTCAGGGCTTCATAGGTTTCGTCCAGCAGGGTCTGGTGGAGGCGGTCACGGTACTCCGGCGCATCGAAGTACAGCTTGATAAAGGCGGGATCCTGGATGGTGAGCGCCGCCCGCTCGATTGCGCCGCCGCCCTCCAGAAGGGCGGTCTCCCGGTCATTGTTGGCGCAGGCGTTCCGGTACGCCGTGTCCCGCAGGAGGGCATCCCGGACTACGGGATAATACCTGTCGTAAATCTCTGCCGGGGTGGGCGGGAAACTGTAACCGGGTTTAGGAAGCGGTACGCCGCCGAAAGCGGCATAATCCGCCTCCATCGCGGCATACCGTTGTTTCTCAGGTTCGCTCAGATACCGGTCAGCCTCAATGAGGGCGCCGATCCGCTTCTCAACCTCAGACCAGCGCAGACGGATCTCCGCATTGCGCTCGGCATTGCGGATGATAAGCCCCTGGGGACGGTTTTGCACACCGCCCCGGCTGCCATCGGAAAACTGCCACCCCCGCCCACCGCTGATCCCATACTCGTCCTTCAGGTACGCCGCCCGGTCTGCGGGTGTGTTCTCCTGGGCGTAGAGGACGGAGATACGGAGCTTCCCGCCGTCGTAGGCGGAGCCCTGCCGCAGGATGCGGTCGATCTCCTCGTCGGGAATGGAAAAAGCGGAGGGCTTTTCGCTCTCCGCTTCCCGGTCGATCAATGAAATTTGTTCCATTTCAGAGGGGAACATCCCCTCCAGCGTCAGTTGTTGATAAGCTCCGCTGTCACGATCTCCTCCGCCTGGGCTTTCAGCGCGTTCATGTGCCGGGTCCAGTCCATCTGCCTCTGTTTCTTGTCCGGCGCCGGGTTCATCGCCAGCAGCTCGTCCATCATCTGCCGGATCCGGGCTGTCGCCGTGTCCTGCACCTCCCACAGGTGCGGGAACAGCTTCCCGGTCAGCGCCAGGTGGTTGTAGAGAAGCTGGTTGTTCTCCAGCAGGTACGCCCTGCGCATCCTGCCGTACTTGCCCAGCGGACGGTCCTCCGTCTCCTCCAGCCTGATGTCCGGGATCAGGTAATCCCCGGTCTGCGTGTAAGTCAGTTCCGCCATCGTCTCGACTCCTTTCTTCCTGCTCAACCTGTTTTGCCCTCTCGTAGGTGCGGATCGCCCGCTCGACCTTACGGAATACCTGGGAGGATATCTCGCTGACCGCCGTACCCAGCACATTGGACGCCGCCTGGGTATTGAAGTCAAACACATCCATGAAATCTTCCGGCTCAAAATACTCCTGCGGATCCTCCACACAGCGGGAGTAGAGCATATACCGGATGCTGGCCTCCGCCGCCCTGCGGAAGGACACCCCTACGTTGAACTCATCATACCCGTAGAGGAAGGAATCGTCAACGATGTCGAGGATCTGCCTCCTGTTGTCCTCCCAATACTCATCGGCAAGGCGGGAGGCGATGGTGTCCAGCTGGCCGTCCAGCCCCATCCCGGCTTCCACGCCGTAGGCGCGCTCCAGCGCGTCCCGCACGGCGGGGAGGTATTCGCCCTTCATCGACCAGAGGTTGACCGGGCGGGAGTTTGCCCTTGCCCCGGTGTCCGACACGTCGAACACATAGCGCAGCCGGGGGCGCTCCCCGGTCAGGTCAACCAGTGCGATGCCCTTGGAACCCCGGCGCACATAGCGGCGCATGGTGTTGTTCCACAGGTCGTACTCGGCGCAGGCCGTAGCGTCCGGGCGCTGCTTGTAGATCATGAGCTGTTCATTGTAGGGATATTTGTAGAGCCGTGCCGCGGTGGTCAGAAACGCCGTCCACTGCTCCCGGCTGCCAGTAACCTGTTTGGCGGCTTCTTCCGCCATCTGGGTATAAAACGCGGCTTTTGAAACCATGGATCTCCTCCTTCTTTCAGATTCGGATGGCGGGGCTAAATGTCCGGGTAGAGCTCCAGACGGTCAAACTCCGCATCCGTCATGCCGTTCAGCTTATGAAGGACGCTCCCGGACAACCGTTTCAGGCGTTTTTCTCCGGGCGTAAGCTGGAGGCGCATGGCCTCCAGCTCGGCGATCAGCCCCGCCCTTGTGCCGGGGTTGTAGAGCATCATCATGATCCGCTCATCCCGTGTAAAATCGTTCATCGTTCCTCCCGACCGGCCTGCTTATGGGGCGGCTTGCGCTCCGGCGCCTCCATGCCGGAAAAGGCTTTCAGCGCGTCCAGGACGGAGCGCCGCTCCTGTGCAGGCTCCTCCTTCCTGCCGTTATTGATGATGCCATCCAGGGAATTGTAATCGTCCTCCACCGCCATCTCCGCGTTTTTCAGGTAGTTCTCCCGCAGGGCGAAGTCCTCCAGCTCCCTGAAACCGATGGAATCCACATAGTGGCAGGATACCACGCCGCCCACTTTGAGCGCCACGATGTCGCTGACCGACAGGCTATGCCCCGTGAAATCCTCCGGGCGGTCGGTATTGAACTGCACATAGAGCGCCTCCAGCTGCGCGATAACCTCTGCCGGGGTAACAGGCGTCTTGGGGAGGTCGCCGTGGTAGACCACCTCATAATGGTCAACGTCCGGCTCCTTGCCCTGCCTCTGCAAGCTGGCATAGGATTCAAACCGCTCATACACCGTCTCATCCGTGCGCATGAGCTGCAAAATGGCGTAGGAGTCCGTGGCGCTCTCCAGAAACGCCGCCATATGGTTCGGGGACTCGTCCACGCCGTTTACCTCGTCCCATTTCTCAATCTTCACTGTTTTCCGCCTCCTTCATCATAAAGGGCAGGCCGTACCGCTGTGCGTCCTGCCGCTGCTGTTCCCTGCGCCGCTCACTGTACGGGGGACGGACGCCCACGCACCGCTTGGGGATCCGGTAGGTTTCCGATCTGCCCGGCCCGGTGCGTGTCCGCACAAAGTTTTCCGGGAACTGCCGGGAGAGCCCTCGGAGCTTGTTGAGAAGCCGCTGGTCATGGGTGTAGACCTCCGCCGTGTCCAGCCCGTTATCCCAGAGGATAATCGTCTCCTGCTCCGCGAGGGAGAGCTGTTGGCGGCTCACAGGCTCACCTCGTCCTGCTTTTTCGCCGGGGTGGGGGCAGCCTGTTCCTTTGCGCCGGCTTTCAGGGCGGAAAGCTGCCCCAGCACCGACTCCCGCTTTTCCGCGAGGGTTTCCTGTTCCCGCTGCGCCGCCTTGTCCATGAGCAGCCCGTGGTCGGTGGGCGTCATGGAGCGGTGTTCCATCTTATGGGCGGCAAGGATCTCGTTTCTCGCCTCCCGGATGGATGCCTCCGGCTTTTCCAACACGCCGCCGTCCACCAGATCGAATTTATCATCGAAAAGGGAGTAGTCCCAGCCGCCCTCGGTGGCCTCCACGGCGAGATAGTTCCGCCAGCCCAGCTTCCACGCCGCCTGTTCCGCGCCCAGCTCCGGCTCCGGCTGCACCATCCCGCCTCCTCGCTCCACGATCTCGGCAAACTGGCAGATGTGGTAGACCTCTCCGCCGTAGTAGGCGTGATAATCGTCGATGTGTTCACACTTCACGGAAAACACATGGTCCGGGTAAGTGACCTGGAGATAACCGCCATCCGGGATACGGAACTGCTCGTTGTAGCTGCTGTCGATCACGCGGATGTCCTTTTGCGGCAGGGTCTCCGGCTCGAATATCCTGCGTCTGCGCACATCCGAGTCCCGGAAATCCCTCAGCATATTCACCGAGACGGCGGCCACCTTCACGCCCTCCAGACCCATTTCCTCAAACACCTGAAGCCGGAACGCCGCAAGGCTGCTCATGATGGGGGAATCCCCAATATCCTGCCAGGAGATCAGGCCATCCCCGGCCTTCATTTTGGAGCCAACCTCAAAAACCGCATAATGGCAACCGTCCCGCGCCTCTTTCAGATGCACAAGGTAATCGTTATCCACCTTGTAAAGGGCTTCCTCAAATTTCATATCGTCCAATGCTCTGCACCTCCGTCATGCTCAGTTTTTAATTGTTTTTGACCATCTGGTTTTCATCTGGCGGGGATACTGCCCGCTGTCCTTCGGCTTGCGCCTGCCTGTCCACTCCAAGCCCCCGGCTGGTCCCTCGCGCACAAACCCGACCGCTCTGAGGGAGGCGCCATGCTCGGTGTCCAGGATATAGGTGATGATTTTGCGGTATCCCATCGCCCGTGCCGCCCGCGCCGCCGCGCCGTACAACATACTGCAAGCGTTTTTTGTGCCGTCGGTGCAAAGGCGGTTGACCTCCAGCGTGTACCCATCGTCCAGAAAGCGGCTCACCGACCGGCCGCAGATGGCGACGCCGGCAAGCCGCCCGTCCTCCTGGACGCCGATGGAAAACTTGTGTCCCACCGTGGGCTTGTGGTGGCGGTGGTGCTGGCGCACGAACTCGTTTGCCCCCCGCAGGGAGACGGGGACCAGCGCCAGCATGTCACACCCCGCCGCCCACGGCGTCACGGATTCCCTGCATGATATACGCCACGCAGGGGACGGCGACCGAGTTGCCCAGCATCTGGTAACGCCTGGTGTCGCTGACGGGCTTGCCCTCTGCGCCGAACTCCGTCCACCCGTCCGGGTAGCCCTGCAAACGTTCCGCCTCGGTGGGGGTGAGGCGCCTCACACAAAGCCGGGTGCGGACGGGGTTCTGGTAGTTGAGCGAATAGCCGCCTGATGACGCCTTCGCCAGCAGTGTGCCGCTGGTCTCCGCCATCTCCCGGAGGTTGCGGCAGTCCACGGCGGCGGCATGAACCTCCGCGTCCTCCACGATTGCCATGCCGCCCTGGTGACAGCAGGGGTTCCCGCCGTTTAAGTCCAGCGTCCGGGAGGTGTCCGCCTCATAGAACCCGCTTTTGGGGTTGCCGGACAGCATCCCGCCGGAGTGGTAGGAGCCGATCACATAGGCTTTCATCACGCCGCTCTGCTGTCCCGCCATGAGGGTGGGCGCGGTTTCCTCCTGGTAGCCCACGCTCCCGGCCTGGCTGCTGGCCTTGTACTTGAACCCGGCGCTGACCACGCAGAAGTCCAGCTCGTTCCCCTGTCCGGCAGGGCGGGAAAGGCCCGCGCCGGAGGCGCAGAGGGTTCCGGCGATCTGCGGGTGGGTCACAATGGGCTGCTCATGCCCGGCCACCAGCGTGGGCGATTTGTTGTCCATGACCTCGGCGTTGGTCTGCCCGGTCGCCAT
>ERZ1643250.2681-NODE-2681-length-13085-cov-6.716424_pt1 | contig 13085 bp, 14 predicted proteins | sample MGYA00579262_ERZ1643250 | MGnify/ENA primary metagenome ERZ1643250 (study PRJEB29033, sample SAMEA4952265) | chicken gut metagenome | biome: Broiler Chicken; feature: Gastrointestinal Tract; material: Caecum | place: Ireland | collected 2018 | study: Broiler...
GTATTGCTGCGAAAACGCGCCGCATCCGGATGCAAAATATTCTCGCAAATCGCTCCCCGCCAAATGATGCGGTTTTGCCTGAAAAAACTGCATGGAGGAGCAAGGGGGGCTCCTCCATATTGCTGTCCGGATGCAAAAATATGTGCCGGGCAGGGGAGAGGGGAGAAAAATATGCAGCAGGTGGATTTTTCATCCGGCAGCGTTCGGCGCAGCATCCTTGCCGTCGCCGCGCCGATGATGACCGCGCAGATCCTTAATCTGCTGTACAACATTGTCGACCGCATCTACATCGGCAAAATACCCGGGGAGGGCACGATCGCGCTGGCTGGACTGGGACTGTGTTTTCCGGTCATCACGCTTGTGACCGCGTTTGCCAACCTGTTCGGCGTGGGCGGCGCACCGCTGTGCTCGATCGCGCGCGGCCGCAGGGACCGGGAGGGCGCGGAGCGCATTATGGCGAACGCGTGCTTCATGCTGCTGCTGACCGGCGTGCTGCTGACCGTGCTCGGCATCGCGCTGCACAAACCGGTTTTGTACCTGCTCGGCGCGAGCGATGCGACTTATCCGTATGCCGCTTCCTATCTGGTGATCTATCTGCTGGGGACGGTATGTGTGATGACATCGCTCGGCCTCAACCCCTACATCAACTGTCAGGGCTTTGCTCGCATGGGTATGCTGACCGTGCTGGTGGGCGCGGTGGCTAATATCGTGCTCGATCCAATCTTTATTTTTGCGCTGGGGATGGGAGTGAGCGGCGCGGCGGTCGCAACCGTGCTGTCCCAGCTGCTGTCCGCGCTCTGGGTGCTGCGCTTCCTGACCGGATCCAAAGCCGAGCTTCGGCTGCATTTCCGCGCCTTCCGGCCGGATTTCGGCTGCATCCGCCGGATCGCGGTGCTCGGCACTTCCAGCTTTGTTATGTCCTTTACCGACAGCATGGTGCAGATGGCATGCAACGCTACGCTTCGCACCTTCGGCGGGGATATCTACATCAGCGTGATGACGGTCATCAACTCGGTGCGGCAGATCGCGCAGACGCCCGTCATGGCCATTTCGGATGGCGCTTCGCCTGCGATCAGCTTTAACTACGGCGCGCATGCCTATGGCCGGGTGCGCGCGGCGATCCGCTTTATGACCCAGCTTGGCTTCGGATATACGCTGCTGATCTGGGCATTGGTTTCCGCCTTCCCGGCAGCGTTTATCATGATCTTCAACCATGATGCGGAGCTGGTCGCGACAGCGGTGCCTGCGCTGCACATCTATTTCTTCGGCTTTGTGATGATGGCATTCCAGTTTTCCGGGCAGTGTGTGTTCAAGTCACTGAACCGGGCAGGGCTTGCGATCTTTTTCTCCCTGCTGCGCAAGGCGTTTATTGTCGTGCCGCTGACGCTGCTGCTGCCGCATATCGGCGGGCTGGGGGTGAACGGTGTGTTTCTGGCCGAGCCGGTCTCCAACTGTGTCGGCGGCCTTGCGTGCTACCTGACCATGCGGCGCACCGTCATGCCTGCGCTTCGGTCACGAGGACAGGCAGGGGCGCAGGGGATGTCATGAGATTTCGTCAGGAGAGCATGCATCTATGAAAAAAGCTTTGATTTACCGTATTGTTTTCTATCTGCTCGGCCTGCTGGTGCTGGCGCTTGGACTGACGCTCAATACCAAGGCCGGTCTGGGTGTGTCGCCGATCATTTCGGTCTCGTTCAGCGTCGCAGAGATCTGGGATTTCAACTTCGGCAATACCACGCTGGTGCTGTATGCGCTGTTTGTTGTCGTGGAGATGGCGCTGCATCTGATGCAGTACCGGCGGCTCTGGTCGGATGCGGCGGCGCGTGACATCGCGCATGCAAAGCAGGCCGACCTCCGGCTGACGCTGCTGGATGTGCTGCAGTTTCCGCTCAGCCTGGTCTTTACCCGGTTCCTCAACCTCTTTTCCGGCTGGATCCCGACGCTCGAAACGGATTATGCCGGTTCGTTCCTTGGAAGTTTCCCGGGGCGGTTTCTGTTCCTGTGTCTGGCAATTGTGCTAACCGGCGTGGGCGCAGCAGCTTCGCTCGATATGCGGCTGGTACCCAACCCGGGCGACGGTATTGTGCAGGCCATCGCGGATACGGTCGGCAAAAGCGTAGGCTTTACAAAAAACTGCTTTGACCTGTGCAACATCACGATCACGATCGTGATCAGCATGGCATTTGCCGGCCGGTTGACCGGCGTTGGCGTGGGGACAGTCGTAGCCGTGATAGGCGTCGGCCGTGTGATCGCGCTGTTTAACCGTGTAGCGCAGCAGCGGATGGCGCATTGCGCAGGACTGTCGGAAAAAGTGCAGGCATAGCAGAAGGGCGGACGCCATACCAGGCGCCCGCCCTTTGTTTTATAGTTCTGGCTGGGTTGGATGTGCGGCTGGCTGCCGGAGCCGTACAATTGCTGACTCCACCTGATGATCCCGGATTTCCGTGACCTTGATCACCAGTGCATCGGTTTCGACCTCAGCTTGCGCACCGTCGCCCGGAATCGTGCCGAGCGCATCGAAAACCAGTCCGTTAAAAGTGTCGTACGTATCGCTTTCGATGTCTGCACCCAGCGCCTTGGATACTTCTTCGATCGGTGCGCAGCCGCGGATGCGCCAGCAGCCATCCCCGATCTTTTCGATATTCTGTGCCGGTGTGCCGCATTCGTCGTCTCCCAGATCGCCGACCAGCTGCTCGATCAGGTCGTTGCGCGTCACAATGCCGGTAACGCCGCTATATTCATCCAGTACCACGGCGATGCGCTCGTGGTTCTGCCGCATGTTGCGGAACAGGACGTCTGCCTTGACGCTTTCCGGCACAAAGTAGGCAGGTTTGACAGCACTTTTCAGTACATTCCCGCGGCTGTTGTCCTCCAGACGGAAGTAATCTCCTGCATACAGGATGCCGATTACGTCGTCCGCGCTCTTGCCGCAGACCGGATAGCAGGTATGACGGCTGCGGAAGATCGTGTCCTTCCACTGCGACATGTCGTCTTCCAGCCACAGGAAGGTGATATCCGTGCGGTGGGTTGCAATTTCTCCTGCGGTCAGGTCATCGAATTCAAATACGTTTTCGATGAATTCCTTTTCCTCATGGTCAATCGCACCCTTTTCGCTGCCTGTGTCCACCATCATACGGATGGACTCCTCACTGACCTCGTCATCCTCTACATCTGGGTCGATACCCAGCAGGCGGAGCACTGCATTGGTCGATGCGGTCAGCAGTGAAACGATTGGAGCAAACAGGCGCGCGATCGTGCAGATCATGGACGACATGGCGAGGGCGAGCGGCTCGGCCTTACGCATTGCAACGCGCTTGGGCACCAGCTCACCGAAAATCAGAGTGAAGTACGAAAGAATGACGGTGATTAGAACGATAGAAACCGCATCCAGTGTGGCGGCGGAGATGGGTACGCCAAGTCCCAGCAGCCAGCCAACCAGACGGTCGGAGAAGTTTTCCGCGGCGAATGCACTGCCGAGAAAGCCGGACAATGTGATAGCGACCTGAATGGTTGCGAGAAACCGGGCAGGCTGGCTGGTCAGCCGCGCAAGCCGGACCGCACGCTTATCACCCGTTTCGGCCATTTTTGCAATCCTGCTGTCGTTAATGGAGATAACAGCGATCTCTGCGCAGGCAAATACTGCGTTGAGCGCAATCAAAGCCACCTGTAAAAGGAGCATAAGTAATATAGAGTCTTCCAATTGTGTTCCCTCCTGATAAATACAAAAACGCACAGACAAACCAGCCCATTGGCTCAGGGCTGTGCTGTCTGTGCGTCATATACGGTAAAAATGTTGTTTCGGTCGTTGTCCGTACTGTCTGCGTCGTCCATAGCGGCGTAAGTTGTCCTTCCATTCACGTAATGGCTGTATTATAGCAGCTGCCGGAGGAGAAGTCAAACCCGTTTCTCGACAATTAACGCAATCTGAACACCATTCCGGAAGCTTACCGCAAAAAGCCCTCCACGATCTTGGCCTCGGCCTCTTCCTCGGTCAGGCCGAGCGTGCACAGCTTGAGGATCTGCTCGCCGGCGATTTTGCCGATGGCGGCCTCGTGGATGAGCGCGGCATCCTCGTGGTTGGCGGCAAGCGCGGGGGAAGCGTTGACCGTGCCGTGCCCCATGATGATGGCGTCGCACTCGCTGTGGCCCGTGCAGGGGCGGTTGCCGTGGATCACTGAGCGGAACTCCTGATGCGACTGCTCCTTGGCGACCGAGCGCGAGATCAGGTCGCAGCCGCTGCCGTCGCCGTCCAGCGAAACATTGAAATCGGTAAACGCCTGCTGGCTGCCGTCGGTCAGCAGGCGCTCACGCACGCGCAGCTTGGCGTTCGCCGCCAGCTTGGCGGACATCGTACGGTGGGTGGAATCCACGCCGCCAATCTGGGTGGTCTCCATTTCCATCACGCTGCCCTCGGCCTGCTCGACCTCGGTGACCGGATCGATCTTGCGCGCACCTGCGCCCGTGCCGGTGCCGAGGTGCTTTTCGAGATACAGCACATGCGCGTTTTTGCCCAGCACAAAGCGGTGGATGCCGTTGTGCCGCGCCTCCTCCTCGCCGTCCGAATGTACGCCGCAGCCCGCAACAATGGTCACATCCGCGTTTTCACCGATATAGAAATCGTTGTACACCAGATCATCAATGGCGCTGTGCGTCACACAGGCGGGGATATAGACGGTCTCGCCCTTTGTATCCGGCAGGATGGTAACGTCGATGCCGGGCTTATCGGTTTTGGAGGTGATCTGAATATTTTTCGTGGACTGCCGCCCGGCGCACAGCCCGTCTTCCCGGATGTTGTAGGCTGCATTCTGCGGCACACCCGTCCAGTCGGACACCGCTTTGAGCAGCCGTTCGGTGATCTTATTCATATTGATGCGCTCCTTCCAGCGGGCAGCCGCAGGCTTTTTCCGTATCGCCAAGCAGGCGGGGGAGGATCTCCTCCCGGCTTCCCTGCGCGGAAACCTGCCCGTCCGCGATAACAACGATCTCGTCCGCGATCTCAAGGATCCGCCGCTGGTGCGAGATGATCAGCAGCGAACCGTCGGTTTCGCGCAGCAGATCCTGGAACACATCGATCAGTTTCTGGAAGCTCCACAGGTCGATGCCTGCCTCAGGCTCGTCGAATACATACAGACGTGCGCGGCGCGCGAGCACGGTCGCGATCTCGATGCGCTTGCTTTCGCCGCCGGACAGGCCCGCGCTGACCTCGCGGTCGATATATTCCTTTGCGCACAGGCCGACCCGGGACAGGGTCGCGCACAGCGCGTCCTCGTCCATCTGCTCACCCGAGGCGAGCTCCATCAGGTCGCGCACCGTGAGGCCCTTGAAGCGGACCGGCTGCTGGAAGGCATAGGCAATGCCGTTCTTTGCACGGTCGGTTACGCTCATTTTGTTAATCACGCGGCCGTCCAGCAGGATCTTGCCGCTGTCCGGCTGGGTAATGCCGGCGATGAGCTTGGCAAGGCTGGTCTTGCCGCCGCCGTTCGGGCCGGTCAGCACGATGCATTTCCGGTCGGGAATGGTCAGGCTGATGTGATTGAGAACAGGTTTATCCGGCACGCCCCAGCAAATATCGTTGAGTACCAGCATGATTTATGAGGTCACTATCCTTTCAACAGTGCGTTTTTATCTGGGCCAGGCTGCAGCAGCCTGGCAACTTTGATTGTACCACTTTCGTCTACAATGTCAATACCGATCGATTTTCGTATGAAAAACAAAATAAGAAATTTCAGAACGACGCATAAAAACCGCAGGCAGACGGCAGACTAATACCGAAATCACAAAGGAGGTTTTTCACATGGACAAGTCTCATCGTAATATGTCGATCCGCTGCACGGTAGAGCAGTGTGCCAATCACTGCGACAGTGCGGCGTACTGCGCGCTGGACAGCATCACGGTCGGCACGCACGAGGCCAACCCGACTGTCGACCAGTGCACTGACTGCAAGTCTTTTCAGCGCAAGTGCTGAGCCGGCCTGCGCGGAACTGACCTGACAGCAGAGCAGTCGGTGGACTGCAAATCGTTCCGGTAGGGTGACGAAACCATGGGACGGAGGCGGGAAGGATGCCGGGCGGCGTCCGGCGCCCTTCCTTCCTGCTGGCTGCACAGATATTGACAGAACCGCACCGGGCGGATATACTGAAGCAGTAGCTAACCTTTCCTGAAAGCTGCGGGCTGACAGGCAAGCGTGTTCACACAATATTCTGCTGTCAAAGACATGATCTGCGATGAAGAGCTCAAAAACCGAGGGTTTGCGTCCTGCATCGTGTGGTGCAGGACGCATTTTTGCAAGGAGGGCACAAAATGGAAAGCCGCATTTCCGTTCTGGCGATTCTCGTGCAGGACCGGGACGCAACCGGCCCGGTCAACCACCTGCTGCATGAATACGGTGACTGCATCATCGGCCGCATGGGTATCCCGCACCGTAACCGCTGCTCGATCATCACGATTGTGATGGACTGCACGGCCGATACGGTCAACGCCCTGTCGGGTAAGCTGGGACGTCTGAACAAAGTGCAGGTTCGGTCGATGATGGCGGGCTGAAAAGGAGAATGGATATGAAACATACAAAGCGGATGCTTGCAGTGCTGCTGGCCGCAGCGCTGTCCCTCTCGCTGCTTGCCGGATGCAGCAGCGGAGAGGAGGAAAACCGAACTGGCACAGAGGCAGAAGATACCCAGCAAACCGTGCAGGCGGGATATGAGGACGGCCTGACCACCCGCGTTGCGGCGCTCAAGGGGCCGACCGCGATGGGGCTGGTCTGCCTGATGCAGGACAACCAGGGAGAGGACGCACCCTACCAGTTTGACCTGTATACATCGGGCGATGAGATTGTGCCGCTGCTGGCGCAGGGCGAGGTGGATATCGCCCTCATTCCGACCAATCTTGCGGCAACGCTGTACCAGCGCACTGAAGGCGGTGTGCAGGTGCTGGACGTGAACGCGGGCAACGTGTTGTACGTTGTTTCGCATGAGGACAGTCTGACCGACCTATCCGGCCTCGTGGGAAAAACCGTTTATATGACCGGGAAGGGAACCTCGCCTGACTGGACGCTGCAATATCTGATGCAGAAAAGCGGCATCAGTGAGGACGAGCTGACGATCGAATTCAAGTCCGAGGCGGCCGAGGTCGTCTCGGCGCTCGCGCAGGACAGCAAGGCGGCCGGCATTCTGCCGCAGCCGTTTGCAACGGTTGCCATGATGCAGGATCAGGAGCTGGCGCTTAACTTCCCGCTGGAAAATGCATGGAAGGAATATAGCCCGGACGGCAGCGGCATTGCGACCGGTGTAACGGTCGTGCGCACGGAATTTGCCGAAGTACATCCTGCGGCGGTGGCGCAGTTCGTGCTGGACCACCAGCAGTCGGTCGCTGCGGCGCAAGAGGATCCCGCACAGGCCGGACAGCTCATTGAGGAAAACGGCATTGTCAATGCCTCGGTCGCGCAGCAGGTGATCGAGTATTTTAACCCGATGGTTGCGGTATCGGGCGAGCAGATGCAGACCTGGGTCGCGGGCTATCTGGAGATGCTCTACGAGGTCGCGCCCGATGCGGTAGGAGGCCAGTTGCCGGATGAAGGCTTCTACTATCTGGGATAATCGCTGGGTGCGCCGCCTGGCGGCAGCGGTGTTCTGGCTGGCTGTATGGCAGGCGGTATCCATGACGCTGCCCAAGCTCCTGTTTGCAGGCCCTGCACAAACCGTGCAGAGCCTGCTTTCCATGGTGGGGGATGGCGGGTTCTGGCTGTCAGTCGCGCATTCGCTTGGAAAAATCGCGGGCGGCTTTGTGCTGGCTTTCGCGCTGGGATGCATGCTTGCAGTGCTTGCTTACCGATGCGCCTTTGTGCGTGTCATGCTCGAGCCTGCGGTGCAGATCATGAAAAGCGTGCCGGTGGCATGCTTTGTTGTGGTGGCGCTGATCTGGATCCGGTCAGCGTGGATTTCAGTGCTGACATCGTTTTTCGTTGTATTCCCCGCGGTGTACATCAATCTGGACGAAGGGCTGCGCAGTGTGAGCGGCAAAATGCTGGAAATGGCACGTTTGTTCCGTCTGTCCGGCGGCAGGCGCATCCGTGCGGTCTATCTGCCCGCTGTCATGCCGTATCTGCTGTCCGCGTGCCGGGTTTCGGTCGGCATGGCGCTTAAGGCAGGCGTGGCAGGCGAGATCATCGGCCTGCCGCGCTGGTCGATCGGGGAGCAGCTGTACCTGTCCAAGCTGTACCTGAATACGGCCGATCTGTTTGCCTGGTCGCTGGTGATCATTGTGATCAGCCTGGCGCTGGAAAAGCTGCTCGTCCGCTTTGCGGCGTCCATGCAGCGGAAATGGGGGCAGGCAGGATGATCATTTTTCAGGACGTTTGTAAAGTATTTGACAGCAGGGAGGTGCTGCGCCGCATCGACTGGCGCATCCGGACAGGGGAGCGCTGGCTGGTCAGCGGCGTCTCCGGTATCGGCAAGACCACACTGCTGCGCCTGCTGATGGGGCTGGATACCCCGGACAGCGGCATGGTCACCGGCACGGACGGGCTGCGCTTCGCACCCGTGTTTCAGGAGGACCGCCTGGTCGAGCACTGGAGTGCCATGGCAAATGTGTCGCTGGTTTGTACAGACGGTGCGCGGGTGCGTACAATGCTGACCGCCCTTCTGCCCACGGATTCGCTGGATCAGCCGGTACACACGCTGTCGGGCGGCATGCGCCGCCGTGTGGCGCTTGCGCGGGCACTGGCTGCGGAAAGCGATGTGCTGGTGCTGGACGAGCCGTTTGCCGGGCTGGATCATGCGGCGGCGCTGCACGCCGCACAGGTGATCGAGCAGCAGCGCGCCGGACGCACAGTGGTCGCAGTATCGCATGGGATGGAGGATTGCTTTGCCGGATACCGGACGCTCACGCTTTAACGAAATGCTATTTTGGCTTGTCGAAAAAGTCCTTCACGCTGCAGCACGCATAAAAACAGCCGTATCTGCGGTTGTTTTTTTGCATATTCCAGCAGAAGTGTTTGCCAAAAGACCGGGGTTTGTGGTAGTATATACCGGTAAAGGTTGTGATATGGAATGCAAAAAGGAGATTTAGCAAAGCTCAGGCTGCTGCTCAGCGGTATTGCAGCGCGGCTGGATAAAAACCGCGACTATTTTGTGCAGGCGGATTGCACGTTCACCTCGGGAAAAAAGAAATTTCCCGCCAAACTGACGCGTGCGGAGGAAAACTATGTGCTGCGGTTTCAGGGCAGCACCCGCCCAGCGGATGCAGACAGCTTCTGTGCGTTTTTTATCGAGCAGGCAGAGAAATTTGACGAATCCATGCTTGTATATACGGAGCGCAGCACGGTGGTCGCGCTGTCGGTTACTGCGCGCGGCGTACAGATGAAGCAGGCCGAGCGGGAGGCCACAGCAGAGGAAAAGTCCGCAGCGGCCAACCCATTGCTGGACAGCGGGCGGCAGTATCTGATCCGGGTTGATCAGGCGGCAGCCCTGCTGCGCGAAATCGGGATCCTGACCGCGGAAGGTAAGCTCAAGAACGACATGATCCGCAAGTATAACCAAATCGACCATTATGTTGAGCTGGTGGCTCCGATGTTCGAAAAGGATGACAGCGAGGAGATCGTGCTGCTTGACTGCGCCTGTGGCAAATCCTATTTGAGCTTTGTGATGAACTATTACCTGCACGAGGTGCTGCGCCGCCGCTGCCGCGTGATCGGCGTGGATATCAACGAGCATGTGATCGAGGAAAGCCGGGCGATGGCAAAGCGGCTGGGCTATCATAACATGGTGTTCCAGTGCGCCGACCTGCGCACCTACCAGCCGCCGAAAAACGTGACCGCGGTCATTTCGCTGCACGCCTGCGATATCGCGACCGACCTTGCGCTTTCGACTGCAATCCGCGCCCGGGCAAAGTATATCGCCTGTGTGCCGTGCTGCCACAAGGAACTGCTCGACCAGTATACGCTGCCCGGCCTGGAGCCGCTGACCAAATTCGGCGTATTCAAGGCGCGGTTCAACGATGTGCTCACGGACAGCATGCGCGCGTTGAAGCTTGAAGCGGAGGGATATAAGGTGTCGGTCGTCGAGTATATCTCGCCGCTCGATACGCCGAAAAATTTGCTCATCCGCGCTGTGCGGACCGGACAGGACAACCTGCGCGCCCGGCAGGAGTACAATGCGGTGCGCCGTGTACTGGGCACTACCTCTGAACTCGACCGCCGCTGCGCTGAGTTGGAAAATGAGTTTTTCGTCACGGACGAGGATCTGCTGCTGTAACACCTGGAAAACCTCTGAATAAACTGTTATTGAAGTCTCTTCAATCACGTTTTTGGAGGTAATCTACATGGCTGATAAAGTCTGCTGCCCCGGCCCGATCTGCGGCAGTAACAATAATAATGCAGCCGCCGGCGGTTTCCGCGAAGCGGTCTGTGTCCACACCAAAAAGGTATATGACTCCTGCCGCAGCAAGGAATGCCTGCGAGATATCCGCGTTTACCTGTGCCGCGATGCGCAGGAACTGATCAACGCCGGCGGCATCGCGTCCGTCAAGCCGCGCGCAGCCGAACTGCTGTGCGTGAAGATTGATGTCGAGCGCGTTCAGTTTAACCGCGGCTTTTACACGATCGATATCCGCTTCTTCTACCGCATTGAGTGCGAGGTCAGCTGTGTCGTCGGCCGTCCGCGTATCATTGACGGTCTGGCGGTGTTTGACAAGCGCGTTATCCTGTTCGGCGGCGAAGGTGGTGCCCGCATTTTCTCGTCCCATTATGTGGAAGACGGTGCGGATGTCCAGCTTTGCCCGGACAGCAACAAACCCACTGCAGTGGTCGAAGTTGTCGACCCCATCCTTTTGGATGCAAGCATCGTAGCGCCCGAGACCTCCTGCAACTGCTGCTGCTGCGCGCTGCATGAGGTGCCGCGTTCGATCTGCTCACGGTTTGGCGGCGATGATCTGGTACTGAGCGACGATGGCTACCAGCTGTTTGTCACTCTCGGACAGTTCTCGATTATCCGTCTGGAACGCGATATCCAGCTGCTCATGCCGGCGTATGATATCTGTCTGCCGCGCCGCGACTGCTCGAACAGCGGTGTTGGCGGCGAGCAGGATCCCTGTGAGATTTTCGCGAACTTTGAGTTCCCGATTGACGAGTTTTTCCCGCCCAAACAGGATATCTGTGACAGCCTTTTCACCAATTCCGAGAATAGTAACTCCTGTGGCTGCAAAAGCTGCGGAAACAAATAATGAACTGGGAATAAGGATGTCTGTCTGACACCGGACAGACATCCGGCCAACAGCCCGCCAGATACCTGGCGGGCTGTTCTATGTTTGGAAAACGGCGCATAGACTGCAAATGAGCAGGGGGAAGGAGCTGGTTGGAAATGCAAGAGGAAAAAAGCTGGGTTTATACATTGATCCTTGGCGTTTGTATGCTGCTTTGCCTGCTTTTGATCGGAAGAATGCTATTGGGGCACCCAGGAGAAAACTCGCCGGCACAGACCGAACCGGAAACCGATGGACAGGAGGACATACAGATGGGGATTGAGGTAGGGGAGCAGGAACTCAGTGCCATGATTGCGCAGGCGCTTCCTTTTCAAACGGGAGAACTGGCTCTGCATATTGGCGCAGATCAGACTGTGTCTATCAGCGCAACTGTCCGCAAGAAGGATATGGAGAACAGCGGTCTGATTCCCGGCAGCCTGCGGACAGCACTACTGTTCCTTCCGGATCACTGCATGGTGTATGGCACTTGGTTGGTGGAACTGCAGGGCGGTTCTGTGATTCTGCAATGCCAGGAGGTGAAGATCGCAGATATTACGCTACCTGATGAAATAACAAATCCGTTGTCAGAACAACTGGGTGCGGCAATTAACCATATATTGCAGCAGCAGAAAATCTCCCCGGATTCACTGCAGTGGGAGGATGGAATCCTTACAATCCTGCCATAGAAAAATCCCCTCAGCTACTGCTGAGGGGATTTGTTTTTTATAACTTAGTCGAAGATTACACGTCCGCCGCCCTGGAAACGGGTCGCATAGCTGCCGGTCAGAGAATCATACTTAACCACATCGCCAGTATGGGGAGAGTGGATAAACTGATTGTCGCCAACATAGATACCCACGTGGCTGATCGAAGACGGGCTGCTGCCGAAGAATACCAGATCGCCGGGCAAAAGCTCTTCCAGGGAGACACGCGTCGTAGCATCATACTGCGCTTGTGCTACACGCGGGATCGAGCCGACCGTGTTAGCGAACACATAAGAAGTAAAGCCGGAGCAGTCAAAACCGCTCGGTGTGCTGCCGCCGTAAACATAGGGGGTGCCGAGGAACTGCGCTGCGTACTCAAGCACTGCAGCACGCTTTTCGCTCGTACCGTTGTAGGAAACCACGTTGGTAGGCGCGGTTACGGTGCTGGTATCAGAACTGGAACCGGAAGAAGCTTGTACGCCGGAGAAACTTACGTAATCTGCACTGATATAGCCGCTCTGTCCGTTATATGTAGCCTTGAACCAGCCGTTGCTGACACCGGTGATGCTGACCACAGTACCGTTCGACAGCGAAGCGATCACGCTGCACGAGGTGTTCGGCTGGGAGCGGAAATTAACTGTCGTATCACAGACGATTTTCGCACTGCCCAGGGAAAAATCCTCTGTTTGGGTGCCGCGCACATATTCGCCGCTGACATAGCCTTCTTTGCCGTCTACGGCCACTTTGTACCAGCTGCTGCTGTTGCTGAGCACAGCAAGCAACGTACCTTCCGGAAGGGTTGTGATAATATCGCCGCCAGGAGACTCACGCAGATAGAGCGCATCTGCAGTTACCTTTGCCTGATACATGGCCAGCGAACTGGGGAGAAACATGGATACCGCCAATGCGCCGGATACAGCAAGGCGGAACAGTCGTTTCGTCGAATGCATGGATAAAAACCTCCGTTTCATGCACATCATGCGAACTACGGTTGTTTATTTGCTGTGCAGAGCACGGCCAAGCCAGATGGATGCAATATCCATCGCAGCCCATAAGCTGTTCTTTTCAGTCTTTTTCACAATACGCTCCCGAACACGGACGTTGGGATTGGTCTGCTGCAGCTGCACGGAAACGCGCTTGGCAACCGGC
>ERZ1643250.2688-NODE-2688-length-13056-cov-6.389662_pt1 | contig 13056 bp, 9 predicted proteins | sample MGYA00579262_ERZ1643250 | MGnify/ENA primary metagenome ERZ1643250 (study PRJEB29033, sample SAMEA4952265) | chicken gut metagenome | biome: Broiler Chicken; feature: Gastrointestinal Tract; material: Caecum | place: Ireland | collected 2018 | study: Broiler...
ACGAAATGGCATAATTTCGGATACTTCGGTATGATTGGTAATTATCTTCTGATGATGTTTTATACCATGGTGGCCGGATGGATGCTGTACTATATGGTACGGTGTGCAAGGGGCGATTTCGCCGGCGCGGGTATGAACGAAGAAGAAATTGTGAACAAATTTAACGAGATGCTGGCATCTCCGGGAACAATGACGTTATGGATGGTTATTATTGTCCTGCTCTCTTTCGGGATTTGTGCCCTCGGGGTGCAAAAAGGCGTGGAGAAGATTACAAAAGTTATGATGCTGCTTCTTCTGGCGCTGATTGTGGTACTGGCAGTACATTCCGTGATTCTGCCGGGAGCTTCCGAAGGGGTGAAGTTTTACCTGGTGCCTGATTTCGGAAAGATGGTAGAGAACGGAGTGGGAAATGTGGTCTTCGGAGCCATGTCCCAGGCATTCTTTACTTTGAGTATTGGTATGGGATCTATGGCGATTTTCGGAAGCTATCTGGAAAAGAAGCGATCCATCGGCGGAGAGGCGCTGATGATCGGCGTACTGGATACCTTTGTTGCGCTGATGGCCGGTATGATTATTATTCCCGCCTGCTTTTCCTATGGAATTCAGCCGGATTCCGGACCTCCCTTAATCTTCATCACACTGCCCAAAATCTTTAACGAAATGGCAGGAGGAAGAATCTGGGGAACCCTGTTCTTCCTGTTTATGACCTTTGCGGCCATGTCTACGGTTATTGCCGTATTTGAAAACATTGTCTCCTTTGGTATCGACCTCTGGGGAATGCCGCGAAAGAAAGTGGTTCTGATTAATATTGTTCTGGTAATTATTCTGTCTATGCCGGCAGTATTAGGATACAATGTATTATCCGGCCTGGCGCCTCTGGGTGAGGGGACTACTCTTATGGATCTGGAAGATTTCCTGGTATCCAGCAACATTCTGCCCCTGGGCTCCATGGTATACCTGATGTTCTGTACCAGCCGCTATGGATGGGGATGGAAGAACTTCATGAAAGAAGTAAACACGGGAGAAGGGCTGAAATTCCCGGCGAAACTGAAAGGATATATGACCTATATCATGCCGTTTATCGTAGTCATCATTTATCTGAAGGGCTACTGGGATACGTTCAGCAAGAAGGGAAGTACGCCGGTGCTGGTGGGCTGGATGCTGGTTGCATTTGCCTTCCTGGCGCTGATGGCCTGGTTTATATTCGGCGGCCGCAGGAAAGCAACTCCCAGAGAAGAATAAAGGATTGAACTGAGAAGGGAAGTGGAATTCAATGATTTCGGAAAAAATGAGACCATATGTGGAAAATAATTCGGCCATTCGCGCCATGTTTGAAGAGGGAAATCAACTGAGAGCAAAATACGGGGCAGACAAGGTATTTGATTTCAGTCTTGGAAATCCCAATGTGCCTGCGCCGGAATGTGTAAAAGAAGCGATAATTGATTTAGTAACCAAGGAAGATCCGGTGGTTCTCCACGGATATATGAGTAATGCCGGTTTTGAAGATGTGCGGGACACCATTGCAGAGTCTCTGAACCGCAGATTTGAAACGAAATTTGAAGGGAAAAACCTGATTATGACTGTGGGGGCTGCCAGCGGCCTGAACGTAATCTTAAAGACGGTGCTGAATCCGGGAGAAGAAGTGATTGTATTCGCACCCTATTTCCTGGAGTATGGGGCTTATGTGAGAAATTATGACGGAGTTTTAGTAGAAGTTTCTCCGGATACGGCCACTTTCCAGCCGAACCTGGAAGAGTTTGCCCAGAAGATTACAGAGAAGACCAGAGCGGTTATCATTAATAATCCCCATAATCCCACAGGAGTTGTCTATTCGGAAGAAACCATTCAGGAAGTTGCCAGAATCATGGAAGAGAAACAAAAAGAGTTTAACCGGGTGATTTATCTGATTTCCGATGAACCTTACCGGGAGCTGGTTTATGACGGAGCAGTGGTTCCTTACCTGACGAAATATTATAAAAACACGGTTGTGGGATATTCTTACAGCAAATCCCTGTCACTTCCGGGAGAACGAATCGGCTATCTGGTCATCCCCGATGAAGTAGAGGACAGTGAAGAGGTAATCAGCGCGGCCACCATTGCAAACCGTATTCTGGGAAGCGTCAACGCACCTTCGCTGATTCAGAAAGTAATCGGAAAATGTGTGGATGCGGAAGTGGATATTGCCTACTATGACAGAAACCGGACGGCTCTTTATGAGGGACTGAAGGAGTGCGGATTTGAGTGTATTAAGCCCCAGGGAGCTTTCTATCTGTTTGTGAAGTCTCCGGTTCCCAATGAAAAAGAATTCTGTAATGCGGCGAAGAAATATAATATTCTGATGGTGCCGGGAAGCTCCTTTGCCTGCCCGGGCTATGTAAGGTTGGCTTACTGCGTATCCTATGAGACCATCCAGAATTCACTGCCCGCATTTAAGAAACTGGCAGAGGAATATTTTTAATTTCAGATTTCCCGGCTGTGCAGGAAGGTGGGCTGTGTATGGGATATAAACTGTTAATCATTAATCCTGGTTCAACCAGCACGAAACTTGCCATTTATGAGGACGAAAAACGAGTCTTCCAGGAGAATTATGAACATTCCCAGGAAGAAATCAAAAGATTTGAAAGGATACCGGATCAGATTCCTTTCCGCATGGAGGTCATTCAAAGATTTTTAAAGCAGGCGCAGGTTCATCCCACGGAATTTTCCGCAGTGGTGGGCCGGGGCGGACTGGTCTTTGGGCTTCAGACCGGCGGCTATCTGGTGAATGAAGATCTGTTTTATGCATTGGAGCACGATCATTTAAGCTCTCCCCACGCTTCTAATTTAGGGGGGATGCTGGGAAAATTATTTGTGGATTCGCTGGGGATTCCGGCTTATATCTATGATGCGGTTACCTCCAGCGAGCTGCAGCCGGTTGCCAAGGTGACGGGCTTTCCCAAAATTATCCGCCAAAGCTTCTGTCATGTTTTGAACAGCAGGGCCATGGCCATAAAATACGCCCGGGAGAAAGGGGTTCCCTATGAATCCCTGAAACTTCTGGTGGTTCATCTGGGAGGAGGAGTTTCCGCCAGCGTCCACTGCCAGGGAAAAATTATTGATTCTCTGGGAGACGACGACGGACAGTTTTCCCCGGAACGGTCGGGGAGCGTGCCGTCTCTGCAGTTGGTACAGCTCTGTTATTCGGGAGATTACACCCGGGAAGATATGAAGAAAATGGTTCGCGGAAAAGGCGGGATGTATGCCCATCTGGGAACCAGCGACTGCAGGGTGATTGAAGAGAGAATCCGTAACGGAGATGAGACGGCCAGGTTGGTCTTTCATGCCCAGGCATACCAGATCGCAAAAGCAGTCGGCCTTCTTTCCATTGTGCTGAAGGGAGAGACCGATGCGATTATTCTCACAGGAGGAGTGGCCTATTCGAAGATGCTTACGGATATGGTGAAGGAATACGTAAGCTTTATTGCCCCGGTGGTTATTATGCCCGGGGAAAATGAAATGGAGGCTTTGGCCTTCGGTGGTCTGAGAATCTTAAGAGGAAAGGAAGAAGCCAAGATTTACCGGGTGCCTACGGTCCAGAAGAAACAAAAATACGGTTTCTGGCGGCCGGCAGACTGGGACATTTAAAAGAAAATATGTAAGATTCAGGATGCTGCAGGGATGCGGCATCCTGATCTGATCCAGGAGGAAAAATGAAAGATTTATTTACCATCGGGGAGATGGCGAAACTTTTCCAGATGAACATTCGGACGCTGCGTTACTATGATGAGATCGGCCTGGTTCATCCGGAGGAAACAGATGAAAGAACCGGCTACCGGTTTTATTCTACAAGACAGTTTGAGAGACTGAATACCATTAAATACCTGCGTACGCTGGGAATGCCCCTGAAGAAAATCAGCCTGTTCTTCCAGAACCGGGATGTGCAGATATTAGAGGGGCTGCTGCGGGAACAGCAGGAAGAAATACAAAAGCAGATTGAAGTTTTATGTCAGATGGAGCGGAAACTGCAGTACCGGCTTCAGGATTTGAAAGACGCCACAGAAACCGTGGATGAGGGAATTCAGGAAGTCTGTTACGGGAAACGCCAGATCGCTTTTCTGCGAAAGGAAATTCCTCTGGGGGAGGATCTGGAATATTCTATCCGGGAGCTGGAATGCGGCTATGACCTGAATCCGGTTATGTTTCTGGGAAAAGTGGGAGTCTCGATTTCCAAAGAAAACATGATGAACCGGCAGTTTGAAAACTTCTCCGGTATCTTTGTGTTATTGGAAGAAGAGGATCATTACACAGGAGCGGAGCAGTATCTGGAAGAAGGGATTTACCTTACCCGGCGTTTTACGGGAACTCACAGCCAGGCCCGGGAGCATTATCTGAAACTGCTGGACTATATGAAAGAAAAAGGATACCGCTGCCAGGGAGCTTCCGTGGAAATTACGCTGATAGATTCGGGATTTACCAATGATGTCAGCCAATACGTAACAGAGATTCAGATTCCCATAAAAAAACCTTGACCCTCCAGTAACTGGAGGGTTTAATATTATGTCACAAATTCCAGACATGAAAAAGAAAGAAGGCAACAAAAGATGAATGAGAATCACTTGCTTACAGAAGGAAATGTATTTCGTGTATTATTAAAGTTTTCCATCCCTTTCTTAATTGCCAATATTATCCAGGCTTTATATGGGGCAGTGGATTTAATGGTGATTGGATGGTACTGCAGCCCCGAAAGCGTGGCGGCAGTCTCCACAGGGACTCAGGTCACCCAGATTATCACCAGTATGGTCTCCGGCCTGACTTTAGGAGGAACGATACTGGTGGGAAAATATGTGGGAAGACAGGAAGAGGGGAAAACCCGGCAGATGATTGGAACGACTCTTACCATCTTTGCTGTGATTGCCGTTCTCTTAACCTTTGTGATGCTGATTTTTACAGATGAAATTCTGCGGGTTCTGCAGACGCCGCGGGAATCTGTGAAACTGGCCGGAGAATATGTGACTATCTGTTTCTGGGGAATCTTTTTTATCTGCGGCTATAATGCAATCAGCGCAGTTCTCAGAGGATACGGAGATTCCAAAAGACCCATGTACTTTGTGGGACTTTCCTGTATTCTGAATATTATCGGAGACGTTGTATTTGTAAAATACTGCGGTCTGGGAGTATCCGGCACCGCTCTTGCCACGGTTTTATCCCAGGGAGTCAGTATGATCTGTTCCATCCTCTATCTTAACAAAAAGAATTTTATTTTTACCTTCAGACTGAAAAATTTCCGGATTGACAAAGGGCAGGCCAGGGAACTGGCCATGGTGGGGATTCCCATTTCTTTTCAGGAGTGTATGGTGCGGCTGTCCTTTCTCTATCTGACTTCTGTTACCAACCGTCTGGGTGTGGACGCGGCGGCAGCAGTGGGAATCGCCAGCAAATACGACGTTTTTGCCATGCTTCCGGCAACCTCTGTTGCAAGCGCCCTGGCGGCGATTACGGCTCAGAATTACGGAGCGGGAAAACTGGCAAGGGCGAAGCAGTCCCTGGGTGCAGGGATAGCCTTTGCCGTGCTGGCTTCTGGAGTGTTCTTTCTCTGGGCTCAGATTTCTCCGGAAAGTATGATTGGGGTATTTAACAGTGACCCGGATATTATTGCAGAGGGGATCCCCTTCTTTCGGACCTGCAGTTTCGACTACCTGGCAGTTTCCTTTGTCTTTTGTCTGAACGGGTATCTCAATGGCAGATCCAAGACGGTATTTACTATGATTAGCTGCTGTTTCGGAGCGCTGGCTCTGCGTATGCCGCTGCTCTGGGTGGCTGATACCTATTTTCCCGACAATCTGGCGGTAATCGGTACAATTGCTCCTTCGGTTTCGGGATTTATGGCTGTTTACACCATCTTTTTTGTACTGCGTCAGTTCCGGAAGGATCAGAAAGTCTATTCCTGCACGGACTGAGAGGGAAACAGGATTGACAGTATTTTTGAAATATGTTATAAATAGTTCATAAGAAAAACCAGTGAAGAAGAGTAAGTACTCTTTGTTTCTATGACACAGAGAGCCATGGGTGCTGGAACATGGCACACAGAGCAGAGAGGAATGGACTTCTGAGGGCGAGCGGAACAGAGTATGCAAGCCGGAGAGGAAACTCCGTTATCAAATACAGCATATCAATGGTATGCGAAGAGTGGATGGGAGAATTCCCGTCAAGCCGGGTGGCACCGCAGGAGTTTATCGCTCTTGTCCCTGCATGAAAATGCAGGGGCAAGGGCGTTTTTATGTAATAGGAAATTCCATTGGATTTCCTATTACATAAAAAACGCTCCGCTGTGGATGCGACCAGACGCATATGGAATTTGACTGCCTGCGGCAGTCTGCATCTGGCGCGCAAAGAGTACAAGTCCCTCATGAGGGAGGGATATAGAAAGCCCTTCGGGTAAAATGCGCGCGCTTCAGGAAAGTGGTTTTACTAAATAGAAGAAAAGAGAAAAGAAAGGAGATATAAGTATGAGTGAGATTCCCTACAAAATTTATCTGGAAGAAAGTGAGATGCCGAAACAGTGGTATAATCTTCGGGCGGATATGAAGAATAAACCAGCCCCGCTGTTAAATCCCGGAACCTTAAAACCCATGACAGCAGAAGAACTGGGACAGGTTTTCTGTGAGGAACTGGTAAAGCAGGAATTAGACGATACCACTCCCTATATTGATATACCGGATGAAATTCGCGATTTTTATAAAATGTACCGTCCCTCTCCTCTGGTTCGCGCCTACTGTCTGGAAAAGAAATTAGACACACCGGCTAAGATTTATTATAAATTTGAGGGAAATAATACCAGCGGCAGCCATAAACTGAATTCCGCCATTGCTCAGGCTTATTATGCCAAGAAACAGGGGTTAAAAGGCGTGACCACAGAAACAGGAGCCGGACAGTGGGGAACTGCCCTTTCCATGGCCTGTGCTTATCTGGATCTGGACTGCCAGGTTTACATGGTAAAATGCTCATACGAGCAGAAACCGTTCCGCCGGGAAGTCATGAGAACCTACGGCGCCCAGGTAACCCCGTCTCCTTCAGATACCACCGAGGTGGGAAGAAAAATTTTAAAAGAACATCCGGGAACCACAGGAAGCCTTGGCTGCGCCATCTCAGAAGCAGTAGAGCGGGCCACATCTATGGAAGGATACCGCTATGTACTGGGAAGTGTGCTGAATCAGGTTTTATTACATCAGACAGTTATCGGACTGGAGACGAAAACCGCGTTAGATAAATACGGCGTAACGGCGGATATGATTATCGGATGCGCCGGAGGCGGATCTAACCTGGGAGGACTGATTTCTCCGTTCATGGGAGAAAAACTCCGGGGAGAAAGAGATTACCAGATTATCGCTGTGGAGCCGGCTTCCTGCCCGAGCTTTACCAGAGGAAAGTTTGTCTATGATTTCTGTGACACAGGAATGGTTACGCCGCTTCAGAAAATGTATACCTTAGGAAACAACTTTATTCCATCTGCAAACCATGCAGGCGGTCTCCGTTACCATGGAATGAGTGCAGTTCTTTCCCAGCTTTATCATGACGGACTGATGGAGGCAAGAGCCGTAGAGCAGACCTCTGTTTTCCAGGCGGCTGAGGAATTTGCAAGAGTGGAAGGTATCCTTCCGGCTCCGGAAAGCGCCCATGCAATCCGGGTAGCTATGGACGAAGCTTTAAAATGCAAGGAAACCGGAGAAGAAAAAACAATCGTATTCGGCCTGACAGGTACCGGCTACTTTGATATGTATGCATATGAGAACTTTAATAACGGAACCATGAGAGACTACATTCCGACGGATGAAGATTTAGAGGCCGGTTTTGCGGGAATTCCCAGATTTCCGGGAAATATGACAGACTAACAGACCTTTGGCATATGCCGGGAGAGCAGGGGACATGGAAATACGTCAGATAGAATATTTCAAAACTTTATGCGAGACAAAGAATTATACCCGGGCAGCCCGGCAGCTTCATATCTCTCAGCCATCTTTAAGCGTGGCGATTCAGAGACTGGAGGAAGAGCTTTCGGTAAAACTGCTGGTAAGGGATAATAAACGGGTGATGCTTACCAGAGAAGGCGCGGTTTTGCTCCGTGAAAGTGATGTGTTGTTAAAACAGGTAAATCATATCAGAGAAGTTATGGAAGATTTAAAGAAGACGGAAAAGAGAACCTTAAAACTGGCATTTCCTGTTACGGTAGGCGCCTGGCTCTGGCCAATACTGATGGAAGAGTTTCATGCCAGGTATCCGGAAATTGAACTTCTGATCGAAGAGGGAAGCACTTATGAGATTCTTGACGGAATCCGCAGGGACGAGCTGGAGATTGGATATGGAGTCGTAAACATTAACGAAGATCCGGAAATTACCAGTAAATCTCTGGTAAAAGATGAGCTGAAACTGCTGCTGAATGTGGAAGATGAGCTGGCCGGGAAGGAAAAGGTTGACATCCATGAACTGGAAAACCGTATGGTTATCATGTACCGTAAAGGAACGTCCTTTTCTGAAAAGCTGTTTTTAAACGAGCTGGAGAGAAAGAACGTTCATGTAAAAATACAACATGTAAAAGAGCAGGCTACTGTGTTTAATATGGTGGCTCAGGGACTGGGAATCGCCGTACTTCTTGATGAAACGGAACTGATTCGCAATAATTCCAGTCTGTGCGCCAGAGAATTTCTGGAACCTGTTCTGTATGAATCAGGATTTTTCTGGAAGAAAGACCGCTATCTTTCTTCCAGTGCTAAAAAACTGATTGATTTTTTTCATTAAATCATTTTGGAAGGGACAATATAACTGTCGTATTGTTCTTCGGTGAGAATGCCCAGAGAAACGGCCGATTCTTTTAAAGAAAGGTTGTTTTTATGGGCATTTTCTGCGATTTTGGCTGCCTGATCGTATCCGATATAAGGATTTAAGCCCGTTACCAGCATAAGAGATTTGTTCAGGTTTTCTTCCATTTTTTCTGTATTGGGCCGGATGCCGCACAGACATTTTTTCAGGAAGAAAGAAAATCCTCCGCTTAAAAGGCGGACAGACTGCAAAAAGTTATAAATAATCAAAGGCATAAATACGTTTAACTGAAAATTCCCCTGGGAGGCGGCGACAGATACCGCTGTGTCATTCCCCATCACCTGTACGGCAATCATAGTCAGCGCTTCGCACTGAGTGGGATTGACTTTTCCGGGCATAATAGAACTTCCGGGTTCATTTTCCGGAATCGTAATTTCCCCCAGACCGCATCGGGGACCGCTGGAAAGCCAGCGGACATCATTGGCTATTTTCATCAAATCTGCGGCAAGGGCTTTCAGAGCCCCATGCACATGAACGAAAGAGCCTTTGCTGGAGAGGGCGTGGAATTTATTGGGGCTGGTGAAAAAGGGAATCCCGGTTAACTCTGCGATTTCTGACGCTGCATAGGCGGGGAAGTTTTCAGGTGTGTTTAATCCCGTCCCTACGGCAGTGCCGCCCAGAGCCAGACGGTACAGTTTTTTTGCGGCTTCTTCTATCATTTCTTTATCCTGTATCAGCATTTCTTTCCAGCCGGAGATCTCCTGGCCGAAGGAGATAGGGGTAGCATCCTGCAGATGCGTCCGTCCGGTTTTCAGAATGTGCCGGTTTTCTTCTTCCAGAGCATTCGTAATGCGGATTCCCTCCTCCAGAGCGGGAAACAGATGGCGTTTAATCTCCAGTACGGCGCTGATATGCATAGCGGTGGGAAAAGCGTCGTTGGAGCTCTGGGACATATTTACGTGATCGTTGGGATGCAGCAGTTTTTCCCCGGCAATTTCATTTCCCCGATGAGCAATCACTTCATTTACATTCATGTTCGTCTGCGTACCGCTTCCTGTCTGCCATACCACCAGAGGAAAATGAAAATCCAGTTTCCCCTCCAGAATTTCGTCACAGACGGTGACGATGAGATCTTTTCTTTTTTTATCTAATTTACCCGTCTTACAATTGGTCAGAGCAGCGGCTTTCTTAACAACAGCTAATCCATAAATCATTTCCATCGGCATTTTTTCGAGGGTTGGGAAAAAGTTCCCGCAGCTTCTCTGAGTCTGTGCGCCCCAGTAACGGTCGTAAGGAACGGAAATTTCTCCCATAGAATCTTTTTCAATACGGTATTTCATAGTTTGACACTCCTCCTGTTCCTGGATTTTATACCTTAATTATAGAAAAAGAGAGTGTGAAAAGTAAAATATTTATCATTAATCCTGCTATAGTTTCAGACTATAATACAAAAGATAAGAAATATTGTACAAAAAATATTGGGATTGCTATAGTTGATTTAACAGAATAACAGGGAAAGAAAAAGAAAAGGAGAAAATAAGTATGGCATCATTTGTAATTGATTCAAAAATGTTTTGCAACCAGTATGGAACGCCGGAGATGAGAGCGGTATTTTCAGATGAGCAGCTTGTACAGAATTGGGTGGATTGCTGGGCTGCATTAGCGGAAGCGGAAGAGAGTCTGGGAATTGTCCCAGAGGAGGCGGCAAAGCACATTCGGGAATGTGCAAAATGGGAAAATATGGACATGGACAGTATCCGCGAGGGATTTGTGACCACTTCCCATCCGCTTATGCCTCAGATCAGAGAATTTGAACGTGTCTGCGGAAAGAAGGCCGGAGGCTGGATTCACTGGGGAGCCACCACCCAGGATATTATGGATACGGCTGTAGTCATGCAAATCCGGGACGCCCATAAGATTATTACCGATCAGGTGAAAGCTCTGCTAAGAATCTGTCTTGAAAGAGCAAAAGAAAACAAAAACGTAGCCATGGCAGGCAGAACCCACGGACAGCACGCAGTGCCCATTACACTGGGATATAAAATTGCCATCTGGGCAGATGAATTCGGAAGACATTTAGAGAGACTGGAAGAGGGCGAAAGCCGGTATCTGACGGGACAGCTTGCAGGAGCGGCAGGAACTTTAGCGTCTCTGGGTGAACAGGGACTGGAAGTTCAGGACAGAATGTGCAGGATTCTGGGTCTGCATACGCCTGTGTCAACCTGGCATGTGGCACGGGACGGATTTGCAGAGTTTGCATCTACAGTAGCTATTATCGCAGGAACGGTAGGAAAGATCGCCAATGAATTTATTAATCTGGAGAGAACGGAAATCTGTGAGCTGGAAGAGAGTTTTTCTATGGGGAAGGTAGGATCCAGTACGATGCCCCATAAAAGGAATCCTATGGTCTGCGAAAATATTCTGGCAACCTGCCGGATTGTACAGGCCAATGCAGTTTTAAGTTATGGAGCCATGATTCAGGAACATGAGAGAGATATGTCTTTCTGGCAGACGGAATGGAGTTATATTCCTCAGATTTGCATTATGCTGGACGGCGCCATGAGTATGATGAAAGAAATCCTGAACAGCATGATTGTCAGAAAGGAACAGATTCATAAAAATCTTTATATGACCAGAGGGCTGATTGTGTCTGAGCGGGTTATGCTGACGCTGGGCCAGTATCTGGGAAGGCAGGATGCCCATGATGTGATTTATGAGGCCACTATGAAAGCCTTCGAGGAAGATCGGATGCTGAAAGAGGTATTAAAAGAGGATGAAAGAGTAACATCTAAGATAAGCGAGGAGGTCCTGGACGAGGTCCTGGAGCCTATGAATTACACGGGATGCTGTCATAAAATGGTAGACCGGGTTGTGGCAAAATGGGAAAGTATCTGACTAAGGAGGAAAAGAGGACGGCCGGCAGATGCTGTTTTTGACAGAAAGATGGGGTGTTAAAATGAATCTTGGCATTATTGCGTTAGTTATCTTATTTGTAGTAATCGGCGTGGGGTTTTTTAAAAAGATGAATGTAGGTATGCTGGCTATGATGTCGGCGGTGATTCTGGGGTATATGACGAACCAGTACAGCAAAGAGGAAATCCTTTCCGGGTACAGCGTTTCTTTATTTATTACCTTATTAGGTCTGAATCTGCTGTTTGGGGTTATCAGTACCAACGGTGTTTTGGATTTGCTGATGAAGAAACTGATAAATCTGTTTGGAAAACAGATATGGCTGGCGCCTGTGCTTTTATTTCTCTCCGGGTGGGCAGTATCTGCTCTCGCAGGAGGATTTGCGGGACTTGCTTTTGTGGTGGGAGTAACAATCCCTGTGGTTCATGCCACAGGATACGATCCCATTATGATGATGATTATTGCAAATGCAGGAGCCCAGGCAGGCAGGTATACACAGATTTCCCCTGACGGAAATATTGTTTTAAATCTGTTGGCAGAACAGGGAATCGAAAAAGGCCTGTTTGTACTGACTGTGAATATGACCATTTCCATGGCTGTAATTTCCATTCTGGCTTTTATCTGGTTTAAAGGATATAAAGTCAAGGGCAAAGGAGAAATTAAGCTGGAAACAGGTAAGCTGACAGTAAAGCACTGGATTACACTGGCCGGGTTTCTGGTGATGGTTGTCTCCATAATGGCCTTTGGAAAGGATTCGGGACTCATCGGTCTGATGGTTTCTGTATTTCTAATTCTGATTGGTGTGGTAGATGAAAAAACAGCTTTTAAAACCCTTCCCTGGAATACCATTATGATGGTTACAGGTGTGGGAATGCTGATGAATATTGTTATCGGATCCGGAGGAATCGATATTCTGACCAACCTGATTGCAGGATTAACGACTCCGGCTACAGTAGGAGGCGTATCTGCCATGACCGCCAGTATCATGTCCTGGTTTTCCTCTACTCTGGGCGTAGTTGTACCGACTCTGACGCCTACTGTGGGCGATCTTGCCAGAGAGGTGGGCGGAAATGTGACGGCTGTGGGACTTCTGAGCTGTATGCTGATAGGATCTTCCAGCGCCTGTTTCAGCCCGGCGTCCAGTGTGGGAGGCATGATTCTGTCATCGGTTACCGGAGATGAGAAACTGAAGAATACCATAGATGAAAATAAAACTTTTGTATTGTTGTTTGTGTGGTCCATTGCCATGGCCATTGTTTCGGCAGTCCTGGCTCTGGTGGGGGTCTTCAGTATAGTAGGATAAAAAGGCGGCTTCTGTTAAAAGCCGCCTATTCAAATGTGATTAAAATTTTT